>Ga0310830_100148_pt1 | contig 109056 bp, 106 predicted proteins | sample WT_ome_5_FD_201301 | JGI IMG/M metagenome (GOLD analysis project Ga0310830, IMG submission 201301) | Sorghum-adapted microbial communities enriched on wild type (WT) sorghum from Joint BioEnergy Institute, Emeryville, California, United... ... | reverse complement strand
GCCTCGGCCGGCTCCAACTCGCGGACGAACACCTCAGGCTGCCGTGCCATCACCACCTCCGGCGACAGCCTCCCAGGCAACCACCCCGCCTAGTTACGACCGCAACGTTCTCGGACGAGGCACTAGGCCGGGTGGGGCGGGGCGGGGCGACGCCCTTCCCGGTCCGGGCGGGCCCGCGACGCGTCGCGGGCGCTGCGCGAGAGACTGCGCGCCGTGGAGACACCGGACCCGGATGACGTCGCCGGGCGGCTGCTGCGCACCGCCACCGACCGCAACGGGACCGGGCCGCTGGCCTGGACGGCGAGCCCGCTCGCGAACGCGAGCCTGGTGGTGGACGTCTGCTGCGGCTCGGGGCCGCTGGCCGGCGAGTTCGCCGGCCGCTGGATCGGCGTCGACCCCTCGCCCGCTCCGAACGCGGACCGGGTCGTCGCGGGGTTGCCGGACGCGCTGCCGCTGCGCGACAACGCCGTCGACGGCGCCGTCGTGATGCTCGCCCTGCCCCGCCTGTCCAACCTGGACGGGCTGTTCGCCGAGCTGCGGCGGGTGCTGCGGCCGACGGGCACGCTGGTCGTCGTGGTTCCGTCGGCGAGCCCGCGCTCGTCGCTGGAGCTGCGGACCGCGGCGGTGCACCGCAGCTGGACCAACCGCTCCGCGCTCGACCGCACGGGCTGGCTGCTCGCCGCGGCCGACTTCGCCGTGCTCGGCGACGACCGCGGCGCGTTCACGCTCCCGCTGCCGGACGAGGCCGCGGCGCGTGCGCTGATGACCGACCTCCCCCGCGCGGGGTTGTGGCCGCCCGACCTGCCGTCGGACGTGCGGGAGAGGGTGGCGAACGCGCTCGTCCGGCGGGCCGGGGCGGGGCGGGTGCTCCCGGTCCCGCTGCGCAGGCTGGTGGCGCGTCGCTGACCGGGCCGGGCCTCCTGGGCGGATGCGCGTTCCGGCCGCGACTCGCCCACACCCAGACCGCGACTCGCCGAGGACCGGACCCCGACTCGCCCGCACCGAGAGCGCGACTCGCCGAGGACCACACCGCGACCCGCCGACACCCAGGGCGCGACCCGCCCGGGGTCAGGGGTGGAGGGTGGCGGCCGCGCCGACGACGACCGGCTCGTCGTCGGCGGGCTCGGCGCCCTCCACGAGGTCGGCGACGATGCAGGTGATGTTGTCCGGGCCGCCGCCCGCGTTCGACCTCGCGATGAGCTCGCCCACGGCCGCCTCCGGGTCGGCGAACCCGGCCAGCACCTCGCGCAGCTTCTCGTCGTCGAGCACGGCGGTGACGCCGTCGGAGCAGATCAGGTAACGGTCGCCGGGCACCCCCTCGAGCCAGAACAGGTCCGGCTCGGGGATGCTGCTGTCCTGCAGCGTCTTGACCAGCCAGGACCGCCTGGGGTGGGACGCCGCCTCCGCTTCGGTGATGCGTCCCTCGTCGACGAGGGACTGGACGAGGGTGTGGTCGTGGGTGAGGCGCTGCAGCTCGCCGTCACGCAGCCGGTAGGCCCGCGAGTCGCCGAGGTGCAGGGCCCCGATCCGGGTGCCGTCGACCAGCAACGCGACGACGGTGGTGCCGGTCCCCCGCAGGTCCGGGTTCTGCCGGGCGAGGTCGGTGAGCCGGATCGCCGCGTCCTCGATCGTCTCGCGCAGGGCGGCGAGCAGGTCGACGCCGGCGAGGTCGACGCCACGCAGCCGCGCGTCCAGGTCGAGCATCGCCGCGATCGCGACCGCGCTCGCGACCTCACCGTGGGCGTGCCCGCCCATCCCGTCCGCCACGGCCAGAATACGAGGGCTCGTGACGGCCGAGTCCTGGTTGTTCTCCCGTCGTCGACCCACGTCGGAGCCGACCGCGGAGCGCAGCGTCGGTCGCATGGCGCCACCCTCTCATGCTGTGAATTGCCTTCACAACGCAGGTCCGCGTGAACTAGTTTCATAACCCATGGCCGTCGACCCGACCGTGAGCACGGGCGACATCGCGCGCCTCGGCCGCGTGGGACGGGCCGCGGTCAGCAACTGGCGGCGCCGCCACGACGACTTCCCGGCGCCCGTGTCGGGCACCGCGTCCAACCCGCGGTTCGCCCTCTCCGAGGTCGAGGCCTGGCTGCGGCGCAACGGCAAGCGCTACCGGCTCTCGGCGACGGACCGGGCGTGGCAGCGCCTGCTCGCCGACGGAGCCGACTTCCACCTGGCCGAGCGGCTCGCCTCGGCCGGCGCGTACCTGCTCGGCCGGCACGCCCCCCAGCTCGTGCCGCTGCTGCCGTGCGAGGCTCCCCCGCTGGACGACCCCGAGCTCGCTGCGCTGCTCGACGACGTGGCCGCCCACCGCGGGGCCGCCGCGGCGTACGAGGACCTCTGCGGCCGGTACCGCAGGCCCGCGGGCGAAGTGCCGGACGCGCTCGCGTCGGCCATGGCGCGGATCGCGGTGCCCGACGGCGGCAGCGTCCTCGACCCGGCGTGCGGCATCGGGGCGCTCCTGCTCGTCACCGCCGCGGGCGGGGCGCGCGGGCAGGAGGCCGACCCCGCCACCGCGTGCGTCGCGGGCGCGCGGCTGCTGCTCGCCGGGGCGGGCGCGGCGCCCGTCGCGGTCGCCGACGCGCTGCGCCACGACGCGTTCGCGGGCGAGGAGTTCGACGCGGTGGTCTCCGCACCGGTGCTGGAACGCACCTGGGCGAACGACGCGGCGGCCGGTGATGCCCGCTTCGCCCACGGCCTCCCCCCGCGCACGGAACCGGAGCTCGCGTTGGCGCAGCACGGCCTGGCGCGCGTGCGGCCGGGAGGACTGGTCGTGCTTCGGCTGCCCACCGCCGTCGCGTCCCGGCGGCCGGGACGGCGGATCCGCGCGAACCTCCTGCGGGCGGGCGCGCTGCGGGCGGTGCTCACCGTCGACGACGAGCCGCGCCCGGTGGACCTGTGGGTGCTGCGCAGGCCGCGGCCCGGCGAGCAGGTCCCGGCCCGGATCCTGGTGGGCCGCGGGAGCGCCGACGCGGTGGCCGAGATGTGGGAGGCGTTCACCTCGGGGCGTCCGTTGGACGAGCGAGCGCGGGCCGTCCCGGTCGTGGGGCTGCTCGACGACGAGGTCGACCTCAGCCCGGAGCAACACCTGCGCCGCCGCGCCTCGGCCGACGCGGGCCGCCGGGTGGCCGAGCTCCTCGCGGCCGGACCCGCGGAGCTGCCCGCGCTGCGGATGGTGGAGAACGTGCGCGACCGGCCGTCGGTCACGGTCGCCGAGCTGGCCCGCCGCGGCGTGCTGACCGTTCGGCACGCGCCGCGCGACATGCCCGCACCCGAGCCGGGGGACGGGGCCGTCGCCGTGCTCACCGCCGCCGACCTGGCCACGGGCACCGTCCCCGGGGGGCGGGCTGCGCCCGCCGCGGCCCGCATCCGTGTGCGAGCGGGCGACGTGGTCGGCGCGCCGACGGGGCGGGCACGGGTGGCGGACCGGCCCGCGCTGCTCGGCCCGGCGCTCACCGTCTACCGGGTGGACCCCGACCAGCTCGACCCCGAGTTCCTGGCCGGCATCCTGCGCTCCACCCCCGCCCCGGGAGGCACGTCGAGCCGCTACGGCCACCGGGTGCGCGTCCCGCTGCTGCCGATCGCGGAGCAGCGGGCGCTCGGCGCGGCGTTCCGCGCCCTGCTCGACGCCGCCGACGCCGCACGGGCCGCCGCCGACCGCGCCGACGCGCTGCTGCGGCTGGCCGGGGAGGGGCTGGCGGAAGGCTGGCTGCGACCGGACTGAGGAAGATCCGCCGGGCGCCTAACCTCCCGAGGCGCTCGAGGCGCTCGCTGCGACGGTCGACGCGACGACCGCCGCCATGACGCTCGCCTGCACGGCCTCCACCGCCTTGCGCACGGCGTGGCCCGCCCATTCGCCCTCGGCGACCTGCGCCGCCCTGGCACGCAGCTCCCGCTTGTTGCCGTCGACGACCTTGTGCTCGGCCTTCACCGCGTGGACGAGCGAGATCAGCAGGGCCAGGTGCTGGTCGGGGCGGGCGCCGTCGCGCAGGACGGCGGTCACCCGCCCCCGCAGCTCGCGCGCCCCCTCCCCCGGCACCCAGGTCGTGACCGGGATGAGGCCGAGGATCCGGGAGGACTCCCGGCGTACCAGGCCGCGCTCGGCGAGGCGCTCCAGCACCTGCGCGCGCGTCCCGCGCGCGAGCCGCTCGACCGCCTTCTGCGCCTTCATCGGCTTGGTGAGTCGGCCGAGCGCGGCGTCGAGCAGCGGGTCGCCGGTGGGGGTGGGGACGGCGACGGAGAGCCGCGCCTTCGCCCCGTCGCCGTCGGCCGTGATCCGTCCCCCGGCGGCCAGGTCGAGCAGCAGTGCACCGCCGATCGCCCGGTCGAGGGAGGTGCCGTCGACGACCGCCCGGCCGCGGGCCGGGTCGAGCAGCAGCAGGACGAGGTCCTCGGTGAGGGTCATGCGGTGGGTTCCTTCACCGCCGCCAGCACGGCGGTCTCGAGTTCGGTGGCGGCGCGGTCGAGGTCGAGATCGGGCGCGGTGATCCACTCCCCGATCACGGCGTCGAGCGCGCCGTTGATGGTCAACGCCAGCACGCGGGCGTCGAACGGGCGGAAGACCCCGGACCGCTGGCCCTGCTCGAGGATGCCCGCGACCGCCTGGCGGCGGCTCGGGTCGCCCGCGAGCTCGGGCGTGCGCGTGAGGCCTTCCACCAGCACGCGCACGTGCGCCGGGTGATCGCGCATGTGTTCGATCGTGGCACGCAGGTACGCGACCAGCATTCCCTCCGGACCGTCGGCGGCGTCGATCCGGGCCCCGACCGCGGCGACGTAGGCGTCGAGCACGTGCCGCATCGTGGCGTCGAGCACGGCGTCCTTGGACGCGAAGTGGTAGAGGACGGCGGCCTTCGAGATCCCCGCCCGCGCGGCGATGGCCGACAGCGACGCGGCGGCGGCGCCGCGCTCGGCGACCAGCTCGATGGTGCGCTCGACGATCTGGCGGCGGCGGGCCTCCTCGGTGAACGTGCGCCTGCGGGGCTCAGACATCGCGCGCCCCCACCCGCCACACCGCCACCGCGGTGCCGACCGCGACCCACGCGACGAGCGACAGCAGGCCCGCCGCCGGGCCCAGGTGCTCGCCGACCCCGGAGACCCCGTGCAGCGCAGCACCCGGCCACACCGGCGCGAGGGCGGCGAGCCCGGGGATCCACGAGGTGACCGTCGGCAGCGCGAGCACGGCGAGCGCCACGACCACCCCGCCGCCCGTGCTGCGCAGGACGAGCGCGGCCGCGAGCGCGAGGAGGGCGTAGCACACCGGGCCGAGGGCCGAGCCCGCCGCGAGCTGCAGCAACGGCCCGTCCACCGGCGCGGGTGGCGCCCCGGCCCCGAGCAGCACCAGCTGCGCGACGAGCGGGCACAGCACCGCCGCCGCGACGCCGACGGCCGCCGCGACCGAGGCCGTGACCACCGCCTTCGCCAGCACCACGCGGCCGCGGCGGGGCGTCACCAGGAACGTCGGCTGGGCCAGGCCGGTGGCGTACTCCGAGCCCCCGACCGACGCCCCCAGCACCATCGCGACGATCGCGGCGGCGTCGACGCCGAGCAGGGCCGCACCGAGCACCTCGGCGGGCGGGACGTCCGTGACCGCACGCCCCTGCGTGACCGGGAGGCTCACGACGAGCAGCAACGCCACCAGCGGCGCGGCCGTCACCGCCGCGGCGGCGAGCCCCGGCAGCGACCGCACCGTGGCGAACTTCGTCCACTCGGCCCGGATCACGGCGCACCTGCCCGGGTGAGCGCCAGGTACGCCTCCTCGAGCCCGTCCCGCCGCTCCACGAGCTCGTGCAGGGCGACCCGGTGTTCGAGCGCGAGCTCGCCGACCTGGTGCGCCGGCACGCCGCGGACCTCCAGCCCGCCCTCGACCGCTGTGACGTCCGCACCCGCGGCGCGCAGGGCCGCGACGAGCCCGGCGTCGGCCGGGCGCACCCGCACCGCTGCCGCCCGCCCGACCTCGAACTCGTCGACCAGCCTGCCGCGGGCGATCACGACGACGCGCTGGGCGACCTGCTCCATCTCGTGCAGGAGATGGCTCGACACGAACACGGTGCGCCCCTCGTGGGCGAGGTCGCGCAGGAGCGTGCGCAGCCACCGGATGCCCTCGGGGTCGAGCCCGTTCAGCGGTTCGTCGAGCAGCAGGACGCCCGGGTCCCCGAGCAGCGCACCGGCGATGCCGACCCGCTGGCGCATGCCGAGCGAGAACGTGCCGACCCGCCGGTCGGCGACGTGCGCCACCCCGACGAGCTCGAGCACCTCCTCGACGCGCGACCGCCGGATGCCGGCGGCGTCGGCCATCCACCGCAGGTGCGCCCGCGCGCTGCGCCCCGGGTGCATGCACCGCGGGTCGAGCAGCGCCCCGACCTCCCGCACGGGCGAGGGCAGGTCGCGGTAGGCGCGGCCGGCGACGGTGACCGACCCGGCCGTCGGTGCGTCGAGGCCGAGCGTCATCCGCATGGTCGTGGACTTGCCCGCGCCGTTGGCGCCGAGGAAACCGGTGACGGCGCCGGGCCCGACGTCGAACGACAGGTCGTCGACGGCGAGCACGGCGCCGTAGCGCTTGGTCAACCCCCGGGCGCGGATCACGCACCCGACACTAGCTGACCGCTCGGTAAGTTGTCTAACCGATCGGTCAGTCGCCGGTGTAGAGGATCGCGTCCACCTCGATGTCGAACCCGGCGAGGGCCACCGGGATGGTGGTCCGGACCGGCGCGTTCTCGGGGCCGAAGAACTCGGCGAAGATCTCGTTCATCGCCGCGAAGTCGTCGAAGTCGCGCAGGTAGACGCCGACGCGCACGGCGTCGGACAGCGACGCGCCCGCCGCCTCGGCCGCCTTCTGCAGGTTGGTGAAGGCCTGGCGGGCCTGCTCCTCGAACGAGCCGCGGACCGGCGTGCCGTCCGGCCGGGTCGGGACCGCCCCGGCGAGGTAGACGTGGTCCCCGGCGACGACCGCCTGCGAGTACGGCCCACCGGGCGGGGCCGCCTCCGGGGTGCTGACAGCGCGCTTGGCCATGGATCCTCCGATTTCGGGGTTCGGGTGACGGAGCGGTCAGAAGTAGGTGCGCACCGCGCCGACCACGGTGTCGGCGTCGTCGAGGACGGGCACCAGCGGCCACTTCTCGAAGGCGGTGCACGGGTGGGACAGGCCGAAGGCGACGACGTCGCCCACGGCGAGCTCGCCTGCGTGCCGGACGAAGGCGTGCTGGTCGTTGAGCTTGTCGACGGTGCAGCCGTCGAGCGGGCCGCGCGGGCCGCGCAGCGGGGTCGGCAGGTCGACGTCGTAGGGGGCGTCGCGCTTGCCGAACCCGCAGATCGCAAGCCCCGGCTCGGGGGTGGAGAGCACGTACGCCCACAGCTCCATCGCCGGCCGCAGGTCGAACGGGGCGGCGCGGGCCAGGAGGCCGTGGTCGTGGGTGAGGTAGCCGCCGGAACGGACCACCTTGCGCACCGACCGCGAGAGCGGCGGCAGGTCCTGCCACGCGGCGACGACGCGGTCGGGGTAGGCCGACCCGCCCGCGGTGAGCACGAGCTCGGCGCGGTCCCCGGCCAGCCGGTCGACGTCGACGAGCAGGGCGGCGAGGTCGGCGGCGAACCGGTCGACCTGCGCCAGCGACCGTTCCGCGCGGTCCTGCGGGTAGACGCCCTCGAAGCACTCCACGCCGGCCAGCTCGAGGCTGGGCGCCTCGGCGACGCGCCGGGCGACGGCGAGCGCCTCCTCGCGGGTGCGGGCGCCCGCCCGGCCGCCGGGGACGCCGAGCTCGACGAGCACGGGCAGGGTCCGCCCGGCGTCCGCGAACGCCGCGGACATGCGGTCGACGCCCGCGGCCCCGTCGGCGAGGACGTAGACCTCGAAGCCCGGATCGGCGGCGGCGAGCCAGCGCAGGCCGACCGGGTCGACGACCTCGTTGGCGAGCAGGACCCGGGGCACGCCCCAGCGGTGCATGAGCCGCGCCTGCGCCACGGTGGCAGCGGTGATGGCCCATGCGCCCGCATCGAGCTGCTCGGCGACGAGCTGCGGGCTCATCGTCGTCTTGCCGTGGGGCGCGTGGTCGACGCCGACCTCGGTGCACCAGCGGGCGAACAGCGCCAGGTTGTGGTCCAGCGCGGAGCGGCGCAGCGTCAGCGTCGGCAGCAGCAGGTCGGTGACGTGCCAGCCGATGCCGCCGACGTCGCCGACGGTGCCGTCGTGGTCGGGCAGGTTGCGCAGATGCGGGCCGAGGGGTTCGGCGGCGCTGCGCTCGACTCCGGGGATGCTCATCGGGTGACGATCCTCCCGGGTGCCGTCTCGCGGCACGCCAGCGTGGTGGCGAACGTGATCAGGCCGACCGCCATCCAGTAGAGCGAGACCGGCCACGTCGCCCCGCCGGCCCACGCGACCAGCCCGGTGGCGACGAACGGCGCCAGCCCGCCCGCGACGACGGCGGAGAACTGGTAGCCGATGGATATGCCGGAGTAGCGCACCTTCGTGCCGAAGAGCTCGGAGAACAGGGCCGGCTGCGTGGCGAACAGCGCACCGTTGGCGATCGCATAGCCCAGCACCCACGCGAGCAGGATCAGCGGCACGTTCTTCGTCTCCACGAGCGCGAAGAACGGGAAGGCGATCGCGACGTGCAACCCGGCGCCGAGCAGGTAGACCGGCTTGCGGCCGATGCGGTCGGACAGGGCGCCGTACAGCGGCGTCACGATGAACTGCACGGCGGCCGCGAGCATGTTGGCGAGCAGGCCGAGGCTCGCGGCGAGGCCGAGGTTGTTCGTGGCGTAGGAGAGCGCGAAGACCGACACGAGGTAGCCGCAGACGTTCTCGGCCACCCGCATCCCGATCACCAGCAGGATCGAGCGCCACTCGGTGCGCACCGCGTCGACCACTGGCCGCTTCGCGATCTCGTCGGACGCCTTGACCCGCTCGAACTCCGGTGACTCCGGGATGCGCAGCCGGATGAAGATCCCCACGAAGATGAGCAGGAACGACACGAGGAAGGGCACCCGCCACCCCCACGCGTGGAACTGCTCGTCCCCCAGCGCCTCGCTCATCCCGTACATCAGCCCGGTGGCGAGGATCAGGGCCGCCGAGGAGGCCATCTGCGGCCACGCCCCGTAGAAGCCGCGCCTGCGCGGCGGCGCGTGCTCGGTGAGCATCAGCACGGCGCCGCCCCACTCGCCGCCCGCGGCGACGCCCTGCAGCAGCCGCAGCACGACGAGCAGCATCGGGGCCCACACCCCGATGGCCGCGTAGGTGGGCAGCAGGCCGATCAGGAACGTGGCCGTGCCCATCAGGAAGAGGGTGGCGACGAGGGCCGCCTTCCGACCGACCCGGTCGCCGAGGTGCCCGAAGATCACGCCGCCGATCGGGCGCGCGCCGAACCCGACGGCGAACGTCGCGAAGGCGGCCAGCGTGCCGACCAGCGGGTCCTCGGACGGGAAGAAGGCCTGGCCGAACACCAGCGCCGCGGCCTGGCCGTACAGGAAGAAGTCGTACCACTCGATCATCGCGCCGATGAAGCTCGAGAAGCCGACGCGGCGCAGGGTGCCGTGGTGCACGGACCCGGTCTCGGTGTGGGCCATCCGGAGCAGTGTGGGAGGCCGTTTGACAGCAAGTCAAGGTGGTGAACAGAATTTCTTGATGAACTCACCGCGCGAGCTGCTGGCGACGCTGGAGCCGATCATGAAGGCGGTCGCGGCAGCCGTCGGCCCGCACTGCGAGGTCGTGCTGCACGACCTGTCGAACCGCGACGTGGAGCGCACGATCGTCGCGATCGAGAACGGGCACGTCACCGGACGCGCGGTGGGCGGGCCGTCCACCAACCGCGGCCTCGAGCTGCTGCGCCGCGAGGCCGAGGACCACAACGAGTTCGGCTACAAGGGCCGCACCGCCGACGGCCGCGAGCTGCGCTCGTCCTCGGTCTACTTCCGCGACGACGACGGGCGCGTGATCGCCGCGCTCTGCATCAACGTCGACCTCACCCCGCTGCAGGCGGCGCGCGCGGCGCTCGACGCGGCGCTGCGCCCGACCGTCGAGGACACCCCCGCCCGCGACGAGGAGGTCTTCGCCTCCGACATCAGCGAGGTGCTCGACCGGCTCATCGACGCCGCGATCGCGCAGACCGGCAAGACCGTCGCGCTCATGGACCGCGACGACCGCATCGCCGTGGTGCGGTTCCTCGACGAGCGCGGCGCGTTCTTCGTCAAGCGCGCGGTGGACCGGGTGGCGCGGCGGCTGAACATCTCCCGGGTGACCGCCTACAACTACCTGGAGCAGATCCGCGCCGTGTCGTGATCACTCCCGTGGGGTGCTCGCCCTCACCACCGCCTCCGCCACGGCGGGCGCGACCTGGGCGTCGAAGACCGACGGGACGATGAAGTCGGCCGCGAGCTGGTCGGGGGCGACGCAGTCGGCGATCGCCCTCGCCGCGGCGAGCATCGCCCCGTCGGTGACCTCCCGCGCGCCCGAATCGAGCAGCCCGTGGAAGAAGCCGGGGAACGCGAGCACGTTGTTGATCTGGTTCGGGAAGTCCGACCGGCCCGTCGCCACGACCGCGGCGTGCCGGGCCGCGGCGAACGGATCCACCTCGGGGACCGGGTTGGCCAGCGCGAACACGATCGCTTCGGCGGCCATCGTCGCGATGTCCTCGCCGGTCAACAGGTCGGGGGCCGACACCCCGATGAAGACGTCGGCGCCGCGCAGCGCGTCGGCGAGGGTGCCCCGCACACCCCGCGGGTTGGTGTGCTCGACGATCCAGCGGCGGAACTCGTCCGCGCCCGCGTCCTCGGGCCGCAGCACGCCGCGCCGCCCGCACGCCACGATGTCCTCGAACCCCTGGCTGCGCAGCAGCCGCACGATCGCGTGCCCGGCCGCGCCGACCCCGCTCAGCACCACGCGTACCTGCTGCGGGGACTTGCCGACGATCCGCAGCGCGTTGGTGAGGGCGGCGAGGACGACGATGGCGGTGCCGTGCTGGTCGTCGTGGAACACCGGGATGTCGAGCAGCTCCCGCAGCCTGCGCTCGACCTCGAAGCACCGCGGCGCCGCGATGTCCTCCAGGTTGATCCCGCCGTAGACCGTCGCCAGGTTCCGCACGATCTCGACGATCGTGTCGACGTCCTGGCTCTCGATGCACACCGGCCACGCGTCGACGCCCGCGAACTGCTTGAACAGCGCCGCCTTGCCCTCCATCACCGGCAGCGCCGCGGCCGGCCGATGTTGCCGAGGCCGAGCACCGCCGACCCGTCGGTGACCACGGCGACCGTGTTGCGCTTGATGGTCAGCCTGCGCACGTCGTCGGGGTTGTCGGCGATGGCCCGGCAGACCCGGGCGACGCCGGGCGTGTAGGCGCGCGAGAGGTCGTCGCGGTGCTTGAGCGGCACCTTCGGCGTGACCTCGATCTTGCCGCCGAGGTGGAGCAGGAACGTCCGGTCACTCACCTTGTGGATCGCGACCCCGGGCAGCGCGGAGATCGCCTCGCAGATCCGGTCGGCGTGCGCGGTGTCGATCGCGTCGCAGCTCACGTCGACCACCAGCTCGCCGGCCGTCGAACCGCCGACGTCCAGCGCGGTCAACGACCCGCCTGCCGCCGAGACGGCCGCCGCGATGTCGGCCGCACCACCGGCACCCTTCTTCACGTGCGCGCGGACGGTGATCGAATAACCGGGGCTCGTCGCAGCCATGGGCCAACTGTTCACCGGCTCGACGCGTGAGGCCAGCCCGGAGTTCCGCCGCCGGGGATACGGTCCAGTGGTGATCGCCCGGGGACAAGCCGCGGCGGGCGAGCCGCTAAGCTGAAGAGGCGGTTTCCGATAACCGCATGCGCCCTCGTAGCTCAGCTGGATAGAGCAAGAGCCTTCTAATCTCTTGGTCGCAGGTTCGAATCCTGCCGGGGGCACTCCGCGCACTCGATGATCAACTTCTTCCCGTCGCCCGCGCGGAGCCGCCAGGGAGCCGACGGCTTCCCCACCCTGGCACCACGACCTCCGCCGGTGCGCACCGCAGGCGTGGCCGAGGCCCTGCCGATGCCTGCTGCCCGCGAGCTGGACCGGCGTCGACCCGAGCGTGGTGCTGCGCGACGACGCGTCGGTATCGCACGGCCGAGACCCGACTCGGCGGCGCGGCGCCGCGCGCGTTCGGCCGGGACGTGCCCCCGGCCGCGAGTCGATCGGCGCACGCACATGCCCGCGCTGTCCGGGCAGTTCCTCATCGACTTCGCCGACACGAACCGTCGAAAGCGGTTATGAGGACGCGAGTTTCCGACAGTCCCGGCCGTGAATCGCAGCGGCGTGAGCCGTCCGCGCCGGTCGGCTCAAACGACGGCGTTCCTCCGTGCGGCCTCGCGGAACCAGTCGGCGCTCAGCTTGGGGGTCCGCTCCAGGGTGTCGAAATCCACGTAGATCATCCCGAACCGCTCACCGAAGCCGTCCATCCACTCGAAGTTGTCCTGCGCGGACCAGTGGAAGTAGCCGTGCACGGGAACGCCGTCGGCGGTGGCCCGCTGGAGTTGACCGAGGCAGGCGCGCAGGAACATCACGCGGTCCGAGTCGTGGACGCGGCCGTCGTCGGCGACGACGTCGGAGGCGCTGCAACCGTTCTCGGTGATGAAGATGGACTCGGCAGCCCAGATCGACTGCATCTGGCGAGGGGCCCAGTAGAGGACCTCGGGGTCGAAGACGTGCCAGCTCGAGTGCATCTTCGGGTGGGAGGCGTTGATCGGGATGTCGTGGTAGCCGGGTGGCTCGTCGGCCGGTTCGACGTACCAGCCGGGCTTGTAGACGTTGATGCCGACGAAGTCCAAGGGCGAGGCGATGACCTGCAGCTCGTCCTCGGTGAACCTCGGAGTCCGCCCGCCGGCCGAGGCGAGGTACTCGTCGGTGTAGCGGCCCTCCAACAGCACGGTCATGAAGCCGGCGTTCCGGTCGCGGGTGGCGGCTTCGGCGGCCCTGACGTGTTCGGGGATGTCCAGGATCGGGACGGCCACGCGGACGTTCTCCGCGAACCCGACCTTCGTGCCGGCCGGTGCCTGGGCGCGGATCGCCTGGACGGCGAGGCCGTGGCCGAGGACGGCGTGGTGGCGCACCTGCTTGAGCTCCGCGTCGGAAAGGGCGAGCCCGGGGGCGGCGCCGAGGTGCACGGTCCTCCCGCCCCCGACCGGCACGTCGACCCCTCGGTAGCCGCCTTCGACGAAGGAGGCGAACTCGTTGATCGTGAAGTAGTGCTTCACGCGGTCGCCGAGCTGCCCGGCGACGTAGCCGGCGTAGTCGGCGAACGCCTGCGCTGTTTCCCGGCCCTGCCACCCGCCGTAGGTGTCCTGCAGCGCCTGGGGCAGGTCCCAGTGGTACAGCGTGGCGAACGGTTCGATGCCCGCGTCGAGGAGCTCGTCGACCAGCCGGTGGTAGAAGTCCAGGCCGAGCGGGTTCGGCCTGCCGGTCCCGTCGGGGAAGATCCGCGGCCAGGCGATCGAGAACCGGTACGCGTTCGCGTTGAGCCTCCTCATCAAGGCGACGTCCTCGACGTAGCGGTGGTAGTGGTCGTTGGCGACGTCCCCGTTGTCGTCGTTCCTCACGTTGCCGGGCGTGTGGGCGTACGTGTCCCAGATCGAGGGGCCCTTGCCGTCCTCGTCCCAGGCTCCCTCGACCTGGTAGGCGGACGTGGCGACCCCCCACGTGAACCCGTCGGGGAACCTGCGGTCGGCGCTCATGGTGGACCTCGGTGTCCGTTGCTGCCGGTGATCTGACGGTCGGGAGCCGGGCGCGCGAACCGCCCGGCTGCCCGGCAGGCTCGTCAGGATGGCCCTGGGCGACGGCCTCAGCAACCCTCGGGCTGCCGGTCTGCGACCGGTCGTCGGGCCACGAGGCTCGTGTACACGATCTGCCCGAAGAACGAGCCGCCCTCGACCCGGCGTCGAGCCTCGGCCTTCAACGCCCCCGCGAGCTCCGGCCCGATCCGACCCGTTGCCTGCAGCATGTCCGCACCCCGGTCGATCACGGTGAGGAGGTACTCCGCCCCGCTGGTCTCGACGTACCCGTGACCGGCGTAGCGGGTGATGTCGAGCCCCTGGTCACGCACGATCCGCGGGAGGCGGCGCATGAGCCAACCGTCGGTGACCGAGCCGGTCACCATCGCGTCGACGCACGTCTGCAGCGGGTCGTGTTCGCCCAGCGCGACCGTGGTCGTCGAGTAGTTGCCGTCGAACACCGCGAGCGTGCCGTCCGGGCGCAGCACCCGGGCGGCCTCGGCCACGGCGCGCTCGGCGTCCGGCACGTGGCTGAGGGTCGAGTCGAGGACCACGACCTCGAAGGACGCGTCCGGGAACGGCAGCGCGGTCGCGTCCCCTTCCTCGAACGCCACGTTCGGCAGCGCGGCGCACAGGGTCCGTGCCCGGCCCAACAGGGACGGCGCGAGGTCGACCCCGACCACGGAGTCCACGTTCGGCCAGCGGGCCAGCCGACGGGTCAGCACCCCCGTTCCGCAGCCCACGTCCAGCACCCGCGCACGGGCCGGGAACCCGATGTCGGTCAGGAGCGCGTCGCGCATCCGTTGCTGCTGGGCGTCGGCGCCCCGGGTCTCCAGCACGTCGGCGAGCCGTTCCTGGGTCGCCGTGTCCAGGTTGCTGACCATCGACCACACGTCAGGCACCTGGCCCACCCCCTTCCACCGCGTTCGGAGCGGGCATCGGGATCGTCGACCGGCTCCCGGCATCCCGGGGGCCGCCTCACATCGCGTCAGTCGCCGCCGGTATCCCCGGCCGGTCCCTTGGGGCGCACGCGCCCCTCACCACGGCACGACGGGCACCTGCCGGGGCCGAGCACGGTCCGGCTCCGTCCGTCGACGACGGCACCGCGGGGGACCTCGCCCTCGCCCTGCCCGTCGCAGTCCCGGCAGACCGCGGTCTCCGCCATCGCCCACACGCCCTTCCGGCGACGACGGTCCCACACGGGGCGGGGCAGCACCGAACCGGGGACACCCCGGGCGTGGGTCGTCTGCAGAACGCCGACCCGCCCCGGCCGATCCGACGGCGCGGGGCGGGTGCGCGGCCTCGTGCCGCGCGGGGGCCGCAGCGCCGCCTGTCACGGGTGGGGACGGCTACGCCGTGGCCGCCTTCTCCGGGCCGGCCTGCTGCGCGCCTGGAACGTGATCGTGGTTTGGCGTCCGCAACGTCGGCGCACCGGGAACGCGTTCGCGCACGACCCTCGCCGCCCCGATCCGCGGGGGACTTCGACCAGGCCGAGACCGACGGCCGCGACGCGCTGCGCGTCGCCACGCCCACCGGCAGCCGGACCGGGCGGGCGGGGCGCGTTGATGGCGCTCGTGTGGGAGCTGACCGGTCGCGGCGCCTACGACGAGATCGACGACCTGCTCGCCACGCACGGCCTCACGCACGAGGCGGGCTCCTCGGCCCCGGTGCGCGGAACCTGCTGGTCGCCCGCAGCGACCTGCGGCGTTGCGAGGCGCGGTTCGCCGAGGCGAGCCACGACGCGCGGCGCGCGCCGGAGGTCGTCCGGCCGGCGAACCCGATCAACCGGGTCTTCGTGTCGGTGCCGCGCTCGCCGCCGGGGAGCGCGCGGTGGCGCTGGAGGTCGGCGAGCGGGCCGTCGCGGCGTGCCGGGCTGCACGACGACCTCGGCATCGCGCTGCGCTCGTTCGGCCTGGCCCGCCGCGGCGAGGGCGCCATCGAGGTCCTCCGCGAGGCCGGGGGTGTCCTCGGCGCCTCGCCGTCGCGGTGGGAGCACACCGAGGCGCTCGTGGACCTCGGGGCCGCGCTGCGCCGCGCGGGCACCGCCGGGAGGCGCGTGAACCGCTGCGGGCGGGCTTCGAGGCGGCGGAGCGGATCGGGGCGCTCGCCCTCGCCGGCCGGGCCCGCACGGAGCTGGCGGCGACCGGTGCCCGCGCGCGGCGTCGTTCGCTCCGGCGTGGGCGCGCCCCCAGCGAGCGCCGGGTGGCGACGCTCGCGGCCGAGGGCATGACCATCTCCGAGATCGCGCAGGCGCTGTTCGTCACGCGCACGACCGTCGAGTCCCACCGCTACGGCGCCTACCGGGAGCTCGGCGTCCACACGCGCGCGGACCTCGCGGCGGTCGTGCGGCGCGGCTGACCCGACCGCGGTCGAACCGCCGCGATCGTGCACGGAGCGCCAACGGGTGTGCCCGGGAACGACACGCCGGTGCCGTGCCGGCGCGGCAGGCTGAGCTGCCGTTGACGCGCGCAAGCCCCACCCGGTGAGGACCGATGGTTTCAGGACCGACGACAGGCGGGCCGGTCAGCTACGACCAGCCGACGAGCCCCCGCCACTTCCCGCCACCGCCGTACCCGCCGCCGTACCGCCAGACCAACGTGATGGCCATGCTGTCGATGATCTTCGCGTTCGTGTTCCCGCCCCTGGGGATCATCTTCGGCGTGCTGGCGCGCAGGCAGATCCGCGTGACCGGCGAGGACGGCGGCGGGCTCGCCCTCGCCGGCCTCATCACGAGCCTCGTGTTCACCGCGCTCGTGGTCGGGTACGTCGTGCTGGTGGCGTCGTTGATCGTGTCGGTGTTCAGCACCGCGCCCCAGCTCCCCGCGGCGTGATCCGCGCGGCCGGCCACCCCGGCGGCTAGGCACCGAGCAGGCGGGCGAGCCGCGCCGGGGAGGGCGCGCCGTCAGGTGCTCGCCGGGCAGCCGCGGGGTGGTGCCTGCGCCCCACGTCGCGTGGACGGCGAGGGCGCCGGCGGCGCGGGCGCAGCACAGGTCGGTGGCGGCGTCCCCGACGTAGGCGGCCTCCCCCGGCCCGACGCCGAGGTGGCGGCAGGCGTCGAGCAGCCCGTCCGGCCCGGCTTCGGGGAGCGGACCTCGTCGCCGCACACCGCCGCGGCGACCGCCCGGCGAGGCCGGCGGCCGCGAGCACGCGGGTCGTGACCCGCCGGGTCGCGCTGGTGTACGGCCCGAGCCGGTAGCCGGCTCCGCTCAGCGCGTCGAGCATTGCGGGCACCCCGTCGAACGGCCGGGCGGCCGCCGCGGCGGCGTCGGCGTGGCGCTGGTAGGCGCCCAGGTCGGCGTCCGTGACCGGCCTGCGCAGGAAGTGCGGAGCAGGACCGGTGCGGGCCCGACGTGCCCGGCGGCGACGACCTCGGCCGAGGTGAGCGCCGGGCCGCCCAGCTCGCGGACGGTGTCGGCGTACGCCTGCGGCATCGTCCGCATCGTGTCGACGAGGGTGCCGTCGAGGTCGAACACGGCCGCCCCGGGAGGGCCGGTCATGCCTCGTACGGCTGTGTGAACACGGCGGTCAACGCCTGCGGGTCGTAACCGTCGACGTGGAACCACGCCTCGGCGATCCGCCCGCCCTCGATGCGGTACACCGCGATCTCGTTGCCGCTGACGTGCACCGCTCCCCGGCGGGCCGACCAGCGGATCCGGGCGACGACGTGCGATGCGGTGGCGAGCGTGCCGTCCAGCTCGAGCCGGAACGTGCCGCCGGTGACCGCCACCAGGCGCTCGAGCAGCCCCAGGACGACGTCCTTGCCGCGGTGGGTGCCGGAGTAGGCCTCCTCGCCGGGCTCGTGCCACGCGATGTCGTCGGCGAGGAGCGCGGCGAGCGCGGCGGTGTCCCGCCGGGCCCGGGCCGCGTAGAACTCGGTGACCAGCCCCTCGAGGTGTGCGCTGTCGTCCATCCCCGTCCCTGTCGATCGGCCGTCGATCCGCACCCGCGACCGCCCCGCCCGGGTGCGGAGCCCGCGCACGCCTCCTGCGCGTCCGGGCGCGCTCGGCGGGCAGGCGGCGGCCGCGGGCGACCGTAGTCTGCCGGGGTGGCGACATCGCGCGACGGGATCACCGCGACGCACTTCGTCGCCGTCGCGGGCGTCGTCGTCCGCGACGACGGCCGCGTCCTGGTGGTCCAGCGACGGGACAACGGCCGGTGGGAGGCGCCCGGGGGCGTGCTCGAGCTCGGTGAGACGTTCGAGGAGGGCGTCCGCCGCGAGGTGGCGGAGGAGACCGGCGTCGAGGTCGCCGTCGAGCGCCTGTCCGGCGTCTACAAGAACATGACCCGCGGGGTGGTCGCGCTCGTCTACCGCTGCCGCCCGATCGGGGGCGCCCCGGTCGAGACCGACGAGGCCCAGCAGGTCTGCTGGCTCTCCCCCGACGAGGTCCGGCAGCGGATGGACCCCGCGTTCTCCGTCCGCGTGCTCGACGCCCTCGGCGACCACGTCACCAGCCGGGCGCACGACGGCGTCGACCTGATCGAGGGATCGGCGCCACCCGAGGGCCGGGCTCGCCGAACCGGTTGACCGCCCCCGCCGCGGGTACGTCGCCGGGTGATGAACCGCAAATGGATGCACGCCGTGGTCGCGGTCCTCGTGGCGGCCACGCTGACCGGCTGCGCCGGTGGAGGACGCAGCGGGAGCGATCGGCCGGGCGTGGACACGCCGCCGACCGAGGAGGGACAGCCCGCGGCGAAGAAGTCGCTCGGCAGGGCTTCGGAGCCCGACCTGGCCGCCGCGCTGCGCCGCGCCGACGTCGACGACCCGCAGGGCTGGGCGCGCGCGCTCGTCGCCGCCCGCCCGTACCCGCCCGGTGAGCAGGGCACGGACCGGATCCGCCAGGTGCTGGTGGACAGCGGTGCCGAGCCCGCCGAGATCGACCGGATCCTCACCGTCGTCGAGCCCTGAGCCCGGCAGGCCCAACGCCACCCACCGTCCGCCGCGCCCGCGACTGCGTCCTCCGGCGGCTCCGGCGGCCCCGGTCGTGGGCCGTTAGGGCCTGTGCCAACCCGGGCGGGCGGCGCTACGTTCGGCGTCCTCGATCCGGGGCGGTGGGACGCGATGGTGCGTTACGAGTACGGGTGCCCGGCATGCGGGCCGTGGGTCGTCGCGCTTCCGATGGGCACGGCCGAAGCCCGGCGTGCGTGTCCCACCTGCGGAGAGCCGTCCCCGCGGCGCTGGTCGGCGCCTCTTGTGAACCGCATGGACCCGGCCGTCGCGCGGGCGCGGTTGCGCGAGGAGGCCAGCCGGGACGTCCCGGACGTCGTCACGTCGGTGCCGCCGGCCGTCCGCCGCCGGCGCGCCCCTGCCAACCCCCGCCAGGCGCGCCTCCCCCGCCCCTGACCCGTACCGCTGCTTTCGACCCGAGGAGGGCCGAGTCATGGGTCTGGTCGGACTCCTGTACGTCGGAGCCGTCTTGTTCATCAACGGGTTGCTGCTGCTCGGGGTGGTCGAGACGAGAGCGGCCGCGCCCATGAACCTGTTCGTCGGCGGGCTCCAGGTCGTCACCCCGACGTACCTGATCTTCACCGCGAACAACGACCCGCTCGTGGTGCTCGGCGCGTCGGGGCTCTACCTGTTCGGCTTCACCTACCTCTACGTGGGCATCAACCTGCTCGCCGGGCTCGACAGCACCGGCGTCGGCTGGTTCTCGCTGTTCGTCGCGATCGTGGCGCTCGGCTACTCGTGGGCGAACTTCGCGATCCTCGGCGACCCCCCGTTCGGCGTCATCTGGCTCTACTGGGCGTTCCTCTGGGCCCTGTTCTTCCTGCTGCTCGGGCTCAAGCACGACTGGCTGCAGTCCTACACGGGGTGGGTCACGGTCATCCAAGGGTGGGTGACGGCAGCGATCCCGGCGTTCCTGCTGCTCACCGACCTCTGGGCGTACGAGAACGCCATCGCCATCGGGCTCGCCGTCGGCGGGGTCGTGGTGTTCGGCGCCCTCTACGCCTACATCCACCCGCGCGCGCCGCGCGCCCCCGCGGCCACGTCCGCCCCGACCGCCCACCCGGCGCCGGGCTGATCGACAGGTATCGGCGAAGGAGGAGCAATGCCCGATGTGGTGTTCAGCGTCGACCAGAGCAAGTCGATGCGCGACCAGGCGGTTCCCGGGCACAACCGGTGGCACCCGGACATCCCCTCCGCGGTGATGGTCCGGCCCGGCCAGCAGATCCGGGTGGAGTGCCGCGAGTGGACCGACGGACAGATCGGCAACAACGACTCGGCCAACGACGTGCGCGACGTCGACCTCACCCACGCGCACATGCTGAGCGGCCCGATCGGGGTGGAGGGCGCCGAGCCGGGTGACCTGCTCGTCGTCGACATCCTCGACCTCGGCCCGGTGCAGGCCCCACAGGAGTACGGCGACGCCCCCGGCCAGGGCTGGGGGTACACGGGGATCTTCGCGAAGGCCAACGGTGGCGGCTTCCTGACCGACTACTTCCCAGACGCCTACAAGGCGATCTGGGACTTCGCCGGTCAGCAGTGCACCTCGCGGCACATCCCGGGGGTGCGCTACACCGGCATCACCCACCCCGGCCTGTTCGGCACGGCCCCGTCCGCGGAGCTGCTGGACCGGTGGAACCGCCGGGAGCGGGCGCTCATCGACACCGACCCGGACCGGGTGCCGCCGCTCGCGCTACCCCCGCTCGAGCAGAACACGCTCGCCGGCACGGCGACGGGGGACGTGGCGTCGGGGATCGCCCGGGACGGCGCCCGCACCGTGCCGGCGCGGGAGAACGGCGGCAACCACGACATCAAGAACTTCACGCGCGGGTCACGGGTGTTCTACCCGGTGCACGTGAACGACGCGAAGCTCTCCGGCGGCGACCTGCACTTCAGCCAGGGCGACGGGGAGATCACGTTCTGCGGCGCCATCGAGATGGGCGGCTTCATCGACTTCCACATCGACCTGATCAAGGGCGGCATGGAGACCTACGGGGTCACGACCAACCCCGTGTTCATGCCCGGCAACGTGGAGCCGCGGTACTCGGAGTTCATGACGTTCATCGGGGTCTCGGTCGACCGGGAGACCGACGAGAACTTCTACCTCGACGCCACCGTCGCCTACCGTCGGGCGTGCCTGAACGCGATCGAGTACCTGAAGAAGTTCGGCTACTCCGGTGAGCAGGCGTACCTGCTGCTCGGCTCGGCGCCGATCGAGGGCCGGATCAGCGGCGTCGTGGACATCCCGAACGCCTGCTGCTCGCTCTACCTCCCGACCGCGATCTTCGACTTCGACGTGAAGCCGTCGGCGGCCGGGCCGGTCCGCCAGGACCGGGGGCAGTGCGCCGTGACGTCCTGAAACCGGCTCTCGTCGACGACGCCGCGCGTCAGGCGGCGTCGTCGACGGGCCGGTGCTCGGTCGGCACGGTGGGCCGGGCGGTGACGGTGACGGCGCCCCCGCAGTTCCAGCAGGTGGGCTCGGTGACGGCGTCGCGGCCTTCCACGTCGCACGCCCCGCAGAACCAGTGGGCCATCACCTGGACCGGGACCTTCTTCACGGGCCGCCTCCGTCGTGCCGGTCGGCGGCGCTCGTCGTCGATCACGAGGCGCCGCGCTCGAGCATGTCTGGCTAAAGAGGGACCCTCGGGAAAGGTTACGGTGCGTCGGCCGGATGCACATCCCGTGACCGCCTGGCCACGAGCCATCCGAGCGTGACGTCGATCACGAGGAAGCCGAGGAGGCTGATCCCGAACAGCGGCGCGAAGCAGCCCACCGCGACGACCGCCAGGACCGCCGCGACGGCGACCGGCCAGGACGCCGCACGCAGGCGCCCGCGGGGGACGGCCCACCGGCCCCGGCCCCGGGTCGGCCTGCGCTGCCACCACATGCGGTAGCCGAGGACGACCAGGGTGATCAGCCCGATTCCGAAGGCGACGAGCAGGAGCTGGTTGGCCACGCCGAACAGGTGGCCCATGTGCGCGTCGATGCCCCAGCGGGCGAGCTTCGCCATGACGGGGTAGTCGGCGAAGCGCACCTCGTCCACCACGGCGGCGGTGTCGGCGTCGATCGCGACGGCGTCGACCTGCGTCGGCAGGCTGCGCTCGATCTCGGTGACCGTCCAGGCCGCGCCGGGCCCGGCCGGCAGGGCGATCTCGACCGCGCCGGCGTCGATGCCCGCGGCCCGGGCCGCGGCGAGCACGGAGTCGAACCGCGCCGGGTCGACGGCCGCCGGATCGGCGTGGCCGCCGCCGTGTTCGGCGTGCCCGCCGACCTGCAGCGACGGTGTGGCCCAACCGAGCGCGGCCCGCAGCGCCGCGACGTTCTCGCCCGCGTACGCCGACCAGGTCATGCCGGTCGCGGAGAGGAACAGCGCGCCGAGCAGCAGCCAGACGCCGAGCGCGCCGTGCCGGCTCAGCAGGCGGCTGCGCCCGGTCCCGCCCCGTTCGGGGCGGACCAGGTCACGGGACCGAGCGGCCCGGCGGCCCCGCCGGCGGGCAACCCACAGCGCCAGCCCGCCGAGCGCGACCACCCACAGCCAGGACGCGGCGAGCTCGCTGTAGAGGCGCCCCGGCTCGCCGAGCAGCAGGTTGCGGTGCAGCTGGTCGAGCGTCATCCGCAGCGGCAGCACGCCGCTCGTGCCGTAGGTGACGAGGGTGCCGCGGACCTCGCCGGTGCCGGGGTCGACGAACACCGTGCGGCGCTCGGACTCGCCGAGGCCCTCGTCGTCGAACAGCACCCGGGTGGTCGCGCCGGGCTCGGGCGCGGGCCGGACGGCGACGAGCTCGCCGCCCGGCTCGACGGCCTGCGCCGCGCGCACCTGCTCGGCCAGCGGGAGCTGTCGGGTGGTCGGCGGGACCCGCAGCTGTTCGGCGTAGAGGACGGACTCGAGCTGCGGGGTGAGCACGTAGAGCAGGCCGGTGACCGTGGCCACCAGGATGAACGGGCCGACGAGCAGGCCCGCGTAGAAGTGCAGGCGCAGCACGAGGCCGCGCCAGCCGGACCGGGTCGGGGGGACGGGGGGACGAGTCGCGGGTCGGGGGATCACGGACACGGGGACTCCCGGGTTCGACGGCAGCGGGGAACGGCACGCCGAGCTGACGGCGCGCGGATGGGGGTGGACCGGTCGGATCGGCCGGTGTGGAGGGGATCAGCAGACCGCGGGCGGTCCCCGGTGCACGATCGAGTGCCGCAGGAGCGGCGCGATGCGGACACGGGTCGGCGCGGCCACCGGGCGCGGCGGCGCCGGTCGGCGGGCCGTGCGCCACCGCGCCAGCAGCCGGGTGACGAGCCGGCGCAGCGCGGCCGCGACCCGGCGGGCGGCGGCGACGGCCCTGCGTTCACCGCAGCGCAGCCACGCCCCGGCGACGGCGGCGCCGAGCACGTGGGCGAGCAGCGCCAGCTCCGGCCCGAGCGCGCCGTGGCCCGCGTGGGCGGCGGGGTCGGCGGCGGTGGCGACGAAGAGGGCGTGCCCGCCGAGCTGGGCGGCGAGCTGGGCGGCGGCGAGCCGTTCCCACCCGCGCTCGTCGCGGGTCAGCCACCACGAGGCGATGGCTGCGAGGGCGAGCGCCGCGAGCAGGCCGGGCAGCGGGGGCAGTGCCCCGGTGCCGATCAGGTGGCCGCCGCTGGTGGTGACGGCCGCGGCCGCGGTCGCCCCCGCCGTGCGGCCCGCCCGGCCGTGCGGGAGCCCGCGGCGGTGGTCCCCGCCCGCGCGCTCCTGCCGCCCGACCATGGCGCCCGACCGTACCCGGGCGGGTGGCGGCGCGGGTTCGCTTCAGGAAAAGACGCGATTACCGAACCCTGCCGGCGTGACCGCCCCCTCTGTGAGCCACGACCGCCACGCCTCGGCGCTGCTGAGCGCGGCGTCCGGGATGCCCGCCTCCGCCAACGCGCCCGGGTAGAGCTGCTCGTAGCGGCGGTTGTAGGCCGTGGCGCGGTCGGCGGGAAGCAGGAGCCACGGCGCGAGCGCGTGCTCGACCCGCAGCTCGACCACCCAGTCCGAGTAGCGGGTGACGAGTTCCCCGCGGACGAGCCCTCGGGACAGCAGGCCTCGCCACAGCACGGCCGTGTCGCGGCACGCCTCCGGCCCGTGCTCGCGCGGGGTGACGGCCGTGGTCTCGACCCGCCGCGGCAGCGCCATCGACGTCGTCACCGCGAACATCCACGGCAGGTCCAGGATCCGGCACAGGTGGACCCGCTGCGACGGGGCCGGGGCGGCGTACAGCGGCCCGGCCGGACCGGGGATCCGCAGCAGCTGCACGGCGCCCTCGTCGCCGTGGGCGCCGAAGTGGCGGGTGAGGTAGTCGGGCACGTCCGCGTACGCGACGGACAGCAGCTCCGCGACGCGCTCGGCCAGCGGGCGGCCCTCGTCGGCGTCGCAGCGACCCCACTCCCCCTCCGGGGTGCGCACGACGGCGCGCGTGCGCACCCATTCGACGGCCCTCGTGCAGGCCCAGGGGTCGTTCGGCGCGAGGAGGCCCGGCAGCTGCGGCTCCTCGCGCTGCAGGCGGGAGGCGCGGGCGGCGACCTCCTGCGGGATCCGGTCGCCGGGGCAGCTGCGCCGCACGGCGTCGATCGCGGCGACCACCTCCACGATGAGGTCACGGCGGGCCATGAACGCCGCAGCGGCCTCGTCCTCGCCGATCCGGGGCTCCACCTCGGGGGTGAACCGGCACAGCCGGGACGCGGGCTCCGGCGGCGCACCCCGCCACGTGACCTCGGCGGGCCCCGGCGGCGTGCCCCAGCGGCCCAGCTCGTCGGCCACGATCGACGCGTGGGCCACCCAGCCGCGCACGGCGGGGCGGTCGGGCTTCTCCCCGTCCGGGAGCGGTTCGGCCTCGAAGCGGCCGGAGGGGTCCCAGCGCACGGACCACCGGGCCGGCTCGGCCCCGGTCGCCTCCGCGACGGCCGCTGCGCGGCGGGCCATGTCGGCGGTCACGACGTGCACCTGCCCGCGGTCGCGGGCGGCCCGCAGCTGGGCGAGCGTGAGGCGGGAGCCGAGGTCGCCGTCGGGGAGCACCATCGCGTCGACCTCGGCGCGCCGCGGGTCGTCCTGCAGGTGCTGCTGGTGCAGCAGGTCCCCGGCCTCCCGGAACGCCGCGGCCAGCTGCAGGCCGGGGCGGCGCAGCTCGGTGGCGTCCACGTGCGGGTTCGCGTCCTCGATGACGCGGCGGACGAGGGCCCGCTGCAGCCGGTCGGCCTGCCACAGCAGCGCCGTGACGTCGTTCCAGGCGGCCAGGGCCGGGGCGCCGTCGGTGCGGTCGACGGCCCGGGTGGCCAGCGCCAGCCGATCCCACGCGGGCAGCCGCGACAACCATCGCGTGGCCACGGTGAACACGACGGCGGTCGAGAAGCGGGCGAGGTGGGGGACGCGCCGCTCCCGCCCGGACCCCAGCGCCCGGCAGGGCCGGCGCGCCTCGGCCCGGCACCGGTCGCACGGCCAGTCGTGCACGGCGATCCCGCTGAGCGGCCCGGCTCCGCTCGCTCGAGTCTCCACGGTGATCTTCCATCCTCCGGTCGAGGTGGCGTTGATCCTTGCGCAGGCCCGCGCGGCGGCGTATCGGGGTCCGCCTCCCCAACCGATCCGGCCGGCCGCGGGTCGGCCCCGCATGAGGGATGTGGGACGGGAACCGGACCGGTCCGCCGACCCCGTGCTGGTCCCGCCCGAGGTGGCGCGGGCCGCCGCCGCGCACGGCCTCGGCGCGCCCGTGCTGACGCACCGCAGCGGGCCGGACAGGGTCTGGTTGCCGCTCTGGGGCGGGTTCCTCTTCGGCGTGATCACGATCGTGTTGGCCGTCGGGCCCTCGACGGTGTGGACGCCCGCAGGGCCCGCCACCGCCGGGTGCGCGGGTTTGCTCCTCACCCACGCCATCCAGCTCCTGTCCGTGGCCGGAACCGGCCTGTACCTGTTCGACCACGGGGTGGTGCACCGGAAGGGGGCGCCGTCACGGCGTTCCCGTGGCGGGACACCCGGCTGTGGCGCTCGGTCGTGCGGGACAGGTTCGTGAAGCACCCCTACCGGTACCGGCTGCAGCGCCCCGGCGCGCCGCCGGTGGTGCTGAGTCCGGCCCTCGACCTCCACGAGTTCGGCCCGGAGATGGAGCGGCGGCTCACCGCCGAGCGCACCCCCGTCGACCTCGCCGCGGTGGCGGCCGGCCGGCGCGTCGGGTACGGCCCGTTCACCGTCGACCGCCACGGCCTGACGACGCCGAAGGGGTTCATCCCCTGGGCCCGGGTGCGCGGCGCGGAGGTCGGTCGGAGGGGCAGGGTGCGGGTGTGGCAGGCAGGCGCGCGCCGCCCGGTGCGCGTCCGTGGGAGGACGGTGCCGAACGTCGTCGTGTTCCTCGCGGTGGTCGACGCGATGCGGCGGGCCTGACGCCGGTCACCACGCGATCGGCGGCGCCGCGAGCAGCGGCAGGACGACGCCGCCGAGCAGCCCGAACCCCACGGCGAGGGCGGCGCACACGTAGGCGGTGCCCGCCGCCCACCGGCCCTCGGGCAGCGGCGCCGCCCCGGGCCCGGTTGCGCCGAACACCGGCGCGATCCAGCGCAGGTAGTAGAAGACGCTCGCGACGGTGTTGACGACCGCGAGGACCGCGAGCCAGGCGAACCCGCCGTCGACGGCCGCGGTGAACACGACGAGCTTGCCGACGAACACCGCCGTGGGCGGGGTGCCGATCAGCCCGAGCAGGCAGACGGTGAGCGCGACGGCGAGCGCCGGGGTGCGCCGCGCCATCCCGCGGTGGTCGTCGAGGGTGCGCGCCCGTGGGAACGCGGCCACCACGGCGAACGCGCCGACGTTGGTGACGGCGTACCCGGCGGCGTAGTAGAGCAGCGCGGGCTGCGCGAGGTCGGCCCGGTCCGCGACGGCCACGGCGATCAGCAGGAAGCCGGCCTGGCCGATCGTCGAGTAGGCGAGCAGCCGCTGCACCGTGGTCTGGAAGAACGCGGCGAGGTTGCCCAGCGTCATCGTGACGGCGGCGATCACGGCGACGAGCAGCGGCCGGTCGAGGGCGTCGGCGGGGACCGCGGCCGAGACCAGCCGGTACAGCGCGACGAGCCCACCGACCTTGGGGATCGTGGTGACGATCGCGGCCACGGCGGGCGGGGTGCCGTCGGTGACGTCCGGGACCCAGAAGTGCCCGGGCACCCCGCCGACCTTGAACAGCAGGCCGCCCAGCACGGCCACGAGGCCCACCCCTGCCGCGGCCACCGGCGCGGCCGCCAGCCCGTCGCGCACCGAGCCGTACCCGGTGGCGCCGCCGACGCCGGAGAGCAGGGCGACGCCGGCGAGCATCGCCACGCCGAGGAACGCCCCCGACAGGTAGTACTTCAGCGCGGCCTCGGTGCCGAGCCGCGACGCGTCCCACCCGGCCAGGGCGTAGAACGGCACGCTCGCCAGCAGGAACGCCGCGACGAGCAGCAGCAGGTCGTTCGCGCCGCCGAGCAGGATCGCGCCGAGCGCGCCGAGCTGCAGCAGCACCACGAACTCGGTCTCGCGCCGGTGCCCCGTCGTTGCGTCGACCGACAGGGCCAGCACCCCGAGCACCGCGACCAGCACGATCGCGCGCGTGGCGTGGGTCGGGGTGTCGACGGCGTAGGCGGCGCCGAACACCAGCTCGTCCGGCCGGCCGGCCGCGACGGCCGTGGCCACCAGCCCGGCGAGCGCGGCCGCGGCGGCGAGCAGCCGCACGAGCCACTGCTCGTCCCGCGGCAGCCACGCGCCGAGCAGCAACCCGACGACCGCGGCCCCGAGCAGGAACAGCTCCGGCAGCAACGCCGCCGGGTTCTCGTTCGTGCCGTTCACCGGGCGACCAGCTCCACGAGCACCCGCGACGCCGGCTCGATCACGTCGAGCAGGAACCGCGGCAGCACCCCGATCACGGTGGCGAGCCCCAGCAGCGGGACGATCGCGGCGGCCTCGCTGGGGTGCAGGTCGGCGACGCGCCGGTCCGCGGCCGGGGCCCCGAGGAACACCCGGTGCAGCGCGCGGAGGAACAGCGCCGCCGTGAGAACGATGCCCACGAGCGCGCACACCGTCGCGACCGGCGCGGACGCCAGCGCGCCGGTGAAGATCTGGAACTCCGCGATGAACCCGGCGAACCCGGGCAGGCCGAGCGACGCGAACGCCGCCACCGCGAACGCGCCCGCGAACCGCGGCGTGCGGGCGGCGAGGCCGGAGTAGGCGGCCATGTCGTACGTGCCGCCCCGCTCGTGGAGCACCCCGGTGAGCAGGAACAGCGCCCCGGTGATCAGGCCGTGCGCGACCATCTGCGTCACGGCGCCGGTCGTCGCGAGCTGGCGCGCCTGCTCGTCGGAGCCGGCGAGGATCCCGGCGGCGCCGACGCCGAGGATCACGTAGCCCATGTGGTTCACCGACGTGTAGGCGATCATCCGCTTGAGGTCGGTCTGGGCCAGTGCGACCAGCGCCCCGTGGAGCACCGAGACCACGCCGACGACCACCGCCACGAGGGCGTACTCGCGCCACGTGCCGGGCAGTACCGGCATCGCGATCCGCACGAAGCCGTACGTGCCCATCTTCAGCAGGATCCCGGCGAGGATGGCCGACCCGGTGGCGGGCGCCTCGGTGTGCGCGGGCGGCAGCCAGGTGTGGAACGGCACCGTCGGCGTCTTGACCGCGAGCCCGATCCCGATCGCGAGCAGCGCGAACGCCGCCACGGGCCCGCCGCCGGCCAGGGGGTCGGCCGCGGCGAGCTCGACGACGTCGAACGTGTGCGGCTCCGCGGCGAGGTACAGCACGATGAACCCGAGCAGCAGGGCGAGCGACCCGAGGAACGTGTAGAGGAAGAACCCCAGAGCCGCCGCGCGCGCCCGCTCGCCGTGGCCCCAGCCCGCGATCAGGAAGTACATGAGCACGATCGACAGGTCGAAGAACAGGAAGAACAGGATCAGGTCCAGGGCGACGAACAGGCCGAGCGACACCGTCTGCAAGGCGAGGAACAGCGCGACGTAGCCCTTCACCGCGCGGGTCTCGCGCAGCGCGAACACGGCGCACGCCGCGAAGAGCACGCTGGTGAGCCCGACGAGCGGGAGCGAGATGCCGTCGACGCCGACGTGGTAGGAGATCCCGACCGTCGGCATCCAGGCCACCCGCTCCTCGAAGCGGATACCGGTGCCCGGGGTGAGCCACACGGCGACGACCAGCGCGAGGTCCACGGCGCTGGTCGCCACCCAGGCGCCGGTGAACACCCGCCGCGGCGCCGTCGCGGGCACCAGCACCAGCGCCGCGGCCACCGCCGCGGGCAGGAACACGATCAGCGACAGCACCGCTACCTCACCACGATCACGACGAGGGCCAGTACGGCGAGCGCCGCGGCCGCCTGGGCGTAGTACTGGTGGACCTGCCCGGTCTGCGGCCTGCGGGCGAGGCGGCCGAGGGCGCGCGCCCCGTCGGCGACCCGGCGCACGGTCCCGTCGACGGTGCCCTCGCCCCACCGGTCCAACCACCGCGCCGCGCGGACCACACCGCCGGCCGCCGCATCGACGGAGCGCGCCCAGCCGTCGTCGACGCGGGCGAGCACGCGGGCGAGCGCGAGGACGGGCCGGACCGCGATCGCGTGCGCCGCCCGCTCCAGCCCGAGCCACGCGGCGAGCGGCGACGGCGCGCGGAACCGCCCGACCAGGGACCAGGTGACCGCGGCGGCCACGACCGAAAGCCCCCCGGACGCCGCGAGCTCCCAGGGCGGCGTCCCCACGCCGAGCGCCGGGATCCCGAGCACGCACGCGAACGCGGCGAGCCCGCACAGGGGCACCACCCCGTTCCGACGAACGGCGCGTTCCTCGGACAGGTCCCGACGAACGCGCCCTTCCTCGGATGGGGGTTGCCACACGTACCAGACCGCCTTCGTGCTGTAGACCGCCGAGAGCAGGGCGGCCGCCAGGCCCGCCGCGTACAGGGCCGGGCCGTGGTCCAGCGCGGCCGACAGGACCAGGTCCTTCGTGGCCCACAGCGACAGCGGCGGGACGCCGGCGAGCGCGGCCGCGCCGATCGTGAACGTCACCCCCACCAACGGGTGGCGGCGGGCCGCGCCGCGCAGCTCGCCGAGCCGCCGCGTGCCGAGCAGGACGAGCCAGGCGCCCGCGGCGAGGAAGAGCAGGCTCTTGGTGGCGGCGTGCGCCACCAGCTGCAGGGCCCCGCCCGCGCCGCCGACGCCCGCGGCGAGCACCGCGAACCCCAGCTGCGCGCAGGTCGAGGCCGCGAGCAGCTGCTTGAGGTCGGACTGCGCCACCGCGACCAGCCCCAGCACCACCGCAGTCGCCGCGCCGACCCACGCCACCAGCGGCGCGGCCCACCCGGCCGCCTCGAGCAGCGGCGCCAGCCGCAGCAGCAGGTAGGCGCCGGCCGCGACCATCGTCGCCGAGTGCAGCAGCGCCGAGACCGGGCTCGGGCCGCGCATCGCCTGCGAGAGCCAGAACGACAGCGGCAGCTGGGCGGACTTCCCGAGCGCCGCGACGACGACGCCCGCGGCGGCCACGTGCAGCCACGGGCTTCGCGCCGCGGGCAGGCCGGCCAGGGCGAGCGTGCCGACGCCGCCCGCGAGCACGGCCCCGGCGGCGACGTAGAGGCCGACGTCGGCGAGCCGCGTGGTGAGGAACGCGGTGTGGGCCGCGCGCACCGCGTCGGGGTCCCGCCAGTGGTAGGCGATGAGCGCCCAGCTCATCGCGCCCATGACCTCCCAGGCCATGAGCAGGACGGCCAGCGTCGTCGCGGTGACCGTCACCAGCATCGCCCCGGCGAACAGCAGCATGGACCCGACGAACCGGGCGGTCCGCAGGTCGGCCTCGCCGGCCGCGGAGGCGAGCACGGCCAGGGTCGTCCCGGCGACCGTGAGGGCCATCAGCGCGGTGAGCCCGTCGACGGCCAGCCCGGCGCGCACGCCCGCGACCAGGGGAGCGTCGACGGCAGGGCGGGTGATCGCGACCGCGACGGCGAGGGCGAGGGTCGCGCCCGCGGCCGGCACGCCGGCGGCCGGCGCGATGCGGTCGGCCCGGCGGCCGGCGAGGGCGAGCCCGGCGCCCGTGAGCAGCGGGACCGCGACCAGCCACCAGAGCATCACCGATCAGCCCTTCAGGTCTGCGGCGTCGTCGGTCATGTCGACCTGCCGGGCCCGGTAGATGGCGGTGACCACCGCGAACCCGACCGCCATCTCGATCGCCATCGCCGTGATGACCACGACGACGAGCACCTGGCCGTCGCTGCCCGCCGGCGAGACGAAGTACCAGAACGCAGCCGCGGCGACGATCACCCCGTTGAGCATCAGCTCGAGGCCCATCATCAGCATCACGATCGACTGCTGGGACAGCGCGCCGTACAGCCCGATCGCGAACAACCCGGCCGCGAGCAGCAGGAACGCCTCGAGCGTCATGGCTCGTCCCGGTACCGGCCGCGGGCGGTGGAGAGCACGACGGTGGCGACGATCGTGGCGAACAGGGCGACGCCGAGCGTCATCATCGTGAGCATCTGCCCGCCCATGAGCGCCTCACCGAGCGCGAGCGTGACGTCCGGCGCGGGCTCGCCGACCCGGGTGGGCCAGTCGACGACGAGCACCCCGGCGGCGAGCGCGACGAACGTGCCGATCGCGATGGCCGCCGACCCGGCCTTGTTGTGCACCATCGTCATCGGCACCAGGCCGGCCGGGTTCATCATGAACATGACCATGAAGACGGCCATCACGACCATCTCGACGACCATCATCAGCGCGATCACGACGCCGAGGTAGCCCAGCCCGAGCAGCAGCACCTCCCCGGCGACCGCGAGGAACGACGCGAGCAGCGCGAACGTCGCCCGCGCCATCGAGTCGACCCGGAACACGAGGTAGCCGAACCCGAGCGCGGCGGCCGCCAGCGTCCAGAACAGCACCTGCCCCATCACGCACCCCCCAGCACGACGAGGGCCACCGCGAGGGCCTGCGCGATCGTCAGCGGGATCAGCACGACCCAGGCGAACGGGACGAAGCGGTCCACCCGCACGGTCGGGAACCGGTGGCGCAGCCACAGCAGCAGCGCGAGCACCGCCGCGGTCTTCACCGCCACCCACGCCCACGCGGGCAGCAGCGGCCCCGCTCCCCCGCCGAGGAACAGCGGCACGGCCATCGCCGCGGCGACGACGAGCAGCAGCCACCGCCCGCCCGCGAACACCAGCCGGTCGACGCCGGAGAGCTCAGCGGCCGCGCCGCCTGCGACGTCGCGGGCGACCGGCGCGTCGAACGGCCCCCAGAACGCCATCGCCGCCGCCGACAGCAGGTAGACGGCGAACGCCACCGGCATGACGACGACGAACCAGAGGTCCCGCTGGGCCTCGACGATCGTGGTGAGGCGCAGGCTCTCCGCGCCGAGCGCCGCGGTGATGATCGCGAACATGTGCGGCAGCTCGTAGGCGAGGCCCTGCGCGACGAACCGGTACCCGCCGACCATGGCCGGCGCGCTGTTGGCGCCCCAGCCGACCAGCCACACCGCGGCCCAGGCCAGCACCTCCATGGCGTTGAACCACACGACGCCGACCGACAGGTCGGCGACCGGGCGCTCCCCGAGCGGAAGCACCGCGGCCGCGAGCAGCGCTGCGACCGGCAGGACCGCGCCTCCGACCCGCCCGAGCAGCGCGTCGGACGCGACCGTGCGCCGCCGCTGCCCGACCAGCAGGCGGGCGACCTCCCGCCCCGGCGCGGCGACGGCGGCCCGCTCGCCCGCGAACAGCGCGTCGCCGACGAGGGCGAGCCACGTGACGCCGCCCAGCAGCACCGGCAGCAGCAGCGCCGCGTACCAGGGGAGCACCGACGGGTCAGCCACGCGCCACCCCCGCCGCGGTCCGCGCGTCATCCGGGTCGAGGGCGGCCACGATCAGCCGGGCCGCCGCGAGCTCGGCGCCGACGAGGGCGTCGGCCAGCTCGCCCACCGGGGGTCGCGGGCCCGGTTCGGTACCCGCGAGCGCCGCCTCCAGCGCGGCCGGCCGGGCGGCGAGCAGATCGGCGACGGTCGAGGTCCCGGCGCGGATGTCGCCGACCAGCCAGCGCAGGGTGCGGGAGCGGCGGATCCGGCGCAGCAGCGCGCCCGCCTCCTCCTCGATCCGGGCGCCGGCGAGGGTGGCGTCGCGCAGCCGGCGCGCCCGGGCGGCCTCCGACGGCCGGCCCGCGACGCCGAGGAAGCGCGCGAGCGCATCCAGTTCGCGCGCCGCCGCGCTGGGCCAGGTGAACGGCTCGGCGCGCGCCGCGTCGAGGAACTCGGCCGAGGCCTCCTGGACGACGTCACCCTGCAGCGTCACGTGCACCACGAGGCCGGCGGGCCAATCCGGCAGCACGGGGCCGAGCGGGACGTGGAGGCGGTCCAGGGTGAGTCCGTCGCGGTCGGGGCCCGGCTCGGCCATCGGCAGCCCGGCGACGACGCCGCCGTGGTGGTGGTGGCCGCCGTGCGCCCCGTGGCCGCCGTGGTCGCCGTGCCCGGTGTGACCCGCGTGCTCGGCGTGAGCGGGGTGTCCGGCGTGGCCGCCGTGGCGCCCGGGCTCGCCCTCGGCGCCCTGTCCCAGGTGGCCCGCATGCCCGGTGTCGTCGGCGTGCGCCGCAGGCCCGGCGTGGCCGGCTCCGGCGGAACCGCCCACCGCGGGAGGCCCGGGCTCCGGCGCCCCCTCACCCTGCTCACCGGGCCCGGTGCGGCCGACGTGGTGGGTGTGCTCGGCGTGGCCCCCGCGCCCGCTCTCGCCGCCCCGCCCCGCGTGGCCCGCATGCCCCGGGTGGTCGGCGTCCTCGGCGTGGCCGGCACGGCCCACGCGCTCGGTGTGCCCGGCGTGCTCGGCCGGGCCTGCCCGATGCACCTCCCCGCCGCCGCGCCGACCGTGGCCGGCGTGCTCCGCAGGCCCGGCGTGATCGGCTCCGGCGGAACCGCCCACCGCGGGAGGCCCGGGCTCCGGCGCCCCCTCACCCTGCTCACCGGGCCCGGTGCGGCCGACGTGGTGGGTGTGCTCGGTGTGGTGGTCCTGCCCGGCCGCGCCCGCCGGCTGCACCGCGCCACCGCGCCGGCCGTGACCGGCGTGATCGGAGTACCCCGCGAGCCCGGCGTGATCGGCTCCGGCGGCCGCCTGCGGGTGGCCGGCTTCCCGCGCCTGCTCGTCGTGGCCGCCGAGCCCGTGATCGGCGTGTCCCCCGCCGGCTGCGCGGACCCAGGGGGTGCCCGCGGACAGGGGCCGCACCCCGCCGTGCCCAGCCGCCTGATCGGCGCCGGCGGCAGCGCCCGCGCGCTCCTCGCCGCCGGCCGGGCCGGCGGGGTCCCCGGGTTCCGGCGCCGGCTCACCGCGATCGCCGTGCTCGCCCTCGCCGCCGTGACCGGGCCGGCCGGCGTGCTCGGTGTCGGCGGCGCCGCCTGCCTGCGGGTGCCCGGGCTCCGGCGCCCGCTCACCCCGGTCGCCGGGCCCGGTGTGGTGGGTGTTGTCGGCGGGGCCACCGTGCTCGCCGTGCCGCTCCTCGCCGCCACGTCCGGTCTGGTCGGCGTGCTCGCCGGGTCCGCTGTGCTCGCCGTGCCGGACGTGCTCGCCGTGGGCGGCCGGGTCCCCGCCGCCCCCGTGCTGGGCCGGCGCACGGCGGGCCGCGCGGTCGCCGCCCCCGGCGCGCTGGTGCCGCGCGTCGGCCAGGACCGCGACCGCCGCGTCGAGCCGCTCCTCCACGTCGTCCGGCCGCGGGATCACGATCCGCGCCCGCGGGGCAGGCACCTGCGCCCACACCGCCTCGGCCACGTCGGACAGCGCGGGTCCCGGCGTACCGGCGACGGCCAGGACGTCGGCGTCCGCCGGGCCGGTCGCGACCGGCCACCCCCGCCGGGCGAGCGCGGCCTCCAGCGCGAGCCGCACCCCGGTGGCCCCGGGCACGGCCACTACGAGCACGTGCGGCCGGCGCGCAGCGATCCGGAGCAGGAGCGCGGTCAGGTCCACCGCAGCGCCCCCTCGCGCCACGCGTAGAGCACCCCGGCGAGCAGGATCGCCAGGAACAGGAACATCTCGATCACGGCGGCCGGCCCCACCCGGGACACGACGAGCGTCCACGGGTACATGAAGAGCATCTCCATGTCGAAGGCCAGGAAGATCATGGCCACCGGGTACCAGCGCACGTGGAACCGCGAGACGGCGTGCTCCCGCGGCGGCAGGCCACCGGCGAACGCGAGGACATCGTCGAGCGGCGGCCGCACCGCCAGCGCGGCCGCCAGCCCGTACCCGGCCAGGACCAGGCCTGCGCCGACGGCGAGCACCACCAGCAGCGGACCGAACTCGGCCACGACCATCCTTCCTCGATACCCGTAGGGGGTGTCCGATACTCGTCCGTCCCCGGCGCCGTGTAAAGCCTCGGACGGGATCGTCGGCTTCGCCTGATAGGGGGGCATAGTATTTTCCGGCGGGCCCGAGGAGGACGGATGCACGGCTACACCCAGGACAAGGACGCCTATCTCAAGCGCCTGCGGCGGATCGAAGGCCAGGTCCGCGGCATCGCGAAGATGATCGAGACCGACAAGTACTGCATCGACGTGCTCACCCAGGTCTCCGCCGCCACGAAAGCCCTGGAAGCCGTCGCCCTCGGCCTGCTCGACGAGCACCTGAAGCACTGCGTCGCGCAAGCCGCCGCCGAAGGCGGAGCGGTCGCCGACCAGAAGATCGCCGAGGCCAGCGCAGCCATCGCCCGCCTCGTCAAGTCCTGACCCGGGCCGCATACCCGTAGCCCCGACGGGTATCGCTGGAGCCGGCGAGCCGGTGACCACCGCCACAGCGGCCCCCTCTTGAAGGGATACCCCCCTACGGTATCGTCGGCGGTGCCCGGAGAGGAGCACGACGTGCACGGCTACACCCACGACAAGGACGCCTACCTCAAGCGGATGCGCCGCATCGAGGGACAGGTCCGCGGGATCGCCAAGATGATCGAGGACGACCAGTACTGCATCGACGTGCTCACCCAGGTCTCCGCCGCCACCAAGGCCCTCGAAGCGGTGGCGCTCGGCCTGCTCGACGAGCACCTGAAGCACTGCGTCACCGAGGCCGTTTCCGAGGGCGGGGCGGTCGCGGACCAGAAGGTCGCCGAGGCCAGCGCGGCCATCGCACGGCTGGTCAAGTCCTGAAGCCGACAGGGAGGAACCCGAGATGAGCGAGAGCACCTACACCGTCACCGGAATGACCTGCAACCACTGCGTCGCCTCGGTCACCGAGGAGATCAGCGAGATCGACGGAGTCACCGACGTCGCGGTGGACCTGCCCACCGGCGCCGTCAAGGTCACCAGCACCAAGCCGATCGACGACGCGGCCATCCGGGCCGCGGTCGAGGAAGCCGGGTACCAGCTCGCCGGCTAGGAGCCGGCCGGAGACCAGGAACCGACATGAACGCACTCGCGAAGCTCTCCGCCTACGGTGCGGCGCTCGTCCTGCTCGCAGCAGGGGCGTACGCCGTCGGCACCGCTGTCGGTCCCCTCCGCCCCGTCGCCGAGAGCGGCGACGCGGCACCGTCCGGCGCCCCGGCCGCCGGGCACGGGGGCGCACACGGCGGCACCGTCGCGGAGGCCACCGTCGGCGAGCCTGCGAGTCGTGCAGACGACGCCGCCGACCAGCCCGCCGGGCTGGCGTCGAGCAGGGGCGGTTACACCCTCACGCCCACCGACCCGACGCCGGAGGCGGGGCCCTTCTCCTTCCAGATCATCGGCCCCGACGGGGCGCCGGTCACCGCGTTCGACGTGGAGCACGACAAGCGGATGCACCTGATCGTCGTGCGCCGCGACACGACCGGCTTCCAGCACGTCCACCCCGAGATGGCGCCCGACGGCACGTGGAGCGTCCCGCTGGAGTTCCCGGCGGGCGGCACGTACCGGGCCTTCGCCGACTTCCACCCGACGGGCGGAAAGGCGACCACGCTCGGCGTCGACCTCAACGTGCCGGGCACGTTCGAGCCGGCCGAGCACGCCCCCAGCCGCAGGGCGCAGGTCGACGGGTACACCGTCGAGCTCACCGGCGAGCTGGTCCCCGGCCGGGCCTCCCCGGTCACGCTCACCGTCTCCAAGGACGGGCGGCCGGTCACCGACCTGCAGCCCTATCTCGGCGCCTACGGACACCTGGTCGCCCTGCGCGACGGCGACCTCGCCTACCTGCACGTGCACCCCGACGGGGAGCCCGGCGACGGCCGCACGCCCGCGGGGCCGCAGATCCAGTTCGTCGCCGAGGTGCCGAGCGCGGCCACCTACCGCCTGTTCCTCGACTTCCAGCACGGCGGCGTGGTGCGCACGGCGGAGTTCACGGTGCCGACCGGGCCGGCGGTGCCGGACGCCGCACCCGTCCCTGCCCACGCCGACGACGGCCACGGCCACTGATCGACGGGAGGAGTCCGAGATGCCTACGACGCCCGTCACCAGCATCGAGCTGGAGATCGGCGGCATGACCTGCGCGTCGTGCGCCAACCGGATCGAACGCAAGCTCAACAAGCTCGAAGGCGTCACCGCCACCGTCAACTACGCCACCGAGAAGGCCAAGGTTTCCGCGCCTGCGGGCATCGACCCGGCCGTCCTGGTGGCGCAGGTCGAGGCGGCCGGCTACACCGCGGAGCTGCCGCGGCCCCCCTCACCGGAGCCGCGGGACGCGGCCGAGGACGACCCGACCCGACCGCTGCGGGACCGGCTGATCACCAGCGCGGTGCTCGCGGTGCCGGTGATCGCGCTCGCGATGGTCCCCCCGCTGCAGTTCACCTACTGGCAGTGGATCTCCCTCGCGCTGGCCGGGCCGGTCGTCACCTGGGCGGCGTGGCCCTTCCACCGGGCGGCGTGGGCGAACCTGCGCCACGGCACCGCCACGATGGACACGCTGATCTCGATGGGCGTGCTCGCGGCGTTCGCGTGGTCGCTGTACGCGCTGCTGTTCGGCACGGCGGGGGTGCCGGGCATGGTGCACCCCTTCGAGCTGACGATCGCGCCGAGCGATGGCGCCGGAGCCATCTACCTCGAAGTCGCCGCCGGCGTCACGACCTTCATCCTGGCCGGCCGCTACTTCGAGGCCCGCTCCAAGCGGCGGGCCGGGGCCGCGCTGCGCGCGCTGCTCGAACTGGGCGCGAAGGACGTCGCCGTGCTGCGCGGTGACCGCGAAACCCGCATCCCGGTCGAGCAGCTGGCCGTCGGCGACCGGTTCGTCGTGCGGCCCGGCGAGAAGATCGCCACCGACGGCGTGGTCGAGCAGGGCACGTCGGCCGTCGACGCCTCGATGCTCACCGGCGAGTCGGTCCCGGTCGAGGTCGGGCCGGGCGACGCGGTGGTCGGGGCCACCGTCAACGCGGGCGGGCGGCTCGTCGTGCGGGCCACCCGCGTCGGCTCCGACACCCAGCTCGCGCAGATGGCGAAGCTGGTCGAGGACGCCCAGAACGGCAAGGCCGCCGTGCAGCGGCTCGCCGACCGCATCTCCGGGGTGTTCGTCCCGATCGTGATCGCGCTGTCCGTGGCGACGCTGGGGTTCTGGCTCGGCACGGGCGGCGGCGCGGCGGCGGCGTTCACGGCCGCGGTCGCCGTGCTGATCATCGCCTGCCCCTGCGCGCTGGGGCTCGCGACGCCCACCGCGCTGCTGGTCGGCACGGGCCGGGGTGCCCAGCTCGGCATCCTGATCAAGGGCCCGGAGGTGCTGGAGTCCACCCGCCGGGTCGACACGGTCGTGCTGGACAAGACCGGCACCGTCACCACCGGCACGATGGAGCTGGTCGCCGTCCACGCGGCACCGGGGGTCGACGAGGACGAGGTCCTGCGGCTGGCCGGGGCCCTCGAGGACGCCTCCGAGCACCCGATCGCCGCGGCGATCGCCCGGGGTGCCCGGGAGCGCGTCGGGTCGCTCCCCGAGGTGGAGGGCTTCACCAACGTCGAAGGCCTCGGGGTGCAGGGGGTCGTGGACGGGCACGCCGTGCTCGTCGGGCGGCCCGCACTGCTCACGCAGTGGAGCCAGCGGCTGGACGACGACCTCGCCGCGCACCTGGAGGCCGCGCAGGCCGAGGGCCGCACCGCCATCGCGGTGGCGTGGGACGGCGCGGCCCGCGCGGTCCTCGTCGTCTCCGACACGGTCAAGCCGACGTCGGCCGAGGCCGTCGCGCGGCTGCGCGGGCTCGGCCTCACCCCGGTCCTGCTCACCGGCGACAACGAGGCCGCGGCGCGCGCCGTGGCGGCCGAGGTCGGCATCGAGGAGGTCGTGGCGGAGGTCCTGCCGGCCGACAAGGTCGACGTCGTCAAGCGGCTGCAGGACGACGGCCGGGTCGTGGCCATGGTCGGCGACGGCGTGAACGACGCCGCCGCGCTCGCCCAGGCCGACCTGGGCATCTCCATGGGCACCGGCACCGACGTGGCGATCGAGGCGAGCGACATCACGCTGGTCCGCGGCGACCTGCGCGCGGCCGCCGACGCGATCCGGCTCTCCCGCCGGACGCTCGCCACCATCAAGGGCAACCTGTTCTGGGCGTTCGCCTACAACGTGGCCGCCCTCCCGCTCGCCGCGGCCGGCCTGCTCAACCCGATGATCGCCGGGGCCGCGATGGCGTTCAGCTCGGTGTTCGTCGTGGCGAACAGCCTGCGGCTGCGCCGGTTCCGCTGAGCCGGCGACGGGCCGGACCGGAGCGCCGGTCGGGCCCTGTCACGCGGTCGCGGCGGTCCCGAGCGCGTGCCAGGCGACCGTCCGTTCGAGGCCGGTGCGCAGGTTCGTCCGCGCCCGCCACCCGAGGTACTCGCACGCCGGCCCGGGATCGGCGACGAGGTCGCGGTCGCCGGGCCGGTCCCGCAGGCGCCCCCACCGCGGCGCGACGGGCGTGCCGAGAACGTCGGCGATCAGCGACACGACGACACGGATCGACACCGGCTCGCCCGTGCCGATGTCGAGGACGCGCCCGACCGCCCTCGGCTCGACGGCCGCGGCGAGCAGGGCGTCGACGGCGTCGTCGGCGTACACCCAGTCGAGCCGGCGGGTGCCGCTGGACAACGCGGGTGCGACGCCACCGAGGAGGCTCTCGACGACGTGGGGCACCAGCCTGGCGGCGTTCGGGTCGTCCGGGCCGTAGACCATCCCGAGCCGCGCGACGACGACCGGCAGGCGTGCGAGGTCGCGGAACAGGGTGGCGTACGTCGTCGTCGCGATCTTGGACGCCGCGTACGGGGAGGAGGCGCCCTCGCCCGGTTCGAGGCCGGCGTGCTCCTCGAGCGAACCGGCCAGCACCACCCGGCAGCCCGGGACGTCGGCAGCGGCGGCCATCACGTTCACCGCGCTCACGAGGTTGTCGTCCAGCATCGGCCCGACCAGCGCGAGGCTGCGGGCGCCCCCGGCGCGGCTCGCGAGGTGGACCACGACGTCGGGGCGCACCCGCCGCACGACGAGGGCGGTGGCCTTCGCGTCGGTGAGGTCGGCGCACCACCACCGCACGCCTGGCTGCGCGTGGGGTTGCGAGCGGCTGGTGGCGTGCACCTCGGCGCCGTTCGCCACCAGGCGGCGGACGACGTGGCGGCCGATGAACCCGCGGCCGCCGGTGACGAGGTGACGAGTCGGATCGGTGCGCATGAAGGCCTTCGCGGGAGTGGGCTGGTGGGGACCTGGCACCGCGTCTTCGCGGCCGACGCTGTGGCGACGCTGAACCCGGCCCGCCCGGCGTACCGTCGGCGGCGGGTGCGGTGGTCGCACCGGGGAGGACCGGGGGATGGGAGTGCCCGACGTCGAGCGCCTGCGCCGCTTCTGGGACCGCCACGCGGACTCCTACGACCGGCAGATGGCGTTCCTCGACCGCAAGCTGTTCGGCGACAGCAGGCGGTGGGCGTGCCGCGGCGCCGCCGGGGACGTGCTCGAGGTGGGCATCGGCACGGGCTTGAGCCTCGACGGCTACCCCACCGACGTCGCGCTCACCGGCGTCGACCTGTCCCCGCGGATGCTCGAGCACGCCCGCCGCCGGGCCGCCGCGACCGGCCGCCCGGTCACCCTGCAGGTCGGCGACGCGCAGCGGCTCGACTTCCCCGACGCCGCCTTCGACACCGTGGTGTGCACCTTCGTGCTGTGCTCCGTCCCGGACGAGCGCCGCGCGATCGCCGAGATGTGGCGCGTGCTGCGCCCGGGCGGGCGGCTGCGCCTGGCCGACCACGTCGTCAGCACGTCCGCGCCCGCCCGCGCGCTGCAGCGGCTGATCGAGCTGGTGTCGGTCCCCGTGGGCGGGGAGCACTTCCGCCGCCGCCCGGTCACCCACCTGCCCGGCCAGGGGTTCGCGGTCGAGCAGCAGGAGCGGTTCGCGCTGGGCATCGTCGAGCGGGTCGTCGCGCGGAAGCCGGCAACCGGTACCCGGGTACGGGCTTAGCGTGGCGGCGGAGGTGAGCGCGATGACGCGGCGGTCGAGCCGAACGCTGCGGTCGGGCGAGCTGGCGAGGGCCGCGGGGGTGAACGTGCAGACGCTGCGCTACTACGAGCGCCGCGGCCTGCTCCCCGAGCCGCGCCGCAGCCTGGGCGGGCACCGCGAGTACGACCAGGACGCCGTCACGGTGCTGCGGGTCATCCGCGGGCTGGCCCGGCTCGGGTTCACGCTCGCCGAGATCGCGGAGCTGATCGACGTCGGCTCCCACCGCGGGCCGCGCCCCGGCCTGCGCGAGGCCGCGACCGCCAAGATCGCCGAGGTCGACGCGAAGATCGAGCACCTGTCGCGGGTCCGCGCCGCGCTCGCGGCGGTGGTCGGCGCCGAGTGCAACGACCTCGCCGCGTGCTCGTGCGACCCGGCCTGCCCGATCCCGTTCACCGAGCTCGCACCCGCCCCGGACGCCCGGGCGCGGTGATCGGCGGCCGGGGGTGTCGAATCGGTCGGGTCCTCGGACGTCTCAGGGGCGTCGAGACGCCGACCCCGTGGGAGGACACGTGAAGTACGTGCTGATGTTCGCCGAGACGGCGCAGTACGCCGAGGAGCTCGCCGCGGCGAGCGACGCCGAGCGCCAGGCCGCCTACGAGGAGGTCGGGCGCTGGTTCGCCGAGCACGCCGCGCGGATCACCCACCACGTCCACCTCCAACCCCCGCACACGGCCACCACCCTGCGCCGGGACCACGGCCGCGTCGAGGTGACCGACGGGCCGTTCGTCGAGGGCAAGGAGATCGTGAGCGGGTTCGTCGAGGTCGAGGTCGCCGACCTGGACGAGGCGCTCGCCATGGCCCGCTCGTGGCCCGCCTGCCCGGTCGTCGAGATCCGCCCCGTCGACCCGTGACCGTTCCGCAGGACGAGCTGGCCCGGGTGGTGCGCGACCACGCGGGCCGGCTCGCGGCGACGCTCACGCACCTGCTCGGCGACTTCTCCGCGGCGGAGGACCTCGTGCAGGACGCGGTCGAGGCCGCGCTGCGGCGCTGGCCGGTCGAGGGCGTCCCGGACCGCCCGGACGCGTGGCTGTTCACCGTCGCCCGCAACCGCGGGCTCGACGTGCTGCGCCGCCGGGCCCGCCACCGCGAGAAGCTCGCCCAGCTGCGGTGGCCGGTCCGGGAGGAGCCGGACGACCGGCTGCGGCTGCTGTTCACCTGCTGCCACCCCGCGCTCCCGCGGCACGCGCAGGTCGCGCTCACCCTGCGCACGATCTGCGGGTTGACGACCGCCCAGATCGCCGCGGCGTTCCTCGTGCCGGAAGCCACCGTGGCGCAGCGGATCACCCGGGCGAAACGCAAGATCACCGACGCGGGCATTCCCTACCGCGTCCCGTCCGACGCCGAGCTGCCGGAGCGGCTGAACGAGGTGCTCACCGTCGTCTACCTGCTCTACAACGAGGGCTACCTGTCCTCGACCGGCGACTCCGCCTGCTCGCGGCGCCTCGCCGAGGACGCCGAATGGCTCGCGACGTCGCTCGCCTGGACACTGCCCCGCGAGCCCGAGGTCCTCGGGCTGCTCGCCCTGATCCGGCTCCACCAGGCGCGCGCCGCCGCGCGGTTCGACGGGTCGGGGCGCATCGTCCCGCTGCCCGAGCAGGACCGGAGCCGGTGGGACCACGCCGCCATCGCCGGTGCGGGGCGGCTGATCGCGCGGGCCGCCGCCCTCGGCCGGCCCGGGCCTTACCAGCTGCAGGCCGCGATCGTCGCCTGCCACGCCGAGGCGCCGGGCTTCGCCGACACCGACTGGGCACAGATCGTCGTGCTCTACGACATGCTGCTCACGCTGGCCCCGTCCCCGGTCACCCGGCTGCAGCGCGCGATCGCCCTGCGCCACCTCGCGGGGCCGGCGGCGGCGTTGGAGGAGGTGTCCGCGCTCGCCGACCAGCTCGACCGCTACCCGCTCCTGCACGCCACCCGCGCCGAGCTGCTCAGGGCGCTCGGCGCGGCGGACGAGGCGCGGGAGGCCGACCGCCGCGCGCTCGACCTCACCGCGAACCCCGCTCAGCGCGCGCTGCTCGAGGAGCGCCTCGGCGGGGTCTGATCGCGTCGCCACGGGGCCCGCCCGAGGAAGGCCAGCATCCGGGTCTGCTCGTCGCTGCCGTCGGGCGGCGCGAGCTCCGGCCCGAAGAAGCCCGGGCGGCGCACCGCGTGCGCGCGGGCCCAGTCGAACGCGAGGGTGACGAGCGCCGGGTCGAGCCGCACGTCCCGGCCGAGGGCGTGCCCGACGTCCCACGTGTGCGCCACGAGGTCGGTCGTGAGCAGCGTGACGACGGCGCCGAGCGGGACCTCGCCGATGCCCGTGATCGACGTCGTCCGGGCGAGCGCCTCCGGGTTCAGGGTCGCCGTCGATCCGGCGCGGGCGGCCCGCCAGGCCGCAACCGGGTCGGGGCCGGCCAGCTGGGCCGGGTTTGGTGCGCCCGGGGCGCCCCGCTGATCCGGGTGGTCCTCCCCGGTCGCCCAGGCCCGCAACTGGTGCTGCCCCCAGATCGCGTGGCCCGCCACGTCCCGCACCGTCCACTCCGCGCACTCCGACGGTGCGTCCCACTCGTCCGGTCGCACCTCGGCCAGCACCGCCTCGAAGTCGTCCTGGGCCTTCCGGTAGTCCTGCAACGCATCCACGGGTCGTCCTTCCGCTCGGGATCCGACAACCCGCAGACGAACCAGCGCCCGCCGATCTCGACAGCCGGCACCCCGGTGTTCGCTGGTTTCCTCTAGACTTCCTTCTTTGGCCTAACCAAGGGAAGTTGAGATGACACAGCTGTACTCCGTGGAGGAGGTCGCGGCGCTGCTCGGGCTCCACGTGAAGACGGTGCGGAGCTACGTGCACGACGGCAAGCTCGACGCCGTCCGCATCGGACGGCGGTACCGGATCCCGGCCGAGGCGCTCGAGGCCTTCACCGGCCGCGCGGTCGCCCCTCCCCGGCGGGGTGCAGCGGTCGAGGTCTCGAGCGTCGTCCAGATCGACGACGTCGACCGCGCGCTGGCCGACCGCATCTCCACGCTCGTGGTGAGCAGCCTGGGCGGCGCGCCGAACGACGACGGGCGGCTGCGCGTCGAGTCGTCCTACGACCCCGCACGGTCGCGCCTGAAGCTGATCGTGCTCGGCGGCCCGCAGAGCACGGCCGAGCTGCTGCGGCTCGTCGGCGCGCTCGTGGAGGACCGGTCGTGACGGGCATCTACACCTCGCAGGCCGGTGCCCGCGCCGTCGAGGAGACCTACCGGCGGCTGCTCGCGGGCTGGCCGGTGCCCGCCGAGCACCTGCGCGTGCCCACCCGCGAGGGCGAGACCTTCGTCGTCGCCTCCGGCCCGCCGGACGCGCCGCCGCTGGTGCTCCTGCACGGCTCCGGCTCCAACGCGTCGATGTGGGCGCCCGACGTGGCGGCGTGGTCCGAGCGCTTCCGGGTGTACGCCGTCGACGTCATCGGCGAGCCGGGCCGCAGCGCCCCCGCGCGACCCGCGCTGTCGTCCGGGGCGTATCCGCGCTGGCTGGGCGACGTCCTCGACGCCCTCGGCGTCGCCCGCGCGGCCGTCGTGGCCGTCTCGCTGGGCGGGTAGCTCGCGCTCGACTTCGCCACCCGGTACCCCGAGCGCGTACGGCGCCTCGCGCTGCTGACCCCGGTCGGCGTCGCCCCCGCACGGGCCGCAGGGGTGCTCGCCGCCGTGGCGGTGAAGCCGTTCGGCGCGTGGGGGACGCGCCCGTCCGTGCGGCTGCTCCTCGGCCCGGAGGCGCGCAGGCAGGAGGCGTCCGCGGAGTTCGTCCGGCTCCTGGCGCGGCACTACCGCTACCGCATGGAGCCGGTCCCCGTGGTCGACGACGCCGCGCTGCGCCGCGCCACCATGCCGGTGCTGGCGGTCCTCGGCGCCCGCGACGCGCTCGTGCACACCCCGCGCACGGCGCGCCGGCTCGTGCGGCTGGTGCCGTCGGCCACGGTCCGGGTCCTCCCCGGCGTGGGGCACCTGCTGCCCCCGCAGACCGCGCCGGTGCTGCGGTTCCTCACCGCCGCGGCCTGACGCGCTACGCGCGCAGGGCCGCGTCGCGGGCGATCCGGTCGGCCCGGCGCGTGGTCTCCGGCAGGCGGTGCCGGGCGAGCCGCAGCACGTGCTCGCACGCGGCGTCGAGGCCGATGCGGTGCCCGACGGACACGAACACCGGGCGGACGCCGTGCTGGGTGCGCAGCGCCCGCCCGATGACCTCGTCACCGTCGAGCTGCGGCGTCCACGAACCCCGGGCGGGCTTCGGCATCTCGAACGGCACCGGCGGCGACTTCGCCACGCCGATCGTCGGCACGTCGGTGAGCAGCCCGACGTGGCAGGCCAGGCCGAAGCGGCGCGGGTGCGCGACGCCCGCGCCGTCGCACAGGATCAGGTCGGGCACGCGCTCGACCGACTCCAGCGCGGCGGTGACGGCGGGCAGCTCGCGCAGGGCGAGGAGGCCGGGCTCGTAGGGGTGACCGGCGGGGGCGCAGGCCGTGCGCGTCTCGACCGGCCGCAGCGTGGTGGCGTCCAGCACCACCACCGCGGCCACGACGTCGTCGGTGCCCTCGCGGTGCGCCACGTCGATGCCGGCGACCGTGCGCAGGTCCGCCGGGCCGTCACCGGTGGCGTGGACGAGCGCGCTCAGCTTCTCCTGCTGCGCCACGGCCTCGTCGCGCGTGGTCGGAGGCGGCCCGAGGGGATGCAGGTGCACGTCGGCGGAGGCTAGCGGTTTCCACCCCGTCGGTCACCGGTCGAGATCGATCAATCCAAGATCGACATCACCCGGAAGCCGGCCGGCTCGCCTGCCCCGCGGCGGGCGAACTCCTCGTCCCCCATCGCGAAGGTCCGGCGGCGCAGCGAAGCTCGTCGGTCCGATGCGGGAACCGCGAGGCGGTGACCGAACCGGAACGATCGGGTACACCTGCAGTGTGAGCGAGCACGAGGAGAAGGTCCTGGTGCCGGCGCTGGTCGGCCTGGAGGTGAGCGACGCGCACGAGCTCGCCTTCGAGGCCAGGGTCGTCGTGGTCACCGCCGACCCCGACGAGCCGCTTCCCGTCACGGGCACCGTCATCGCGCAGACGCCGCCCGCAGGCACGAGGGTCCCGCCGGCCGCTCCGGTCGCCATCGCCGTCGACTCCGGCGGGGGCGGGGGCGGAGGCGGGGGCCGCCGGCTCACGACACCGCCACCGGGGCCGCGCGACCCGTCCGGCACGAAGACGCCCGCGTGACCCCGGCGGGAAACGCGGGCGCGCCGACCGCGCGGTCCTGTTAGGGTCCCCCGCGTGGCAGCCGCAGGGGACGACGACATCTCCGGGTGACCCGGAGCCCGTCGCCGATTCCCTCTCCCCCACGCCGTGGAGGCTGCCGCATGTCGATCGTCTGCTCGCACCTGTCCTTCTCCTGGCTCGACGACACCCCGGTGTTCCAGGACCTCTCCGCCACCGTCGGATCCGGCCGCACGGGGCTCGTCGCCCCCAACGGCGCCGGGAAGACCACGCTGCTCAAGCTGATCGCCGGGACCCTGCGGCCCACCGGCGGCTCGGTCACCGTCGACGGGGTGCTCGGGTACCTGCCGCAGGAGCTGCCGTTCACGGCCGCGCTGACCGTGGCCGAGGTGCTCGGGATCGCCCCGGTGCTCGCGGCGCTGCGCGCCGTCGAGTCCGGTGACGCGAGCGAGGAGCACTTCACGACGATCGGCACCGACTGGGACGTCGAGGAACGCACTCGGGCCCAGCTCGACCGGCTCGGCCTCGGCGACGTCGCGCTCGACCGGCGGCTCGGGACCCTGAGCGGCGGCCAGGCCGTCTCCCTCGGTCTGGCCGGGCAGCTGCTCGCGCGGCCCGACGTCCTGCTGCTCGACGAGCCCACCAACAACCTCGACCGCGACGCCCGCCGCAGGCTCGCCGCCGTGCTCGACGACTGGAGCGGCTGCCTGCTGCTGGTCAGCCACGACCGCGCCCTGCTCGACCGGGTGGACCGCATCGCCGAGCTGCACCGCGGCGAGATCCGCTTCTTCGGCGGCGGCTTCACGGCCTACACCGAGGCGGTGGCCGCCGAGCAGGAGGCCGCCGAGCGGAGCGTGCGCACCGCCGAGCAGGAGGTCAGGCGGGAGAAGCGGGAGATGCAGCAGGCGCGGGAGCGGGCCGCGCGACGGGCGAGCACGGCCGCGCGCAACGTCAAGGACGCCGGGCTGCCGAAGATCCTCGCCGGGGCGCGGCAGCGGCGGGCCCAGGAGTCGGCCGGGAAGGCCGACGGCACCCACGCCGCGCGGGTCTCGGCGGCGCAGGCCCGGCTCGACGAGGCCGAGCAGGGCCTGCGCGACGAGCAGAGGATCGTGCTCGAGCTGCCCGGCACCCGCGTCCCGGCCGGGCGCACCGTGTTCGCGGGCGAGGGCATCCGGGTGCGCGACCTGTTCGCGGGCCGCGGGGTGGACCTCACGATCCGCGGGCCCGAGCGGATCGCCCTCACCGGGCCCAACGGGGCGGGCAAGTCCACCCTGATGCGGGTGGTCCAGGGCGAGCTCGAGCCCGACGCGGGCACGGTGAGCCGCGCCGACGGGCGGATCGCCTACCTCTCCCAGCGGCTGGACCTGCTCGACCCGGACCGGACGGTCGCCGAGAGCCTCGCCGCCGCCGCGCCCGCGATGCCGCCCTCGCGGCGGATGCACCTGCTCGCCCGCTTCCTGTTCCGGGGCGCGCGCATCCACCTCCCGGTGGGCGCGCTCTCCGGGGGCGAGCGGCTGCGGGCCACGCTCGCGTGCGTCCTGTTCGCCGAGCCCGCGCCCCAGCTGCTGCTCCTCGACGAGCCGACGAACAACCTCGACCTCGTCAGCATCGGCCAGCTGGAGAGCGCGCTCGCCGCGTACGAGGGCGCGTTCGTGGTGGTGAGCCACGACGAGCGCTTCCTCGCCGAGATCGGGGTGGGCCGGTGGCTGCGGCTCGCCGACGGCCACCTGCGCGACACCGGCGCCCCCTGACCGCGACTCGCGCGCCCTCAGCCCGCGACTCGCCGGGGCCTCGGCGAGTCGCGGGCTGGGTGTCCGCGAGTCGCGGGCTGGGCGTCCGCGAGTCGCGCGCTCAGTCCCGGCGAGTCGCGCGCTCAGTGCGGGTGAGTCGCGAGCCGGGTGCGGGCGCCGACCGCCGCGACCGCACGCTGCACGTCCTCCTGCACCAGGTCGGCGTTCAGCGCGATGGCGGCGGCGCAGCCCGCGCCCGCCGCCGTCACGACCTGGGCGCGCGGGTCCACGACGTTCCCCGCCGCCCACACGCCGGGCACGCCGGTGCGGCCGGTCGGGTCGGTGCGGACGCGGCCGGCGTCGTCGGTCGCGCAGCCGAGGCCCGTCAGCAGCTCCGCACGGGGGACGAACCGCGGTGCCACGAACAGCGCCGACCTCGGCACCACCCGCCCGTCGGCGAGCTCGACGCCGCGCAGGACGTCGCCGTCCACCACGAGGCCGGTCACCTCGCCGTCGGCGATCCGCACGCCGCGGGCGACGAGCTGCTCGCGCTCGCCCGCCGACAGCTCGGTGCGGTGCGGGAAGAACACCGTGTCCGCCGACCACTGCGGCAGCAGCAACCCCAGGTGCAGCGAGCCGAGGACGCCGATCGGCCGGTCGCGCACCTCGTACCCGTGGCAGTACGGGCAGTGCAGCACGTCGCGACCCCACCGCGCGCGCAGACCCGGTACGTCGGGCAGCTCGTCGCGCAGGCCGGTGGCGACGAGCACCCGGCGAGCTCGCAGCGCGCGGCCGCCGGCGAGGAGCACGGCGAAGCCCGGCTCGATCCGGACCACCCGATCTGTGACGAGCGCGCCGCCGTAGCCCACCACCTCGGCGCGGCCCACCTCGAGCAGCCGCCCCGGCGCCATACCGTCGCGAGAGAGGAAGCCGTGCACGTGGGCGGCGGGCGCATTGCGGGGTTCGCCCGCGTCGACCACCGCCACCCGGCGCCGGGCCCGCGCGAGCACCACCGCCGCGTTCAGCCCGGCGGCACCGCCGCCGATCACCACCACGTCGAAGGAGTCCATGCCCGCAGCGTTCGCCCGCCGGCCCGGATTCGGCAAAGTTCGTTGCCGTTTCCGGGACGGCGGCGTTGCCTGGCACCGTGCAGGACACACCGACGATCAGGAGCGCCCTCGCCGAGGTCGGCCCGCGGCTGCGGAGGTTGCGGACCCAGCGCGACATCACCCTCACCGCGCTCGCCGAGGCCACCGGCATCTCCACGAGCACCCTGTCGCGGCTCGAGTCCGGCGCGCGGAAGCCCAGCCTGGAGCTGCTCCTGCCGATCGCGGTCGCGCTGCAGGTGCCGGTCGACGAGCTGATCGGGACGCTGCGGGTCGCCGACCCCCGGGTGCACACCAGCCCGCGCCGGGTGGACGGGCGCACCGTGCTCCCGCTGACCCGCCACCCCGGGCCGCTGCAGGCGTTCAAGCTCACCATCCCGGCCGACCAGCACGAACCCCGCCTCGTGACGCACGACGGGTACGAGTGGCTCTACGTGCTGTCCGGGCGCCTGCGGCTGTGCCTCGCCGACCACGACCTCACCCTCGGCCCCGGCGAGGTCGCCGAGTTCGACACCCGGCTGCCGCACTGGTTCGGCAGCGCGGGGCGGGGCCCCGTGGAGATCCTCAGCCTGTTCGGCCGCCACGGGCAGCGCATGCACGTCCGCGCCCGGCCGCGCCGCTGACCGCGACCCCGGGCTCCCGCCCGGATGCGCCTGCACCCAGCCCACGACTCGTCCACACCGGACCGCGACCCGCGGACACCCAGACCGACCGCGACTCGCGGACACCCAAACCCCGACTCGCCGGCACCCAGACCCCGACTCGCCAGCACCCAGAGCGCGACTCGCCCACACCGAGACCGCGACTCGCGGGCACTCGGCGCGCGACTCGCCGGGGTCAGGGGGTGGCCTGGACCGGGGCGCGGTGCCGTGCGGTGAACTCCATGTCCCGGGTGAGGTCGCCGAAGCGGGTGGTCACCAGGTCGATCGGGTAGCTGTGGCGCAGCACCCACGGCCCGGCCGCACCCTGCTTCGGCAGCAGGTGCTCGGCCCGCCGCACGTAGCCGGAGGTCAGCGCGAGCAGGGGCCGGGTGTCGCCCCTGCCGTCGAACCGCGGCGTGGCCGCGCCGTAGCCGTGCTCGTCCATGTGCGCGAGCAGCCGGCAGACGTAGCGCGCGGTCAGGTCGGCCCGCAGCGTCCAGGACGCGTTGACGTAGCCGATGCAGATCGCGAGGTTCGGCACGCCGGACAGCAGGCAGCCGCGGTAGACGACCGTGCGCCCCGGATCGACCTCGGCGCCGTCGACCGTGATCCGGATGCCGCCGCAGACCTGCAGCTGCAGCCCGGTCGCCGTCACGACGACGTCGGCGGCGAGCTCGCGGCCGGAGTCGAGGCGGATCCCGTTCTCGGTGAACGTGGCGATCGTGTCCGTGACGACCTCGACGCGGCCGGCCCGCATCGCGCGGAACAGGTCGCCGTCCGGCACGACGCACAGGCGCTGGTCCCACGGCCGGTAGCGGGGGGTGAAGTCGCGGTCGATGACGGTCCGGTCGGGGATCTGGCGCTCGAGCCCCGCCCGCAGGACCCGTTTCGCCAGGTTCGGCGCGACGCGGGTGAGGTGGTAGAAGCCCGCGTTCACGGCCACGTTCTTCCAGCGGACGAACCGCTGGGCCCACGCGGGCACCCGGTCGACGAGCCGGTCGGTGCCGGGCAGCGAGATGAGGTAGCTCGGGGAGCGCTGAAGCATGGTCACCTGCGCCCCGCGCTCGGCGAGGGCGGGCACGAGCGTGACGGCCGTGGCCCCGCTGCCGATCACGACGACCCGCTTTCCGGCGCAGTCGAGGTCCTCGGGCCAGTGCTGCGGGTGCACCACCGTGCCCCGGTAGTCGCCGATGCCGGGGAACTCGGGCAGGTAGCCCCGGTCGTAGCGGTAGTAGCCGGTGCCGAGGAAGAGGAAGTCGCAGGTGTAGCGCTCCGTGCCGCCGCCGGTGACCTCGACCTGGACGCTCCACCGCTGCTCGTCGCTCGACCACGCGGCCGCGGTGACCCGCCTGCCGAAGCGGATGCGCCGGTCGATGCCGAACTCCGCCGCCGTCTCCTCGACGTAGCGCCGGATCGACGCCCCGTCCGCGATCGACGTCGCCGAGCGCCACGGCCGGAACGGGAACCCGAGCGTGTACATGTCCGAGTCGGACCGGATGCCCGGGAACCGGAACAGGTCCCAGGTGCCGCCGATCGCGTCCCTGGCCTCGAGGATCGCGTAGCTGCGGCGCGGGTGCTCGGTCTGCAACCGGTAGGCGGCGTCGATCCCGGAGATGCCTGCGCCGACGACGAGGACGTCGAAGTGCTGGTCCACGGGCGTTCCCCCCTGACGGGATCTACCTGCCCCGCATCATGCCCCACGCCGCCGCCGCGCGACGACCGCGCCGACGAGCCCGGCCACCACCAGCGCGGCGGCCCCGAGCGCCACCCAGCCGGCGGGCGCGATGACGGTCTTGGCGGCCGGCGCGGCCGCGGTCGGCGCCGCCTCGCCGGGCGGGGGCGCGATCTGCGCGTACCGCGGCCCCGGTTCCGGGTCGCCCGCGACCGTCACGTCGAGCTCGATCGGCACGGGCGCGGCCGCCTCGGGGTCCTCCGCGGCGGGCCCGACCTGGACCGCGATGTAGTAGGCGCCCGCGACGCTCTGCGTCCGCACAGCGTTGTCGTCGGCGGTGCGGTTGTTGTAGCGCACTCCGACGGTGGTCAGCGCGGGCTCGTTCGCGGGGAGCACGGTCTCGGAGCCCGTGTAGCTCGTGTTGTCCGAGTCGATCTCCTCCCGCGACGGGGCGTAGACGACGGTCGAGACGGGCGACAGGTTGCGCAGGGTCCGGCCGGGGGTCTCGGCGAACCGCACGCGGTAGGCGAGCCCCTGCCCCCAGTCGAGCTCCACCCGGTAGAACACGAACTCCCCGCGCTGCAGGGTGTCGGTGTAGCGCCCCGGGCCGTCCAGCTCGGCGGCGACGTTGAACGAGCCGCCCCCGACGACCGACCGGGCCGGCCCCTGCGGTTCGACGAAGTCCGGCGCGGGCAGCACCGCGGCCGGCCCCGGGTCGGTGACCGGCGGCTCCACCAGGACGAGCAGCTCGACGGGCAGCCGCTCCGGCACGCCGCTCGACACCCGGTCCCAGGTGAGCGCGAACGTGTAGCGGCCCCCGCCCCGGCACTTGTCGCCGGTCGCGCTGCCCGTGTCCGGTTCGGTCGCGCCGGTCCACGTCGACTCGACGGTCAGCGCCTCGCCGTGGCTGGAGTTCGTGGCCTGCTCGCTGGTGAACTCGTGGCAGTCCTCGCCGTCCTCGCCGAAGGTGCGCAGTTCCAGCACGTTGAAGTCGCTGGTGGCGCTGACGCCGGACAGGCGCGGGAACGACACGGTGGCGCTGAAGTACGCCGTGGCGCCCTCCGGGACGTCCACCGCGTAGTGGCGCTGCTCGTGCCGGCCGATGGTGTCGAGGTGCTGGCCCGGCGCGGCGACGGGCGCCGCCGCCACGGTGGGCGCACCGGTGATCGGCGTGCCGGCGGGCTCGTAGTTGCGCAGCGCGGACCCGGCGACGCGCGGCAGCACCCGGCGCAGCGCGTCGGCGTCCGGGGCGTCGGTGTAGGTGCCGCCGGCGGCCTGGGCGATGCAGCTGAGCTCGGCGCGCGCCTCGTCGTCGACGCCGAACCCGACGGCGTGCACCACCAGGTCGACGCCCTGGCCCGCCAGCGTGCGGACCACCTCGCACGGTTCCGGCGGCGCGCAGGTGTCGACCCCGTCGGAGACGAGCACGATCGAGCGCGGCCCCTCCTGCGGCAGCTCCTCGGCCGCCACCTGCAGCGACCGCCCGATCGGCGTGTACCCGCGCGGGGTGAGGTCGTCGACGGCGGCGCCGAGGCCCGCCCGGTCGAGCGGGCCGACGGGGCGCACGACCGTGACGTCCCGGCAGCCCTGATCACGTTCGGCGTCGGAGTTGCCCGTCGACGTGCCGTACGCGGCGAGGCCGACGGGGGCGCCGTCCGGCGCGGCGTCGAGGAAGGCGTGCACGGCCTGCCGCGCGGCGTCCATCCTGGTGCCGCCCGCCGGGTCGGCACCGTTCATGGACCCGGACGCGTCGAGCACCACCATCGTGGGCGCGAGCCCGTCACCCGGCTCCTGGGCCTGCGCGGATGCGGGAGCCACCCAGGCGCACACCAGGACGGCGAGCGCGCCCAGGAAGCTCATCAGACGAGTGCACACGGCGGCCGAGTCTCGCACGAGCACCGTGGGCCGGATGGCGCCCGGGTTCAGCCGAAGCGGTCCGGCCGGTAACGGTGCAGGTCGAGGCGGGGTGGCTCGCCGAGCACCACCTCGGCCACGAGCGCGCCCGCGAGCGGGGCCATGGTCAGGCCGGTCGGCCCGAACCCGGTGGCGAGCACGATGCGGGGGTGCCGGGGCGGGGTGGAGCTCAGGGGTCCGAGCAGGGGCAGCCCGTCCGGGCTCGCGGGACGGAAGCCGACCCGGGTCTCCAGCAGCGTCGCGTCGTGCAGCCCGGGCGCGGCGCGCAGCGCCTGCTCCAGCACCTCGAGCTGCCCGGCGGCGGTCACCCGGTGGTCGAACCCGCTGCCGGTCTCCCGCGTGGCCCCGGCGACGACGCGTCCGCCCGGGAACGCCAGCAGGTAGTGGTCGCTGTCGACGGAGGTCACCACCGGCCACCGGTCGGTCTCGTCCGGCACCCCGAGGTGGGTGATCTGGCCCCGCTGCGGCGCCACGGGCAGGTCGACGCCGAGCGGGGCGAGCAGCTCGCGGCTCCACGCCCCGGCCGCCACGACCACGGCGTCGGCGCCGCGCGGCTCACCGCCCACCCGCACGCCCTCGGCGGACAGGACCGCCGTCCCGGTCTCGAGCCGCGCCCCGCGCCGCCGGGCGGCGTCGAGCAAGCAGGCCCGCAGCTGCCGTCCGTCCACCCGCGCGCCGCCGCTGACGTGCACGGCCGCGAGGTCCGGCCGCAGCGGCGGGAACAGCTCGCTCGCCCGCCCGGGCTCCAGCAGCTGCGCCTCGCCCGCGGCCGGGTGCTGCGCCGCCCGCGCCGCCGCCCGCTGACGCAGCCGTCGCAGCACGGCCTCGTCCCGGCCGACGACGAGGCCGCCGACCACGGCGTAGGACGACGGCTGGTCGGTGTCCTCGGCGAGCTCCGCGACGAGCCGCCGGTAGTAGCTCGCCGAAGCCCCGGAGAAGGCGAACAGCTCCTCACCCGCCGTCGCCCACGGCGAGACGATCCCGGCCCCCGCCGCCGTCGCGAGCCCGCGCCGTTCGTCGTCGACCACGACCACCTCGACGCCCCGCCGCGCGAGGTGATAGGCGGCGGACGCCCCCGCGATCCCGGACCCGACCACCACGACCCGCATGGGCGAGATCGTCGCACGGCTGCGCTCAGTCGGGGGTGGCCGCCGCCCCGGCGAACTGGCTCTCGTAGAGCGCCGCGTAGGCGCCGCCACGGGCCACGAGCTCGTCGTGGGTGCCCTGCTCGACGATCCGCCCCGACTCCATCACGAGGATGAGGTCGGCGTCGCGGATGGTCGAGAGGCGGTGCGCGATCACGAAGCTCGTGCGGTCGGTGCGCAGCGCGGCCATCGCGCGCTGCAGGAGCAGCTCGGTGCGGGTGTCCACCGAACTGGTGGCCTCGTCGAGGATGAGCAGCGTGGGGTCGGCGAGGAACGCCCGCGCGATCGTGATGAGCTGCTTCTCCCCCGCGCTGACGTTGGAGCCCTCGTCGTCGATCACGGTGTCGTAGCCGTCGGGGAGGCTGCGCACGAACCGGTCGACGTAGGTGGCCCGCGCCGCGGCGAGGATCTCCTCCTCGGTGGCGTCCGGCTTGCCGTAGGCGATGTTGTCGCGGATCGTGCCGGCGAACAGCCACGTGTCCTGCAGCACCATGCCGATGCTCGAGCGCAGGGTGGCCCGGTCCATGGTGGCGATGTCGGTGCCGTCGAGCGTGATGCGGCCCGCGTCCAGCTCGTAGAACCGCAGGATCAGGTTCACGAGCGTGGTCTTGCCCGCCCCGGTGGGGCCGACGATCGCGATCGTCTGCCCCGGCTCCGCGGTGAGCGAGAGGTGCTCGATCAGCGGCTGGTCCGGCCGGTAGCGGAACGAGACGTCGGAGAACACCACCCGGCCGCAGCGGGTGGCGGGCGCGGCGGGCCGCTCCGGGTCGGGCACCTGCTCCTCGGCGTCGAGCAGCTCGAACACCCGCTCCGCCGACGCGACGCCCGACTGCAGCAGGTTGATCATCGAGGAGACCTGCGTGATCGGCTGGGTGAACTGGCGGGAGTACTGCACGAACGCCTGCACCTCGCCGAGGCTCATCGCGCCCGACGCCACCCGCAGGCCCCCGACCACGGCCACGAGCACGTAGTTCAGGTTCCCGATGAACATCATCGACGGCATGATGATCCCGGAGATGAACTGCGCGAGGTAGCTGGCGCCGAACAGCTGCTCGTTCCGCCGGGCGAACTCGGCCTCGACGTCGCGCCGCCGCCCGAACACCCGCACCAGCTCGTGGCCGGTGAAGGCCTCCTCGATGTGCGCGTTGAGCTCCCCGGTGTGGCGCCACTGCGCCACGAACTGCTTCTGCGACCGCGTCATGATCGCCCGCGAGACCAGCAGCGACAGCGGGACCGACACGATCGCCACGAGCGCGAGCAGCGGTGAGATCACCAGCATCGCCACCAGCACCCCGACGATGGTGAGCAGTGAGGTGAGCAGCTGCGACATCGTCTGCTGCAGGCTCTGGGAGACGTTGTCGATGTCGTTGGTGACGCGGCTGAGCAGCTCGCCGCGCGGCTGGCCGTCGAAGTAGGACAGCGGCAGCCGGTTGATCTTGTCCTCGACGTCGCGGCGCAGGGCGAAGATCGTGCGCTGGACCACGCCGTTGAGCAGGTAGCCCTGCAGGTAGGCGAACAGCGACGCGGCCACGTAGATCACCATGACGGCCACGAGCACCTGGACCAGCAGGGTGAAGTCGACGCCCCGGCCCGGCACGACCCCGGCGCCCTCGAGGACGTTCGCGTAGGCGTCGTTGCCCGCCGCCCGCTCCGCCGCCGCGACCTCCGCGACCGACGCGCCCGGCTCGAGCCGCTGCCCGATCACCCCGGCGAAGATCACGTCCGTGGCGCGGCCGAGCACGAGCGGCCCGACCGAGGACAGGGCCACGCTGAGCACCGCGAGCACGACGACCGCGAGCACCCGCAGCCGCTCCGGCGCGAGCCTGCCCAGGAGCCGCCGCGCCGACGGACCGAACGCGAGCGACCGCTCCGCGGGCATGCCCATCCCGGCCCACGGCGGCCCGCCGCGGCGCTGGGCCGACATCTCGCGCGCGGCGCGGTTGGTGTCCGCGGCGGGGTTCGGCCGGGTCATGCCACTTCCTCCGGGGTGAACTGGGACGCGACGATCTCTGCGTAGGTCGGGCACCCGGCGAGCAGCTCGTCGTGGGTGCCGATCCCGACCACGGCGCCGTCGTCGAGCACGACGATCTGGTCGGCATCGCGGATGCTCGCCACCCGCTGGGCGACGACGACCACGGTCGCGGTGGCCGTCACCGGCGCGAGCGCCGCGCGCAGCCGGGCGTCGGTGGCGAGGTCGAGCGCGGAGAACGAGTCGTCGAACAGGTAGATCTGGGGCCGCCGCACGAGCACGCGGGCGATCGAGAGGCGCTGGCGCTGACCGCCGGAGACGTTCGTGCCGCCCTGGGCGATCGGGGTGTCGAGCCCGTCCGGCATGGCGCGCACGAAGTCGGCGGCCTGCGCCACCTCGAGCGCCGCCCACAGCTCCTCGTCGGTGGCGTCCGGGTTGCCGTAGCGCAGGTTGCTCGCCACGGTGCCGGAGAACAGGTACGGCTTCTGCGGCACGATGCCGACCCGGCTCCACAGGTACTCCTGGTCGAGGTCGCGCACGTCGACACCGTCGACGAGCACCGCGCCCTCGGTCGCGTCGAACAGCCGCGGCACGAGCCCCAGCAGGGTGGTCTTCCCGGCGCCGGTGCTGCCGACGATCGCCGTGGTCGTGCCCGGGCCCGCGGTGAATGAGACGTCGCGCAGCACGGGCGCGTCGGCACCCGGGTAGGCGAACCCGGCGCCGCGCAGCTCCAGCACCCCCGTCGGCGCTGCCGGGGTGACCGGACGGGCGGGCGGCACCACCGACGACTCGGTGTCGAGCACCTCGACGATCCGCTCGGCGCACACCGCGGCGCGCGGGATCATCATCGTCATGAACGTGGCCATCATGACGGCCATCAGGATCTGGATCAGGTAGGCGAGGAACGCCGTCAGCGCCCCGATCTCCATCTGGCCGGCGTCGATGCGGCCCGCGCCGAACCACAGCACGGCGACGCTCGACGCGTTCAGCACCAGCATCACGGTCGGGAAGATCAGTGCCTGCAGGCGGCCGACGTGCAGGGCGACGTCGGTGAGGGCGGTGTTCGCGGCCGCGAACCGGGCCGTCTCCTGTGGCTCCCGCACGAACGCGCGCACGACCCGGATGCCCGTGATCTGCTCGCGCAGCACCCGGTTGACCTCGTCGATCCGGGCCTGCATCGCACGGAAGCCGGGCATCATCCGCAGGATCAGCGAGCCGATCGCGAGCACCAGCACCGGCACGCAGACCAGCATCAGCCAGGACAGGTGCGTGTCCTCCCGCAGCGCCATGACCACGCCGCCGAAGCACATGATCGGCGCCGCGACCATCATCGTGCAGGTCATCAGCACCAGCATCTGCACCTGCTGCACGTCGTTGGTGCCGCGCGTGATCAGCGACGGGGCGCCGAAGCGGTTCACCTCGCGGACGGAGAACTCCCCGACGCGGTGGAACAGCGCCGCTCGCACGTCGCGGCCGAAGCCCATCGCGGTGCGGGCCCCGAAGTAGACCGCGGCGATCGAGCAGACGATCTGCACGAGCGTCACCGCGAGCATCCAGCCGCCGACCGACATGATGTAGGCGGTGTCGCCGCGGGCGATCCCCCGGTCGATGATGTCGGCGTTGAGGCTCGGCAGGTACAGCGACGCCATCGTGCCGCAGAACTGGAGCACCACGACCGCGGCGAGCGGCCGAGCGTAGGGGCGCAGGTGCGCCCGCAGCAGGCGGATCAGCATCCGGGGGCCTCCGCGGTGGTGGTGGGAGCGAGCAGCCCGTCGAGCACCACCTCGACGACCTCCTCGGTCGACAGCGGTCGGCCGAGCGAGATCAGCGGGTGCGTCGAGGAGAACACGAGCATCCGCAGGACGTGGGCGAGGTGGTCGGCGGGCACGCGCAACGCGGCCGCGTCGGCGCCGACGATGTCGACGACCGCCGCGCGGTAGGCGGCGTCGGCCTCGGCGGCCGGGCCGCGCTGCGACTCGTCGGGCGGTCCGGGCCAGCCGAGCGCCTCGAGCAGCCCGAAGACCTCGGCGAACCGGCGCTGCAGCACGTCCACGACCGCAGCGAGCCGGGGCCGCAGGGGCAGGGAGCGGTCGATCGCGGCCAGCTCGCGCCGCGTGGCCTCGGGGTCGAACGCCTCGGCGAGCGCCGCCCGCACCAGCGACTCCTTGTCCGGGAAAACCCGGAAGATGGTGCCCTCCGCGACGCCGGCCGCCTCGGCGATCTGCCGCGTGGTGACGGCGGTGCCGTGCTTGCGCACCAGCGGGACCGTCGCCGCGAGGATCGCGGCACGGCGCGCGGAAGGCGCCATCCGCGGCGCGCGGCGGGAGGACGGGGACACCGCGCCCACGGTAATGAGTGGCCACTCACTAGCCAACTCGATTTCGCCGCCGGCGAAGGTGGTGGCCCCCGATGTCAGGAAAGCCACATTCCTGAACCTGGGCGTCAGGAAAGCCACATCCCTGACGCCCGGGCGGAGGAGAACCCGGGCCGAGGTCGCCGGGTGGCCCCGCTGAGGGGGACGGGGCCACCCGGCAGGTGGGCCGGCGGGCACCCCGAGCTGCCCGGCGACCCACGTCGGTGCCTCACCCGCCGAGGAGCCTCCCGGTGACGCCCTCGACCGTGTCGACCAGCGCGCCGACCAGCCGGCCGACGAGGCCGGGCTGCTCCTCCGGCCGGTCGGGGGACTGCTGCGGCGGCTGCGGCGCCGGGGCGGCGGCCGCGGGTGGGGCGCTCGGCGGCGTCGGCGGGCTCGGCGAGGGGCGCGGGCCGTCGGTGGCCCGGGCTGCGTCGTCGTCCGCGTCGTCGGGGCGCGGCCGATCCGCCCGGTCGCCGGGATCACGCCGGTCGTCCGTCCGGTCCTCCGCCTCGTCCTCCGGCGCGGCCGGGGCGGTCGACGGGCGCGGGGCGGACGCCGCGGGACGGGGGCCGTCGTCGCCGGGCGCGGGCCGCGGCGTCCGGGGGGCGGGCCGCGGCGTCCCGGGGGCGGGTCGGCCGGCCGCGAGGCCGGGTGCGGGGCCGCCGCCCGGCGGGCGGCGTGGCGCACCGGCCGCGGGCGGTTCCGCAGGGCCGCCGGTGCCGTCGGCCTCTTCGGAAGTCACCTCGGGTGAGGGCGGCGCCGGCACCGGAGCCGGCGCGGCGACGGCGGGCGGGGCGGCGACCACGTCCACCCGCCCGGCCGGCGGGGACGTGGTGGCGACGGCCGCCACGCCGAGGGCGCTCGCCGCGACCAGCAGCGCGCCCGCGCCGACCGTCCGGCGCAGCCGCTCCTGGCGGCGCCGCAGCGCCCCGATCAGCAGGTCCACCACGACGAACGCCACCAGGCCGAGCCCGAACGCCGGCATCAGCCAGGCGAGCACGACGGTGACCAGGACGACCGGCACCCCGATCGCCGGGGTGAGCCCGCGCAGCGCGGGCGGCGGCGCCTCCGGCAGCCGCGCCTCGCCGTACGGGTTGCGCCGCCACCACATCCGGTAGCCGAGCAGGATCACCACGATGGTGGCGATCACGATCAGCACCAGCACGACCTGGTTGGCGACGCCGAACAGGGTGCCGGTGTGCGCCTGCACGCCCAGCTCGACGACCCGCGCGAGGAACGGGTAGTCCTCCCACCCGATCCGCTCGGTGACCTGCGCGGTGTACGGGTCGACCGTGATCGCGTCCTTGCGGATCGGCAGGCCGGGCGAGACCTCGGCGACCGTGTACGGCCGGTCGGGCGCGGTCGGCGCGGAGACGCGCAGCTCGCCGGTGAGCCCCTCGGCCCGCGCCAGCTGCAGCACCCGGTCCACGCCGCCGCGGCGGACGCCGAAGGGCACCTCGACCGGGGCGGCAACCAGCTCGGGCGCCCGCACCTGCGGCAGCCCCCACCCGGCGAACCGGCTCATCGTCAGGCCGGTGCCGCTCAGCACGAGCAGGCCGACGGTCAGCCAGACCCCGAGCGGCCCGTGCACGGCGCGCATCCGCGCCTGCTCCCCCTTGCCCCGCGGCCACGGCGTCAGCAGCTCGCGCACGCTGCGGCGGCGCCGCCCCTGCTTGGCCACCCACAGCACCAGCCCGCCGACGACGAGCGCGGGCACCCAGCTCGCGGCCACCTCGGAGTAGAGCCGCCCGAGTTCACCGAGGTGGAGGTCGGCGTGCAGCTGGCGCAGCCAGACGTTGGCCGGCATCCGGCCGTCGACGGTGGTGAGCTCACCGCTGATGAAGTTGGTGTACGGGTCGACGAACACGCTGCGCGCCTCGCCGGGCCGGGTGAGGTTCGGCACCGCCAGGTCGACCCGCGTGGTGCGGTCCGGGGCGGGCGGGGGCACGACCGCGCGCAGCTGGCCCTCCGGGTGGGCGGCGAGCGCCGCGGCGACCTGCTCGCCGACCGGCCGGGGCGCCCCGCGCACCTCGGGGACGAACAGCTGGTTCGCGTAGAGGTCCTCGTGGATCTGCGGGCTCACCGCGTACACCAGCCCGGTCAGGCACAGCAGGAGCAGGAACGGCGCCACGAGGATCCCGGCGAGGAAGTGCACGCGGCGGGCGAGCGGGCGCAGCTGCGCGACGGAGCCGGCGAACGGCCCGCCCCGCAGCCGGACGGTGCGGGCCCCGGCCGGGTCCGGCCGGGCCTCGTGCCGCGGGCTCATCGCGCGACCTCGGCGGGGGCGGGCCCGCCGTCGGGCTGGGCGAGCAGCGCCGACCCGGACGCGGGCACGGCCGACCCGAGCAGCGCCGCGGCGACGGCGGCCGCGGCGATCGCGGCGAGCCGGCGCAGGCGCGCCCGCCCGGACGCGTCGCGCCCGCGGGCGCCGGCGCGCCTGCGCACCCACCAACGGCCGGCGAGCCCGGTGGCGGCCGACAGCACGCCCAGCACGAGCAGCGCGACCAGCCGCCAGCCCGCGGCCGCGACCGGGGCGATCACGAGCAGCAGCACGCCCGCGACCGGCATGAGGCGGGCGAGCCGCGGCACCGCGAGCCGCAGCACGGCATCGCCCGCGGTGCGCATCAGCACCCACAGCAGCACCGGCCCGCCGGCACAGACGGCCACGGCGAGCAGCAGCGCGACCTCCGCGGCGACCGCGAGCGGGGGGTGCCCCGGCCGGGCGAGCGCCCAGGTGGCCGCGGGCGCGGCGGCGACGGCGAGCACCGCGGCGGAGCGGATCCCCCGCCGCGCCGGGTCGGCGGTGTACGGGCCGGTCAGCCACTGCACGAGCGCGGCGGTGACCGGGACGAGCACGAGCAGGCGCACCAGCAGGGCCCCGCCGATCTCCGACGCGAACCCGGCCGCCACGACCGCGGGGTCGAACGCCTCGGTGACCGGGAGCCGGGCGGCGTAGCCGCCGAACGTGACGGCGGCGCCGAGGGTCGCCACGACCAGCCCGCACCACGCGTAGGTGATCGGCCGGCGCGCCGGCGGGTGATCGACCCCGGCCGGCCAGGCGGCGGCGAGCGCGAAGGCCAGACCGGTGCCGAGCGCGAACGCCGCCGTGGCGGCGATGCGGAAGACGTCGTGGAGCGCGCCGACGACCGGGCTCGGCCCGGCCGGGACCTGTGGGACGGCAACGGGCGGGGTCGGGGCGAACACGTGGAACCGCGACGAGCCGGTGATCGGCTCGAGCGTGCTGGACGGCACCGACCAGGCCACCGAGTACGTGCCGCCGTAGCGGGTGAGCGGCATCGGCACCGCGACGGAGTTCTCCTCGCCCGCGACGGGCTGCGGTTGCCCCTCGACCACCTGGTCACCGGAGGGGACGGTCATGCGCACCGTCACCAGGCCCGCGGGCACCGGCCGGTCGAAGGTGAGCCGCACCTCGTCCGGGGACTTGACGGTGGCGCCGTCGCTCGGCGACACCGAGACCAGCGCCGGGTCGCCGGTGCCGGTGGGCGGCGCGAGCAGCAGCGCGCCCCAGGAGGCGGCGATCACGAGGAGCAGTCCGAGCAGGCCGCGCCCCCAGCGCGGCCGGGCGGTCCGTGCTGCCGGGGTCATCGGCGCCCCACCTCGATCCGGTGCCGCGCCGCCGGCTCGCCGGTCACCCGGCGCCGGGCCGGGCGCGTGCGCCGCTCCTGCTGCCGGTACCCCAGCACGCCGCCGACGCCCGCGACGAGCACCCCGGCGGTGAGCAGGAGCCAGGGCAGCGGGCCCGGTCCCCCGCCCGATCTCGGCACGGGTGCCGCCGCGGGGGCGCCCGCGGGCACCGGCGCGGGTGCGGCCGGGGCCGCACCGGGCTGCTCGGCCGGGGCGGCGCCGTCGACCGGGGTGCCGTCGACCGGGGCGATGACGACGGTCGGGGCGCCGGGCCAGCCCGGCCGCTCGGCCGGGGCGGTCCACCGGTCGACGCTGCCGTCCGCGTAGCCCTGGGCGGCGCCGAGCACCAGCCGCCCGCCGCCGGGCGGGAGCGGGCCCGCGGTGACGAGGAACTGCTCGAACCGGCGGGGCGCCACCTCGCCGCCGGTCCACACGATCGACGCGACGGCCTCGTCGACCTCCTCGCCGCCGATCTCGACCGGCGGGTCGACCGGGCGCATCTCGACCCGCGCGCGCCACGAGCCGACGCGCGCGACCTCGACGCGCGGGACCACGACGTCGTCTCCGAAGGTGAGCTCGAGCCGGGTGGTCACCAGGTCGGGCTGTTCGTTGGACAGGCGGACGGCGAAGGTCTGCGTGCCGCCGCCCTCGACCGACCCGGGAACGACGGTCACCCGCGCCGACGCCGACGGCGCGAACGCCAGCATGCCGATCATCGACACGACGGCGGTCGCGAGCGCCGTGGCGAGCGTCGCCGCGAGGCGTCGGGGACTGGATCTCCGGCCGCAGGCCATGGGGGAACTCCCTCGAGCGGACGGTGCGGCCCGGCTGCGGGGCCGGGCCGCGACCGCGGTGGTGGGACGAACTCGGTGCGGTCCGGGGCCGGGGAGCAGCCCCGGACCGCACCGTTTGTCGATCGGCAGCTGGGGCGTCAGCCGATCGGGTTGAGCTGCTCGGGCGTCAGGTCCTCCCGCCACCCCGCGGGAACCTGCTGTGACCAGCCGTTGTAGACGAGCGGGATGGGCAGGACGCCCTGGCCGCCCACACCGGCGTGTGCGACGAGCTCGTCATCGATCGCCGTGTCCGCCGTGCCGTCCAGCACCAGCTGGCCTGCGACCGCGGCGTCGGAGATGTCGCCGTCGCCGTTCGGGTCGACGTCGATCACCTGGACGGCGTTGGAGAACTTGTTGGAGATGTAGGCGTAGTAGCCGCCGCCCTTCTTGGCGCCGAAGTTGGCGCCGTGGCATCCGGCGTTGCAGGGCAGGTCCTTGATCACCTCGTCGGTCCTCGGGTCGATCACCGAGACCGTCTGGGACAGGGTGTTCGCGGCCAGCAGCGCCTTGCCGTCCGGGCTCACCGGGAGCTGGATGGTCAGCCCGCCCCACGGACCGGTGGGACCGGTCTGCGGGTCGTAGTTCTCCCAGAGGTCGATCGTGGAGCTGTGCGCCACCGCGCCGTCGGAGGTGCGGCAGGCGTCCTCGGCCAGCGAGACGCACGAGACGCTCATGCCGAGGAAGTTGGACAGGTACGCCTTCTTCGAGTCCGGCGTCATCGAGGTGGCGATCGGGAAGGCGCCGACCGGGTCGTGCTTGATGGTGCCCGACTCCATGTCGATGATCACGGCGTCGTCGGTCAACGTGTTCGGAGCGACGACCGTCTTGCCGTCGTGGCTGGTCCAGTGCGCGTGCGGGTGCGGGGTGATCCCACCGTCCGGGTCGGTGTGGATCCGGCGGGTGACCTCGGTGCCGCCGGGGGCCAGCTCGACGATGTCCGTGCCCGCGTTGATGCCGACCACCAGGTGGTCGGTGTCGGGGCGGGTCATGACGTGCGCCGGGTTGGGCCCGACCTCGACCTGGCGGACGGTCTCACCGGTCTGCAGGTCGAACACGTCGGTCTCGTTGTCGAACCACTCGTTCGCGTACAGGAACCGGTAGTCCTTGTCCGTCCACATGTTGTGGGGGTTGTTCATGTCGATCCCGGGAGCGGCGATCTTCCGGTCGATCGTCCAGCTCTCGACGTCGATCTTCGTGATGGAGCCGTGCTTCTCCTTGCCGGCGAAGTCCTCCATCTGGGTCGCGATCCAGACCTCACCCACGCCCGGCACGTCCGGCTTCTCGTTCAGCGCCGGGAGCGTCCGCGGGTAGCTGAACTTCTGGTCGAAGTAGGCGTCCAGGTTCGGGATCAGGACGGGGTTGCCCGCCCCGTCCCACTGCAGGATCGGCGCCGGCGGCTGGAACGGGTTCCAGGCCACGTCCTCGGTCTCGCTGAACCGCTGCCAGTTGTTCGGGTTGGTGATCACGAAGAACGCGTTCACCAGGCGCTGGATGATGTCGGCGTTCGACGGGACCGCCGCGTCCTGCCCGTTGACCAGCAGCTTCTTGCCGAAGTCGAGGCCCAGCGTGAGCGGGTCGTCCACCACGACCGCACCGAGCATGTACGGCGCCACCGAGTCGGCGAACGCGTAGAGGCCCGGCTCGGTCAGCTGGATCGTCTTCTCGCCGAAGAACGCACCCTTGGGGTCGACGTACGGGAAGTCCTCGGCCCCCTCGGGCGCGATGAGCCCGATCGGGTTGCGGATGCCCTCGGACTTGGCCGGGTCGACGTTGAAGGTCACGGTCACCGGCGGGCCGACCACGGCGAACTCCGCGAGCGAGTCGAGCACGCCCTGCAGGTTCACCCAGACCGGGAGGTCGACCAGGTTGACCGGGGCATCGGCGGGCAGCGCCTCGACGATGCCGGCCAGCTCGCCGAGCAGCGACTCGGCCTCGAGGGCGAGCCCGGCGGCCTCCGGCTTCGCCGCGGCGATGCCCTGCACGGCCGACAGGGTCTGCTCCAGGCCCAGCACGTCGCCGAGGCCCAGCAGGCCGCCGGACGGCTCGGGGGCAGCCGCCGGGGCCGGAGCGGGCGCCGCCGCCGGGGCGGGGGTCGGGGTGGCCGAGGCCTCCTCGTCCTCCTCGTCCTCGTCGGCGGTGGCGCTGGGGGTGGCGGAGGTGCTCGGGGCGGCGGGGGTGGACGCCGGAGCGGGCGCCGCGGCCGGCTGGTCGCCGCCGCCGAGCAGGCCGCCGACGATCCCGCCGACGCCGTCGGTCAAACCCTCGACCAGCCCTTCGGCGGCCCCGCCCGACACACCACCGGTGACGCCGTCGACCAGGCCACCCAGGTCCTCGGGCAGCAGGGGGCCGCCGATCCCGGGCACCGCGACGTCCGTGCCGAGCCGGGGCAGCACGGCGATCGCCAGCGAGCTGCTGCCGAACAGGTTCAGCCCCGAGTCGAACCACGCCCCGTTCTTGTCCGTCAGGTCGAACCTGATCGGCACCGGACCGGCGCCGACCGGCTGCTGGGCCGCGGCGGGGCCGGCCGTCGTGGTCGTCGCGCCGACCGCCGCCATCACCGCGACCGCGGCGAGGCGGCGCCGTCTCCTCCCGGTCCCCGATGAATTTTGGGGAGCGATTTTCGACATGTGTTTCCTCTCGTTCCTCCCGCCGTTCGACCGGCGCACCGGAGCCGCAAGCGACTACTTATTGGATACGCGCGGGACGACGGCACACGGAATCACCGCGGCGACCGTTGCAAGAGAATGCGTGGAGCACTCTTCGCGTCACTCCCGGGCCACGGGATGCGCAAATCTTGCACGCAGAACGTAACGCCGGAGTTCGAATGGATGACCCTTCCGTTACATCCCACTAGTCCATACGGAGCACGGTGGTGTGAGCCGGTCGACACTCAGCGTTAACGGCCATCCGGCGTAACCCCCGACGGTGATCACTCGTTGGTTCACCCGGCCCACCGCAGCGGCGACGAAAGAACAAGAAAGAATCCGCCCTGCACCGCAGGGCGGATTCCGTGAGCGTTGCTGTTCGGTTGTGGCGTCGGTCGGGCTATGCCACGGCGGTCTCCCCCGCCATCGCCCGGCGGGCCAGCGCCCGCACGTCGTAGTCGGCGGCCACGAGCTCGGCCTCGGTCGGCGTGACGCGCTCCAACAGCCGCCGCGCGGCCATGTGGGTGCCCGGGTCGTTGACCGACTCGACCGCGGTCAGCCGCCCGTCCTGCAGGCAGAACACCGAGAACCGCCGATCGTCGCCGCGGATCACCAGCTGGGAGGGTCCCCTGGCCACGCCGACCAGCTGCAGGCGCAGCGAGCCCTGGCTGCTCCAGAACCACGGCAGCGCGAAGAACGGGCGCCGCTCCCCGAGGATGCGCGCGGCCGCGTACCGCCCCTGGTCGGTGGCGTTCGGCACCGACTCGAGCCGCTGCCTGCCGCCGGCGGCGTCGCACACCACCGCGCAGTCGCCGATCGCGGTGATCCGCGGGTCGGACGTGGCGAGCCACCGGTCGACGAGCACGCCGTCGTCGGTGGCGAGGCCGGCCCGCCGGGCCAGCCCGTCCTCCGCGGTGGCCCCGACGCCCAGCACCACGAGGTCCGCGGGCAGGACGCGGCCCGACGCCATCCGCACGCCCGTGACGTGCCCGCCGCTGCCCAGCAGCTCGGTGGCGTGGTCGCCGAACCACAGCCGCGTCCCGTCGGCGCGGTGGTGCGCGGCGACCGCGGCCGATACCGGCGCCGAGACCGCCCTGGCGAGCAACCGGTCGCCCCGCTCGACCACCGTCACGTCGACGCCCCGCTTGCGCGCCGCGCTCGCGACCTCCATGCCGATGAACCCGCCGCCGAGCACGACCACCCGCGCCGCTCGGGCCAGCCCGATCCGCAGGGCGGCCGCGTCGTCGAGGGTGCGGAGCTCGGCGACCCCGCGCAGGGTCCGGCCGGGCAGCTCGATCCGGCGCGGCACGGCGCCCGTCGCGAGCACCAGGTGGTCGTAGCCGACCGACCCCTCGCCCGCGAGGTGCACCTCCTGCGCGGCGCGGTCGATGCCGACCGCCGTCCCGTGGCGCAGGTCGATCCGCTGCTCGGCGAAGAACGCCTCGGAGCGCAGCACGAGCGCGTCCGGGTCACCACCGTCGGCGAGCACCTCCTTCGACAGCGGCGGCCGCTGGTAGGGCAGATGTCGCTCCGCACCGACCAGCGTCACCGGCCCCGGGTACCCACCCGCCCGCAGTGCCGCGGCGGCCTCCACGCCGGCGTGCCCGGCGCCGACCACGACGACGCCGCGCATCTCAGACCTGCTCCGCGGGAACGCGCACGACCAGCTCGGCGCCTTCCTCCATCGGAACGAGCTGGCAACTCAGGCGGCTGTTGGCCAGCCGCGGGGCGGCCGTCCAATCCAGCATTTCGTCCTCGTCGCCCGACGGGGGCGCGAACCGCTCGGTGCTGTGGTCGACGTACACGTGGCACGTCCCGCAGCTCGCAGCACCGCCGCATTCGCCGACGATGCCGCGCACCTGGTTGCGCAACGCCGCCCGCATGAGGTTCGTCGCGACAGCCACCTCGACGGTGTGCTCGGAACCGTCGTCGTATCGATAGGTGACTTTAGGCACGCTCGATCTCCTTCTCGTGGTGACGGCACCCGGTCCACGCAAAAAGCGGTGAACCGACCCTGCCAAACCGCCGTGACCGCGGCGTCGCACACCGTGAAGCCGCCGTAACGAATACCTCCGCCCGCGGCCCTGGTCACCGTGAGCTTATGCGGCTTTCGATCACCGACGCCCGGTTCCGGGATCGGGAATTCCTATCGATCCCCGGTAACAACCGCGAATGGCCGTGTGGGTCGTTTTGTTACGACCCACTCCCAGGAGTGGACCGCGGCGGGTGAGCAGGCCGTCACACGATGTTCACGACGATCATGGATCTCGGTCGTTGGGAAGCATCCGGTCCGGGCCCCCACGCATGAGTCATGCTGGGGGCGTGACGATCGACAACCAGGTGCACCTCATCGGCGCGGACGAGCTGGAGGCGACCGTACGCGCGATCTTCGCCGCGGCCGGGTGCGACGAGGAGGAAGCGGGCCTCATCGCCCGCGAGCTCGTCGGCGCGAACCTCGCCGGCCACGACAGCCACGGTGTCGTGCGCGTCCCGCTCTACGTGGACTGGATGGGCGAGGGCTGGGTCCGCCCGGGGCAGCGGGCCGAGGTCGTCACCGACGGGGGCGCGTTCGTGCTGCTGGACGGCCACCGGGGCTTCGGCCAGACGATCGCCACCCAGGCGGTGGCGCTCGGCGTCGAGCGCGCCACCGCGAACGGCACCTGCATCGTGGCGCTGCGCAACTCGGGGCACGTCGGCCGGGTGGGCGCCTACGCCGAGACCGCGCTCGCCGCGGGCCTGGTCTCGATCCACTTCGTCAACGTCGCCGGCTCGCCGCTCGTGGCCCCGTTCGGGGCCGTGGAGCGACGGTTCTCGACCGCGCCGTTCGCCGTGGGCATCCCGCTGCCGGGCCGCCCGGTCGTGCTGGACTTCGCCACGTCGCTCGTCGCCGAGGGCAAGGTCCAGGTCGCCTCCTACGGCGGGAGGCCGCTGCCGCCGGACGCCCTGATCGGCCCGGACGGAGTGCCGTCGGGCGACCCGCGCCTGCTCTACGGCGACTACGGGCCCACCGACCTGCGCCGCCCCGGCGCCGGGGTGGGCGCCATCCGCGCCTTCGGCGAGCACAAGGGTTCCGGGCTCGCGCTGATGTGCGAGCTGCTCGCGGGCGCCTTCACCGGCGGCGGCTGCGCGGGCCCGCTGGACGGCCCGCGCACGGGCATCGCCAACGGGATGCTGTCGATCTACCTCTCGCCCGCCCACTTCGGCACGCAGGCCGAGTTCGAGCGGATCGCCCGCGAATACCTGGAGTGGGTGCTGGGCGCCCGCCCGATCGCCCCGGCCGCGCCGGTGCTCGCCCCCGGCGACCCGGAGGCGGCCAACCGCGAGGAGCGGCTCGCGAAGGGCATCCCGTTGCCGGTGGACACCTGGGCGGCGATCGTCGCGACGGCGGAGCGGCTCGGCGTCATCCCCTGACGCCTGCGGGCGCGCCGCGGGCCCGCGCTTCCACGGTCGGACCGCGACTCGCCCACACCCAGACCGCGACTCGCCCACACCTGATCGCGACTCGCCCGCATCCAGACCGCGACTCGCCGGTACCGGGAGCGCGACTCGCCCGAAGCTGGCACTCCGGAACGGGGCTTGCGCTCACCCGGACGCGTGGCTACGGTCGCCGCGTCGCCGTCGATGCGTATCGACTCTCCCGACGGAGGGGGTGCCGTGGTCACCAGCCGGGACGTCGCCCGGGTCGCGGGTGTCTCGCAGAGCACCGTCTCCTACGTGATGAGCGGCAGGCGGTCCATCTCCCCCGAGACCCGCAAGCGCGTGCTCGACGCGATGGAGCAGCTCACCTACCAGCCCAATGCGGGCGCCCGGGCGCTCGCGAGCCAGCGCACGCAGGTGATCGGCCTCGTCGTCCGGTTCCGGCCCGGCGCCGACACCACCGGCCTGCTGCCGTTCATCGAGACGATCGCGGGCTGCGCCCGCGCCGAGGACCACGACGTCCTGCTGGTCACGGCCGACGAGGGTTCGGCCGGGCTCACCCGGCTCGCCGGTCGCGCGCTCTGCGACGCGATCGTGATGATGGACATCGAGGCCGAGGACCCCCGCATCCCCGTGGCGGCGACGCTGCGCGTGCCGGTGATCCTCATCGGCGTCCCGAACGACTCCGCGGGGCTGCACTGCGTGGACGTCGACTTCGCCGAGGCGGGCCGGCTCGCCGTCGGCGAGCTGGCCGCCGCGGGGCACGACCGGATCGTGGTGATCGGGCACGCCCCCGAGGTCGTCGCGCGCGACATCAACTTCGTCCGCCGCTTCCAACGCGGGGCCACCGCGGCCGCCGAGGGGCGCGGCATGGCGCTGGAGGTGGTCAGCCCGGTCCAGCCCGACCGGGCGGGCGCCGAGGCGGCGGTGGACCGCGCGCTCGCGCTCGGCGGCGACCGCCCCGGCATCGTCGTGCCGAACTCGCAGGCCGTCCAGCTCGTGGTGCAGGCCCTGCTCGACCGCGGCCGCGTGCCCGGCCGCGACCTCTCGCTCGTCGGTCTGTGCACCGACGCGGTGGCGGAGGCGTGCGCGCCCGCCGTCACCAACGTGTCCCTCGAGCCGCGGGACGTCTCGCGGCGCGCGATGGAGATCCTGTTCCGCCTGCTCGACCGGGAGCAGACGCCGCCCGAGCAGCTCGTCGAGCTGATCCCGCCCCGGCTCACCCGCCGACAGACCACCCTGCCCGCCCCGTAAGCCCAACAGAACAGTCGCGGACCGCCGCGGCCATCCGCACGTCCGCAATCGATACGTATCGATTGAAAGATCGACCGAGAGGACCGGACATGGCTCGACGAGGAGCAGCCCTACGGACCGCCGTCCCCGCGCTGGTCGCGGCCACCGCGCTCGGGCTCACCGCCTGCGGTGGCGGGAGCGCGGGCGGCGGCAGCGGCGAGGTCACCTCGCTGCGGGTGCTCGACTACTACGACAACGACCCCGACCGCGGCGTCTACGAGCGCAAGCTCAACGAGTGCGGCCAGCAGGCGGGCGTGACGATCGAGCGCGAGGCCGTACCCGGCGAGCAGCTGATCCCGCGGGTCCTGCAACAGGCCTCGTCACGGACGCTCCCGGACGTCCTCATGATCGACAACCCGGACCTGCAGCAGATCGCCTCCACCGGCGCGCTGGCCCCGATCAGCCAGTTCGGCCTGTCCGCCGACGGCTACCAGGAGGGCGTCCGCGACGCCTCGACGTTCGAGGGCGAGGTCTACGGACTGCAGCCGGTCACCAACTCGATCGGCCTGTTCTACAACGTCGACATCCTCGACGAGGCCGGCATCACCCCGCCCACGACCTGGGACGAGCTCAAAGCCGCCGCCGCGGCGCTCACCGACGGCGACCGGTACGGGATCGCGTTCTCCGCCGTGGCCGACTACGAGGGCGCCTGGCAGTTCCTGCCGTTCATGTGGACCAACGGCGGCGACGAGACCAACATCGCCACCCCGGAGACCGCCGAGGCGCTGCAGCTGTGGGTGGACCTCGTGAACTCCGGGTCGGCGTCGCGCTCGGTCGTGAACTGGGGCCAGTCGGACGTCCGGGACCAGTTCTCGGCCGGCAACGCCGCCATGATGATCAACGGCCCGTGGCAGTTCCCCGCGCTCGACCAGGTGGAGGGCCTCAACTACGAGGTCGTGCCGATCCCCGTACCGAACCCGGGTGACACCGTGGTGGCCCCGCTCGGCGGCGAGACCTGGACGATCCCGCAGACCGGCGACCCGGCCCGCCAGGCCAAGGCCGCCGAGGTCGTCGCCTGCCTGAACACCGACGAGAACCAGATCGCGCTCGCCACCGAGCGCCAGACCGTGCCCACGAAGACCGCCCTGCGCGAGCGGTTCGTGAGCGAGGTGCCGCGGATGGCGGCGTTCACCGAGATCGTGCAGACCGCCCGCGCCCGCACCGGCAAGCTCGGACCGGAGTGGCCCGCCGCCGCGACCCGCATCTACACCGCGATCCAGACCGCCATCACCGGCGGCGCGCCGCCGCTCGAGGCGCTCCGGCAGGCCCAGAATGGCTGAGCGCGCCACGTCCGCGGTCGCGGGATCGCCCCGCCCCGCGGCCGCCGCGGGCCCGCCGCACCCCGACCGGTCCCCCGCGGGCGGCGCGGCGGCGCGCGCCCGCTCGCGGGGCCCGGCGGGCGGGTGGTGGTCGCCGCGCGGGCGCGAGCGGATGCTGCAGCTGGGGTTCCTCGTCCCGGCCGTGCTCTACCTGGTGCTCTTCTTCGGCTACCCCGTGGTCGAGAACCTCATGATGGGGTTCCAGGAGTACACCACCCGCAGCTTCTACACCGGCGAGGCGCCGTTCGTCGGGTTCGCCAACTACGCCGCCGTGATGTCGTCGGGGCTGTTCGGCACCGCCCTCGCCAACACCGTGCTGTTCACGGTCGGCTCGATCGCCGGCCAGTTCACGATCGGGCTCGCGATCGCGCTGTTCTTCCACCGGCGATTCCCGTTGTCGGGGCTGCTGCGCTCGCTGCTGCTGCTGCCGTGGCTGATCCCGCTGATCGTGTCCAGCGCCGTGTGGCGCTGGATCCTCGACCAGGACAACGGCGTGCTCAACCAGTTCCTCGGCGCGCTGGGGATCGCCGACCACCCGGGCTGGCTCACCAGCACCTCGCTGGCCCTGATCACGGTGATCGGGGTGAACATCTGGCTCGGGATCCCGTTCAACGCCACGATCCTCTACGGCGGCCTGCAGGACATCCCGCAGGAGCTGTACGAGGCGGCCGCGCTGGACGGGGCCACCGGCTGGCGGGCGTTCCGCCACGTCACGTGGCCGCTCCTGCGGCCGGTGGTGAACGTGGTGCTGGTGCTCGGGGTCGTCTACACGATCAAGGTGCTCGACCTCATCCTCGGCCTCACCGGCGGCGGCCCGGCCAACGCGTCGCAGACGATCGCGACGCAGGCCTACCACCTGTCGTTCCGCGAGTTCCGCTTCGGCGAGGGCGCGGCGATGGCCAACGTCCTCATCGTCATCTCGCTGGTGTTCGCCCTCCTCTACCTGCGCGCCAACCGGCGCGCGATGGCCAGGTGAGCCCGATGACCACACGGATCCGCGCGTACGGGAACACCGCGATCGGCGTGCTGATCATCGCCGTGATGCTGTTCCCGCTGTACTGGATGGTCAACGTGTCGCTGCAGCCCACCGGCGGGGCCGTCGCGACGCCCTGGTTCCCGCTCGAGCTGTCGTTCCACGGCTACGCGAGCGCGCTGCGCGACCAGGGCGACAACCTCGTCACGAGCCTCGTCGTGGCGCTCGGCACCGTCGCGTTCAGCCTGCTCGTCGCCACGCCCGCGGCGTACGCGCTCGCGCAGTTCCGGGTGCGCGGGGCCGGGGTGCTGCTGTTCGCGATCCTGATCAGCCAGATGATCCCGGGGATCGTCGTCGCCAACGCCCTCTACAGCGCCTACAGCGACCTCGGGCTGCTCAACTCGATCCCCGGGCTGATCCTCGCCGACGCCACGCACGCCATCCCGTTCGCGATCCTCATCATGCGCGCGTACCTGCTGTCGATCCCGGCCGAGGTCATCGAGGCCGCGCGGGTGGACGGGGCCGGGCAGATCCGCGCGTTCTGTTCGATCGTCGTGCCGATGAGCCGCAACGCGCTGGTGACCGCGGCGCTGTTCACCTTCCTGTTCACGTGGAGCGACTTCCTGTTCGCGCTCACGCTGACCACGACCGAGGACGTGCGGCCGGTGACGCTGGGCCTCTACCAGTACATCGGCGCGTACGGCGTGCCCGACTGGAGCCCGGTGATGGCCACCGCCGTGCTCGCCTCCATCCCGGCGGTCGTGCTGCTCGTCGTGGCCCAACGCTTCGTCGCCGCGGGCGTCGCCAGCGGCGCCGTGAAGTAGAAACCGAAAGGATCCGATCTGTGACTCCCGTCCGCGTGACCGTCTGGGGCGAGAACCGCCACGAGAAGATCGAGGAGCACGTCCGCAAGATCTACCCCGACGGCATGCACAACACGATCGCCGACGGCATCCGCGAGAACCTGGGCGACGGTGCCGTCGTGCGCACGGCCACCCTCGACGACCCCGAGCACGGCCTCACCGAGGAGGCGCTGCAGGACACCGACGTGCTCGTCTGGTGGGGCCACGCCGCACACGACGAGGTGGCCGACGAGGTCGTCGAGCGCGTGCACCGCCACGTCCTGTCCGGCATGGGACTGGTCGTCCTGCACTCCGGGCACTGGTCGAAGATCTTCGTCAAGCTCATGGGCACCACGTGCACCCTGCGCTGGCGCAGCGAGCACGACCGCGAGCTGATCTGGACCGTCGACCCCACCCACCCGATCGCCGAGGGGGTCCCGCACCCCATCGAGATCGCCGAGGACGAGATGTACGGGGAGTTCTTCGACATCCCCGCGCCCGACGAGCTGATCTTCATCAGCACGTTCTCCGGTGGGGAGGCCTTCCGCAGCGGCTGCACGTTCCGCCGCGGCCACGGCAAGATCTTCTACTTCCGCCCCGGCGACCAGGACTACCCGACCTACCACCACAAGGACGTCCGGCGGGTGATCGCCAACGGCGTCAAGTGGGCACGCACGGACCGGCCCGAGCGCAGGCTCCCGGAGCTGCTGCGCTACGAGACCGGCGAGTTCTTCAAGGGCGCGAGCTACACGGGGCCGCTGGGATGACCCTCGCCGACCCCCTGCGCGTCGTGCTCGTCGGCGCGGGCCTCATGGGCCGGGCGTGGCGCGACGTCATCGAGGCCGCGCCGGGCGTGGAGCTGGCCGGGATCGCCGACATCGACCCGGCCACCGCCGAGGCCGCCGCCGAGGCGCTCGCCCGCCCGGTACCCACCGGCACCGACGGCGTCGCGCTCGCGGCGGCCACCGGGGCCCGCGCCATCGTCAACGCCACGGTGCCGGAGGCCCACCACCCGGTCACCACGGCCGCGCTGTTCGCCGGGCTGGACGTCCTGGGCGAGAAGCCGGTCGCGCCGACCGTGGCCGAGGCGCTCTCGCTCGCGGCGGCGTCGGAGGTGACCGGGCGGCTGTTCATGGTCAGCCAGTCGCGGCGGTGGAACCCGCAGCTGTTCGCGCTGCGCGCCATGGCCGAGGACCTCGGCACGCTCGGCGCGCTCACCACGGAGTTCTTCCGCGAGGCCCACTTCGGCGGGTTCCGGGAGGAGATGGACCACCCGCTGCTGGTCGACATGGCCATCCACCCGTTCGACTCGGCCCGGTTCGTGCTCGGGGCCGAGCCGGTGTCGGCCTACTGCGAGGCGCACAACCCGCCCTGGAGCTGGTTCGCGGGCCACGCCTCCGCCACGGCCGTCTTCGAGATGACCGGCGGGGTCCGCTACACCTACACCGGCAGCTGGGTGAGCCCCGGCCGGCAGACGTCGTGGAACGGCGAGTGGCGGCTGTCCGGGGAGAAGGGCTCCGCGCACTGGGACGGCGACAACGACCCGGTGGTCGTCGGCGACGTCGACCCGGCGCCCCGGCCCGCCGCGCCCTACTCCGGCATCGAGGGGGCGCTGCTCGTGTTCACCGACGCGCTGCGCACCGGGGTGCCGCCGATGGGCGAGGTGCACGAGAACGTGCTGAGCCTCGCGATGGTCGAGGCCGCCGTGCGGTCGGCCGACACCGGGCGGCGGGTGCTGATCGACGACGTCCTCGCCGAGGCCCACGCCGAGGCGCTGCGCCGCGAGACGCACCCGGACGTCCGGGACGCGCTGGCCGCCTGGCCGTCGGTGCGGGAGGTCCTGACGGCCCGCCCGTCCTGACGGCCCGGAAGTTCAGGAAAGCCACATCCATGAACGTGGGCTTCGTGAATGTGGCTTTCCTGCAACCCCGGGGTGCCTCGGTTGGGCGGGTGGCCCGGGGACGGGTTTTCCGAAACGGCCCCGCGCGGGCGGGGTCGGGGCCTACCGTCCCGACCATGGACGGACGCGAGTTTCTCGCCGCCTACCAGGACCGCCTCCAGGACGTCCGGGACCGCACGGCCAGGGCCCGGCGGGCGCTGGCCGCCGTCGCGGGCACGGCCACGAGCCGGGACGGGGCGGTCGTCGTCACGGTCGACCAGGCGGGCGCCCTGCAGCGGCTGCAGTTCACCGAGCACGCCGAGGTCCTCTCCCGCGCCGAGCTCGCCGCCACCGTGCTCGACACCGCGCGGCGGGCGCGGGCGGAGGCGGCCCGGCAGGCCGAGGCGGCGCTGGTGCCGGTCCTCGGCGAGCGCAGCGAGGCCATGCAGGTGGTGCGCTCCCACCTCACCCCGCCGGAGCGGTGATGGACCGCATCCGGCTCGACGACGCGGTGCTGTCGCGGCACGCGCAGGACCTCGACGCGCTCGCCGCGCGGCTGCGCACCGCCGCGGCCGCGGGCACGCCGCTCGGGCTCGAGGCCTACGGCGTGATCGGGCGGGTGTTCGCGGCGGCGGCCGTCGACGCCACCGCCACCACCTCCCGGTCGGTCGCCGGGTTGGCCGAGGGCGCGCAGGCCATCGGCGACGGCGTGCGGGCCACCGTCCGCGCCTACCAGGAGGCCGAGCGGCGCATCGCGGCGCTGTTCGGCACGGGTCGATGACCGAGCCGAACCCGCTGGTCGCGCAGCCGGTCGACGAGGACGCGCAGCCGTGGGACGACCTGGCGGGCGCCGGGGTCGCGTCGAGCTGGGCGGACCTGCACGCCGCCGCCTCCGCCGACGACGTCGATCCGCTCCAGGTGACCTACGCCGCGGCCGCCGCGGGCCTGGACACCCTCGGCGCGATCACCGACCCGCTCGACTCCCTGCTCACGGCGGGCCTCGGTTGGCTCATCGAGCACGTGTGGTTCCTGCACGAGCCGCTCGACGCGCTCGCGGGCGACCCGGCGCAGATCACCGCCCAGGCCCGCACCTGGCACAACGTCGGCCGCGAGCTCGGCGCGGTCGCGCGCGACCACCGCGCCGCCGCGGCGGCGCTCGGCGCGTGGGAGGGCGCGGCGGGCGACGGCTACCGGGCCGCCGTCGACGGCTTCACGGGCGCCCTGGAGCGGGCGGGTCGCGACGCGGGCACGCTCGCCGACCTCGTCCTCACCACCGGCGCGCAGGTCGGCACCGTGCGCGCGGCCGTCCGGGACGCGATCGCGGGGTTCGTCGCCGACGCGATCAGGACCATCGCCGTGGCGGCCGTCGGGGCGCTGGTCACGGCGGGCGGCGCGCTCGCGGCGGCCACGCTGCGGGTGATCTGGACGGCGCTCGAGCTCGCCGACGACATCCGCCGCACGATCGAGCGGCTGCTGGACGCGATGACCCTCGCCGGCGGCACGGCCGCGCAGCTCAGCGGGGCCGTCCGGCAGACCGCCGCCGCGGTCCGGGCGGCGCGGCCGCTGCTCTCCGACGTCGACGAGGCCGCGGGCGGCCTCCACGCCGACGAGGTGGTCGAGGCGGGCAAGCAGTTCACCGGCGCCGAGCAGCAGCGGCGCGAGTGGGGCGGAGCGGCCTGGGCCCCGACGTGACCCGCGGCGCGGTCCGGCGGCAGGATTGCGCCATGGCACAGGTGACCGCGCGGACCGAGCGCACGATCGACGCCCCCGCCGAGCGGGTGCGCGCCGCGCTCGCCGACTACGAGAAGGTGCGGCCTGCGATCCTCACCGAGCACTACCGCGACTACCGGGTGGAGGCGGGCGGCCAGGGCGAGGGCACGCGCGTGCACTGGCTGCTGCAGGCCACGAGCAAGCGGGTACGCGACCAGCTGATCGAGGTCACCACGCCCGGCGACGACCGGATCGTCGAGAAGGACGCCAACTCCAGCATGGTCACCACCTGGACCGTGACGCCCGCCGGGCCCGACCGCAGCGTCGTCACGGTGGAGAGCAGCTGGAAGGGCGCGGGCGGGATCGGCGGCTTCTTCGAGCGCACCTTCGCGCCGAAGGGCCTGGCCCGGATCCACGACGGCGTGCTGGACAAGCTCGCCGGCTCGCTGCGCGACTGAGCCGAAGGGGGCTGACGATCAGCACGGCAGAGAACGGGATCATCGCCGTCGCGGGCGAGGCGCTGGTCGACATGGTCCCGGCGCCCGTCGGCGACTACTTCGAGGCCGCGCCCGGCGGGAGCCCCGCCAACGTGGCGGTGGCGCTCGCCCGGCTCGGGGTGCCCGCCCGGTTGCTCGCCCGCATCGCCGACGACATGCTCGGCCGCCGCATCCGCGAGCACCTCACCCGCAACGGCGTGCAGCTCGATCACGCCGTCACCGCGACCGAGCAGACGTCGCTCGCCATGGTCGCGGTCGGCCCCGACGGCGGCGCGAGCTACGACTTCCGCGTCACGGGCACGGCCGACTGGCAGTGGACGCCCGACGAGCTGGAGGGCGCCCTCGACGGGCCGGTCGTGGCCCTGCACTCCGGGTCGCTCGCGCTCACCACGCCACCCGGGGCGGCCGTGCTGCGCGACCTCATCGCGCGTGCCGCCGCGTCGGTGACGATCAGCTACGACCCGAACTGCCGCCCCCTGCTCATGGGCGAGCCGGCCCGGGTGCTGGAGGGCGTGCACGAGCTGCTCGCCGTCGCCGACGTGGTGAAGGTCAGCGCGGAGGACCTCGAGTGGCTCCTGCCCGGCCGGTCCCCGGAGGAGCTGGTCGACGACTGGCTGGCCCGCGGCCCGGCGATCGTCGCGGTCACGCTCGGCGGGGACGGGGTCCTGGCCGGCACCGCCTCCGGCATCCGCACCCGGCGCCCGGGCGTGCCGGTCACGGTGGTCGACACCGTCGGGGCGGGCGACACGTTCTCGGCCGCCCTGCTCGCCGGGCTGCACCGGCGCGGCCTGCTCGGGGCCGCCGCCCGCCCCGCGCTGCGCGCCGTCGACGCCGAGACGTTCGACGCCCTGCTCGACGAGGCCGCGCGCGCCGCGGCGATCACCTGCAGCCGCCGCGGCGCCGACCCGCCCACGGCGGCCGACCTCGCACGCGCCTGACGGCGCAGCCGGAAGGCGGTTCAGCAGGGCGCCGTCGGGTCGCCGATGGTGGCGGCGTGGGCGCCGACCGCGGCGCCGCCCGCGTTGTCGCGCACCAGGTTGCCGCAGATGCGCCCGTGCGGCCCGGGGTCCTGCACCTTGATGCCGCCGCCCGCGTTGTCGGTGATCACGTTGTGCTCGACGTGGGTGCCGACGGCGTCGCCGGGCCGGTCGCCCCCGATGCGGACGCCCGCGGCGGCGTTGTGCTGGATGACGTTGTGCCGGAACGCGTTCGCCGGCCCGCGCGCGTCCATCGCCCCCGAGCCGCCGTTGCGGGGCTGCTGGCCGGTGCAGGTGTTGTGCTCGACGACGTTGCCGCGGGCACCCTCTTTGATGTCGACGCACTCGGCGCCGCGGGTGTCGATGGTGTTGCCGCGCACCTCGTTGGCGTCGCTCGCGTCCGGTTCCGGGGTGGGGTTGCGGTCGAGCTGCTCGGGCGCCGTGCCGATGTAGACGCCCTCACCGTTCTGGCCCTGGCCGGGGTTCGGGATCGCGAAGTCGTGGATACCGCACGGGCCGATCTCGTTGTCCGCGACGAGGTTGCGGGTGGCGAGGTACTTCAGCCGGATGCACTCGCCGCCGAGGTTCGCCACTCGCATCCCGAGGATCCGCGTCCCGGACACCCCGTCGTGCGGGACGGTGCTCTGCACGTAGATCCCCTTGTCGCGGAAGCAGTCCTCCACGAGCTCGGCGCAGACGGCGCCGTCGATCGTGAACCCGCGCAGCGTCGTGTCGTCGTGGCGGACCTCGAGCACCCGACCCGAGGTGGGTGCGCCGCGCAGCACGGCGTCGCGCGGGCCGGTGATCGTGACGCCGGGGCGCACGGTGACGACGTGCTCGTCGTAGGTCCCCGGCCGCAGGACGACGGTCTCGCCGGGCCCGGCCGCGGCGAGCGCCCGGTTGATCGTGCGGAACGGGGCGGTGGCCGCGCCCGTGCCGCGCGCGTCGTCGCCGTGCACCGGGTCCACCTCGTACCCACCCGAGGTGGGCCCGACCAGCGCTGCCCAGCAGGCGGCGACCAGCACGACCGCCCCGGCCTTGATCATCAGCCCAGGCGCCTCGGGGCGCGGTCGGGGTAGTCGTCGGGTTGACCGGTCGCCGGGTCACCGGGGGCCAGCGACAGCTCGGCCGGCTCGCTCTCCGGCAGCGCCCACTGCATCGCCCAGTCCATGTGCATGGCGGTCGGGCCCCCGGCCGGCGGGAAGTAGTCCAGCTGCATGGTCATGTTCATCGGCCGCGGCGGGAACTTCTCGGAGTCGGTGTTCGAGTACCACTCCTCGCCGTCGACGTAGGCGGTGATCCGCTCGGGCGTCCACTCCAGGGCGTAGGCCGTCCACCGCGTCGAGTCGTGGCGCACCGAGCCGTGGTCCTGCTCGTTCTTCGGCCCGTGGTGGAGGAAGAAGTCGGTCTCCTGCCGGTCGTCGTCGAGGATCTCCATCCAGTCGATCTCGCCGCCCACCGGGAAGTCCTCCGCGACCGGCCAGAGCAGCAGCAGCGCGTTCAGCCCGCCCGAGGCCGCCGCGGAGCGCACGCACGCCTCCCAGCGCCCGAACCGCTGGCCGGGGTGCCAGCTCATCGCGCCGGTCGTGCCGTCCTGCGTCGCCGAGATCGTCACCACGCCGTCGGCCACCGTGATCGCCTCCGGGGTGCGGATCCCCTGCTTCGCGTGGCCGGGCTCCGGGCCGTAGGGGTGCCAGTCGCCGGGCAGGCCGTCGGTGAAATCGGAGCGGCGGGTCGGCTCGCCCCAGCCGTGCCGCTCGGCCGCGGTCGCGGGGCAGCGCGACGGCTCGGCCGGGGCGGGCGCGACCTGGCCACCGGCCAGCACCGCGCACACCCCGACGAACACCGACAGCAAAACGGACATCTGCACCACCAGCACCTCCAGCCCCATTGGAACCGGGCGGAGGGCGCAGCGCGAGATCAGCCACGCGTACGGGTGAGGAGCTCCTCCACGGGCCGGGTGTTGATGATCCGCTCGGCCGGCACCCCGCACTCGGCGGCGCGCTCACAGCCGTTGCGCAGCCAGTCGAGCTGGCCGGGGGCGTGGGCGTCGGTGTCGATCGTGAAGTCGCAGCCGGCCGCGAGGGCGAGGCGCAACAGCCGCCTGGGCGGGTCGAGCCGCTCCGGCCGGGAGTTGATCTCGACCGCGACGCCCCGCTCGGCGCACGCGGCGAACACCGCCTCCGCGTCGAACTGCGACTCCGGCCGCTTGCGGTTGCCGGTCACCATCCGACCGGTGCAGTGCCCGAGCACGTCGACGTGGGGGTTCTCGATCGCCGTGAGCATCCGCTCGGTCATCTCGGCCCGCGGCATCCGCAGCTTCGAGTGCACCGACGCCACGACGACGTCCAGCTGCGCGAGCAGGTCCTCGTCCTGGTCGAGCGAGCCGTCCTCGTTGATGTCGACCTCGATGCCGGTGAGCACCCGGAACCCGGGAAGCTCGGCGTTGAGCTCGGCGATCTGCTCGATCTGCGCCCGCAGCCGGTCGGCGGACAGGCCGCGCGCGACGGTCAGCCGCGGCGAGTGGTCGGTGATCACCAGGTAGTCGTGGCCGAGCGCCTGCGCGGTCTCGACCATCTCCCGCAGCGGCGACCCGCCGTCGGAGGCGTCGGTGTGGCTGTGGCAGTCGCCGCGGATCGCCTCGAGGAGGCCCTCGGCGGCCAGGTCGAGCGGCGACGGCTCGATCTCCTCCAGCTTCTGCAGGTACGCCGGCGGCTCACCGCGCACCGACTCGGCCACGCACTTCGCCGTGACCTCCCCGACGCCCTTGAGCCGCACCAGCTCGCCGGTGCGCACGAGCCGTGCGATCTCCTCCGGGTCCTTCCGCGCCAGCACGGCGGCCGCGGTGCGGAACGCCCGCACCCGGTAGGTCGACTCGTGCGCGCGCTCCAGCAGGAAGGCGATCCGCCGCAGGTCGGCCACGGCGTCGCGGGGCTCGGTCACACCGCGATCGTCGCACGGCGGGCGGCGGGCTCAGCGGGTCGGCAGCGGCGCCGCGGCCACGCCGCAGGAAGGGGCCTCGAGGGAGGTGCCGGGCTCGTACACCTGGCACGCGTCGGCGAGCGCGTCGGCCATGGCCTGCGCGTCGAGCCGGTCCTCGAGCCGGGTGAGGTCGGCGAGCTCGGCGCGGGTCTCGGTGATCGGGTGGACGAGCATGCTGCAGCAGTCCTCGTCGGGCAGCTCGGAGACGGCCCGGGTACCGATCCGCTCGGCCTCGGCCATGATCTCGTTCTTGTCGAACCCGAGCAGCGGGCGCAGCAGCGGCAGATCCGCGGCCTCCTCGACGACCACCAGGTTCTGCAGGGTCTGGCTCGCCACCTGGCCCAGCGAGTCGCCGGTGACGAGGGCGTCGGCGCCGTGGCGACGGGCGAGGCGGGACGCGGTCATCACCATCAGCCGCCGCTGGGCGACGATGCCGAGCTTGCCCGCGCCGGCCGCGGCGAGCGCGCGCTGCGCCCGGCCCAGCGCCACCACGAGCAGACGCGCCGCGGGCTGGTACCGGCCCAGCTGCCGGACCAGGGCGTAGGCCTTGTAGACCGAGCGGGGGTCGGCGAACGGCAGCCCGGTGAAGTGCACGAAGTCGCACTGCAGGCCGCGGCGCATCGCCCGGTGCGCCGCGACCGGCGAGTCGTACCCGCCCGACAGCAGCACGAGGGCCCGCCCGGTCGACCCCACCGGCAGGCCGCCCTGGCCCGGGATGCGGTCGGTGTAGACGAGGATCTCGCGCTGGTCGACCTCCACGCCGATCTCGAGGTCGGGGTTGGTCAGGTCGACGCCCAGCCCGGTCGCCTGGTTGACCGCGGCCCCGATCCGCGCGCCGACCTGCTCGGAGGTCAACGGGAACGTCTTGTCCCGGCGGCGGGCCCGCACGGCGAAGGTCCGCACGCCCCCGCGCTCGGTCGCCTCCGCGACGAGCCCGACCGCGGCCCGGCCTGCCTCCTCGACCGAGCGCGGCGCGCGCACGGCCGGGTGCAGCATCGTCACGCCGATGACGTCCCGGCAGCGGTCCAGCATCTCGTCGTACGGGACGTCGCCGGAGACGAGGAAGACGCCCTCGCGGCGGGTGATGCGCACGCGCCCGACGGGATCGAGCGCCGCGCGCAGGTTGGCGCGCAGCGCCGCCTCGAACCGCCACCGGTTGCGCCCCTTGAGGACGAGCTCGCCGCACTTGAGCACGACGCACCGCCGCGGGTCGCGCATCACCGCCTCCTTCCGGGATCCGATCACAGGTCGGGCTCGGCAGGCCCGCCCTCAGAGGTACACCAGACGACGGGACACCGGATGGGTCAGAGGTACAGGTCTCCGCCCGGCTCCCGGCGCGTCTCGCCGTTGCCGTTGCCGCCGGAGCGGCCGCTGCGCAGCTTCTGCAGCTGCGTGCGGGCGGCCATCTGCTGGGCGGCCACCGCGGCCTGGATGCCGTGGAAGAGCCCTTCGAGCCAACCCACGAGCTGCGCGTGCGCGATGCGCAGCTCGGCGTCGGTCGGGGTGGATCCCGGGTCGAAGACCGTCCGCAGCCGCTCGAGCTCCTCGCGCAGGTCGGGCGACAGCCCGCTGCCGAGCTCCTCGACGCAGATGCGGTGGATCTCGCCGAGGCGGCCGCGCGAGGCCTCGTCCAGCGGGGCGGACCGGACCTCCTCCAGAAGGGTTCTGGTCATGACGCCGAGGCGGGTGATCTTGGCGGGCTCCTGGATCGCCTCGGCCGGGCGCTCCGCAGGCCGGTGCTCGTCGTCGGGTGCCGACCGGCCGTCCTCGCCGGTGGCGGGCTGGGTGGTGGTGCTCGCGAGGTCCACCGTCGACGCTCCGTGCTCCACTCGGGGGAGGGCGGGGACTCCGGCGTTCGCCGGGGCCTCCCGCCCCGCCGCAACCTTCACTCCCTAGCTCAAACAACTTGCATCGGCCACAGTATGTTCCCGGCTTCAGCGCAACCACCGGCGGTTGCGGGGACGCCACGCCTCGGCCCACAGCTCGGCCAGCTGCGCCTCGATCGCCTCCGCCCGGGCGGCGTCGCGCCCGTACAGCACCCCGAACGCGAAGCCGTTCTCGCCCTCGCCGTGGGCCTGGGCGGCGAGCTCGCGCAACGCCTCGCGGGCGACCACGGTGTCCTGGTGCTCGCCGAGGGCGTCCTGGAACGCCTTGAGCTGCTTGGCGAACCGCTTCGCGGGCTTGCCCACCGCGGGCGTGGCGACCTCGGTGGCGTAGCGCAGCCGCTTGCCCGCCTTCCTCGCGTCGTGCACGGCGATGTCGCGCTCCTCGGCGGGGGTGGCCGGGTCGACCGCCTTCTCGACCGCGCGGGCCAGCCGCCGCGCCGCCCGGGCGACGTGCCCGGGCAGCTCCTTGCGGGCGGGTCGGGCGGCCCGCTTCGTGAGCGGGGGGTTCGCGAGCAGCTCGTCGAGGTCGCGGCGCAGGCGCGCGTAGGCGTCGCCGTCCAGCGCGCTGAGCACGGCCGCCGTCGCCTCCCGCTCCACGCGGGCGAAGTGCCGGGTGACCTGCGCCTGCACCGGCCCGAGCAGCAGCTCCGGCTCCAGCCCCGCGAGGCCCTCGCTGATCCGCTCGTGCAGGACCTCCGCGTCGCGGGCGGGGGCGAGCTCGCGGGCGAAGTCGCGCAGCGCCGCCACGAGGGGGTCGGTGCGCTCGCGGTCCAGGAGCGGCCGGTAGGACTGCAGGGCGCTGCGCAGCCGCCGCGCGGCCACCCGCAGCTGGTGCACCGAGTCCGGCTCGTTGCGCCGGGTGCGCAGGTCCTCCGCGGCCAGCCGGTCGACCTGTGCGGTGAGGTAGTCCAGCAGCGCCGCGCCCGCCGTGCCCGGCGCGGCCCGCTTCCCGCCGCCCCGCTTCCGCCGCGGCCCCTCGGGCCGCAGCAGCCGGTCCAGCTCCGCGTCCGCCGAGGTCGACGCGGGGTGCAGCCCGACCTCGCCGAGCCGCCGTTCGAGCTCGGCGGCGAGCCCGGCGTCGGCCAGGTCGTGCAGGTGCACCTCGGTCCACGCCACGCCCCGGGTCGACGACCCGAGCGTGGCGACCGTGACGTGGTCGTGGTCGACGGTGCCGAGCGGTCTGTCGCCCTCGCCCAGCATGCGGGTGCTCGCGCGCACCCGCCGAACCCGGCCCACCGGCCGCAGCTCGCCGTCGCGGACGACGCCGCGCACCAGCTCGGCCAGCTCCCCCGGCACGTCCGGCACCGGCGGCGCGTCGGGCGCGAGCGGGACGCGCAGCTCCTCACCGCGGTCGGCGTCCGGGAGGTCGAGCCGCCAGTGCGCCTGCTCGCCCTCGGCCCGGTGCACGGCCAGGGTGATCCCGGCCGCGGCGAGCCTGCCGTCTGCGGTGTCGAAGCGCTCGACCTCGAGCACCCGCTGCCCTTCGCCGTCCGTGCGCTGCACCCCGGGGAGCCCGTCGAGCCGAGGGCTCCCGGCCTCGGCGGATCCGCGGAAGGCACGGCCGGCGGTGCGGGGCGTCGTCTCCGTCATCCGATCAGGGTGCCCCAAAGGAGCGACCCGTTCACTCCCGCGGAAGGCGGGATTTCTGCACCTTCCCCATGTCGTTGCGGGGCAGCGCGTCGGTGAACCGGACCTCGCGGGGCCGCTTGTGCGGGGCGAGCAGCGCCGCGACGTGGTCGATCAGCTCCCGCTCCGGCGGCGGGGTGCCCGCGGGCACGACGTGGGCGACGATCCGCTCGCCGAGATCGGGGTCCGGCACCCCGACCACCGCCACCTCCGCGACGCCCGGGTGCTCCAGCAGCGCGTTCTCGATCTCGCCCGCCCCGATCTTGTAGCCGCCGGACTTGATCAGGTCGGTGGCGCTGCGCCCGACGATCGCGAGCGCCCCGCTCTCGGTCCAGCGCCCGATGTCCCCCGTCGCGAACCAGCCGTCCGGGGTGTGCGCCGCGGCCGTGGCGTCCGGGCGGTTGAGGTAGCCGGAGAACAGGCTGGGCCCGCGGACCTCCACCGCGCCGAGGCCGTCGTCGCCGCCGCCCGGGAGCGGCGCGAGCCGGATCTCGGTGCCGCGCAGCGGCGGCCCGACCGTGCCGACCTCGGGCTCGTCGGCGGCCCGGGCCGCGGTGAGGATCAGCGTCTCGGTGAGCCCGTAGCGCTCGCGCACGGCGAGGCCGGTGGCCCGCAGCAGCCGGGCGTGGTCGACCGCGGTGAGCGCCGCGGACCCGGACACCAGCAGCCGCGCCCGGCCGATCTCCTTGGCCGAGTCGGGGTCGGACTCGAGCTGGTCGGCGAGCCGGTGGTACTGGGTGGGCACCCCGAACACCATCGACGGCCCCGCCGCGGCCAGCGCCTTCGCGTCGAGCTTGCCGATGTGGTGCAGGCTCCCGCCGCGCCGCAGCGGGCCGAGCACGCCGAGCACGAGGCCGTGCACGTGGAACAGCGGCAGGGCGTGGGCGAGCAGGTCGTCGCCGGTCCACTCCCACGCCTCGGCCAGCGCGTCCAGGTCGTAGGCGATCGCGCTGCGCGGCAGCACCGCGCCCTTGGGCGGGCCGGTGGTGCCGGAGGTGTAGATCACCAGCGCCGGGGCGTCCGGCGGGGGCTCGTCGGTCGGCACCGGGGCCACCGCGGTGAGGTCGACGTCCAGCCGCGGCAGCGCCCCGAGCGGCCCGGGCAGCGTCGCGCCGGGCGCGGCCAGCACGAGGTCGGGCGCGCAGTCGCCGACGACGTGCCCGAGCTCGCGCTCCCCCAGCTTCGGGTTCACCGGTACCACCGCGACGCCCGCGAGCAGCGCGGCCGTGACCCCCACCGCGGTGTGGATCGTCGGCGTCGCGTGCACCGCGACGCGCTCGCGACCCGCGAGCGAGCCGGCGATCGCCCCGGCCGCCCCGGCGAGTTGGCGGTAGGTCAGCACGTCGTCGCCGAACCGCAGGGCGGGCCGGTCGTCGGGGTCGAGGAGAGCGGGGAACAGCGGGTTCACACAACCACCTTGCCGGGATTGAGGATCCCCTTCGGATCCAATGCCTGCTTCACCGCGCGTTGCAGCGCGAGGACTCCGGGGCCGAGCTCGGCGCGCATGCCCGGCAGCTTGAGCAGTCCCACCCCGTGCTCGCCGGTGACGGTGCCGCCGAGGGCGAGCGCGGCGTCGACGATGTCGTCGAACGCGGCCTGCGCACGCCGCTTCGCGGCCTCGTCGCCGTGCGGGGTGATCAGGAGCGGGTGCAGGTTGCCGTCGCCTGCGTGGGCGATGTTGGCGATCAGCACGTCGTGCCGCGCGGCGATCTCCTCGACGCGGGCCAGCATCTCGGCGAGGCGGCCGCGCGGGAGGCAGACGTCCTCGGTGAGCATGGCGTCGCCGCGCTGCTCCAGCGCCGGGTAGGCCAGGCGGCGGGCGTCGAACAGCGCCTCGGCCTCGGTGGCGTCGGTGGAGAAGACGGCCTCGCGGGCGCCCGCGGCCTCGAACTCGGCGTGGATCGCCGCGGCCTCCTCCCCTGCCGCGGGTTCGGGCAGATCGGTCTGGGCGAGCAGCAGCACCGCCGCGTCCTCGGGCAGGCCGGCGTGCTTCCAGGCGTTGACCGCGTGCAGGCACACGCGGTCGATCAGCTCGAACGCCGAGGGCTGCAGCCCGCGCGCGGTGACCCGGTGCACCGCGTCGCCCGCCGCGGAGAGCGTGTCGAAGAACCCGACGACGGTGCGCGGGACGGCGGTGCGCAGCGGCCGCAGCCGCACCGTGACCTCGGTGATCACCCCCAGCGTGCCCTCGGAGCCGACCATGAGCCCGGCGAGGTCGTAGCCCGCGACGCCCTTCGCGGTGCGCCGCCCGACCCGCACCACGTCGCCCGCGGCCGTCACGACCTCGAGGGCGAGCACGTAGTCGCGGGTGACGCCGTACTTCACGCAGCACAGGCCGCCCGCGTTGGTGGCGACGTTGCCACCGATCGTCGACCAGGGCGCGCTCGCCGGGTCCGGCGGGTACCACAGGCCGCGCTCCGCGGCGGCGGCGCGCAGGTCGTCGTTGACCACCCCGGGCTGCACGACGGCCAGCCGCTCGGCCTCGTCGATCTCGACGATCTCCCGCATCCGCTCGGTGGACAGCACCACGCACCCGTCCACCGCGTTCGCCCCGCCGGACAGGCCGGTGCCCCCGCCGCGCGGGACGAGCGGGCGCACGTGCCGGTCGCAGGCCGCGACGACCGCGGCGACCTCGGCCGTGGTGCGCGGGCGGACCACGGCGGCGGCCCGCCCGTAGGCCGCCCACTCGGCCTCGTCGTGCAGGTACGGCGCCACCACGTCGGGGTCGACGAGCACGCGGTCGGCCGGGAGCGCGGCACGGAGGTCGGCGACGAGCGGGTCGGCGGGAGCGGGCACAGCTGGCACGCTAACCCGCCGCACGACCGCGCCGCACCCGTCCGGCGATCTCCCTTCCCAACAGGTGGCCCGATCGCCAGGCCGTCTCCACCCGCGGGCTGCCCCATCCGTCCCCGGCGAGCCCGATGCCGTCGTCGGTGAGGTGGAAGAGAGCCTCGCGGGTGCCGTCGGGGGACGCGTGCGGCCAGTGGCGCGCGAGCGTCCACTCCGGCGGGGTGCGGATGCCGAGCAGCTCGCGCAGCGCGTCGAGCACCGGCCCGACCGCACCGTCCGGGTCGGCCTCGTGGGCGCGGGCGACCTCGGCGGTGGTGTGCGCCACCAGGACGGGGGCTCCGTCGCCACGGCGGCTGCCGTCGTCGGCGACGAGGGTGAGCACCGGGTGGTCGTTGACGAACGCGGCGGGCAGCTCCGACCAGTCCCGGGCCTCCCAGCCCGCGGCCACCGCGATCGCGGGCCGCCACCCGCGGCCGACCAGCGGGGCGGCGGCGGGGTGTTCCGGGCCGAGCAGCCGCAGCGCCTCCGGGTCGGGCATAGCGAGCACCACGGCGTCAGCGGGCTCGCCGTCGACGACCGGGCCCGGGCCGACCCGGCGCACCTCGCGGCCCAGCTCGACGTCGAGGCCGCGGACCAGCTCGGCGACGAGCCCGCCCAGCCCGCCGGGCGCGGCCCAGCGCTGCGGCCCGGGCGCCCGGTCGCGGGTGCCGCGGCCGAAGACGGCGAGCTCAGAGGTCCACGGCCGGACGAGCCCGGCGTCCCGCCACCGCCGCACGACCCGCTCGAAGGCCCCGTCGCGCACCGTGAAGTAGGCGGCGCCGAGGTCGACCGGCCGGCCGGCGACCCGGTGGCCGCCCATCCGGCCGCCGACCTCGCCCGCCCGGTCCACGAGCCGCACCGGCACCCCGGCCGCCGCGAGCTCGGCGGCGCAGGCCGCTCCGGCGATGCCCGCGCCGATCACCACGACGGTCACGGCCGTACCGTACGGCCGTCGCCCGCGGCGGCGACCCGGTCGAGCCGCTCCCGCCACCACCGGACCCGGTCCGGGGCGGCGGCCACGGCGGCGCGGCGCACGGGCTCGGGGGCGCGCCGCGGCACGGGCAGCCAGCCGTCGACGGGGCGCAGCGGCTCCTCGACGACGTCCGCGGTGAGCAGCGCGCCCGTGCCGATCCCGCACGCCATGTCCAGCGTCGGCAGCGCCCCGGCGAGCGCCAGCTCGGCGGCGAGCCCGACGCTCGTCTCCAGCGCCGACGACACCACGCACGGCAACCCGCACGCCTCGGCCACGGCGAGGGCCCTGCGCACGCCGCCGAGCGGGGCGACCTTGAGGATGGCGACGTCGGCCGCCCCGGCCACGGCGACCCGCAGCGGGTCCTCGGCACGGCGGATCGACTCGTCGGCCGCGATCCGCACGTCGACCTGGCGCCGGACCGCCGCCAGCTCGTCGATCGTGCGGCAGGGCTGCTCGACGTACTGCAGGCCGCCCGCCGCCCGGTCCAGCGCCGTGATCGCCTCGACCGCCTCGTCCACGCCCCACGCGCCGTTGGCGTCCACCCGCACCGCACCCGCCGGGCCGAGCGCGTCGCGGACCGCGGCCACCCGCTCGAGGTCCGCGGGGAGCGACCCGGGCGCGTCGGCGACCTTGACCTTCGCGGTGGCGCACCCGGACGCCCGCACGATCTCCTGGGCCCGCTCCGGGCCGACCGCCGGGACGATGCAGTTCACCGGGACCCGGTCGCGCACCGGCTCTGGCCACCCCTCCTCGGCCGCCTCCCGCGCGGCGGCGAGCCACGGCACGGACTCGCGATCGTCGTAGTCGGCGAACGGGCAGAACTCGCCCCACCCGGCCGGGCCCTCGACCAGCACCCCCTCGCGGACGGTGATCCCGCGGAAGCGCGTGGTCAGCGGGATGGAGTAGACGTCGAGCACCGCCCGACCCTACGTCGCCGCGCCCGCGCCCAGACCCCGACTCGCACGCACCCGGAGCGCGACTCGCCGATGCCCCGGCGAGTCGCGGTGTGGGTGCGGGTGGGTCGCGGTGCGGGTGTCAGGCCAGCAGCTCGTGGTCGGCCGGGCGGACCTTGCGGGTGCGGCGGCGGAACTGGAAGGTGTAGCCCGGCCAGAGGGTGCGGTTGCGCCCGTCCTCGTCGAGGTACCAGCTGGCGCAGCCGCCCGCGGTCCACACCGAGCCCTCGAGCCTGCGCTGCAGCTCGGCGTTGTAGGCGTCCTGGCGGTCCCGGCGGGTGTCGAGGGCCACCGCGCCGTGCTCGTCGAGCACCCGCAGCGCGTCCAGGACGTAGTTCAGCTGCGACTCGATCATGTAGATCATCGAGCTGTGCCCCAGGCCGGTGTTCGGCCCGGTGAGCACGAACAGGTTCGGGAACCCGGCGATCGTCGTGCCGAGGAAGGCCTCGACGACGCCGGAGTCGGCGAGCCGCACGCCGTCGCGGCCGATGATCGGCACCGACTTGCCCAGCCCGGCGCCGACCGTGAACCCGGTGCCGAAGATGATCGTGTCGACCTCGTGCTCGGCGCCGTCGGCGGTCACCACGGCGTCCGGGGTGATCCGCACGATCTTCTCGGTGACGACGTCGACGCCCGGCCGCTTGAGCGCCGGGTAGTAGTCGTTGGACATCAGGATGCGCTTGCAGCCGATCGTGAAGTCCGGCGTGACCTTGGCCTCGAGGTCGGGCCGGTCGGCGAACACCCGGTGCAGGTAGGCGCGGGCGATCCGCTCCACGACGGCCATGCGCCGCGGCTTCAGGAAGCCGCTGACCAGGGCCTCGTTGCGGGCGTAGATCAGGGCGCGCTGCAGCTTCTGCAGCGCGGGCGCGGCCCGGTAGAGCCGGCGCACCGCGGCGGGCACCGGGCGGTCCGGCTTCGGCAGCACCCACGGCGCCGTGCGCTGGAAGAGGGAGAGCGACGCCACCCGCGGCTGGATCGCGGGCACGAACTGGATGGCGCTCGCCCCCGTGCCGATCACCGCCACCCGCCGGCCGGTCAGGTCGTGGTCGTGGCGCCACTGCGCGGAGTGGAAGGCGGTGCCTGCGAACTCGTCCAGGCCGGGGATGTCGGGCACCGACGGCTCGTGCAGCGCGCCGGTCCCCCACACGACGACGCGCGCGTGCACCTCCCCGCCCTCGCGGAGCCGCAGCCGCCAGCCCCTGCCCACCCAGCGGGCCTCGGTGACCTCGGCGCCGTAGCGGATCCGGTCCCGCACGCCGAAGCGGTCGGCGACGCGCTCCAGGTAGGCGCGGATCTCCGGCTGCCGCGCGAACGTGCGCGTCCAGTCCGGGTTGGGCGCGAACGAGAACGAGTACAGGTGCGACTGCACGTCGCACGCGCAGCCCGGGTAGGTGTTGTCGCGCCAGGTGCCGCCGAGCGTGTCGCCCTTCTCCAGGATGACGAAGTCCTCGCGGCCGGCCCCGCGCAGCCGCACCGCGGCGCCGATCCCGGCGAACCCACTGCCGACGATGGCCACGTCGACCCGCTGGACGTCCATGTGCGGCTCCTCCCGAAGGGTTACCGCCAGTAAGTTACCACGAGTAAGTTACCTCCGGTAGGGTTCGGCCGTGGACCCACGGGCACCCCGGCGCCGCGTCGGCCGTGCCGAGCGCGAGCGCCAGATCCTCGACGCGGCCGTCGCCGTGTTCGGCGAGCGCGGCTACCAGAACGCGTCGATGGACCAGGTGGCCGAGCGCGTCGGCGTCACCAAGCCGGTGCTCTACGCGCACTTCGGCTCCAAGGACGGGCTCCTGCTCGCGTGCATCGCGCGGGCTCGCGCCGAGCTGCTCGAGGTGACCTCGACGGCGGCCGCCTCGGCAACCACCCCGGAGGAGATGCTGCGCCGGGGCACGCTCGCGTTCTTCGAGTACCTGGAGCGGCACGCTCCGGCGTGGCGGCTGATGTACGCGGAGTCGGCGGTCGCGGGCGACGCGATCGAGGAGATCCGCGCCCAGCAGACCGACTTCATCGCCACCCTGCTCGCGGCCCAGGCCCCCGACGCCGACCACCAGCGGCTCACCGGGTGGGCGCAGGTGATCGTCGGCGCCTGCGAGCGGCTCGCGCTGTGGCGCGACCGGGCGGGCGTCACGAGCGAGGAGGCCACCGAGTACCTCATGGACCTCGTCTGGACCGGCCTGGGGCACAGGGCACAATCCGCTCGATGAGCACGACGGCACCCCGGCTGCTGCAGGTGAGGCGCAGCGAGCGGATCACCCCGCGGATGGTCCGCGTGACGCTCGCGGGAGACGAGCTCGCCGGGTTCCGCGGCGAGGGCCCGGACCGGCGGATCAAGATGTTCTTCCCGGTCGCGGGCCAGGAGCGGCCCGCCGTGCCGCGGGCCACGTCCGGCGGCCCGGTCTGGCCCGCGGGCGAGCCGCGCCCGGCCATCCGCACCTACACCGTGCGCCGGTTCGACCCGGTGGCGGGCGAGCTCGACGTCGACTTCGTGCTGCACGAGGGCCACGGCCCGGCCGCGGCGTGGGCGCGCGACGCGCGCCCGGGCGCGTGGGTGGGCGTGTCCGAGCCCGGCGGCCGCTACGAACCGGACCCGGCGGCGGACTTCCACCTCGTGATCGGCGACGAGACCGCGCTCCCCGCCGTCGCCACGGTGCTCGAGGCCCTGCCCGCGGGCGTCCCGGTGCTCGCGTTCCTCGAGGTGGCCGACGCCGCCGAGGAGCAGGAGCTGCCCGGCTCCGCGCAGGTGCGGTGGCTGCACCGCGGCGACGCCGCGCCGGGCGAGCCGCTCGCCGCCGCGGTGCGGGCCGCCGAGTTCCCGCCCGGCAGCGGGCAGGCGTGGCTCTCCGGCGAGTCGGGCTGCGTGCGCCACCTGCGCAAGCACCTGCTCGGCGAGCGCGGCTTCGACCGCAAGCGGGTCTACGCCACCGGGTACTGGCGCGCCCGCTAGCGCCGCCCGGTCACCGACGCGGACCCCGCGGTCCGCGACCTGGCGCCGTCGGCGCCGGCCCCGCGCGCCCGGCCGGCCGTCGCACCACCGGCTGCGGGCTCCGCGTCGCGCGCCACGACCTCGCCGCACCCGCAGGAGGTCACCTGCCTCCCCCCGCCGGGAGCACGCCGAGCGGGAGCACCCGTGGCTCGCCGAACCAGCCGGCCGAGGCCGCGCATCGGCTCCGGACGTGACGGCGGGGTTCGCGCGCCGGTGGCTCCACATCCCGCTCACATCCGCGGCACACCCGGCGGACAGCATGCGGCCCGAGGCTGGGCGCATGATCGTCGGAAGCGCACTGCGACCTCCGCCGCCGCCCGTTCGGGCGGAGCGCACCGTGCTCGACGTCGTCGTGCCCGTCTTCAACGAGGAAACCGACCTCGAACCGTCGGTCCGCCGGCTGCACGAGCACCTCTCCGGGCAGTTCCCCTACCCGTTCCGCATCACGATCGCCGACAACGCGAGCACCGACGCGACGCCGCGGATCGCCGCCCGGCTCGCCGCCGAGCTACCGGACGTCGTCGCGCTGCGGCTCGCCGAGAAGGGCCGCGGGCGCGCCCTGCGGGAGGCGTGGTCGGCCTCCGACGCGCAGGTGCTGGCCTACTGCGACGTCGACCTGTCCACCGACCTGACCGCCCTGCTCCCGCTGGTGGCCCCCCTGATCTCGGGGCACTCCGACCTCGCGATCGGCACCCGGCTCGCGCGTGGCTCGCGGGTCGTCCGCGGGGCGCGCCGGGAGCTCATCTCCCGCTCCTACAACCTGCTGCTGCGCGGTGCGCTCGGCGCCGGGTTCTCCGACGCGCAGTGCGGGTTCAAGGCGATCCGCGCCGACATCGCCGACCGGCTGCTGCCGCTGGTCGAGGACACGGGCTGGTTCTTCGACACCGAGCTGCTCGTGCTCGCCGAGCGGAGCGGGCTGCGCATCCACGAGGTGCCCGTCGACTGGGTCGACGACCCCGACAGCCGGGTCGACATCGTCGCCACCGCCGTCGCCGACCTCAAGGGCATCGTCCGGCTGGGGCGGGCGCTCGCCACCGGTCGGCTGCCGCTGTCGCAGCTGCGCGCGCGGCTCGGTCGCGACGCCCCGCCGGGCGCGGTGCCCGGCGTGCCCACCGGCCTGCCCGTCCAGCTGGTGCGGTTCGCGGCGATCGGCGTGCTGAGCACCCTCGCCTACTCGGCGCTGTACCTCGTGCTGCACGGGCCGGTCGGGGCGTACGCGGCCAACCTGCTCGCGCTCGTCCTCACCGCGATCGGCAACACGGCGGCCAACCGGCGCCTGACGTTCGGCGTGCGCGGGACCGCGGGCGCCGCCACCCACCAGCTGCAGGGCCTGCTCGTGTTCGCGCTCGGCCTCGGCCTGACCACCGGCGCGCTGGCCGCCCTGCACACGTGGCTGCCCGACGCGGGCCGGGGCGTCGAGCTGCTGGTGCTGATCGTCGCCAACGCGGTCGCCACGGTGCTGCGGTTCGTCGCCTACCGCTCCTGGATCTTCCGCTCCCCCGCCACGCGCCAGGCCGCACCGGCCCGTCAGGAGACCACGCTATGACCGCCACCCTCGCCCCGGCCCACCCGCTGCCCTCCCCGCCCCCCGCCCGTCCCCGGCGCGGCCGCGCGGAGGTGGTCGCCCTGGCCGTCCTGCTCGCCGGCACCGCCGCGCTGTACCTGTGGAACCTCGCCGGCGTGGGCTGGGGCAACCCGTACTACTCGGGCGCGGTCCGGGCGATGACCCAGAACTGGACCGCGTTCTTCTTCGGCTCCACCGACGCCGGGAACACGGTCACGGTCGACAAGCCGCCCGCCGCGCTGTGGGTGACGGCGCTCTCGGCCCGGATCTTCGGCCTGTCCCCGTGGAGCGTGCTGGTGCCGCAGGCGCTCATGGGCGTCGGGGCGGTGGCGCTGCTGCACGCCGCGGTGCGCCGGGTCACCGGCCCCTGGGCGGCGCTCCTCGCGGCCGGGGTGTTCGCGCTGACCCCGGTCACCGTGCTGATGTTCCGCCACAACAACCCGGACGCCCTGCTGGTCCTGCTGCTCGTCGCCGCCGCGTACGCCACGGTGCGCGCGATCGAGCGGGCCTCGACGCGGTGGATCGTGTTCGCGGGCGCGCTGGTCGGGGCCGCGTTCCTGGTGAAGATGCTCCAGGCGTTCGTGGTGCTCCCCGCGCTCGCGCTCGCCTACCTCGTCGCCGCCCCCACCGGGGTGTGGCGGCGGATCCGCCAGCTCGTCGCCGCGGGCGCCGCCGTCGTCGCGGCCGCGGGCTGGTGGGTGGCGGCCGCCGAGCTGTGGCCCGCGGGATCGCGGCCCTACATCGGGGGCTCGGAGAACAACAGCGTCCTCGACCTCGCGTTCGGCCACAACGGCCTGTTCCGGCTCCTCGGCCGGAGCGCGGACGGACACGCCCAGCAGCCGGTCGCGGTGGTGGTATCGCCGCACGGGACGGAGGTCGTCAACGGGTTCGGCGGGCCGGCCGGCTGGACGCGCCTGTTCGGCCCCGAGGTGGGCGGTCAGGCCTCCTGGCTGCTGCCCGCCGCGCTCGCGCTGCTCGTCGTGGGCCTCGTGCTGACGTGGCGCGCCCCGCGCACCGACCGGGTGCGCGCCTCGCTCCTGCTGTGGGGCGGGTGGACCGTCGTGACGGCCGTGGTCTTCAGCTTCGCCCAGGGACCCTTCCACCCCTACTACACGGTGGCGCTCGCACCGGGCGTCGCCGCGCTGGTCGGGATCGGCGGGGAGCAGCTGTGGCGGCGGCGGGCGGCGTGGCAGGCGCGGCTCGGGCTCGCCGGGCTCGTCGCGGGCACCGCGGCGTGGGCGGTGGTGCTGCTGGGCCGGACACCGGACTTCGCGCCGGGGCTGCGCTGGGTGGTGATCGCCGCGGCGGCGGTCGCCGTGCCCGCCCTGCTGGCCGGGCCGTGGGCGCGCCGCACCGCGGTCGTCGCCGGGCTGGCCGCGCTGCTCGCCGGCGGCGCGGCACCGCTGGCCTACGCCGCGGACACGGTCACGCGCACCACCCACAGCGGCGGGAACCCGACGGCCGGGCCCGACGCGCCGGGTTCGGGGTCCGGCGCGCCGATGCGCAGCGGCCCGCCCCGCAGCGGCCCGACCAGCAGCGGGCCGACCGACGGCGGCGTCCCCGCCGGACCGGACCGCCTGCCCGGCGACCCGACCGACCCCGAGCTCGCGGCGCTGCTGCAGGGGGCGGGCACGAGGTGGGCCGCGGCCACCACGAACGGGTCGATGAGCGCGGTGCTCGCGCTCACCGCCGACGTCGACGTGATGGGCGTCGGCGGGTTCAACGGCCGGGACCCCGCGCCCACCCTCGAACGGTTCCAGCAGCTCGTCGCCGCGGGCGAGGTGCGCTACTTCGTCGACGGCGGCGGTGGTGGCGGGCGCCCCGGCGGCGTCTCCGAGGTCACCGCCTGGGTGCGGGACGGATTCACTGCGACGACTGTGGGCGGCTTCACCGTCTACGACCTGACCCGGCCGGTGCGCTGACCACCCTCATCGGCACCGGCCGCCCGGGTGGCCGTGCCCCCATCCCTCCGGGCACGGCCACCCCACCCGTCAGCTCGACGGCCCGGGCGCGGCCGCGGCGGCACCGGCTCGGGCGCGCCCACGTGCGCGTCCAGCCAGGACACCACGGGGGCGGCCGCCCGCCAGGCCGCGCGGACCTCCTCGAGCGGTTCGGCCGTGGAGATCCAGGCGCCGACCGGCCGGCTCGCGACCACCTGCAGACCCAGCAGCGTGAGCAGGTGGATGCGCGGGTGGTCGCGGCGGACGCCGCGGGGCGCCGCGCGCAGGTACCGACCCTTCTCGACCCGGTGCCCGGCGAGCAGGCGCGCGAGCTCCTCACCCGCCTCCCCGAGCACGGCGGCCCGGTAGCGGCGCAGCCGGCCGGGGTCGAAACCGCCGGCGCCCCACCGCGGTGGTGAACGCGGTGGCCGACGGCGCGCCGGACAGCTCCACCCCGCCCGGGCCCGCGGCGACGACGCCGGTGTCGGTGCGGTAGGGCGGGGCGTCGGAGCGGAACCGCCGGTCGCGGTGGGCGCGCAGCACGCGGACCGGGCCGGATTCGGGCTCGAGCTCGGCCGCGAGCGCTCGCGACGGAGCGTCGACGACGCGGCGGTGCCGGTTCGCCCCCCGGAACTCGCGGGTGTTGTCCGCGGCGATCTCGGCGAGGAACGCCGCCGCGTCGCGGGGCCGGCCGGTGAACCCGTCGCACGCCGTGTCTCCTCGGCGCGGGTGGTACCGGCATGGGCGACGACGGGGGTTCCCGCGGCGGACGCACAGGTTCTGCACAGGTTCCGCCCATCGGGGCCACAGCCGCGCGCGCGAGCCTGGCTAGCATGGCGGCGATGCGGGGCACCGGACCTGAGCTGCGGCGCGCCGATGGAGGACCGATCCGGGTCCTGGTCGTGGACGACGAGGCTCCGCTGTCGGAGCTGTTGTCGATGGCGCTGCGCTACGAGGGCTGGGACGTGCGCACGGCCGCCGACGGCGCCACCGCCGTCCGCGCCGCCCGCGAGCACCGCCCGGACGCGGTCGTGCTCGACGTGATGCTCCCCGACCTCGACGGCCTCGAGGTGCTGCGCAGGCTGCGCGCCGAGAACCCCGAGATCCCGGTGCTGTTCCTGACCGCGCGGGACGCCGTCGAGGACCGCGTCGCCGGGCTCACCGCCGGCGGCGACGACTACGTCACGAAGCCGTTCAGCCTCGAGGAGCTGGTCGCGCGGCTGCGCGGGCTGCTGCGCCGCTCCCGGATGACCGCGGCCCACCAGGGCTCCGAGCTCGTGGTCGGCGACCTGGTGCTCGACGAGGACAGCCACGAGGTGCGCCGCGGCGACGACCTGATCGAGCTCACCGCCACCGAGTTCGAGCTGCTGCGCTACTTCATGCGCAACCCCAAGCGCGTGCTGTCGAAGGCCCAGATCCTCGACCGCGTCTGGAACTACGACTTCGGCGGCCAGTCCAACGTCGTCGAGCTCTACGTGTCCTACCTGCGCAAGAAGATCGACGCCGGGCGCGCCCCGATGATCCACACGGTCCGCGGCGCGGGCTACGTGCTCAAGCCGGCGGCGAGCGGGTGACGCGCCACTCGCTGCGGACCCGGCTGGTGGCCACCACGCTGCTGCTCCTGGCCATCGCCTCGACCGTCATGGCCGTCGCCACCACGATCTCGCTGCGCGAGTTCCTCATGCGCCGCCTCGACGACGACGTGCGTGCCTCCAGCCGCGTCCTGATCCGCGCGGAGCTGGGCGGCCCAGCGGTCATCGCGCTGCCGCCGCCGCGCGGATCCCGTCCCCCGGACACGCTCACGGCCGTGGTCCGCGACGGCGAGGTCGTCGCCGCCTCCGTGTTCCCGATCGGGGAGGACCCGCGGCCGGTGCCCGAATCGGTCCACCCGGCCCTCGCCGAGCTGGCGCCCGGGTCGCCGCCGCGCAGCGTCGACCTCGGCGAGCTCGGCGACTACCGGCTCCTCGCCACCCGGCTGCCGATCGGCGACACGGTCGTGACGGGCATGCCGGAGGCCCCCGTGCAGGCGATCGTGCGGTCGCTCGTGCTCATCGAGCTCGTGGTCACCGGCATCGCGCTCGCCGGGGCGGGGATCGCGGCGACCGTCGTCGTCCGGCGGGAGCTGCGGCCCCTGGAACGGGTGGCGGCCACCGCGGCCCGGGTCAGCGCGATGCCGCTGGACCGGGGCGAGGTCTCGCTCGTCGAGCGGGTGCCCGACGTCGACCCGCGCACCGAGGTCGGGCAGGTGGGCAGCGCGCTCAACCGGATGCTCGACAACGTGGGGTCCGCGCTCGAGGCGCGCCACGAGAGCGAGGTGCAGCTGCGCCAGTTCATCGCCGACGCGAGCCACGAGCTGCGCACCCCGCTCGCCGCGATCAGCGGCTACACCGAGCTCACCCGCCGCGGCGAGCTGCCCGGTGACGTCGAGTACCCGCTCTCGCGGATCGCCTCCCAGGCCGAGCGGATGACCGCGCTGGTCGAGGACCTGCTGCTGCTCGCCCGCCTCGACGCGGGCCGTCCCCTCGAACGCGGCGAGGTCGACCTCACCCGCCTCGTCGTCGACGCGGTGGCCGACGCCCACGTCGCCGGGCCCGGGCACACCTGGCAGCTCGCCGTGCCCGAGGAGCCCGTCGTCGTGCCCGGGGACGCCTCGCGGCTGGCCCAGGTGCTGGCGAACCTGCTCGCCAACGCCCGCGCCCACACCCCGCCCGGCACGACGGTGACGGTCACCCTCGCTCCGCAGGACACCGACGTCCGCCTGTCGGTCGCCGACGACGGCCCCGGCATCGCCCCCGAGCTGCTGCCGCACATCTTCGAGCGGTTCGCCCGCGGCTCGACCTCCCGGTCGCGGGACAACGGCAGCACCGGCCTCGGCCTCGCGATCGTGCGGGCGGTGACCGCCGCCCACGGCGGCACGGTGACCGCGACGAGCCGGCCCGGCCGCACCGAGTTCACGGTCCACCTCCCCCGCGCGTAACCGGTTACGCCGGATGGCGGCGCGGCGGTGGCCGCTCGTGGACCGGCCGGCGCCGTTCGGCGGTCGGAGCCCGCGGGGCACCACCCGGCGACGCCCGCGCCGACAGCATCGAGGGCACCGGCGCCCGTCGGTGAGGAGGTTCCGTGACCGTTACGGCCGACACCATCCCCATCCCCCGCCTGGCGCCGTCGGCCCCACCCGCGCTCCGCCCGTCCACCGCGGGCGAGCGGGTCGCGCTCGCCTGCCTGCTGCTCGCCACCGCCGCCCTGTACGGGTGGGGCCTCGGCTCCGCCGGGTGGACCGACCCCTACCACGCGGCCGCGGTCCAGGCCATGGCGCAGGACCGGACGGCCTTCCTGTTCGGCTCGACCGATGCGGGCGGGACCGTCACGGTCGACCGACCGCCCGCCGGGCTGTGGCCGATGGCGCTGTCGGCGCGGGTGTTCGGGTTCTCGACGTGGAGCGTGCTCGTCCCGCAGGCGCTCGTCGGCGTCGCCGCCGTGGCGGTGCTCCACGCGACCGTGCGCCGGGTGGCCGGGCCCGTCGGCGGGCTCGTGGCGGGCGCGGTGCTCGCGCTGATGCCGGTGACCGCCGGGACGTTCCGCGCCACCGACCCGAACGCGCTGCTGGTGCTGCTGCTGGTCGCGGCGGCGTACGCGGTGGTGCGCGCCACCCGCACCGCGGGCACCGGCTGGCTGCTCCTCGCGGGCGGGTTCGTCGGAATCGCGGCGCTCACCCACACCGCTGCGGCGCTGGTACCGCTGCCCGCGATGGCGCTGGCCCACCTCGTCGCCGCGCCGACCGGGTTGCGGCGCCGCGTGCGGCAGCTGGTGGCCGCCGGGTTCGCGCTGGTCGTCGCGGGCGGTTGGTGGTTCGCGCTCGTCGAGCTGACGCCCGCGGGCAGCCGCCCGTACGTCGGCGGCTCGCGCACCGACAGCGCCCTGGAGCGCGTCCTGACCGGGGCCGGCGAGCCGGCCGGGCCGGGCCTCGCGGGGATGGTCGACGCGGCGCACGGTCCGTTCGTCGGCTGGCTGCTGCCGCCCGCGCTCGCCCTGTTCCTCGTGGGGCTCTGGCTCGGCCGCGGCGAAAAGCGCACCGACCCCACGCGCGCGTCCCTGCTGCTGTGGGGCGGGTGGACCGTGAGCGCGGCCCTCGCGATCGGCCTCGCCGGCGCGGGCGTCGGCGACGCGGTGGTGCTCGCCCCCGGCGTCGCGGCGCTGGCCGGGGTCGGCGGGGCGCTGCTGTGGGAGCGGCGAAGGGGTCCGGCGGGCCGCGCCGCGGGCGCGCTCCTCGTCGCCGCCACCGCGGCCTGGATGTGGGTGGTGCTCGACCGGGCCGGCGAGCTGCCGCCGTGGTGGCGCTGGGCCGTCCTCGCCGTCGCCGCCCTCGCGGTCGCCGGCCTGCTGGTGCGGCCCCGCCGGGTCACGGGCACCCTGCTCGGGCTCGTGCTCGCCGCGACGGTGCTCACCGGCCCCGCCGCCCTCGCCGCCCCCGCCGTGGCCGAGGGCGGCCCGGGCGCGGCGCCCGGCGCGATCGGGGCGGGCGAGGACGGCCCGGCGCCGCCCGACGCGGCGCTGGTGGAGCTGCTGCGCTCGACGAGCCGGAAGTGGTCGGCCAGCACGGTCGGGGCGGAGGACGCCGCCGTGCTCGCGCTCGCCAGCGGCACCTCCGTGCTGGGCATCGGCGGCCGCGACGGCCTCGACCCCGCGCCCACCCTCGAGGAGTTCCAGGACCACGTCGCCGAGCGGGAGGTGCGCTGGTTCGTCGACGGCGGCCCGCCCGACCGGGTCCCGGAGATCGCGGCGTGGGTGCGGGAGAACTTCGCACCGATCTCGGTCGGCGGCCGCACGGTCTACGACCTCGATCCGGAGTCGCCCTGACCGCTCCCCTGCGCACGGCGGTCCGGCTTGCCAGACTGGTGCCCGTGATCGAGGTCGGACGGGTGCTCGAGTTGGCGCGGTCGGGAGCCGAACAGGCCGCGGGTTCCGCACGGGCGGTGGTCGCGCTGACCCGCTCCGGGGTGATCCGCCCGATCCGCCCCGACCGGCTGGCCGGCATGGTCTCAGCACTCGTCCGTTACGGCCTCACGATCACCGCGGGGTACGCGGCGGGGGCGGCGCGGCACCCGGACCGCACCGCGATCGTCGACGAGACGGGCTCGCTCACGTTCGCCGAGGTGGCGACGTGGACCGACGCGATCGCCCGCGGTCTCGCGGCGTCCGGCGTCGGCCCGGGCACGCGCGTGGGGCTGCTGTGCCGCAACCATCGCGGCGCGATCGCGGGCCAGGTCGCGGCCGGCAAGCTCGGCGCCGACACGGTGCTGCTCAACGTCGGGCTGTCGGCCACCCAGCTGCGCGAGGTCGCGGCCGAGCTGCGCCTGCACACGGTGGTGGCCGACGAGGAGTTCGAGCCGGCGCTCGCGGGGCTCCCCGACCGCGTCCGGGTCGTCCGCGACACCGAGCTCGCGCGCCTCGACGGCCCCGGCCCGCTGCCGCGCCGCCCGCCCGCGGCGCACACGATCGTGCTGACCTCCGGCACCACCGGCACCCCGAAGGGCGCCCGGCGCCCGCCGGTGCACAGCATCTCCCCGGCCGCGGCGATCCTCTCGGCGATCCCGCTGCGGGCGGGCGAGCCCGCGTTCATCGCCGCGCCCCTGCTGCACACCTGGGGGTACGCAGCGCTGCAGCTGGCGGTGCTGCACGGTTCGCCGGTCGTGCTCGCCCGCAAGTACTCCCCGGCCGAGTTCCTGCGGGTCAGCGAGGAGAACCGGGTCGACGCCGTGTTCGCGGTGCCGGTGATGCTCCAGCGGGTGCTGGAGCTGCCCGCCGCCGACCTCGACCGGGCGTGGCGGACCCACCGCCCGCGGATCGTCGCCGTGAGCGGGTCGGCCCTGCCCGGCGACCTCTCCACCCGGTTCATGGACCGGTTCGGCGAGGTCCTCTACAACCTCTACGGCTCCACCGAGGTGTCATGGGTGAGCATCGCCGGGCCGCGGGACCTGCGGACCGCGCCCGGCACGGCGGGCCGGGCGCCCGTCGGCACCAGCCTGGTGATCCTCGGCGACGACGGCCGCCCGGTCCCGCCCGGCACCGAAGGTCGCGTGTTCGTCCACAACGACATGCCGTTCGCGGGCTACACCCGCGAGGGCGTCGACGTGGAGCGGCACGGCAGGCTGATCGGGACGGGGGACGTCGGCCGGCTCGACGAGCACGGCCTGCTGCACCTCACCGGCCGCGCCGACGACATGATCGTCTCCGGCGGCGAGAACGTGCACCCGGGCCCGGTCGAGGACCTCATCGCCGCCCGCCCCGAGGTGCGCGAGGCCGCCGTCACCGGGGTTCCCGACGAGCAGTACGGGCAGCGCCTGGCCGCGTACGTCGTGCTGGAGCCGGGCGCCGAGGTGACCGCGGACGACGTGCGGGGCTGGGTCCGCGCCGAGCTCAGCCGGTTCTCGGTGCCGCGCGACGTCGAGTTCGTCGACGAGCTGCCCCGCAACGCCACCGGCAAGGTCGTGCACCGCGAGCTCGGACGTGACCGGAGTCACCCATCGGAGTTAGGTAAGGCTTAGGTACGGTTCGGGTGTGCATCCCGAAGCGAGATGGCAGCGCTGCAGCCTTCTCGCGCTCGCAGGCGACGAGCCCCTGGCCGGCACTGCCCCGCAGGCCCGCCGCTGGGTGTGCGTCGAGCAGCGGGGCGCGTGGCCGTCCGACCTCACCGAGCACCCCGAACCCGCCCTCGCCGCGCTCGCCCGCACGCCCGGGTGGCGCCTGCTGCTGATCCGCAGGCCCGGCCGCCGCGGCGAGCGGGGCGCGTCGCTGCGGGTTTTCCTCGCCGACACCGCCCCCGGCCGCTCCCGCGTCACGACGTTCACCGTCGACGGCCCCGAGGAGCTCGCCGGCGTCGAGCTGCCCGGCCCCGACGAACCGCTCCCCGGCTCGCCGGTCGCCGACCCGCTGCTGCTCGTGTGCACGCACGGCAGGCGCGACCGCTGCTGCGCGGTGGACGGGCGCGCGCTCGCCCTGTCCGTCGTCGACGCGGGCGAGCAGCACGTGTGGGAGTGCAGCCACCTCGGCGGCCACCGGTTCGCCCCCACGGCGCTCGTGCTCCCCACCGGATACGCCTACGGCCGGCTCGACCCGGCCACCGCCATCGCCGCGCGCAAGGCGGCCTTCCCCGGCGAGGTCGACACCACACGCTGCCGCGGCCGCAGCACCTGGTCGCCCGCCGGGCAGGTCGCCGAGCTCGCCGTCCGCGCCGCCACCGGCATGCGCGACGCCGACGCGCTGCAGGTCACCGACGTCGCAGGCGGGGCGGTCGTCTCCGCGCGCGACGGGCGGTGCTGGGAGGTCGACGTCACGCCGGTCGTGGGCGCCCCGCGGCCGCTGTCCTGCGGCAGGGACCCGGCGCCCGCCGAGTCGCTGCGCGCAGACGCGATCCGCCTCGTCGCCGGCTGAGCCCTGGCCGTCCCGCAACCACCCGCGCCGGTCCCCCGGCCCGACCGCCCGGCCGGGCAGACTCGTGGTGTGCCCGCAGCCCCCACCGCCCTCCCCCTGCGCCCACCCGCCCACCAGGTGAGCCCCCGTGCGGTGCAGTGGTGGCGGCTGCGCGCGGCGCTCACCACGCTCGTGATCCTCGCGCCGCAGGGGATCGCGCTGCTGGTGCTCGCCGGACAGCCGCCCGGGTGGCTCGTGGCCACCACCCTGATCACCCTGCTCGCCGGGTTGGCCTACGCGGTCGCCGTGCCGCCGCTGCTGTACCGCATCCACCGCTGGGAGGTCACACCCGAGGCCGTCTACACGCTGTCGGGCTGGCTCGTGCGCGAGTGGCGGATCGCGCCGATCTCCCGCGTGCAGACCGTCGACACCGAGCACGGGCCGCTGCAGCAACTGCTCAAGCTCGCGAGCGTCACCGTCACCACGGCGTCGGCCCGGGGCCCGGTCACGATCCGCGGCCTGGACGAGGGCGCGGCCGCCGAACTCGCCCGCCAGCTCACCGAGACCACGCAGGCCACGCCCGGGGACGCGACGTGACGCCCGAACCCGACGCGCCCGCGTGGCGCAGGCTGGACAAGCGGATGCTCGCGGTGACCCCGCTGTCCGGCGCGGTCCGGCTGCTGCCGGTGGCGGTGGTGATCCTGCTGACCGGCCAGGGCGACGCCGTGGCCCGGCTGTGGGTGCCGCTCGGCATCGCGCTGGCGCTCGTGCTCGCCGGCGTGGTGCGGTGGCGCACCACCAAGTACCGGATCACGGCCGACCGGGTGGAGCTGCACACCGGGTGGCTGCGCAGGCAGCGCCGGTCGGTCCCGCGGGACCGGATCCGCACCGTCGACCTCACCGCGAAGCTCGTGCACCGCGTGTTCGGGCTCAGCGTCGTGCACGTCAGTGCGGCGGCCGGCTCCGGGTCGGACAGCTCGGGACTCGACCTCGACGCCGTCAGCAAGGCCGAGGCCGACTGGCTGCGCCGCGAACTGCTCGACCGTCCCGCCCCACCGGCCGCCGAGCAGGCGCCCGCGGCCGAACCGCCCGCCGCGCGCCACACCGTCGAGCTGGCCCGGCTGGACTGGTCGTGGCTGCGCTTCGCGCCGCTGACCTTCTCCTCCATCGCGGGCATCGGCGCGGTGTTCGCCGCGGTGTACAACCTGTTCGACGACCTCGGCGTCGACCCGCGCGACGTCCCCGCCGTCGACGACGCCGCGGACCGGCTCGCCGCGGCCCCGCTCTGGGTGGGCGTCGGCGTCCTCGGCGCGCTGCTGCTCGCCGCGGCCGTGATCGGATCCCTGCTGCTGTTCGCCGAGCGCTGGTACGACTACCGGCTCACCCGCGAGACCACCACCGAGGGGGGCGCGCTGCGCGTGCGGCGCGGGCTGCTCACCCGGCGGTCGCTCTCGGTGGCCGAGCAGCGCCTGCGCGGCGCCGAGGTGGTCGAGCCGCTGCTGCTGCGGGCGGGCCGCGGCGCCCAGACCCGGGCGCTCGCCACCGGGCTCTCCCGCGACGCGCAGGGCGGCGCCCTCCAACCGCCCGCCCCGCGGGCCGAGGCGCACCGGGTGGCCGGGGCGGCGCTGCGCGACCACCCCGCGCGGGCCACGCTCGCCCCGCTGCGGCGCCACCCCCGCGCGGCGCTGCGCCGCAGGCTCGTGCGGGCGCTCGGGCCCGCCGCGCTGCTGGTCGCCGTCGCGTTCGCGGCGGGCGGGCACGCGGCGATCCCGTGGCTCGGGCCGGCGAGCCTCGTGCTGCTCCCGATCGCCCTGCTGCTCGCGCTCGACCGCTACCGCAACCTCGGCCACGAGGTGACGGCCCGCTACCTGGTCACCCGCCAGGGCTCGGTGCAGCGGCGGACCGTCGCGCTGCAACGGGCGGGCGTGATCGGCTGGACCTTCCGGCAGAGCGTGTTCCAGCGCCGCGCCGGGCTCGTCGACGTGGAGGCCGTCACCGCGGCCGGGGCGGGCGGCTACCCGGTCGTCGACGTGGCCGCCGCCGACGGCGTGGCGCTCGCCGACGCCGCCACCCCCGGCCTGCTGACCCGGTTCACCGTGCAGCCGCCGACGCCGCACGCCGCCGGGCGGCGGTGACCGCAGCGGCCGTCAGCGGCGCCGCCTGCGCGTGCGCGTGCCGAACAGCCCGCGCGTGATCTCCCGACCCAGCGCGCTCGCCGCCGACCGCAGGAACGACTTCACCACCGGCGACCCGAGCACCTCGGCCACCACACCCGGCTCCTCCCGGCGCCGCTCGGGCTCCGGCGCTGGGGGCGGCGGGGCGTCCGGCTGCGCCGGCGCGGGCTCCGGGGCCGCCATCGTCGCCGTCAACTTCTCGTACGCGGACTCGCGGTCCACGGTCTCGCCGTACTTCGCGTAGAGCGGCGACGCCTTCGCCGCCTCCGCCACGGCCTCCGGGCCGATCGCGGCCATCAGCGACCGCGGCGCCCGCATCCGCGCCCACGCCACCGGCGTCGGCGCGCCACGCTCCGAGAGCACCGTGACGATCGCCTCGCCGATCCCGAGCGACGTCAACGCCTTCTCCATGTCGTAGACGTCGGTCTTCGGGTAGGTCCGCACGGTCTTCGACAGCGCCGCCTGGTCATCCGGCGTGAACGCCCGCAGCGCGTGCTGGATCCGCGCCCCGAGCTGCGAGAGCACCTCGTTCGGGATGTCCGTCGGCAGCTGGGTGCAGAAGAACACCCCCACGCCCTTCGACCGGATCAACTTCACGGTCTGCTCGATGCGCTCCAGGAACGCCTTCGAGGCACCGTCGAACAGCAGGTGGGCCTCGTCGAGGAAGAACACGAGCTTCGGCTTGTCGAGGTCGCCCGACTCCGGCAGCTCCTCGAACAGCTCCGCGAGCAGCCACATGAGGAACGTCGACCACAGCCGCGGGTTCGCCTGCTGGTCGGCGAGCTCCAGCAGCGTGACGACACCCTTCCCGTCGACCTGACGCATGAGGTCGGCCGGGTCGAACTCCGGCTCGCCGAAGAAGTCGTCGCCGCCCTGGGCCTCCAGGTTCACCAGCGCCCGCAGGATCACCCCCGCCGTCGCCGCGGAAACCCCGCCGATGCCCTTCAGGTCGGCCTTGCCCTCGTCCGAGGTGAGGTGCTGGATGACCGCGCGCAGGTCCTTCGTGTCCAGCAGCGGCAGCCCCTGCTGGTCGGCCCAGTGGAAGATCAGGCCGAGCGTCGATTCCTGCGTCGCGTTGAGCCCGAGCACCTTGCTCAGCAGGATCGGGCCGAACTGCGTCAACGTCGCCCGGATCGGCACCGCGGCGGAGCCGCCGCCCAGGGACATGAACTCGACCGGGAACGCCGTCGGCGTCCAGTCGTCGCCCGTGTCCTTCGCCCGCTCCTCGATCTTCGGGCCGCCCTCGCCGGGGCGCGCCATGCCCGACAGGTCGCCCTTGACGTCCGACAGCACGACGGGCACCCCCGCCGCCGACAGCTGCTCGGCGATCCCCTGCAACGTCTTCGTCTTGCCGGTGCCGGTGGCACCCGCGACGAGACCGTGCCGGTTCAACGTCGCGAACGGGATGCGCACGCGGGCCTCGGGGTCGACGACGCCGTCGACGACGACGCAGCCCAACTCCAGCGCCGCGCCCTCCGTCGCGTACCCGGCGGCGATCTCCTGTGCTGCGGTGCGGGCGGCCGTGTTCTCCACGGCGCCGCAGCCTACTGCCAAGACCCACAACGAGCTGGTCTCGAACGCAGGCGACACGCGCCGGAGCAGGCCCGGCGCCCCGCCCCCGGGCATAGTGTGGCGCCGTGACCGACCGGCTGGTGTGGATCGACTGCGAGATGACCGGGCTCGACCTGCGGCGCGACGCCCTCATCGAGATCGCCGTGCTCGTCACCGACGGCGACCTCAACGTGCTCGGAGACGGCGTTGACGTCGTCATCCACGCCGACGAAGCCGCCCTCGCCGGCATGCCGGAGGTCGTGCGGGAGATGCACGAGAAGTCCGGCCTCACCGACGCGGTGCGCGCCTCCACCGTCACCGTCGCCGAGGCCGAACGGCTCGCCCTCGACTACGTGCGCGCCCACGTCCCCGAGGAGCGCAGCGCCCCGCTCGCGGGCAACTCCATCGCCACCGACCGGGCCTTCCTCGCCCGCGACATGCCCGCCCTCGACGGCTACCTGCACTACCGCATGGTCGACGTCAGCTCCATCAAGGAGCTCGCCCGCCGCTGGTACCCCCGCGTCTTCTACGCCAAGCCGGAGAAGGGCCTCGCCCACCGCGCCCTCGCCGACATCATGGAGTCCATCCGCGAGCTGGAGTACTACCGCCGCACCCTCTTCGTCCCCCCGCCCGGCCCCAGCACGGAAGCCGCCCAAGCCGTCGCCGCCAGCCTCCCGGCAACCCGCTTCGAGGCCCCACAACCGGAACGCTAAGCTTGACCACGCGAGCCCCGGTCGAGGCCGGGAACGCATGGTGGGTGTAGCTCAGCTGGTAGAGCACCTGGTTGTGGTCCAGGAAGTCGCGGGTTCAAGTCCCGTCACTCACCCCGAAGCCGCGGCACCCCCGCCGCAAGGCCCCCAGGAGGCGCGTGTTAGCGTTTCCAGGCGCCGAGCGGAAGGGCGCAACGGCGAGCGCCGCTAGCTCAATTGGCAGAGCAGCTGGCTCTTAACCAGCGGGTTCGGGGTTCGAGTCCCTGGCGGCGCACCGGCGAGTCGGCGAGGTGTGCCCACGGAAAGCGTGGGCCTGCCTCGCCGGTTTGTTTTTCTGGGGGTGCAACCCCCAGACCCCGCCCGGAGGGGCTCCGCCCCCCGGACCCCCCGAAACACCACCTCGCGCCCCGTTCGTCGCACCAGCTCCCCAACCCCTGCAACCACGAACCCACGCACGCGCAGACCCACCCCGCCGAACCGCCTTCTCCGGAAGTGCAAACCCCCGACCCCACCCGGACGGGCTCCACCCCGCCCAGGCCCCCCCGAACCACCACCCCGTGCCCCATCCGGCGCACCAGCTCCCCAACCCCTGCAACCACGAGCCCACAACAGGCGGGGCAACACCTCGACCCAGCCCGGACCCCGCAGTCGCGGCTCCCCAGCCCATGCGACCACGAGCCGACATTCGGTGTG
>Ga0310830_100147_pt1 | contig 109918 bp, 102 predicted proteins | sample WT_ome_5_FD_201301 | JGI IMG/M metagenome (GOLD analysis project Ga0310830, IMG submission 201301) | Sorghum-adapted microbial communities enriched on wild type (WT) sorghum from Joint BioEnergy Institute, Emeryville, California, United... ... | reverse complement strand
CTATCGCACCGTGAAAATCCAGGCAGGCAACCAAACCCTCACCGCCGCCGACCCACTACCCGATGACCTGCGCTCCGCCCTGCTCAAGATCCGCGCCGAACGTGCGCACTAAATTGAGCCAAGTCGGCAACGCCCGACCTGTCACGTCCTCGATGGGGCGAGGGCCGGTGTTTCTTTCCGTCGGAACACCGCCCGAATTCGGCGCCGGATTCGCAGCGGAATTCTTCCGCTGCAGACATATCAGGTAGAAAGACATGGTGGCCCAGGACAACACCGGCGGCACGGACCGGCGACGCCCGCGGCGTCCGCTGCCGCGATCCTCGGGTCCGGATCGCGCCCGCCGCGCACAACCCCGGACCGACGACGACCGACGCCCCGCAGGACCGCCGATTCCCGAGGGCGTCGACGCTCGCCAACTCTCGCCCGAAATCCGCGGTGAGCTCATGACTTTGGATCGGCGCACCGCCGATGTCGTGGCGCGCCATCTCGTCGCGGCCGGCCATCTTCTCGACGAGGATCCGGAGGCCGCGCTCGCCCACGCGCAGGCGGCCCGCGCCCGGTCCGGCCGGATCGCCGCGGTGCGCGAGGCCGTCGGCATCGCCGCCTACCACTGCGGTGACTGGGCGCAGGCGCTGGCGGAGCTGCGCGCCGCCCGCCGGCTGGGCAGCCGATCGCCGCTGCTGCCGCTGATCGCCGACTGTGAGCGCGGCGTCGGCCGGCCCGAACGCGCGATCGAACTGTCGCGCAGTCCCGACGCCGCGAAGCTGACCGGTGACGAGGCCGACGAGATGCGCATCGTCGCGGCCGGGGCGCGCTCGGATCTCGGTCAACACGAACAGGCGCTGGCGATCCTGTCCACCCCACAACTGGATCCCAGCCGCAAAGGCTCCACCGCCGCCCGGCTGTTCTACGCCTACGCCGACACACTGCTGGCGCTGGGCCGTCACGACGAGGCGCTGCAGTGGTTCGTGCACGCCGCGTCGGCCGACGTCGAGGGTGTGACCGACGCCGAGGACCGGATCACGGAGCTGACCTGAGGTGGCTGCGCTGGTGGCGGGGCACGATTGCCTCCTGCTGGATCTCGACGGCACGGTGTTCCGCGGTCACCAACCGACCGTGGGTGCGGTGCAGACGCTGGCGACCGTGCCGGCCCGCAAACTGTTCGTCACCAACAACGCCTCCCGCACCCCCGCCGAGGTGGCAGAGCACCTGTGCGCTCTGGGGTTTCAGGCCGCCGCCGACGATGTGGTGACCAGCGCCCAGAGCGCGGCGAACCTGCTCGCCACCCGGGTGGCATCCGGTTCGCGGGTGCTCGTCGTCGGCACCGACGCGCTGGCCGCCGAGGTGCAGCGGGTCGGGTGTGTGCCGGTGCGGCGGTTCGACGACGAGCCGGTGGCGGTCGTGCAGGGACATTCCCCGCGCACCGGATGGCCGGACCTGGCCGAGGCCGCGCTGGCCATCCGCGCAGGTGCGCTGTGGGTCGCGGCCAACGTGGACCGGACCCTGCCGTCCGAGCGCGGCCTGCTGCCGGGCAACGGTGCGATGGTGGCCGCGTTGCGTGCCGCGACCGACCGGGAACCCGTGGTGGCCGGCAAACCGCAGCCCGCGCTGCTCAATGACGCGCTGGCCCGCGGCACGTTCAGCGCTCCGCTCGTGGTCGGCGATCGGCTCGACACCGACATCGCCGGCGCGAACGCGGCGGGCCTGCCCAGCCTGATGGTGCTGACCGGGGTCAACACCGCCGAGGACGTCATCCGGGCCCCGGCGGCGCAGCGGCCCGGCTATCTGGCCCCCGATCTGCGCTCGCTGTACGCCGCCCCGGACGAGCTGCGGGTGGGACCGCACCCGGCCTGGCGGATCGAGATCCGCCGTGACGACGAGGCCGAGGCCCAGGTGGTGGTGCACGGCACCGGTCGGGAGGGCGGCGACGCGCTGTCGGCGGTGCGGGCGACGGCCGCCGCGGTGTGGGACGCCGGGCTCGACGGGCGCTTCGGCATCGTGGCCGGCGACGCCGCGGCACGACAGGCCCTCGAGGCATGGGCGGTGGTGACGGCCGCCGATCGACTAGCGTGAAGACGTTATGAGCACCGACCCCGACCAGATTCGCGCCCGGATCGCGGAGCTGCTGGCAGGCCTGCCCGACCCCGCCCAGGAGGGCATCGAGCTCGCCGACGAGGAGATCGATGCCATCGCCGCGCGGCTCGAGCAGGCACATGACCTGCTGGTCCAGGCCCTCGAGTCGGTCGAGAAGGGCTGACGTCACGTGGCGCGGCGGGCACGGGTGGACGCCGAACTGGTGCGACGCGGGTTGGCCCGCTCCCGCCAGCAGGCGGCCGAGCTGATCGCGGCGGGGCGGGTCTGCATCGACGGCATCCCCGCCGCCAAACCGGCGACCGCGGTAGCCGCCGACGCGCGGCTCACCGTCAGTGGCGACGACGAGCGGCGGTGGGTGTCGCGCGGGGCGCACAAGCTGATCGGTGCGCTCGACGCGTTCGGGCTGGATGTCGCGGGGCGCCGCTGCCTGGACGCGGGCGCCTCCACCGGCGGGTTCACCGAGGTGCTGCTGGACCGGGGTGCCGCGCACGTCGTCGCGGTCGACGTCGGGTACGGACAGCTCGCCTGGTCGCTGCGCACCGACCAGCGGGTGACCGTCATGGACCGCACCAACGCGCGGGAGCTGACCGCCGAGGCGATCGGCGGTCCGGTCGACCTGATCGTCGCCGACCTGTCGTTCATCTCGCTGACCACAGTGCTGCCGGCGCTGATCGCCTGCGCGAAACCGGACGCCGATATCGTGCCCATGGTGAAGCCGCAATTCGAGGTGGGCAAGGACCGGGTGGGGCCCGGCGGAGTGGTGTCGGATCCGCGGCTGCGGGCCGAGGCGATCCGCACGGTGGCGGAGCGTGCCGTCGAACTGCACTGGCACCCCGTCGCCGTCACCGCGAGCCCGCTGCCCGGCCCGTCCGGCAACGTCGAGTATTTTCTGCGGCTGCGGGCGCAGCACGATGCGGCGCTGCAGGGTGCGGCGCTCGACGAGGCGATCTGCAGAGCTGTCGCGGAAGGACCGCAATGAGCGGCACATCGAGCACCGATCGCAGCATCCTCATGGTGGTACACACCGGCCGCGACGAGGCCACCGAGGTGGCGCGGCGGGTGCAGAAAGTGCTGGGCGACAACGGTATCGGTCTACGGGTGCTGTCGGCCGAGCAGGTCGACCGGGGCCCGTCGCACCTGCGGCCCGACGACATGCGGGCGCTGGGCCCGGGCATCGACCTGGTCGACGCCGATGAACGGGCCGCCGAGGGCTGCGAACTGGTACTGGTGCTCGGCGGCGACGGCACCTTCCTGCGCGCCGCGGAGTTGGCCCGCAACGTCGAAATCCCGGTGCTGGGCGTCAATCTGGGCCGGATCGGATTTCTGGCCGAGGCCGAGGCCGACTCGATCGACAGCGTGCTCGACCACGTCATCAAACGCGACTACCGCGTCGAGGAGCGGATGACCCTCGAGGTGGCGGTGCGCGACGACGGTCGGATCATCAACCGCGGCTGGGCGCTCAACGAGGCCAGCTTGGAGAAGGGTCCGCGGCTCGGCGTGCTCGGGGTGAAGCTCGAGGTCGACGGCCGGCCGGTGTCCTCCTTCGGCTGCGACGGGGTGCTGGTGGCCACGCCCACCGGTTCCACGGCATGGGCGTTCTCGGCCGGCGGGCCCATCGTCTGGCCCGATCTCGAGGCGATCCTGGTGGTGCCCAACAACGCCCACGCATTGTTCGCCCGGCCGATGGTCACCAGTCCCAAGGCGACGATCGGCATCGAGGTGGAGCCCGGCGGCCACGACGCGCTGGTGTTCTGCGACGGGCGCCGGGAGATGGTGGTGCCGGCAGGGGGGCGGTTGGAGGTGACCCGCTGCACCACACCGGTCAAGTGGGTGCGACTGGACAGCGCGCCGTTCACCGACCGCCTGGTGCGCAAGTTCCGGTTGCCAGTCACGGGGTGGCGTGGAGAGTAGTGCTTTCCGAGATTCGCATTGAGTCGCTCGGCGCGATCAGTTCGGCGACCGCAGAGTTCGATCGGGGCCTGACCGTACTGACCGGCGAGACCGGGACCGGCAAGACCATGGTCGTCACCGGGCTGCACTTGCTCGGTGGGGCCCGCGCCGACTCGGCGCGGGTGCGTTCGGGTGCCGATCGCGCGGTGGTCGAGGGCCGGTTCACCACCGATGAACTCGGCGAGGACGTCACGGCGCGGATCAACGAGATTCTCGAGGCCTCGGGCGCCGAACGCGACGAGGACGGCAGCGTCATCGCCGCCCGGTCGGTGAACCGCGACGGTCCGTCGCGGGCCTACCTCGGCGGCCGCAGCGTGCCGGCGAAGTCGCTGAGCAGCTTCACCGCCGAACTGCTGGCGCTGCACGGCCAGAACGATCAGCTGCGCCTGATGCGCCCGGAGCAGCAGCGCGCCGCGCTCGACCGGTACGCCGGTGTAGATAAACAACTGAAGCGCTACCGCACCGTGCGCGACGAATGGCTTACGGCCCGGCAGGATCTCATCAACCGCACCCAGCGGGCGCGGGAGCTGGCCCAGGAGGCGGACCGGCTCAAGTTCTCGCTCAACGAGATCGATGCGATCGCCCCGGAGCCCGGGGAGGACGACGCGCTGGTCGCCGACATCCGCCGGCTGTCCGAGCTCGACGCGCTGCGTGAGGCGGCCTACACCGCGCGCGCCGCGCTGACCGGCCCGGACGATCCGGGGCCCGACGATCTCTCGGCGTCGCAGAGTGTGGCGCAGGCGAAAACGGCGCTGCAGGCCACCGGCGACACCGCGCTGACCGCGCTGGCGCAGCAGCTCGACGAGGCGCTCGCGGTGATCACCAGCGTCAGCGGTGAACTGGGGTCGTTTCTGTCCGGGTTGCCCACCGACGCCAGCGCGCTGGAGGCAAAGCTGGCGCGGCAGGCGGAACTGCGCACCCTCACCCGCAAGTACGCCGCCGACATCAACGGTGTGCTCGAGTGGGCCCGCCAGGCCCGGGACCGGCTCGCCCAGCTCGACGTGTCCGAGGAGGCGCTCACCGAACTGCAGCGCCGCGTCGAGTCGCTGCAGGCCGAGGTGATCGCCGCGGCGGAGGAGCTGACCAAGGCGCGTACCCGGGCCGCCAAGGGGCTGTCCAAGGCGGTGACCGCCGAACTGTCCGGGCTGGCGATGGCCGATGCGGCGTTCACCGTGTCGGTCGGCCCGCTGCCGGCCAAGCCCGACGACAGCGCACCGTTGACCCTGCCGTCGGGCCAGGTGGTGCACGCCGGCCGCGACGGTGTCGACAACGTCGAGTTCGGGTTCGCCGCGCACCGCGGCACCGACGTGCTGCCGCTGAGCAAGAGCGCGTCCGGCGGTGAGCTGTCGCGGGTCATGCTGGCGCTCGAGGTGGTGCTGGCCGCCTCCGCCGAGGGGACCACGATGGTGTTCGACGAGGTCGACGCCGGTGTCGGCGGCCGCGCCGCGGTGCAGATCGGCCGGCGGCTGGCCAAGCTGGCCCGCACCCACCAGGTGATCGTGGTGACCCACCTGCCGCAGGTCGCGGCCTATGCCGACGTGCACCTGGTGGTCGACAGCGGTGGCCGGGACGGCCGCAAGCACGCCGCGAGCCGGGTGCGCCGGCTCGACGACGAGGAGCGGGTGGCCGAACTGGCCCGGATGCTGGCCGGGTTGGGCGAGACCGACAGCGGCCGCGCGCACGCCCGCGAGCTGCTGGAGGCCGCACGCGCCGACCGGGCCGAAGCAGCCCGCGCCTGATATTTGCCGCTCTGTCGATACCGGGTTGCCGCCGGGCACGGCTGAGGTGATGAAACCGCACGTCATCGCCTGTCATCCGGTTCGGTGCGGCTGCCGGCGGCCGTGGCGGGGTCGCGGTCTCGTTCGCTGACAGGCATCCGGACCGGGTCTGTTGTCTGTGGCCTGTGTGACAATAGACAACTTCTGGGGCTGGTGTTACGGCGCGCCTCCCACCGATCACGGCGCCGCACCGAAACAATCGGCCCATGAAGATGTCAGCGTTGCTATCCCGTTCTGCCTCCACGCGGCCGGGTATCACCGGAACCGCCCGCGTCGACCGCGACGTCGATCGGCTGCTGCGACGGCTCAACCCGGGTGACATCGCCGTCATCGACGCCATGGATCTGGACCGGATCACCGCCGACGCCCTGGTCGAGGCCGGGGTCGCCGGCGTGGTCAACGCGTCGCCGTCGATCTCGGGGCGGTACCCCAACCTCGGCCCCGAGGTGCTGGTCGCCAACGGGATCACGCTGATCGACGACACCGGGCCCGAGGTGTTCAAGAAGGTCAAGGACGGCGCCCGGGTGCGGCTGCACGACGGCGGCGTCTACTCCGGCGACCGGCGCCTGATCCGCGGGGTACAGCGCACCGACCACGACGTGCACATGCTCATGCACGAGGCCAAGAGCGGGCTGGTCGCGCACCTGGAGGCTTTCGCCGGCAACACCATCGAGTTCATCCGCAGCGAGAGCCCGCTGCTGATCGACGGCATCGGGATCCCGGACATCGACATCGATCTGAACCGTCGTCACGTGGTGGTGGTCGCCGAGGAGCCCAGCGCGGCCGCCGACCTCAAGGCGCTCAAACCGTTCATCAAGGAGTACCAGCCGGTGCTGGTCGGCGTCGGCACCGGCGCGGACCTGCTGCGCAAGGCCGGCTATCGGCCCGCGCTGATCGTCGGCGACCCGGACAAGATGAGCGCCGAGGTGCTGCGCAGCGGTGCTCAGGTGATCCTGCCGGCCGACGCCGACGGGCACGCGCCGGGGCTGGAGCGGATCCAGGACCTGGGCGTGGGAGCGATGACGTTCCCGGCCGCCGGCTCGGCCGCCGACCTGGCGCTGCTGCTGTGCGACCACCACGGCGCCGCGCTGATCGTCACCTGCGGGCACAGCGCCACGATCGAGGAGTTCTTCGACCGGTCGCGGCAGCAGTCCAATCCGTCGACCTTCCTGACCCGGCTGAAGGTGGGGGAGAAGCTCGTCGACGCCAAGGCGGTCGCCACCCTGTACCGCAGCCGCGTCTCGGCCGGGGCGATCGCGCTGCTGGTGCTCGCCATGCTCGTCGCCGTCATCGTCGCGCTGTGGGTGTCGCGGGCCGACGTGGTGGTGCTGGACTGGGTGATCAACTACTGGAACCGGTTCTCGTTGTGGGTGCAGGGCCTGGTCACCTAGGGGCCTGACGTGATATCTCTTCGCGCACACGCGATCTCGCTTGCCGCGGTGTTCCTGGCGCTCGCCGTCGGGGTGGCGCTCGGCTCCGGGCTGCTGTCGAATACCGTGCTGTCGGGTCTGCGCGACGACAAGCGCGAACTGCAGCACAGGATCGACCAGCTCACCGAGGACAAGAACGCGATCAACGAGAAGCTCGTCGCCGCAGGCGAATTCGATGCACAGATGGCGCCGCGCATCCTGCACGGGGTCCTGGCCGACAAGTCGGTGGTGATCTTCCGCACCCCCGACGCCGACGGCGACGACGTCGACGCGCTGACCCGGCTGATCGGGCAGGCCGGCGGCCGGGTGACCGGCACCCTCACCCTGACCCCGGAGTTCGTCGACGCCAACTCCGCCGAGAAGCTGCTGTCGGTGGTCAACTCGCCGATCGTGCCGGCCGGCAGGCAACTGAGCACCCGATCGGTGGATCAGGGCTCGCAGGCCGGGGACCTGCTGGGGATCACGCTGCTCAACAGCCGCGATCCCAACGTCGGTGCGGTCGACGACACCGAACGCCAGACCGTGCTCGCCACCCTGCGCGAAACCGGGTTCTTGACCTACGACACCGAGCACATCGGCGCCGCCGACACCGCGTTGATCGTCACCGGGGGACCGCTGGGCGACGACGCGGGCAACCGCGGCTCCACCGTCGCGCGGTTCGCCGCCGGGCTCGCCCAGCACGGGTTCGGCACCGTGCTCGTCGGCCGCGACGGTTCCGGGTCGGGCACCGGCGCGGTGGCGGTGACCCGGGCCGATCCCGCACTGCGGGCCGCGGTCAGCACGGTCGACGACGTCGACGCCGAGTCCGGCCGGCTCACCTCGGTGCTGGCCCTGGGGGATCTGATCGCCGGTGGTCAACCGGGGCAGTACGGGATCGGCCAGGGCGCCACCGCGGTCACCGTTCCCCAGTAGCCTGGGTCCCCGGATGTGGGGGCGGTCTCACCGGAGCCGCGGGCCCGCCCCGGGTAACAAAAACCCTTGTTACCCGCCCGGCGCGCCAGCGACTACTTGTCGGCAGCGGTGTTAAGGTGGGGTTCCGTGGGTCGGCAGGCCCCAGCGATTTTCCGCGAGCCCCTGCCCGTCGTCACGGAGGTTGCTCTTGCCAGCGCTACGCAAGCACCCGCAGACCGCTACGAAGCACCTCTTCGTGACGGGCGGGGTGGTCTCCTCTCTCGGCAAGGGACTCACCGCATCCAGCCTCGGGCAGTTGCTGACGGCGCGCGGTCTGCAGGTCACCATGCAGAAGCTCGACCCGTACCTCAACGTCGACCCGGGCACCATGAACCCGTTCCAGCACGGTGAGGTGTTCGTCACCGAGGACGGCGCGGAGACCGATCTCGACATCGGGCATTACGAGCGGTTCCTCGATCGCGATCTACCTGGGTCGGCGAATGTCACTACGGGACAAGTGTATTCGACCGTGATCGCCAAGGAGCGGCGCGGCGAGTACCTCGGTGACACCGTGCAGGTGATCCCGCACATCACCGACGAGATCAAGCGGCGCATCCTGGAGATGGCCAAACCCGACGCCAGCGGCAACCGCCCGGACGTGGTGATCACCGAGATCGGCGGCACCGTCGGCGACATCGAATCGCTGCCGTTTCTGGAGGCCGCCCGCCAGGTGCGCCACGAGGTCGGGCGGGAGAACTGCTTCTTCCTGCACTGCTCGCTGGTGCCCTACATGGCGCCGTCGGGTGAGCTCAAGACCAAACCCACCCAGCACTCCGTCGCCGCGCTGCGCAGCATCGGCATCACCCCCGACGCGCTGATCCTGCGCTGTGACCGCGATGTCCCCGAGCCGCTGAAGAACAAGATCGCGCTGATGTGCGACGTCGACATCGACGGGGTGATCTCCACCCCCGACGCGCCGTCGATCTACGACATCCCCAAGGTGCTGCACCGTGAGGAGCTCGACGCGTTCGTCGTGCGCAGGCTGAACCTGCCCTTCCGCGACGTCGACTGGACGGTGTGGAACGACCTGCTCAAGCGCGTCCACGAACCGCGGGAGACGGTGCGGATCGCGTTGGTGGGCAAGTACATCGACCTGTCCGACGCCTACCTGTCGGTGGCCGAGGCGCTGCGCGCGGGCGGGTTCGCCCATCACGCCCGGGTGGACATCAAGTGGGTGGCCTCCGACGACTGCGAGCAGGACAGCGGTGCGGCCGAGGCTCTGGCCGACGTGCACGGCGTGCTGATCCCGGGCGGGTTCGGTATCCGGGGCATCGAGGGCAAGATCGGCGCGATCAGCTACGCCCGCAAGCACGGGCTGCCGGTGCTCGGGCTGTGTCTCGGACTGCAGTGCATCGTCATCGAGGCGGCCCGCTCGGTCGGGCTCACCCGGGCCAACTCCGCGGAGTTCGACCCGGACACACCGGACCCGGTCATCTCGACGATGGCCGATCAGCTCGACGCGGTGGCCGGTGAGGCCGACCTCGGCGGCACCATGCGGCTGGGTGCCTACCCGGCCGTGCTCGAACCCGATTCGCTGGTGGCCAAGGCCTACGGCACCACCGAGGTGTCCGAACGTCACCGGCACCGCTACGAGGTGAACAACGCCTACCGGGAGCGCATCGCCGAAAGCGGCCTGCGGTTCTCGGGCACCTCACCCGACGGTCATCTGGTGGAGTTCGTCGAGTACGACACCGACATCCACCCGTTCCTCGTCGGTACCCAGGCGCATCCCGAACTGAAGAGCCGACCGACCCGACCACACCCGCTGTTCGTGGCTTTCGTGGGGGCGGCCCTCAACTACAAGGCGGCCGAGCGGTTGCCGGTCGAGATCCCCGAACAGAAAGCCAACGGCACCGCGCACCCCGAACAGGTCGGGCAACTGCTGCAAGAGCCCGTGAGCCGTGGCTGAACACGATTTCGAGACGGTCGAATCCGAAACCCTCTACGTCGGCAGCATCTTCGCGTTGCGTGCCGACCAGGTCCGTATGCCGGGCGGCAATGTCGCGCGCCGTGAGGTGGTGGAACACTTCGGCGCGGTCGCCGTGTTGGCCCTCGACGACGACGGCAACGTCCCGTTGGTCTACCAGTACCGCCACCCGGTCGGCCGGCGGCTGTGGGAGCTGCCCGCCGGGCTGCTCGACCTCGGCGGTGAGCCACCGCACCGCACCGCGGCCCGCGAACTCGAGGAAGAGGCCGGACTGGCGGCGCGGGACTGGCGGGTGCTGGTCGATCTGGTGTCCGCGCCCGGGTTCTCCGATGAGAGCGTGCGGGTGTATCTGGCCACCGGGCTCTCCGAGGTCGGCCGCCCGGAGGCGCACGACGAGGAGGCCGACCTCACCCTGAAATGGTTCCCGCTTGCCGAGGCGGTGGCTATGGTTCTCGCCGGTGAGATCACGAATTCCATTGCGGTCAGCGGCATTCTGGCCGCCCACGCGATGACCGGCCCGGGCGGGCTGCGGCCGGTCGACGCGCCGTGGCCCGACCGGCCGCGGGCGTTCGCCGCGAGGAAGGGTCACTGATGACCAGCCCGTCGGCGGTGGGCACCGCGCTCGACGAGCAGCTGCAGGGGTACCTGGACCACCTGACCATCGAACGCGGGGTGGCGGCCAACACGCTGAGCTCCTACCGGCGGGATCTGCGCCGTTACGCCGAGCATCTGCTGCGCCGCGGCATCGACGACCTGGCCAAGGTGACCGAGGCCGACGTCAGCGATTTCCTGGTCGCGCTGCGCCGCGGCGACCCGAAGACCTCGGCCGCCCCGCTGTCGGCGGTGTCGGCGGCGCGGGCGCTGATCGCGGTGCGCGGGTTGCACCGGTTCGCGGCCGCGGAGGGCATCACCGCGATCGACGTGGCGTCGGCGGTCAAGCCGCCCACCCCCAGCCGTCGGCTGCCCAAGAGCCTGACCATCGACGAGGTGCTGGCGCTGCTGGAAGGCGCCGGCGGGGACGGTGCCGCCGACGGCCCGCTGGCACTGCGCAACCGGGCCCTGCTGGAGCTGCTGTACTCGACCGGGGCGCGGATCTCCGAGGCGGTCGGGCTCGACGTCGACGACATCGACACCGAGGCCCGGTCGGTGCTGCTGCGCGGCAAGGGCGGCAAACAGCGGCTGGTGCCGATCGGCCGGCCGGCGGTCAGCGCGCTGCAGGCCTACTACGTGCGGGGCCGGCCCGAGCTGGCCCGCCGCGGCCGGGGATGTCCGGCGATCTTCCTCAACGCGCGCGGCGGCCGGCTGTCGCGGCAGAGCGCCTGGCAGGTGCTGCAGGACGCCGCCGAGCGCGCCGGAATCACCGCCGGGGTGTCCCCGCACGTGCTGCGGCACTCGTTCGCCACCCATCTGCTCGACGGCGGCGCCGACGTGCGTGTGGTGCAGGAGCTGCTCGGGCACGCGTCGGTGACCACCACGCAGATCTACACGATGGTCACCGTGAACGCGCTGCGGGAGGTGTGGGCCGGCGCGCATCCCCGGGCGCGTTAGGACCCGGCGCCGATCACGGGGCTTTGCCGCTTCTGTCCTTGGGCGGCGCAGCCGCTTGTGTCTTTTCGGCGGCTCAGCCGCTTGTGTCTTTTCGGCGGCTCAGCCGCCGCCGAGGAACTCCGATTCCAGCACCATGTCCGGCAACAGGCTCTGGTACTCGCCGTGCGCCCGGTGCTCGACGGTGTCGAACATCCGGCCCTGCTGCTCGCGCATGAAGGCGCGGTATTCCGGCGCGCCCGGGACCAGGATGTTGTCGGCCACCACGATCGACCCCGGATGCAGCCAGCCGCGATCGAGGATGCTGCGCAGGTCGCTCAGGTACGCGGACTTGTCGTGGTCGATGAACAGCAGATCCAGCGAACCCGGGCCGAAGCCGTGCTCGGCGGCGAGCCTGTCGAGCGTGCGGCCGCCGTCGCCGACGGTGCCGACCACGCAACTCACCCGGTCGTCGACCCCGGCATGCGCCCAGATCCGGCGCGCGATCTCGGCGTTGGCCTCGGCGAGCTCGACCGACACCACCCGGGCCGCCGGCGCGGCCCGCGCGATCCGCAGCGCCCCGTAGCCGCAGTAGGTGCCCAGCTCCAGCGCGAGCGCGGTGCCGGCGCGGCGCACCGCCGCGTCCAGCAGCGCGCCCTTCTCGTCGCCGATGTTGATCAGAAACGACTTCTCGTAGGCGAACCTGTCGATGGTGGCGATTACGTCGTCCGGGTCACCCGCACGGGCATTGGCGACGACATACTCCGCCGCGGCGGCCTCCCGGCCGTCGCCGATCTGACCGGTCGTGGTGATGTTGCGCGCACCCACGGCCATCCGCAGCACCGACCAGCGCAGAAACGGCAGCTTATGTTTGATGCCCATCGCCTTGAGCGTAGGCGGGTGACGACGGCGACAGGCGGCTTTGATGCCAGCGGGTCTGCCCGATCAGAACCCCCGGTGCCCGATAGACTTGCCCGGATGTTCGCCATGCCGCTGCGGTACCTGACCGGGGAGGGACCGGCATGACCGACGAGATCGGGGAGGGCAAAGGGGAAGGCATCGAACTCGGCCTGACCGGCCGGCCGCCGCGACCGATCCCCGAACCCAGGCCGAAGACCGTCCACGGTCCCGCCAAGGTGGTCGCGATGTGCAACCAGAAGGGCGGCGTGGGCAAGACCACCTCGACCATCAACCTGGGGGCGGCGCTGGCCGAGTACGGCCGCCGGGTGTTGCTGGTCGACCTCGACCCGCAGGGCGCCCTGTCGGCGGGTCTGGGCGTGCCCCACTACGAGCTGGAGCACACCGTGCACAACCTCCTCGTCGAGCCGCGGGTGTCGATCGACGAGGTGCTGATCAACACCCGGGTCAAGAACATGGACCTGGTGCCCAGCAACATCGACCTGTCGGCCGCGGAGATCCAGCTGGTCAGCGAGGTCGGCCGGGAGCAGGCGCTGGCCCGGGCGATCTACCCGGTGCTGGACCGCTACGACTACGTGCTCATCGACTGCCAGCCGTCGCTGGGGCTGCTCACGGTCAACGGCCTGGCCTGCAGCGACCTGGTGATCATCCCGACCGAGTGCGAGTTCTTCTCGCTGCGCGGTCTGGCGCTGCTGACCGACACCGTCGACAAGGTGCACGACCGGCTCAACCCGAAGCTGCGCATCGGCGGCATCCTGATCACCCGCTACGACCCGCGGACCGTCAACTCCCGTGAGGTGATGGCCCGGGTGCTCGAGCGGTTCGGCGACCTGGTGTTCGACACCGTCATCACCCGCACCGTGCGATTCCCCGAGACCAGCGTGGCCGGCGAACCGATCACCACCTGGGCGCCGAAATCCAGTGGCGCCGAGGCGTATCGGTCGCTCGCACGTGAGGTCATCGACCGGTTCGGCGCGTGAACACCGACGTCCAGCCCGCGGAGCAGACCCAACCGAGCGGTTTCCAGGTTCGGCTGACGAACTTCGAGGGACCGTTCGACCTGCTGCTGCAGCTGATCTTCGCGCACCGGCTGGACGTCACCGAGGTGGCGCTGCACGAGGTCACCGACGAGTTCATCGCCTACACCAAGTCCATCGGTCCGCAGCTTCCGCTCGAGGAGACCACCGCGTTCCTCGTGGTGGCCGCCACGCTGCTGGATCTCAAGGCGGCGCGGCTGCTGCCGGCCGGTGAGGTCCACGACGAGGAGGACCTGGCGCTGCTGGAGGTCCGCGACCTGCTGTTCGCCCGGCTGCTGCAGTACCGCGCGTTCAAACACATCGCGGAGATGTTCGCCGAGCTCGAGGCCGCCGCGCTGCGCAGCTACCCGCGGTCGGTGTCGCTGGAGGAGCGCTACCAGCAGCTGCTGCCCGAGGTGATGCTCGGGGTGGACGCCAAGGCGTTCGCCGAGATCGCCGCGGCCGCGTTCCGGCCCCGGCCGGTGCCCACGGTGCGCACCGATCACCTGCACGAGCCGACGGTGTCGGTGCCCGAGCAGGTCGGTAATCTGATGGCATTGCTGGAGAAGCGCGGCGTCGGGCAGTGGGCCACATTCCGCGAGCTGGTGGCCGACTGTGCCACGCCGATCGAGATCGTCGGACGGTTCCTGGCGCTGCTCGAGCTGTACCGAGCCCGCGCAGTAGCATTCGAACAACCAGAACCGCTTGGTGTGCTCCAGATTTCGTGGACCGGGGAACGGCCCACGGCAAAGCATCTCGCGGTGGAAGAAGACCCGTATGACTGACGCCAACCACGAGCCCGTCGCGACCGAGCACCGCGACGAGGCGCCGACCGCCGGCCTCGACGCCGATCCTGCCCCGGCGGCCCCCGGGGCGGTGCAAACCGCTGGTGGCGACGGGTCCGTCAATGTCACCGCCGAAGAGCACCCGGGCGAGCCGCCGGTCGTCCCCGAGCCGGAGAGCCACGCACCCGACGGCGCGCAGCCACTGTCGGAGCCGGGGGAGACACAGACCCCACCGCCCGCGGCCGGCCAACCCGCACCGGCGCTCGACGACGCGGAACTCACCGCGGTGCTCGAGGCGTTACTGCTGGTGGTGGACACCCCGGCGACGGTCGAGCAGCTGGCCGCGGCCACCGAGCAGCCCGCCGAGCGCATCGCGGCGCGGCTGCGTGCGATGTCCGAGGAACTCGCGGCCCGCGACAGCGGCATCGACCTGCGGGAGGCCGGCGGCGGCTGGCGCCTGTACACCCGGGCACGCTACGCGCCCTATGTGGAGCGGCTGTTGCTCGACGGCGCCCGCTCCAAACTCACCCGGGCGGCGCTGGAGACGCTCGCGGTGGTGGCCTACCGGCAGCCGGTCACCCGGGCGCGGGTGAGCGCGGTGCGCGGCGTCAACTGCGATGCAGTGATGCGAACCCTGGTGGCGCGCGGGCTCATCCGCGAGGCGGGCGTGGACCCGGACACCGGGGCCACGACGTTCGCGACCACCGAGCTGTTTCTGGAGCGGCTCGGGCTGTCGTCGCTGGCCGAACTGCCCGACATCGCGCCGCTGCTGCCCGATGTGGACGTCATCGACGACATCAGCGAAAGCCTCGACGACGAACCGCACTTCCGCAAGCTCGGCGGCGCCCGGTCCGCCGACGCCGAAGCCGATACCGACGGGGAGTCCGCGAGCTCGTTCGACGTGGATGAAGACTCCGATGACTGAAGGCGTGCGTTTGCAGAAGGTGTTGTCGCAGGCCGGAGTCGCCTCGCGGCGGGTCGCCGAGCAGATGATCGTCGACGGCCGCGTCGAGGTCGACGGCGAAGTGGTCACCGAACTCGGCACCCGGGTCGACCCGGCGAGATCGGTGATCCGCGTCGACGGGGCGCGGATCAGTGTCGACGACGCCCTGGTGCATCTGGCGATCAACAAACCCAAGGGCATGCACTCGACGATGTCCGACGACCGGGGCCGGCCGTGCATCGGTGACCTGGTCGAACAGCGGGTGCGGGGCAACAAGAAGCTCTTCCACGTGGGCCGGCTCGACGCCGACACCGAAGGACTGATGCTGCTGACCAACGACGGCGAACTGGCGCACCGGCTCATGCACCCCTCCTTCGAGGTACCCAAGACCTACATCGCCACCGTCGACGGTTCGGTGCCGCGCGGGCTGGGCCGTACACTGCGCGCCGGGGTGGAATTGGACGACGGGCTGGCGAAGGTGGACGATTTCGCGGTGGTCGACAGGGTTCCGGGCAAGACGCTGGTGCGGGTCACGCTGCACGAGGGCCGCAACCGGATCGTGCGGCGCATGCTGGCCGCCGCCGGGTTCCCGGTGCGCGAGCTGGTGCGCACCGCGATAGGTTCGGTGCAGCTGGGGGCCCAGCGCCCGGGCAGCATCCGCAGGCTCAACCAGAAGGAGCTGGGCGAACTGTACAAGGCGGTCGGCCTGTGAGCGTGACGATCGCGGTGGACGGCCCGGCCGGCACCGGAAAAAGTTCGGTATCAAGGGGTCTGGCCCGCGCCCTGGGCGCGCGCTACCTCGACACCGGTGCGATGTACCGCATCGTGACGCTGGCGGTACTGCGCGCCGGGGTGGATCCCGCCGATGCGTCGGCCGTCGCGGACGTGGCCCGCGACACCGTGCTGTCGGTCGGCTACGACCCCGACGAGGACAAGGCCTACCTCGGATCCGAGGACGTCTCGCGCGAGATCCGCGGTGAGGCCGTCACCCGCGCGGTGTCGGCGGTGTCGGCGGTGCCGGCGGTGCGGGCCCGGCTTGTCGAGCTGCAACGCGAATTGGCCTCCGGCCCGGGCAGCGTCGTCGTCGAAGGGCGCGACATCGGCACCGTGGTGCTGCCCGATGCCGACCTGAAGATCTACCTGACCGCTTCGGCCGAGGAGCGGGCACGGCGGCGCAACGCCCAGAACGTGGCCGCCGGGCTGCCCGACGACTACGAGACGGTGCTGGCCGACGTGCGGCGCCGAGACCACCTGGACTCCACCCGGCCGACCTCCCCGCTGCGGGCCGCCGAGGACGCCGTGGTGGTCGACACCAGCGACATGACCCAGGAGCAGGTGGTCGAACACCTCACCCGGTTGGTCGCCGAACGGACGGGTGTGCAGCGATGAGCGACGGAACCTGGGTGGACGAAAGCGACTGGGAGATCGGCTACGACGCCGACGAGGTCGCCGAAGCGGTCGCCGAGGCCGAGACCCCGCCGGTGGTGGCCGTCGTCGGCCGGCCCAACGTCGGCAAGTCGACGCTGGTGAACCGGATCCTGGGCCGCCGCGAGGCGGTGGTGCAGGATGTGCCGGGCGTGACCCGCGACCGGGTGTCCTACGACGCGTCCTGGGGGGACCGCCGGTTCATCCTGCAGGACACCGGCGGATGGGAGCCCGACGCCAAAGGGTTGCAGCAGCTGGTGGCCGAGCAGGCCGCGGTGGCGATGCGCACCGCCGACGTGATCATCTTCGTCGTGGACGCCACGGTGGGCGCGACGATCGCCGACGAGGCCGCGGCCAAGATACTGCAGCGCTCGGGTAAGCCGGTTTTCCTGGCGGCCAACAAGATCGACAACGATCGCGCCGAGGCCGACGCCGCGGTGTTGTGGAATCTGGGGCTGGGGGAGCCGCACCCGATCAGCGCGATGCACGGCCGCGGGGTGGCGGATCTACTCGACCACGTCACCGAGGCGCTGCCCCCGGTGCGCAAACCCGTCGGCGGCGGTACCGGACCCCGTCGGGTCGCGCTGGTCGGCAAACCCAACGTCGGCAAGAGTTCGTTGCTGAATCGCCTTGCCGGAGACCAGGTTTCAGTGGTCCACGATGTCGCCGGCACCACCGTCGACCCGGTCGACTCGTTGATCGAGCTGGGCGGCAAGACCTGGCGGTTCGTCGACACCGCGGGATTGCGCCGCAAGGTCGCCCATGCCCGCGGCCACGAGTTCTACGCCTCGGTACGCACCCGCGGCGCGATCGACGCGGCCGAGGTGGTGATCGTGCTCATCGACGCCTCGCAGCCGCTGAGCGAACAGGATCTGCGGATCATCTCGATGGTCATCGAGGCGGGACGGGCACTGGTACTGGCGTTCAACAAATGGGACCTGGTCGACGAGGACCGGCGGTACCTGCTCGAGCGCGAGATCGACCGCGAGCTGGTTCAGGTCCCATGGGCGCCGCGGGTCAACATCTCCGCCAAGACCGGCCGGGCGCTGCAGAAGCTGGTCCCGGCGATGGAGCAGGCGTTGGCGTCCTGGGACACCCGCATCCCCACCAGCCGGCTCAACACCTTCCTGCGGGACGTGGTGGCCGCCACCCCGCCGCCGGTGCGCGGCGGTCGGCAGCCGAAGATCATGTTCGCCACCCAGGCGACCACCCGGCCGCCGACGTTCGTGTTGTTCACCACCGGGTTCCTCGAGGCCGGATACCGCCGGTTCCTGGAGCGCCGGCTGCGTGAGACGTTCGGGTTCGAGGGCAGCCCGATCCACATCAACGTGCGGGTCCGGGAGAAGCGCGGCCGCCGAAACCGCTGAACGACCGGCGGGGCCACTCGGGGATGGGTGCCGCGGACCGGCGTCGGCGCGCGCTGCCGCGACTCGACTAGAGTTCGGCCGGTGTCTGTCGTCGACATGCTCCTGATCGCCCTCGCGGGGATCGGAGCAGGCGCCATCAATGCACTCGTCGGATCCGGCACCCTGGTCACCTTTCCCACCCTCGTCACCCTGGGCGTCCCACCGGTCACCGCGACCATGTCCAATGCCGTCGGCCTCGTCGCCGGCGGGTTCTCGGCGACCTGGGGTTACCGGCGGGAGTTGGCGGGGCAGGGGCGGCGGGTGGCCTGGCAGGTTCCGGCGTCGCTGGCCGGTGCGCTGCTGGGGGCGTGGCTGCTGTTGCATCTGCCGGAGCGGGTCTTCGAGCAGGTGGTGCCGGTGCTGCTGGTCGCGGCGCTGGTGCTGGTCGTGGTGGGGCCGCGGATTCAGGCCTGGGTGCGGCGCCGGGCCGAGCAGGCCGGCCGGGCGGCTGACGGGTTGTCGGCGGGGCGGCTGGCCGCGCTGGTGGTGGCGACGTTCGCGATCGGGGTCTACGGCGGGTATTTCACCGCGGCGCAGGGGATCATGCTGCTGGCGGCGATGGGGGCGTTGCTGCCGGAGGGCATTCAGCGGATGAACGCCGCGAAGAACCTGTTGGCGCTGGTGGTCAACGTCGTCGCGGCGCTGGCGTATGTGACGGTGGCCTTCGACCGGATCAACTGGGCCGCGGCCGCGCTGATCGCGGCCGGGTCGCTGGTCGGCGGTTATCTGGGGGCGCACTACGGCCGGCGGCTGCCGCCGGCCGCGCTGCGCGCGGTCATCGTCGCCGTCGGCCTCATCGGCCTGTACCGGCTCCTGACCGTCTGAGCGCGCTTCCGACGGGGCGTTTCGCATTCCGCCGGGCGGCTAGGGTATCGTTCTCTCGCGTCCGGTTGAGACACTCGAACGGACAACGGGCTGTGGCGCAGCTTGGTTAGCGCACTACACTGGGGGTGTAGGGGTCGCAGGTTCAAATCCTGTCAGCCCGACTCGACTGATTCCCCGTCGGACCAGCCGCTGACCCGTCAGGGCAGCGGCTTTCGTATACGCGGCCACCGGGATTGCTCGGCCGTCGCGGCTTTCACTGCCGCCCAAGGCGATTCGCCCGGGCCGACCACCTCGACCCGATGACCGGCGCTGGCCCCGGAGGGTTTTCGGCCGCACCCGAGCGGCGTCAGCCCTGCTCCATCCGGGTCAGGTAGTACTTCTCCCTGCCGGTCGGATAGCCGCCCCCGTCGGTCGCGATGTGTACGTGGTCGTAGTGGTTGGCGGTCTCGTTGCCGTAGTCGGCGGTCCAGCTCGGCGCGCCGATGCCCGGATAGAAGCCCTGCCGCCAGATCACGTGCAGCACACCCCAGCGCTCGGCGTTAGCCAGCGCCAGCCCGGCGACCTGGTTGCCCAACCGGATGCCGGCCTCGGTGTTGTGGTTCGGGATCATGACGTCGATCGCCAGGCCGTTGGGATGCCACTTGAGCGGGTCTTCCCGGTAGCCGCCGATGGTCTTGATCTCCGGGAACATCACGCTGATCGCCCGGGCCACCCAGATCGTCTTGACCTGCAGGCCGTTCTCCGGGGCCACGCCGGGCGGCAACTCGAACTGGAAGTCCCGCGCCGCCAGCGGTGCGCTGGCGGCCAACAACTCCGCCTCGGCCGCCGGCGGGGCCGCAGCCACCTCCGGGGGCATCGCGGGGGCGCCGTCCGGCACCGGCGCGGGTGACGCCCCGGCCGGCTGCCCGGTCTGCTCGGCGGGACGCGGCGGGTTCGCGGTCTGGGCGTAGACCATTCCGGCGGAAACGGCGATCGACATCACGACCGCCAGCCAACGGCCGACGCCGTTGACCCGGAATCTTCTGCCCACGGACGGACACTTTACTTCCGCCGCCGCAGGCACCGACGTGGATTCCCCCGCGTGTTCGCCCCGCCGGGAAACACCCGGCGGCAGGGACACCCGGGCAGAACGCCGGGCAGAACGCCGGGCAGAACGCGTAGGACTACTCATCCGGTCCGGCCGGCCCCGAGGGCATGCTGAGCCCATGACCACACGGAGCAAACCCGTCTCCGCCCTGCAACGGCTCACCGATGCGACCCCGCCGGACCGCGACCGCGCCGTGGACGTGGCCCGGCTGGCCGCTCTGATCGTCGTGATGTTCGGACACTGCGCGCTGTTGCTGGCCACCATCGACGCCTCCGGCGTGCGGATCAACAACCTGCTCGGCGCCGTGCCCGCGCTGCAGCCGGTCACCTGGATCGTGCAGGTGATGCCGCTGTTCTTCCTCGCCGGCGGGGCGGCCGGGGCCTACGGCTGGCACCCGGACATACAGCCGGGCACCCCGTGGGGCGCTTGGCTGCTCACCCGCGCGCAGCGGTTGTGCCGACCGGTGTTCTGGTACCTGGCCGCCTGGTCGGCCGCGCTGGTGGTCACCCGGATCGTGGTGGGTGGGCAGGCCGCCGACCGAATCGGCCGCGAAGCCGTCGCGCTGCTGTGGTTCCTCGGCGTATATCTGGTGGTGCTGGCCTTCGTGCCCGCGCTGACCCGGCTGGGCAGCTTCCGGGCGGCCGCGGCGCTGATCGCGGCGCTGCTGGCGAGCGCCGCCGGAGTCGACGTACTGCGCTGGGCGGTGGGCGACCCGCTGGCCGGGCTGCCCAACTTCGTCATCGTGTGGCTGATCCCGGTGGTGATCGGCGTCGCCTACGCCCGCCGGCTGCTGTCCCGGCGGGCGGCGCTGATCGGCGCGGCCGCCGCGCTGGCCGCCCAGGCTGCGCTCGTCGTCATCGGCCCCTACCCGGTCGCGCTGGTGGTGACCGGCACCGACGAGATGTCGAACGTCTCCCCGCCGACGCTGCTGCTCGCGCTGCACTGCACCTGGATGTCGCTGGCCTTCGTCGCCGCCGCGCCCGCGATCGGGCGGTGGGCGCAACGGCCGCGGGTCTGGTACGCCGTCGCCGTCGGCAACGGGGGAGCGATGACGCTGTACCTGTGGCACATCCCGGCGATCGCGGTCGCGGCGCTCGCCCTGCACGCGGCCGGGCTCGACGCCTATGACGTTGCCGCCGGAGCGTTCTGGTGGCTGCTGGGGCTGCGGGCGGTGGTGTTCGCCGTGGTGATGGCGGTGACGTTCCGGCTCCTGTCGCCGCTGGAGCACTGGCCGCTGCCGTGGTGGGACGCCCCGGTGCGGGCCACCGGCGCCCGCTCGGCGATCGCCGGTGCGCTGATCGTCGTCGCCGGGGTGGCGCTGCTGCTGTTGGCCAAGAACGGGCTGGCCGGGATCAGCGGATGGGCAACTCTTGCGTGGTTTCTGACGACGGCGCTGGCGGCGCGGGCCACCGCGCCGGCTTCGGCCGCTGCCGAACCACCTGCGGCCACCAGAACCACCGGCCCAGCAGCGCGGCAACCGACGGCGTCATGAACGCGCGGATCACCAGCGTGTCGAACAGCAGGCCCATACCGATCGTGGTGCCGACCTGCGCCACCACGGTCAGCTCGCTGACCAGCATGGAGATCATGGTGAAGGCGAACACCAGGCCGGCCGAGGTCACCACCGACCCGCTGCCGCCCATGGCGCGGATGATCGCGGTGTTGATGCCGGCCGGCAGCTCCTCCTTCAAGCGCGCCACCAGCAGCAGGTTGTAGTCGGCGCCGACCGCCAACAGGATGATCACCGCCATCGCCATGACCATGAACTGCAGCTCGATGCCCAGCACGTGCTGCCAGATCAGCACCGACATCCCGAACGAGGCGCCCAGCGACAGCACCACGGTGCCGACGATCACCGCCGCGGCCACCAGGCTGCGGGTGATGATCAGCATGATCGTGAAGATCAGGGCGAGCGCGAGGATCCCGGCGATGATCAGGTCGTAGGTGTTGCCCTCCTTCATGTCCTTGAAGGCCGAGGCGGTGCCGCCGATGTAGATCTTGGCCCCCTCCAGCGGAGTGCCCTTGATCGCCTCCTTGGCGGCCTGCTTGATCTTGTCGATGCGTTCGATGCCGTCGGCGGACAGCGGATCGCCCTCGTGCTGCACGATCATCCGCACCGCGCGGCCGTCCGGCGAGATGAAGTTCTCCATGCCGCGCTTGAAATCCTCGTTGTCGAAGATCTCCGGCGGCAGATAGAAGGTGTCGTCGTTCCAGGCGTTGTTGAACGCGTCGCTCATGGCCGTCTGGTTCTCGGTCATGGCGGCCTGCTGATCCTGCATGCCCGCCTGGGTGGCGTGCATGGTCAGCATCATGTTCCGCATCAGCTTCATCGACTCGATCTGCTGCGGCATCAGCGCCAGCATCTGCGGCATCAGCGCATCGAGCTTCTCCATCTCCGGCAGCAGATCCTGGATGTTGTCGGTCATCAGGTTCGTGTCGTCGATCAGATCGAAGATCGACCGGATCGAATGACAGACCGGGATGTTGAAGCAGTGCGGCTCCCAGTAGAAGTAGTTGCGCAGCGGCCGCATGAAGTCGTCGAAATCGGCGATGTGATCCCGCAATTCGGTGATGTCGACGGTCATCGTGCGGGTCTTCTCGACCATGCTGTGCGTGGTCGCGCTCATCTCGCGCATCAGCGCGACCATCCGCTCGAGGTTCTCGATGGTCTTCTGCATCTCCTCGGCCTGCACCAGCATGTCGTCCATGCGGTCCTGCAGGTACTTGCGGTTCAGGTCCTGGGTGACCCCGCTGAGGCCGATCTGGGCCGGGAGGGTGCTGAACTCGATGGGTTTGCCGGTGGGCCGGGTGATGGTCTGTACGCGGCCGATGCCGGGCACGCGGAACACCTGCTTGGCGATCTTGTCGATCACCAGGAAGTCCGCCGAGTTGCGCAGATCGCGATCGGTCTCGATGAGCAGCAACTCGGGGTTCATGGTGGCGGGGGAGAAGTGCCGCTCGGCCGCCGCGAACCCCTGGTTGGCCGGTAGGTCCGAGGGCAGATAGAGCCGGTCGTTGTAGTTGGGCCGGTAACCCGGCAGGGTGAGCAGCCCGACCAGGGACAGCACGATCGTCGCCATCAGGATCGGTGCGGGCCAGCGCACGATGGCCGCCCCGATCTTGCGCCAGCCGCGGATCCGCATCGCGCGCTTGGGCTCGAGCGCGCCGAACCGGCTGGCGACCGTGATGATCGCCGAACCGAGGGTCAGCGCCACCAACACCGCGGTGGTCATGCCCACCGCCAGCGGCACGCCCAGCGACTGGAAGTACGGCAGCCGGGTGAAGCTCAGGCAGAAGGTGGCGCCGGCGATCGTCATGCCGGACCCGAGCACCACGTGCGCGGTGCCGCGGAACATGGTGTGGAACGCCGTCTCCTTGTCCTGGCCGAGGGTGCGACCTTCCTGGTAGCGGCCGATGAGGAAGATCGCGTAGTCGGTGGACGCGGCGATCGCCAGCGTGACGAGCAGGTTGGTCGCGAAGGTGGACAGCCCGATGAGCTCGTGGTAGCCGAGGAACGCCACCACACCGCGGGTGGCCGCCAGCGACATGAACACCATGAGCAGCGCCAGCACCACGGTCACCACCGACCGGTAGACCAGCAGCAGCATGGTGATGATCACCGCGAACGTGACGTACTCGATGATCCGCACGCTGCGGTCGCTGGCGATCTGCTGATCGGCGATCAGCGCCGACGAGCCGGTCACGTAGACCTTCACCCCCGGCGGGGGCGGGGTCTCCTCGACGATCTTCTTCAGCGCCTCGACCGAGTCGTTGGACAGCTGCTCGCCGATGTTGCCGGCGAGGAAGACCTGGACGTAGACGGCTTTGCGATCGGCGCTCAGCGCCGCGGCCTCGGTGAGCGGGTCGCCCCAGAAGTCCTGGATGTACTCGACGTGCGTGGTGTCGGCCCGGATCTTGGCGAGCAGCTCGTCGTAGTAGCGGCGGGCGTCGTCGCCGAGCGGCTGGTCGCCCTCGAGCACGACCATCGCCGAGCTGTCGGATTTGAACTCCTGGAAGACCTCGCCGACGCGCTTCATCGCGATGACCGACGGCGCATCCGACGGGCTCATCGACACCGAGCGCATCTGCCCGACGACCTCGAGTTGCGGCACCGTGCTGTTGAGCACGCCGATCAGGACAACCCAGCCGATGATGATCGGAACGGCCATGCGGCGGATCCACGTGGCCAAGCGGCTACGCGGATCCTGCTGGGTGCCGGATTCGGTGGTCGAAGCTCGCATCAGATGGTCATTCGCGGTGCCGGGGGAGTCGCGGGGCGGGCCTGGGGGTGGACGGGCACCTCGCGGAGCTCCTCCCGGCAGGTCAGTTAGGTCTGGCTTAGTCCTACCAGAAGCGGTGGTCGCAGGAAAGCTTAGATCCGCTCAACACTCGCCGGGTGTCGGGCGTGGTTCCCGGCCTCGGGCGGCGTGCGACTTCGCAAGGGGGAATAGCAGATTCGCGGTCGGAGACGACGCGTCCGAGCGGCGCTGTGAGCGATATCACTGTGGAGTGGTACAGCTGCTCGCCTGGCCGCCGGGGTCTGGACCCGATTGACGCGACCGTTAACCGGCTCCCCGTCGAGCAAAATTGCAGGGTTCAGGCTGCTCGGCGGCCCCATGGCGGCTCCTCCCGCCCGTTGCGAACCGTCCATGCACCGACCGGATCTGTCAGCTGGGCAATTGTGCGGCTGTGAACTGCGCAATCAGTGGGTTGGTTCACTTGTCACGCAAACGTTCGGCAAATGTCCTACGCTTTGCGTCGACCGCCCCTCGTCCACCCGTCGGGGCGGCGTGAGCAAACCGGTTCCGGTTCGACTGCTCACCGTCGAGCAGTCGGTGGACCGGCCTGTCGGCAAAGGCGGAAGTGTGGACGCGGTACTTGGACTGGCGCTGACCTCTGATCGCGTCGTCTGGGCTCTGGTGGACGGTTCGGCGCCGACCGGACGCCGCATCGATCACGATGAGGTCCTCCTCGAGGCGGTGATTCCCGGTGACATCGCCCGTCACCTCGATGTGCTGCACGGCATCGAGACCATCGCCGCGGCCAGTGGCTACCGCATCGCCGGGGTCGGTCTCACCTGGAGCGACGACACCGCCTCGAGCGCGGAGCGCCTGTTGAATGCTCTGCGCGCCATGAGCTTTGACAAGGTCGTGGCGGTACCCGATGCCCCGGCCGGGGTCGGCGCGGATCGGGCGGTACGGACGGCGCGCCGCGCGGCCGAACCGGGAGCGCCCGGCCGCCCCGCGGCCGTCGCGGAACCCGGCGAGGGGCGGACCGACAGCCGTCAGCGAATCGCCATGCTGGCCGCCGCCGCGGTGGTGGGGGCGCTGCTGGCGCTGCCGCTCACCGCGGGAGCTCCGCAGACGACGCCACAAGGGGTGGCCGAGCCGGCCGGGGGCGCGGCGGTCGTCGCGGCAGTGCCGTCACCTCCGCCGCAGCCGCGGATCGTCAAGTCGGTCGCGTTGACACCGGCGGCCGGTGGCGACTGGAGCCCGCCGCGGAGCAACGGAGGGGCATCCTCGCGAAGCGGCGAGGACAGGGCGCAGGCCGTGCAGCCTGATGCTTCGGCGGAAGCCGCGCCCGCAGCGATGGTCGACCCGGCCCCCGCCGACGCCACACCGATCACTCCAGCGGAGGTCGCCCCGGCCGATGCGGCCCCGATCGCGGTGTCGGGCCCGATGCCGCCGGCCGCACCCGCCGAGACCGGCGAGCCGGTGCCGCCGCCACCGCCGCGGCCGCCGGACCCGCTTCAGGTGGTGTTGAGCCCGCTGTTGAGTACCCTGCCGTAGCGGGTGGGTTTACCAGTTCCACACGGTGGGGTCGGTGGGTGGGTATTCGTGGCAGACGTCGGTGGCGTGGGCGACGACGCCTTTGTTGTTGAAGAACAGCTTCGCCCAGTTGGGCCAGTGGAAGGCCATCTGTTCGTAATGGATGTTGGTGGCGACGTTTTCGGAGTACTGCCGCCGGGCGGGGTAGTCGAGTGAGAAGAACCAGTAGATGCGGTCGCGGGCGCCCTGCTGGACGTGCGGCGGTTTGTTCTTGTAGTCGATCATGTACCGCTCGTAGTAGACCGGGCTGGTGTCGCGGACCGCGGCCATGTACTGGTCGACGGTGCAGGTGGTCTTGAGCATCCGGTTGGGGATGGGGTAGTCGTCGGTGGAGTCGGCTGCTGCCGTTGCGGGCAGGATCATGGCCAGCGCACCGAGTGCGGCCGCGGCGATTCCCGCTTTTCCAATCACGTCGTGGTCCTCCTACCGTGCGGCCTGCTCGAGGTAGTGCAGATTGTGGGGGCAGTAGGTGCGCAGCGCCGCGCCCAGGAACTGCCAGGCCTGTTCGGTGCTGTCCTGGCCGCGGTTGAGCTGTTGTTGGACGAACTTCGCCGAGGCGTAGATGTCGGTGTCGGTGCCGCGGTCGAGTCGCTTGCAGGTGATCTTGCCGATCCAGGCGTAGTAGTCCTTCTGCCCGTAGATGCCATAGACCTGCAACTCGTTGGAGAAGTCCGTATCCACATCGGCCTGCGCCGGCACCGCCAACAGCCCCGCGGCGACCACACCGGCCAGCCCGGCCAGAATCCTCTTCACGACTGTTTTCCCTCCTCGACCGCCGCCGTTCAGCACATCGGTTTCGGTCGCTCGGACGTTACCCGCCGATCCGATGCCCCCTTTCGCTGGCCCTCGTCGGCGCCCCTTTTCGGCATCCCTTTCTCGGTCGGGTGCTCCGGGCGCGGCTGCCCCACTGCGGCGATGTTACTCGTGTTGTTTCCCGTCCGCCGCGCAGTTCGCGGCCGAAGAAGGCGGCCGCCCGCGATGGATACGCCGTTATTGACCGGGAGGTAAGACCACGGTGCCGGTGCGGCACGCGGGTCCCCGACGTCACCGTCGGACCGTCCGCGCGCCGCTTAGACGTACACTGAGACACGCACCAACCGTCTTCACGCAAGGGGAGTCCCGCCGATGGGTTCGAGCAGAAAAGCTGTGCTGGCACTCGCACTTGCGGGCGGGCTGATCGCAGGCGCGTTGGGATTCGGCGCAGCGGCGGCCGGCGCGAACCCCCTGCCGCCGCCGGATCCGTCGGTGGGCGAGCCGCCGCCGCCCTGGGCGCCGCGCAAACCCGCGGACTTCTTCGCCGGCCATCCCGTCGTGTGGAGTTCGGCCTACGACGGGCGCTGGGGTGTGTGGATCAACGGCGGATTCATCCCGCTCACCAAGAATCCGTGGATCAACGCCGGCTGACCAGCAGCCCGCTCCAATGCTGTTGACAGCCAACCGAATAGGCGAGTAATCGCTCTCGAGACGACGAACCCCGCGGCACAATGTCGCGGGGTTCGTCGTTCGGGTTCGCGGTTTACCAGTTCCACACGGTGGGGTCGGTGGGTGGGTATTCGTGGCAGACGTCGGTGGCGTGGGCGACGACGCCTTTGTTGTTGAAGAACAGCTTCGCCCAGTTGGGCCAGTGGAAGGCCATCTGTTCGTAATGGATGTTGGTGGCGACGTTTTCGGAGTACTGCCGCCGGGCGGGGTAGTCGAGTGAGAAGAACCAGTAGATGCGGTCGCGGGCGCCCTGCTGGACGTGCGGCGGTTTGTTCTTGTAGTCGATCATGTACCGCTCGTAGTAGACCGGGCTGGTGTCGCGGACCGCGGCCATGTACTGGTCGACGGTGCAGGTGGTCTTGAGCATCCGGTTGGGGATGGGGTAGTCGTCGGTGGAGTCGGCTGCTGCCGTTGCGGGCAGGATCATGGCCAGCGCACCGAGTGCGGCCGCGGCGATTCCCGCTTTTCCAATCACGTCGTGGTCCTCCTACCGTGCGGCCTGCTCGAGGTAGTGCAGATTGTGGGGGCAGTAGGTGCGCAGCGCCGCGCCCAGGAACTGCCAGGCCTGTTCGGTGCTGTCCTGGCCGCGGTTGAGCTGTTGTTGGACGAACTTCGCCGAGGCGTAGATGTCGGTGTCGGTGCCGCGGTCGAGTCGCTTGCAGGTGATCTTGCCGATCCAGGCGTAGTAGTCCTTCTGCCCGTAGATGCCATAGACCTGCAACTCGTTGGAGAAGTCCGTATCCACATCGGCCTGCGCCGGCACCGCTGACAGCAGGCTGGTCGCGGCCAGAACGGTTGCGATCAGTGCACGTTTCACGGCCGATCTCCTTCCGGGCCCGCAGGGGCCAACTCATGCGTCGGTTTCGGCCACGGGGACGGCACCGGCCGCTGCCGCACCCGCTGTGGCCACCAGAACCACCTACCCAACAGCGCGGCGATGGACGGGGTCATGAACGCCCGCACCACCAGGGTGTCGAAGAGCAGGCCCAGGCCGATGGTGGTGCCCACCTGGCCGACGACGGTCAACTCGCTGACCGCCATCGACATCATCGTGAAGGCGAACACCAAACCGGCCGAGGTCACCACCGACCCGCTGCCGCCCATCGCGCGGATGATGCCCGTGTTGATGCCCGCATGCAGCTCTTCCTTCAGGCGGGAGACCAGCAGCAGGTTGTAGTCCGCGCCCACGGCCAACAGGATGATGACCGACATCGCCATCACCATCCAGTGCAGCTCGATCCCGAGGATGTGCTGCCAGATCAGGATGGACAGACCGAACGAGGCGCCCAGCGAAATCGCCACGGTGCCAACGATTGTCGCTGCTGCCACCACGCTGCGGGTGAGCAGCAGCATGATGATGAAGATCAGCGACATGGACGCGATCGCCGCGATGATCAGGTCGTAGTTGTTGCCGTCGGACATGTCCTTGTACACCGCGGCGGTACCCGCCAGGTAGACCTTGGACCCCTCCAGCGGCGTGCCCTTGATCGCCTCCTTGGCGGCCTGCTTGATCGCGTCGATCCGGGCGATGCCCTCGGGCGTCATCGGATCGCCCTCATGGGAGATGATGAACCGCGCCGATTTCCCGTCGGGCGAGATGAACTGCTCGATGGCCTTCTTGAACTCCTCGTTGTCGAAGACCTCAGGCGGCAGGTAGAACGAGTCGTCGTTCATCGACGCGTCGAAGGCCTCGCCCATGGCCTCCGAGTTCTCCTGCATGGCAGCCATCTGCTCCTGTAGGCCCTTCTGGCTGGCATACATGGTGAGCATCATGCTGCGCATGGTCTTCATCGTCTCGATCATCGGCGGCATCAGCGTGACCATCTGCGGCATCAGCTCATCCAGCCGCTCCATGTCGGGCAGCATCTGCTGAATGTCGTCGGTCATCGTGTCGATGCCGTCAAGGGTGTCGAAGATCGACCGCAGCGAATGGCAGATCGGGATGTTGAAGCAGTGCGGCTCCCAGTAGAAGTAGTTGCGGATGGGCCGGAAGAAGTCGTCGAAATCGGCGATGTGGTCGCGCATCTCCTGCACGTCGAGGGTCATGTCCTTCATCTTGGTGACCATCGAGTGCGTGGTTTCGGCCATCTGAACGGTGAGTTCGTTCATCCGCTCCATGTTCTCGATCTGGCGCGACATCTCGTCGGCCTGGAGCAGCATGTCGTCCATCCGGTCCATCAGATATTTCTGGTTCAGCTTCTGGGTGGCGCCCTGCATGCTGATCAGGAACGGAATGGACGTGTGCTCAATGGGTTTGCCGTTCGGCCGGGTGATGGCCTGCACCCGGGCGATGCCCGGCACCCGGAACACCTGCTTGGCGATCTTGTCGATGACCAGGAAGTCGGTCGAGTTGCGCAGGTCGTGGTCGCTTTCGACCAGCAGCAGTTCGGGGTTCATTCGGGCCTGCGAGAAGTGCCGGTCGGCGGCCGCATAACCCTCGTTGGCCGGCAGATCCGGCGGCAGGTAGTTGCGGTCGTTGTAGTTGGTGCGGTAGCCCGGCAGCGCGACCAGCCCGACCAGGGCCAGCGCGACAGCACCGACCAGCACCGGGCCCGGCCAGCGCACCACGACTGCGCCGACCTTGCGCCAGCCGCGCACCCGCATCGCGCGCTTGGGTTCCAGGATCTTGCCGAACCGGCTGGCGAACGCGATGATCGCCGCGCTCAGGGTCAGCGCGGCCACCACGCCGGTGACCATGCCGATGCCCAGCGGCACGCCCAGCGACTGGAAGTAGGGCAGCCGGGTGAAGCTCAGGCAGTAGGTGGCGCCGGCGATGGTCAGGCCCGAGCCCAGCACCACGTGCGCGGTGCCGCGGTACATCGTGTAGAAGGCCGTCTCCCGGTCCTCACCCGCACCGCGGGCCTCCTGATAGCGGCCGATCAGGAAGATCGCGTAGTCGGTGCCGGCCGCGATGGCGAGGGTGGCCAGCAGGTTCGTCGCGAACGGGGACAGCCCGATGATCTCGTGGAAGCCCAGGAACGCCACCAGGCCCCGCACCGCCGCCAACTGCAGCACCACCATGAGCAGGGTCAGCACCACGGTGACGACCGAGCGGTACACCAGCAGCAGCATCACGATGATCACCGCGAAGGTGACCGCCTCGATCATCCGCATGCTGCGGTCGCTGGCGATGTGCTGGTCGGCGGCCAGCGCCGACGGGCCGGTCACATAGACCCGCAGTCCCTCCGGCGGGTCCAGGTTGTCGATGATCGCCCGCACCGCGGCCACCGACTCGTTGGCCAGCTCCTCGCCCTGGTTGCCGGCCAGATAGACCTGCACGTAGGCCGCGAGCCCGTCGTTGCTCTGGGAGCCGGGCGCGGTGAGCGGGTCGCTCCAGAAGTCCTGAACGCTCTGGACGTGCTTGGTGTCCGCCTCGAGCTCGTCGACCATCCGGTCGTAGAAGGCGTGCGCCTCGTCGCCGAGCGGCTCGTCGCCCTCCAGCAGGATCATCACCGAGCTGTTGGAGTCGAACTCCTCGAACACCTCGCCGACGCGTTTCATCGCGATGATCGACGGCGCCTCCTCGGGCGCCATCGAGACCGCGCGCATCCGCCCGACCTCGTCGATCTGAGGCACCACCGTGTTGAGGACCGCGATGAGCGCGAGCCAACCGATGATGATCGGCAGCGCGAAGGTGCGGATCACGCGCGGCAGGAAGGGCCGCTCGTCGTGCCGCACCGGGGGAAACGGGTCGGTGGGGGCCTCGGTGCTGGGCTGACTCATGCGGATTTCACGTAACAGAAGGTTTGGGCATTCAAGCCGGTCGAAGTGCGTTCGTCCTTGACCTCGTCGTCAACGGTGATGCGGCAGGTGATCGACGAGCCGTCGCCCTGAGCCACGATGTTGGGCGCCGCCGACGGGTTGGTGGTCTCCAGCGTCAGCGACCACGGCAGCGGAGCGCCGTCGACACGCTGCGGCTTGGCGTCGAGGTCGAGGTAGTTGATGTCGGCGTAGGTCCCGGTGCCGAAGATCTCGTACTTCACCACCTTGGGGTCGAACGGCTCGGGATCCTCGGCGAACACCTTGGGCGTGACCAGGATGCCCTCCGCGCCGAAGAAGGTTCGCACCCGCGCCACGGCGAAGGCCGCCACCGTCACCACGCAGATGATGACGATCGGAATCCACGCCTTTTTGAGTAACCGGATCATGACGGCCGTCCTCGACCCGTGCCATTCATATATGGATCCTCAAGACGTCGTGTGCGTGCGGAACAGGTGCGTGAACTTAGCCTGTATAAGTTCTCATCCTGGCACAGGTTAGCTCAAGTTTTTGTGCGCGTGCTCACTCGGCGCGCCCGTCGCCCGGCTCCGTCACGTCGCGTCCGTCGGAGGCCGGCAACTCGTAGCGCTGGAGATACCGCTCGATGAACGCCTCGGCGTCGGCATGACCCCGGGTGATACCCAGCCCACGTTCCAACAGCACGATCCGCGCCAGACTGGTGACCAGCATAGCCATCACGACCGGGGGGAACTCCTCGGCGTCGACGCCGTGGGCGCGCAGCGCCGCCGCCATCACGCCGGTCTCCAGGTCGCCGAACAGCTCGGCGTAGCGGGCGATCTCGCTGCGGATCGCCTTGCGATGGTTGGCCAGCGCCATGAACTCCATGAACAACCGCGCCCCGTGGGTGCTGTTGAGCTGCCATAGCGCATGCAGCGGACGGTCGTCGGCCAGTGCCTGGCGCTGGCGTTCCAGGTTCGTCTCCGCACCGTCGCGCAGCACCGCCAGGAACAGGTCGTCCATGCTGGGGAAGTAGTAGTGCACCAGCGCCGGTTTCACCCCGGCCTTGGCCGCCACCCGCCGCGAGGTCGCCGCGGCGTATCCCTCCTCCAGCATGATCTGGGCGGTCGCCCGGATCAGCGCCTGCCTGGTCGCCGACTCCCGTGGACCCCTTGACCGCTCGTCAGCGGGACTGCTAGGCATAGCCACAGCCTAAGTGTTGGGCGATCGCCCAACAATCGAGGATTCAGGCTGGCCGGTCGGTCGGCAACGGCAGACCCCGGGATCGGCTTGTTGCGTTCCTGCAGCGCGGCCAGCCGCTGCGAACCGAGCACCTCGGCGCCTGACGCATGAACTCACGGTGGAGGCGGATCGGTCAGCGAGAGCATGGCGAACCAGGTGGCGGCGGCCGCAGCGACCGGTACGCCGGCCCCACGTGGGCGTCGGCGAGCTCGGCTCGGGCGGTGAGGCCGGCGACCGAGGCGGCCTCGAAGCCGACGGCTGAGCACGGATCGATCGCGCTGTCGACCAGCGCGGCGTGGGTTTGGGCAGGTGACCTCGCGACGTGTCGGTGGCATGGTCTCCGTCCTGCTCCCGGTGGCTGTCCTCGGAGACAGCCTGCCGGGTGACTCGCGGTCACCGCAGAGCTCGCGGTTCGAGACCGTCAACCCCGCGGGAGGCCAGGTATATCCGCTGTTCAGGCCGGCCTCTCGGGAGTATGGCGGTTCAGCCATAAGGTGACTCCCATAAGGTGACTCATGGTCACTGAGTGGCTCCAGGTCGTCCTCCAGGTCGTCGTTGCGGCGAGGAGCGCGCGTCGGAGTGTGGCCGGCTGCCGCACTCCTCGGTTCCACCCCTTGACCGCTCGTCAGCGGGACTGCTAGACATAGCCACAGCCCGTCTGTTGGGCGATCGCCCAATAATCGAGGAGCGTGTGCGATGGCCGGTCGCGTGAACGGCAGGGTGGCCTTCATCGCCGGGGCGCCCGGGGGCAGGGGAAAGGAGAACCCGGGCCCGGGAGGGTCTGGCGCCGATCTGCCAGTCGTTGCATTTCCTGCCGATCCGAGGGTAAAGCCGGTCGACATCAGCAACGCGGTGCTGTTCCCGGCTTCCGACGAAGCGCGTTACATCACCGGCGTGACCCTGCCCGTCGACGCCGGCAGCCTGCTGAGATGACGCTGAGAGGATCGCGATGACCGCCACTGACGAAAAGGTCTCCGACACCGTGTACTACGACCCGTACCGGGTCGACATCGTGGAGAACCCGTACCCGGTGTACGCCCGGCTGCGGGAAGAGGCGCCGCTGTACTACAACGAGAAATACGACTTCTGGGCGCTGTCGCGGTACGCCGACGTCGAGAAGGCGCTGGCCAACTGGGAGACGTTCTCCAACCGGCGCAGCGACATCCTCGAACTGATCAAGTCGGACTTCGACATGCCCAAGGGCGTGATGATGTTCGAGGATCCGCCCACCCACACCATGCTGCGCGGGCTGCTGTCACGGGTGTTCACTCCCCGCCGGATGGCCGCCATCGAGGACCAGATCCGTGCCTACTGTGTGAAATGCCTTGACCCGCTTGTGGGTTCGGCAAGCTTCGACATCGTGGCCGAACTCGCCGCGATGATGCCGATGCGGGTGATCGGCATGCTGCTGGGCATCCCGGAGGAGATGCAGATAGAGTTCCGCGACCACAACGACGCGAATCTGCGAACCAAGCCCGGTGCGCCGATGAAGGTCGCCGACCCCGACGCCATCGCCGACGGACGCATATACGCCGAGTACGTCGACTGGCGGGCGAAGAACCCGTCCGACGACCTGATGACGGCGCTGCTCAACGTGGAGTTCGAGGACGAGAACGGGGTGCGGCGCAAACTGACCCGCGACGAGGTGCTGCACTACACCCAGGTGGTGGCCGGAGCCGGCAACGAGACCACCGGACGGCTGATCGGCTGGCTGGTCAAGGTGCTGGCCGAACATCCGGATCAGCGCCGCGAGGTCCACCAGGACCGCTCGCTGCTGGGCCGCACCGTCGACGAGACGCTGCGGTTCGAGCCCACCGGCCCGCACGTGGCGCGTTGGCTGGCAAAGGATTACCAGGTCTACGGGCAGACCGTTCCGGCGGGCAGTGCGGTGCTGCTGCTGTTCGGTGCGGCCAACCGCGACCCGCGGCGGTATCCGAACCCCGACCAGTTCGACATTCATCGGCCCAACATCAGCCATCTGACCTTCGGCAAGGGCCTGCACTACTGCCTGGGTGCCAACCTCGCCCGGCTGGAGGGGCGGGTGGCGCTCGACGAGCTGCTCAACCGCTGGCCGGAGTGGGACATCGACTACGACACCGCCAAGCTGGCACCGACGTCGACGGTGCGGGGCTGGGAGCGGCTGCGGATGGTGGTGCGCTGACCCGGATCCGCATCGACTGTGCGGATCCGGCCGCTTGTGCGGCGTGTCGCGGACGACACCGCACGTTCGGCGGTGCCGGTCCGGGGGCGGCTACCCGTCGGACTCCGGCGGCAGGTGGTCGCGCACCTGCTCCAGCAGCTCCTTGAGCGCGTCGATGCGGTCGGCCCCGTCGGCCAGCCGCCGGCCCAGTGCGGTGCCGATCACGAACGTCGTCAGCGGGGTGAACTTGCGCTCCACCCGGTGCGCCACGTCACGGGCGGTCTCGAGCAACCGGGTCTTCTCGGCCGCGGTCAGCGGCGGCTCGCCCAGTGCGCGGGCCAGGTCGTCGATCCATTCGGCCATGAGTCCTCCTTCACCGCAGCCTAGCCGGGCCGATAGCGGGTGCCGCGCGGCTCGCGGATCCACAACACGCCGTTGCCGGCGGTCGGTCCCTGCGCGGCCAGTTCCCGCTTGAGCACCTTATGGGTGGCCGTGGTCGGCACCTCCGGGGCGATGCGCACATACCGCGGCCAGGCCTTGGGGGACAGATCCGGTTGCGCGGCAAGGAACTTCTCGAACTCCTCGGGGGTCAGCTTGCCGTCGTCGGTCGGCACGATCGTGGCCATCACCTGGTCGCCCGCGTGCTCGTCGGGCACCCCGTACACCGCGACCAGGCTGACCGCGGGATGGCGGATCAGGATGCGCTCGATCGGCGCGGCGGCCATGTTCTCCCCGTCGACGCGCAACCAGTCGCCGCTGCGCCCGGCCAGATAGATCCACCCGTCGGCGTCCCGGTAGGCCAGGTCCCCGGACCAGTACATGCCGTGCCGCATCCGCTCGGCGGTGGCCTCCTCGGCGTTGTAGTACCCGGTGAAGAAACCGGCGCCGGTGGTGTTGACCAGCTCGCCGATCGCCTCGTCCGGGTTGAGCAGCCTGCCGTTCTCGTCGAACCGGGCCGGCGGGCATTCGGTGACGGTCTGCGGGTTGTAGACCGCCACGCCCGGAAACCCTTTGCCGATCGAGCCTTTCGGCGTGCCGGGCTCGCGGGTCACGATCACCGCGTTCTCGGTGGAGCCGAACCCGTCCCACACCGTGCAGCCGAACCGCCGCCGGAACTCCTCGATATCGCGGTCGCTGGCCTCGTTGCCGAACGCGACGCGCAACGGGTTGTCGGCGTCGTCGGGCCGTTCGGGGGTGGCCAGGATGTACGCCAGCGGCTTGCCGACGTAGTTCATGTAGGTGACGCCGTAGCGGCGGATGTCGGTGAGGAACCCGGATGCGGAGAACTTGGCCGGCGCCATCGCCGCACCCGCGTACACCCCGACACCCCAGCCCGCGACCAGCGCATTGGAGTGGAACAGCGGCATCGCCAGATAGCAGGTGTCGGCGGAGGTGAGATCGAACCGCTCGACCAGCGCCTGGCCCGACATCAGCACCATGAAGTGCGACACCTGCACGGGTTTGGGGTCGCCGCTGGTGCCGGAGGTGAAGATCAGCATGTAGGTGTCCATCGGCTCCACCTCGCGGTACGGCGTCAGCGCGCCGGCGGAGGCGATCAGCCGCGCGTAATCGGCGGTGGAGCTGTCGAGGACCCGCACCCCGCCGAGGTCCAGCCCGTCCAGCAGCGGGCGATGCTCGGCGTCGGTGATGAGGATCTGGCAGTCGGCGCGCCGGATGTCGGCGGCCAGCGCGGCACCGCGGCGGGTGGTGTTGACGCCGACCAGGACGTAGCCGCCGAGGGCGGCCGCGGCCATCTGCGCCAGGAACTCCGGGGTGTTGCCCAGCAGCACGCCGATGTGCATCGGCCGATCGTGGTCGGCGAGCGCGAGCAGCGCGGCGGCCCGCGCGGTCGCGTCGGCGATGTGCTCGCGCCAGCTCTGCCGGGTCTCGCCGTACTTGATCGCGACGGTGTCGGATCCAGCGCGTTCCCGCAGGAGCTGCTGCAGCGTTTCGGCGGCCATGCCGCTAGTTGTATCAGGTCGAATTCGGCGGACGGTGAGCGCCGTCACAACCCGCGCGGGCCGTGATCAGCGCACCGGGGGCCGGGCGTGCGGGCCCCGGGTCACCGCGTGCAGGCGGATCTCCGGCAACACCACCGCGGGGTTGACGGTGTCGAGCCAGACCACGGCCCGGGCGACGTCGTCGGCGGTGATCGCGTACATCTCGAACGGCACGTCGCGCAGCATCTCGGTGTCCACCGGACCCGGGGTGACCAGATGCACGCTGATGCCGTCGCGGTCCACCTCGCGGGCCAGCGCCCCGGCGAACGCGTTCATCCCGGCCTTCGACGCGGAGTAGGCGGTGCGGCCGAACATCGGCTCGTGGGCGGCCGACGAGGAGATGAACACGAACCGGGAGCCGGCCACCATCTTCGGCAGCGCCGCGGCCGAGACCACGAAGCAGGAGTCCAGGTTGGCCGACATGATGGCCCGCCACTGCTCGAACGTCTGCTTGCGGGCGTACGTGCCGTCCAGGATCCCGGCGGCGTGCACCACCAGGTCGATGGTGTCGAACGGTTCGACGGCCGGCGCGAACGAGTCCGGGTTCGCGGCGTCGGCCACCACGTAGCGGGCTCCGATCTCGGCCGCGGCCGCGGCCAGCGGTTCCTCCCGTCGCGCGGTGAGTACCACGTCGTATCCCGCCTCGGCCAGTCTGCGGCCACAGGCCTTGCCGATGCCGCCGCTGCCGCCGGTGATCAGTACGTTACGCATTCCCTGTCGTTCTCCCGGATCGTGCCTGCATGCGTGGTGCTAATGCCGGCGGCGGGCCAGCGCCTGCGGGGACAGGGCGACGATGCGCTGCTCCGGATCGGCGCCCTGGAAGTAGGCCTGGGTGGCGGCGAGGTGTTTGGCGGCGAGTTTGCGGGCCCGTTCGGTATCGCCGGCCTCGATCGCGTCCACCAGCTTGTGGTGCACGTTCATCGCGATGCGCCGCCGCCGCAGCGCCGGGTACTCGCCCTTGGCCGCGCTCTCGGCCGCCCACCAGTTCAGGTGCCCGGTCCACAGTGTCTCGAGGCTGCCCACCACCGCGGTCATGGTGTGGTTGCCGCAGCCGCGCACCAGCTCGTCATGGAACCGGCCGCCGATCTCGGTGAACCGGGCGCCGTCGGTGATGTTGGCGGCCATCTCGGCGTTGATCTCCCGCAGCCGCGGCACCAGCGTTTCGTTGCGGTCGGGGCGGCGGGCGGCGAACGCCGCGCAGATCGGCTCCAGCTCCTGCAGCGCGGTGCCGAGATCGGCCAGGGGAACGTAGTCGCTCTGCAACAGCAGCCCGAGCATGTAGGCCGCGTTGGCCTTCGCCGGGGCGTGGACGACGGCGCCGCCGCGGTTGCCGCGCCGAACCGAGACCAGCCCCTCGGTTTCCAGGATGCGCAGCGCCTCGCGCAACGACACCAGGCTCACGCCGAACTGTTCGACGAGCACCTCCTGGCGGGGCAGCAGATCCCCGTCGGCGAGTTGCCCTTCGACGATCTGGCGGCGCAGTTCGTCGGCGACGATCTCGGCGGTCCGGCGCGCTCCGAGCCTGCGTCGCGCCTCGGGACCGATACCCAATGTGGCCATGTCGACGGCGATGCTAACAGCGGTGGTTCCGCGACCTGCGGACTATCTGCCGCCCATTGGTCAATACTTGCAAAGATGGCAACAACACCGAGAGGCCCCCGTCGGTGAGCCACCCGGCATCGACGCCGCTGCGCGATGTGCGGGTGGTGGAGATCAGCGACCGGATCGCCGGGAGTTACTGCGGCAAGCTGCTCGTCGATGCCGGCGCCGACGTGGTCAAGGTCGAACCACCCGCCGGCGACCCGTTGCGCCGCTACACCGTGAGCCGCCGGGCCGTCGACACCGGGCCGTTGTTCTGCTACCTCAACGCCGGAAAACGCAGCGTCACAAGACTTTGCGATGATCTTCTGCTGAGCTCCGACATCGTCGTGCTGACCGGCACCAGGTCGGCGGCCGCCCGGCTGGGGGTGAATCCGGACCGACTGCTCGCGCGCGCCCGGCATCTGGTGGTGGTGACGATCTCCGATTTCGGGTGGGACGGACCGTGGGCGGAGCGACCGGCCACCGAGTTCACCCTGCAGGCGGATTCGGGGTTGACCGGCTTTCGCGGTGACCCGTCCGGACCGCCGATCTCGATCGGCGGAGATCTCGGCGAGTACATGGGCGGGGTGTGGGCGGCCTACGGCGCGTTGGCCACCCACCGCCGGGCGCGCGCCGGGGGCGGCGGTGCGCACCTGGACATGTCGATGCTCGAGGCCATCACCCTGATGCAGAGCAGCGAATGGCTGCACTCGCGGCTGATCGGGGTCCCGCCGGTGCGCCGATCGCTGGAGGTGCCCTCGATCGAACCGGCCAAGGACGGCTGGGTCGGGATGAGCCTGATCACCGGGCAGCAGTGGCTGGATTTCGCCGCGATGGTGGAATGCCCGGAGTTGCTGGAGATCCCGCAGCTACGGTTCCAGTTGGGTCGTTGGGAGTACCGGGAGTGGATCCGCGAGCGAATCGCACCGTGGCTGCGTTCCCGCACCGTCGACGAGATCGTCGAACTCGGACAACTGTTCCGGCTGCCGGTCGCACCGCTGGGCAACGGCGCGACCATCCCGCAGTTCGATCACCTGCGCGAACGCGGGGTGTACCGCGGCAATCCCGCGGGCTTTCACCAGCCCCGCCCACCCTGGCTGATGTCGGATGCGCAACCGGCGCCGGTGGGCGCGACCCCGCGAATCGGTGAGCATGACGGCGCAATCGATTGGTCACCAAGGGATTACGGACACACCGCAGTGGCGGACCGGCCGCTGGCGGGGGTGCGGGTTGTCGACTTCACCGCGTTCTGGGCGGGGCCGGCGGCCACCCATGCCCTGGCCGCGTTCGGTGCCGAGGTCATCAAGATCGAGTCGATCCAGCGGCCGGACGGGATCCGCTACTCCGGCGGAATGCGGCAGGATGTCGACGACTGGTGGGAGTACGGCTGGGTGTTCCACGCGATGAACACCAACAAGCGCTCGGTCACGCTGGACCTGAACTCCGAACCGGGCAGGACGCTGGTCAAGCGGCTGATCGCGCGGGCCGACGTGGTGATCGAGAACTTCTCCCCCCGGGTGATGGACCAGTTCGGTCTGGGCGCAACGGAGTTGCTCGCGGTCAATCCGCGGCTGATCGTGGTGCGGATGCCGGCGTTCGGGCTGGACGGGCCCTGGCGGGACCGGGTGGGGTTCGCGCCGACCATGGAACAGATCGCCGGATTGGCCTGGGTGACCGGGTTTCCCGAGGGCCCGCCGGTGGCGCCGCGCGGGGCGTGTGACCCGCTGGCCGGTCTGCACGCCGCGTTCGCGACGGTGGCAGCCCTGGCCTGCGCCGAACGCACCGGCCGCGGGCAGCTGGTCGAGCTGCCGATGATCGAGTCGGTGCTGAACGCCACCGCGGTGCAGACCATCGAGTACGAGGTCTTCGGTGCGGTGATGGACCGGCGCGGCAACCGCGGCCACACCGACGCCGTCCAGGACGTCTACCGCTGCGCCGGAGACGACGGCTGGGTCGCGGTGGCCGCCCGCACCGCCGCCGAGCAGCGGTGTCTCGCCGAGCTGGCCGGTGGGGCGGATCCGGCCGAGCGGTTGGCCACCCAGGACCCCGCCGCCGTGGTCGAGCACCTGGTGGCGGCGGGAATCCCAGCGGCACAGGTGATTTCGCCGTCACTAGTGACCGACAACCCGCAGCTGCGGGCCCGGGGGTTCTTCGAGCGGCTCGAGCACCCGCGAACCGGCGAGAACCTCTACCCGTGTCCGCCGTTCGCCGGGCTGGACCGACCCTGGCTGCGGACGCCGCCGCCGACGCTGGGCCAGCACACCCGCGAGGTGCTCACCGAACTGTGCGGCATGGGCGCCGGCGATCTCGACCGGCTGGCCGCCGACGAGGTGATCGGCACCCGGCCGAAGGGCATGTGATCACCGGGGCGTGACGGTGATGGCCATCGCGTCGTAGATCGTCATGTTGTTGCTCAGGTTCGGGTACGTCACCACCGGGTCGCCGAGCTCGATGCCGTCGCACCGCAGCAGCAGCTCGTCGAGGACCGCCCGGATCTCGGCCCGCGCCAGCATGGCGCCGAGGCAGTGGTGCGGCCCACCCCCGCCGAAGGCCAGGTGCGGGTTGTCGGTGCGCGAGATGTCGAAGGTGTGCGGGTCGGCGAACACCTCCTCATCGCGGTTGGCCGAGCGCAGCATCGACACCACCCGTGACCCGGCCGGAATGGTGATGCCGTCCATCTCCACATCGACCTTGGCGGTGCGGGTCCAGAACATGATCGGGGACGCCCAGCGCAGCACCTCCTCGACCGCGCGGGCGCGCACCGACTCGTCGGCGCGGTAGCGTTCGATCTGCCCGGGGTTGGCGACGAATGCCTGCACGCCCGAGGCCAGCGCGTTCTTGGTGGTGTCGCTGCCGGCGAAGGTGAGAACGAAGAAGAAGATCTCCAGTTCGGCGGCCGGTATCGACAACCGCTCGCCGCTGTCGTCAGTGACCACCGCCGAGATCAGCGTGCTCCAGATGTCGTCGGTGGGGCTGCGCCGCTTGCTCTCGGTGAGCTGCGAGGCGTAGGCGAAGATCTCACCGAACGATTCGAGCTGATCCGGGGTCGGTTTGCGGCTCTCCGGTGAACCCGCCTTGAGGATGCGATCGAGCGTTTCGAAGATGTGCGGGCGGTCCCGGTCGGGGATCCCGATGATGTCGCCGATCACCGACATCGGCAGCACGTCGGCGACATCGGCGATCCAGTCGCCGCCCCCGGCTTCGAGCAGCCTGTCGATCAGCGCGGCAGCCCGGGCGCGGATCGCGGTTTCGAGCCTGCCGATCGCCTTGGGGGTGAACGCGTGCGAGAGCACCCGGCGCCGTTTGGTCAGCTCGGGCGGGTCCATGTTGATGATGGTGGGAAAGCTGCCGACCGGGCCCACTCCCTGGATCAGCGGCCCGTCGGTGGCGGTGAAACTGTCGGTGTCGCGGTGCAGTCGCAGCGAATGCCGATGCTTGGTGGTCACCCAGAAGTCGCGTCCGAGTGTGCGCCGCACGTTCTCGGTCAACCGGTGCCGGAAGATCGGTTGCGTGCGGCGCAACTCGTCGAACAGCTCGTCGGGAAAACCAGTGCGCCAAAGGGAGGTATCGGCAAGGTCGACCGAAGCGGCAGGGGAGTCGTCGGTGCGCCGCACTGCCTGCCCGTCCTCTCGTCGGATCTTGACCAAGAATGCCTAAACTTACAAAAATACGCAATAGCCCGGTCGGGTCGCCGGGCCCTGCGGACGGAGATGCCGATGCGGACCGTGACGCCGAGCTGCGCCGTTGCTCCGTGGCCGGCGAATAATGGTGCAGTAACGTCGGTTTCGGACAGCGATGAGCCCTGATCCCGGCTATCGGTTCGCGTTCGGCAGCTACGCCGACGCCCTGCGCATGGTGGGCACCCGCACCCCGCCGCGCTATGCCGGCACCGCGGTGAGCGCGGCGCGCATCCAGCACTTCGCCGCGATGGTGCAGGATCCCAACCCCGGTTTCTGGGACGAGCAGTTCGCCCGCGCGGCGTGGGGCGGACTGCTCGCCCCGCCCGCGTTGCTGATGGGCTGGCTGGTCCCGCCGCCGTGGCTGCCGGTCGCCGAACCGCCCCGCACCTCGATCGCGCTGCAGGTGCCGCTGCCCGGGACGACGTTCATCAACGCGGCGAACGAGGCCGAGTTCCCGGTCCCGATCGTCGAGGGCGATCGGTTGCACGTCATCGAGGAGGTGGTGGCGGTGTCGGAGGAGAAGACCACCAGGCTCGGCGTCGGGCACTTCGTCGAGACCCGCGACGAGTTCTACCGCGCCGACGGCACTTTGGTCGCGATCAACCGCAACACCCTGTTCCGGTTCACCCCGGCGGCGGCATGACCGGCCAACGGTGGTGGCACGAGATCGTGGTGCCCGCCGAACTCGACGAGATCGTCGACACCGTCGACTACCGGCGAGTGGTGATGAACTCCGGCGCCACCTGGGACTACTTCCCCGGGCACTACGACCCCGAGTTCGCCCGGCGCAACGGTCACCCCACCATCTTCGTCAACACCATGCACGTCGCCGGCTTCATCGACCGCATCGCGACCGGGTGGGCGGGGCCGTACAGCCGGGTGGTGCGGCGCCGGATGAGGCTGCTCGGGTCGATCTACGCCGGCGACGCGATGGTGGGCCGCGGCCGGGTGGTGGGCAAACGGGTCGAAGGCGCGGGGGAGCGTCACCTGGTGGACCTCGAGATCGCGGTGTGCAACCAGCGCGGAGAGCTGTGCTGCCCGGCCGAGGTCACTCTCGAAGTGCCGCGCTGATCACCGGCCCCGAATCACTCCTCGGCCGGCGACTCCGCGGAGTCGCCGGCTTGCGTCTCGGTGTCGCCACGCGGCGCGTCGAGCACGCTCACCGCGATGCCGTACGGCAGGAAGCGCACCTTGCGGGACGGATCGGTGTTGTCCTTGTTGGCGCGCAACGCCTCCAACTCGGTCGGGTACACCTGCTCGACGTGTGCGCTGCCGTGCTCGTCGACGGTGTAGATCACCCAGACGCCGTCTCCGGTCTCCCCGGTCGTCTCCGGTTCCCGGCGGGGGCGGGAGCGGCGGGCCACATCGTCGAACAGGTTGGACCACCCGGCCTGTTCACCGGGCGTGCTCAGGAACCGGGCCAGCCCCTCCAGGGCGTCACGCAGACCCTGGCCGGCATCGCGCAGGACGCGGTCGAAATCGTCGGGGTCGAACCCGAACGGGCCGTTGCTGCTCATGACTCCTCCTTGCCGCCGAAGGGGCTCACCGCCAGTGTGCCCGGCCGGGCGCATGACGTCGAGGAACGGTGCGAACGGGCAGGTGACGGCGGTGATGCCGGGTTGCGCGGTGGGCGACGGGAACTGTGGTAAGTAACGTTATGGCCTTCACACGGGCGGATGTGCTCTCCACGGCGGAGCGCTCACCCGCGGCGGCGGCGGTGCACGACAGGACCGCCTGGGTGAACCTGTTCAGCGCCGACGGCCGGATCGAGGATCCGGTCGGATCCCGGCCGCACGTCGGCCGGGCGGCGATCTGCCGGTTCTACGACACCTTCATCGGCCCCCGTCAGGTGACCTACCACCCCGACGTGGATGTGGTGATGGGCTCGACCGCGGTTCGGGACGGAGAGCTCGAGATCGTCATGGGGTCGGTGCGTCTGGACGTCCCGGTCTACATCCGCTACGACATCGGCAGCGACGACGGTGGGGCCGAGCCGAGAATCACCGCGCTGTCGGCCTACTGGGAGTTGCCGGCGATGATCGGCCGGTTTCTGCGCACCGGGGTGGGGGCGCTGCCGGCCGGTCTGCAGCTCGCCCGCAGTCTGCTGGCCAACCTCGGGCCGGTGGGGGCCCTCGGGTTCGTCGGGGGCCTGCGGGGAACCTGGCCGCAGGGCAAACGCCGGCTCGAGACGTTCCTCGCCGACGCCCGGGCCGGCAACGAGATCGCGGTGCACCGCCTGTTGGCAAAGGGCTGCCGGATCACGCTCGGCGACGATCAGCCGATGCCGACCGCCGAGCTGATCGCCCGGATCGCCGCCACCCGGCCCCGCAAGGTGATCGCGTCCGGATTTCACCTGGTGGCGGGGCTGCAGCAGACCGACCGCCGCGACATCCTGTTCGCCGAGGTCGACCCGAAACCGTTCGCGATCAAGCGCATCCGGTATTTCACCGACCACACCTGAGGTGCCCCGACGGGGCGGCGCCGGGCAACCGTGACCGGTTCGGCGGCGGTGCGGCAGCGCCGGCCACGTTCGATATGAGACCGTAGGAGCACCATGGTCGTCAGCAACGAGATCTCCTACGAAGAGTTCGGGCGCCGGTTCTTCGAGGCCGCCGTCACCGAGGAACGGGTGGGCGGGGCCATCGCCGCGATCGCCGGCGACGAGTTCGAGATCGGCCCCATCGCGCAGGGTCCGGGCAAGTTCGCCAAGGTGACCGCCAAAGTGCGCATCCAGCAGCCGAAACTGACCCGGCAGGTCGAGGACCTGATCCGGTTCTCGATCCGGATACCGCTGGAGATCGACATGGTGGTCGACCTGTGGCTCGACCGGCCGAAGTTCATGGTGTTCGGTGAGATCGCGCTGCAGGCGACCGCGCGCGCCGCCGAGCCGCTGCTGCTGATCCTCGACGTGCAGAAGCCGCGGCCGTCCGACATCTCGATTCACGTCACCGCCAACACGTTGCGGGCCGAACTGGTGCGCATCCTGGGCAACATCGATGCCGAGATACGGCGGTTCATCGCCGCGCACGTCGCGGGGGAGATCGACAGCCCCGCCTCGCAGAAGGCCAAGGTCATCGACGTCGCGGAGAGCATCGACACCGCCTGGACCGGGATCTGACCCGCCGGGCCGGCTACCCGCCGCGGCAAAAGAGGCCCCGTATGATGCCGGAATGCCTCGGATTCCCGCCCTGGTGCTCGGGCTGACACTGCTCGCCGGTGTGCCGGCGGCGCCGGCCGCCGCCCAGACCGATCCCGCCGACGACGCCTTCCTGGCGGCGGTGAGCGAGGCCGGACTGCTGATGGGCGATCCGGCCGCGGTGGTCGACCTGGGCCGGCGGGTGTGCCCGATGCTGTCCGAACCGGGTCAGCGCAGCGCCGATGTCGCCGCGAAGGTGGCCGAGGCCGGCGGGATGCCACTGGGGCCGGCGACGATGTTCACCGGGCTGGCGATCTCGATCTTCTGTCCCACGCTGGTGTCGCAGATCGGTTCCGGGATCGCGTCGGGCGCATCGCCTGTTCCGTTGCCGCTGCCGGGGTTCTGACCGGTCGACATAGGGCCGCGCACGCGAAAAGCGGGGCATCCGAGAGGGATGCCCCGCTGTCGGTGACGGATCTACTTCACGTCCACGTAGATCGTGTTCGTCTGTTCCGTCAGGTAGTGGTAGTGGTGATTGGCGCTCGGCACCACCTGGCCACCGTTGTACCAGGTATGGGTGGTACCGGGACGCACCGCGATGACCTTCGCCTGATCCAGCGGAGCGTTGCCGATCCGGTTCACGATGACCGTGTAGCCCTCGGACTTCAGTCGCTGGATCGTGTCCAGTGCGTTGTCTCCCGCGGTGGGGGCGGCGGTGACGGGAGCCGCCAAGGCGATGGCGGCCGCGGCCAGACCGCTGGCTACCGCGCCAGCAAATCCCAACTTCTTCATTTTCGTGCCTTCTTTCCTGCCCTGGTTGAGTCGTTGTCGAGCTCTGTCATCGGAAACATCCTGGTAACGCTTTTAATTCCATTGGCAGGAAGTTGTTGATGATTGGCAGGAAATATGGTTTACGGCCCCACCGCCGCGATCAATCAGCTAACACGGAGCCGCGCGACGTGAGGAAACTGTGACCGGCGGCGGGAATAAGTCTCATCACCCGCGGACGGTCGGGCCGACCGCCGGCAAACTAGGCTGGCGCCGTGCCGAAACTGAGCGCCGGACTGCTGCTCTACCGCATCGCCGACGGCGGGGTCGAGGTTCTCATCGGCCACCCCGGGGGACCGTTCTTCGCGCGCCGGGACGAGGGCGTGTGGTCGATTCCCAAGGGTGAGTACGAGCCCGGGGAGGACCCGTGGGCGGTGGCGCGCCGCGAATTCGAAGAGGAGGTCGGCAAGCCCGCCCCGGACGGCCCCCGCATCGAGCTGACCCCGGTCAGACAGGCGTCGCGCAAGATCGTCACCGCGTACGCGGTGCAGGGCGATCTCGACCTGACCGGGACCCGCTCCAACACCTTCACCATGGAATGGCCGAAGGGGTCCGGGCAGGTCCGGGAGTTCCCCGAGATCGACCGCGTGGCATGGTTTCCGGTCGACGTGGCGCGGTCGAAGCTGCTCAGGTACCAGGTGCCGCTGCTGGACGAACTGGCGGTCAGGCTCGCAGCCGCCGAACCGGACGGACCTCGATCGCGTTGATGGTCAGCGCCCGACGGTGGATCCGCCAGCCGGCCGCCGCGGTGTACAGGTAGGTGTCGTCGTAGCGCAGATGCCACACGGTGTCGCCGATCCGCTCCCCGTCGACGGTCCAGTGGTGGGCGATGCAGGTGACGTGCCCCACCGCGCGGTCGGCGGTGTCACCGGGGGCGTACACCTCGCCCACGATCGCGTGTTCGGTGCGGCGCACCGAACTCAGCGCCCCCATCGCCCGGCGCACCCCGTCCTGGCCGCAGTGGCGGCGGGTCGGCTCCAATGTGTCCGGGGGATCCGGGAGAACCAGTTCCGCTGTGGCGGTGAACAGTTCTGCCACCTCGTCGAAGCGGCGCTCGTCGACCGCCCAGGCGTAGCGGTGGACCAGGTCGGCGATCGCCAACCGGTCGGCCGGTGAAAGCCTCACGGCGCCAACCCCAGTCGCTCGGCGCACGCCGACAGCAGATCGCGGGCCTCGTCGAGGTCGGAGGTCGGCGGCATCGCCAGCACCAGCCGGTCCGCCCCGAGCGCGGTCAGCCGTTCGACGCGTTCCCGGTCCACACGCGAAACGTGGTGTCCCAGCGACAGTTCCAGATCATCGGGATCGCGCCCGGCCGCGTCCGCCGCCTCGCGCATCGTCTGCACCAGAGCCGCCAACTCGGCTCCGCCGACGCCCAGCGGCTGGAACCCGTCACCGTGCCGGCCGGCCCGCCGGGCAGCCGCCCTGCTGTGTCCGCCGATGTGAATAGGAATGCGCCGCAACGGTTTCGGATAACAGGTCGCGTGCTCGAAGGAGAAGAACTCACCACGGAACGTGGCGCCCTCGGGGCCGGCGTCCCACAGTGTCCGCAGCACCCGCAGCTGTTCGTCGGCACGTCGTCCGCGGGTGGCGAAATCGGCTCCGCACGCCTCGATCTCCTCCCGAAGCCAGCCGACGCCGACGCACAACCGCAGCCGACCGCGACACAGCGCGTCCACGGTGGCGATCCGCTTGGCCAGCACCACCGGGTGGTGGTTCGGCAACACCAGCACCCCGGTGGCCAGCTGCAGCCGCCGGGTGTGGGCGGCCAGGAACGCCAGCAGGTCGAGGGGATCGGGCACCGGGCAATCCGGTGCGAGCTCGACGCGCCCGGACGCGGCGTAGGGATAACGGCTGCTGTACCGCGCGGCCAGCACGGTGTGTTCGACCACCACGATCGACTCGAACCCGCACGCCTCGAGGTGTTCGGCGAACGGCACCATGAAGTCCGGGTCGGCGGTGACGCCCGCGCCGACCGGCGCGACGACGGCGAATCTCATGACCGTTTCCTACCCGGCGAACCCGGCGTACCGCAGATGTTCGGGCGATTCACAGGTCGAGCGTCAGGTGGGCGCCGGCGGCCCGCGAGACGCAGATCAGCATGTGGTCCTCGCGTTCCGGGTCGGTGAGCAGGGTGTCGCGGTGGTCGACCGCACCGCTGAGCACCCGGGTGCGGCAGCTGCCGCAGAACCCCTGACGGCAGGAGTACGGGGCGGCGACACCGCTGCGGTTCAGCGCCGCGAGCAGGGTTTCGTCCGCGCCGACGTCGATCCGCCGGCCGGTCGAGGCCACCGTGACCGAGAAGGGCCGACCGTCGACGACGGGCGGGGCGGCGAACCGCTCGAAATGCAGCTCGACGTCGTCGCGTCCGGCCAGCCGGGTGCGAATGGCGGTGAGCAGGGCGGCCGGACCGCAGGCGTAGACCGCGGTGCCCGGCGGACAGGGCCCCAGCAACTCCTCGGCGCCGGGCAGGCCGCCGGCATCATCGGTGCGGACGTGCACCCGGTCGCCGAACCGTTCCAGCTCGTCCAGGAACGGCAGGCTCGCGCGGCTGCGGCCGGTGTAGATCAACGACCAGTCGACGCCGAGCCGGTCGGCCAGCCGCACCATGGGCAGGATCGGGGTGATGCCGATGCCGCCGGCGATGAAGCGCAGCCGCTCGGCGGGCGAACCGTAGCCGGGCACGGTCAGCGGGAACGCGTTGCGCGGCCCGAGGGTGGTGACCGTGGCGCCGACCGGGAGCGCATCGTGCACCTCGACGGACCCGCCGCCGCCGTCCGGGATCCGCCGCACCGCGATGCGGTACGTGTCGGCGTCCGGATCGCCGCACAGCGAGTACTGCCGCACCCGGCCGCTGGGCAGCCGCACGTCGATGTGGGCGCCGGGATGCCAGCCCGGCAGCGGCCGGCCGTCGGCGGCGGCCAGCGTCAACGCGACGACATCCTCGTCGCGGGCCACGAGGCGGCGCTCGGTGACGTGCAGGGTGCGGGAGCGGTCCCGCGGCGCGGGCGGGGTGGCGCGGCGCAGCGCCGCGGCGGTGACGTCCATGCCGGTGATGACCACGGTGGCCAGACCGAGCATCAGGTCGCGGCGCCAGCGGCGCAGCGGATGCTTCGGCAGCTGCCGCAGCTGCTCACGCAGGACGTTCACAGGTGCGCGGCGCGGGCGGCCGGGGAGGTGGCCAGGTAGGCCACCGCCTGCGCGGTGGAGCCCATCTCCTCCGGGGAGAAGCCGGGCCGGAAGTACGACAGCGTGGCGGTGCCGAACACGGTGCGGAACTTCGGCAGCAGCCCCAGCCGGGAGTCGCGCATCCGCAACACCTGCATCCGCCACCAGCTCATGTCGATGCGGGGATCCTTCCTCAGCAGGAACCAGGTGCCGCGCTGGAAGAACATGTAGATCGCGGTCGCGGCGACCGACATCGCCCGGATCCGGTGCAGGTAGCTGTCATGGAAGTAGCGGGCGACGTCGTAGGCCACGCTGCGGTGCTCGACCTCCTCGCTGCCGTGCCAGCGGAACAGGTCGACCATCGTCGGATCGGCGCCGAAGTCGTCCCAGCGGGAGTTGAGCGCGAAATCGCCCAGCACGGCGGTGTAGTGCTCGATCGCGGCGATCATCCACAGCCGCTCGCGCAGGTTGCTCAGCCGCCGCTGCGGGTCGGTCGAGGTGGTGGGCGCGAGCACCTGCTCGAACACGTAGTCGACGAGTTCGAGGATCGGCGTCGGATCCACCCCGTTGACGATGAGGAAGTCGCGCACCACCTGCTCGTGCGCGGCCGCGTGGGTGGACTCCTGCCCGATGAACCCGCGGATGTCCTCGGCCAACCGGGCATCGTGCACCAGCGGCAGCGCCTCGTTGAGGGTCTGCACGAACCAGCGCTCCCCGGCGGGCAGCACCAGGTTGAACAGGTTGATCATGGTGGAGGCCACCGGGTGGCCCGGTATCCACTCCAGCGGGATGCCGGTCAGGTCGAATTGCACCTTGCGGGCCTGGATCTGCACCGGGCCCGGATCGACCTCGCGGGCGAAGCGGCGTGGTCGCAGCACGTCCCGCCGATCCGACACCCCAGCCGACGACCCTGTCATGGCAACTCCTCGTGACGAAGGTGGCGCGTCGCCGAGTATACGGTACCGCCGGTATCGCCTGTGTCGGCGTGCCGCGGCCAGGGAACGCGGATCAGGCCGGAGGCGGCGCGGCCGGGCCCGGGGCACCCTGGATCGGCACCACCGGCGTGGGGGTGACGGTGGTGATCCCGTTGGCGCCCACCCGCGGGCCGCCGGACGGGCGCATCGCCTCGAGCATGTCGGCCGCCTTCTGGCTGCAGTCGAGCATCAGCAGGATGCGCCCCTCGGAGGTGATCTTCTGCTTGTCCACCAGGCACTCCGACTGTGGCAGCACACTGCCGAACGATCCGCCGAAGTAGGCCTTGTAGCCCTGGGCCTTGAGGATCTGCAGGGCCTTGGCGTACGGCTCACCGACCACGTTGAGGTAATTGGAGTGGGGCTCCGGCATCGCCACGCCCGCGCCGATCAGGGCGGCCGATCCGGCGGCCACCAACGCGCCGCTGACCACAACGAGCTTCTTCACGGATCTCTCCTCTTTCGTGCGCGCTGCGAACATATCGCAGCGCTGCCTATTGCGAAACCGGAGCGAAGGGCCCCAGCGTTACAGCGACCGTGTTGCCGCGACGGTGTCAGGCCGTTCCGGCGGCGCCGCGGGTGTGCCCGACACCGGCCGCCATGATCCCGGCCAGCGTCGCCGCCCGCGGGTCGTCGAACACGTCCTCGAGCAGCAGCCGGGCGCCGTCCGGGCCGCGCAGCGGCACCCGCCAGTTCGGGTACTCGTCGGTGGTGCCCGGCTGGTTCTGGGTGTTGACGTCGCCGACCGCGTCGGCCAGCGACAACGCCAGCAGCCGGGACGGGGAGCGGACCAGATAACGGTGCAGCGCGCGAACCAACTCGTCGGTGTCGGCCCCGTCCGGGTCGCCGGACAGCACTCCGGCCCGGCGCAGCTCGTCGAACCAGGCGCGCTGCTGGCGGCGATCGGCGGCCAGCTCCTCGTCGACCGCGCGGGTCAGCAGCCCCAGCCGGTCCCGCAGCCGCACGTGCGCACCGGCCAGATAGCCCGGCGTGGGCGGCAGATCGTGGGTGGTGACCGCCGACAGGCAGAACTCCCGCCAGTGTTCGGCCGGCAGCGGGCGGGGGGTGCCCGAGCCGTCGGCACGGTCGAACTCGAACCACAGGATCGAGGTGCCCAACACCTGCCGCTCGGCGAGGTAGTCGCGCACCCACGGTTCGACGGTGCCCAGATCCTCGCCGATGACCACCGCCCCGGCGCGGTGCGCCTCGAGCGCGACGATCCCGATCAGCGCCTCGTGGTCGTAGCGCACGTAGGTGCCCTCGGTGGGCGCCGCGCCGGGCGGGATCCACCACAGCCGGAACAGCCCGATGATGTGGTCGATGCGCACCCCGCCGGCGTGCCGCAGCAGCCCGCCGACCAGTGCGCGGAACGGTTCGTAGGCGCGTTCGGCGAGCCGGTCGGGCCGCCACGGCGGCTGCGACCAGTCCTGGCCGAGCTGGTTGAATTCGTCCGGCGGGGCGCCCGCGCTGACCCCGGCGGCCAGCACGTCCTGCAGCGCCCAGGCGTCCGCGCCGCCCGGGTCGACCCCGACCGCCAGGTCATGGATGACACCCACGGTCATGCCGACCGTGCAGGCGGTGGTCTGCGCGGCGGCCAGCTGGTCGTCGGCCTGCCACTGCAGCCAGCGGTGGAAGTCGACTCGCTCGGCGTGGCTGGCGGCGTACCCGGCCACCGCGGGGCTGTCCGGATGTCGCAGGTCGACGGGCCAGCGGCGCCAGTCTCCGCCGAACTCCTCGGCCAGCGCGCACCAGGTGGCGAAGTCGTCGAGGGCGCGGCCGTGCCGTCGCCGGAACGCCTGGTACGCCAGCTCGCGCCCGGCAGAGCGCGGCACCCGGTACACCTCTTCCAGGGCGGCCCGCTTGACCTGCCACACCGCATCGCGGTCGATGAGCTCGGCCGCCACCGCGCGCCGGTGCAGCCGGGCGCGGGCCTTGCGCAGCCGACCGCGGCCGCGCAGACAGGCGAACTCGGGAATGGCCTCCACCCGCAGATAGATCGGGTTGACGAAGCGCCGCGAGGTGGGCAGGTACGGCGACGGTTCCATCGGTGTGGACGGCGCCGCCGCGTGCAGCGGGTTGACCAGGATGAAACCGGCACCGTGGCGCACCGACGACCACACCGCCAGGTCGGTCAGGTCGGTGAGATCGCCGATGCCCCAGGACCGTTCGGAGGCGACGCTGTACAGCTGCACGGCCGGTCCCCAACACCGCGCCGGCGGGGTGAGCGTGGCGGGGGAGACGATCACCAGCGTCTCCGCGGGCTCGGCATCCGGCGACGAGGTCAGCCGCAGCCGGTGGTAGCCGGCCGGCAGGTCGGCGGGCAGCTCGAAACTGGCCTCGCCGACCAGCCGGTCCCCGAGCGAGAACGGCGGGGTGTTGTTCTCCAGCTGCCGCAGCCCGGTGCGCACCGTCCCGTCCTCGAGCAGCAACGTGAGCTCCGCCGGAGCGCCGTGGGTGACGTGCACCCAGAACGTCGTCGTGGCACCCGCACGGGCCACGACGACCGGCGGCAGCGCACCCGACCAATAGCGACGGTCGCAGTCGGCCAACGCCTTTCGCCGATCGTCGTCGGTTCGCGCCGACACGCCGAACGCGTCGAGCACGGCCACGATCGTGGCTTCGGCCACCGTGCGGCGGCTGCCGGTCCAGTCCTCGTACTCGGTGGCCACCCCGAAGCGGTCGGCCAGCTCGACCAACGTCGCGGGCAGATCGGTCATCGCGATCCGGCGGCGACGCGCAGCGGGCCTGACATCGGGGCTCCTTCACAGTCGGGGGCGATCTCGGCGGGCGTACCCGTTGCGGGCGAACATAACCGCCCCGCCGCGGCCCCGCCACACGGAAGAGCTGCACCGGTAGGGTCGCGGCCATGGCGGGGCCGGGGGAGTCGGACACGGCGCGTGACCGCCGTGCCCGCCTCGCGGTGGCGGCGCTGTTCCTCACCAACGGCGCGCTGTTCGCGAACCTGCTGCCGCGCTATCCGGAGATCAAGGCGGATCTGCAGCTGTCGAACGCGGAGTTCGGGATGGCGGTGGCGGCGTTCCCGGCGGGTGCCCTGACCGCCGGGCTGGCCGCCGCGACGCTGATCCGGCGCTACCGCTCGGCCCGGGTCGCGGTCGGGGGCACGCTGGGCATCGCGGTGTTCGTGGTGCTCGCCGGGGTGGCCCGTACCCCGCTGCTGTTGGCGTCGGCGCTGTTCGTCGCCGGCGCCTGCGATGCGATCACCGATGTGGCGCAGAACGCCCACGGGCTGCGGGTGCAGCGCCGCTACGGGCGGTCGATCATCAACTCGTTCCACGCGGTGTGGTCGGCCGGTGCGATCCTCGGCGGGTTGACGGGTGCCGCCGCGATCGCTCTCGGGCTGTCCCGGTGGGCGCACCTGAGCATCGCCGCCGCGGTGTTCGGCGGACTGGTGCTGCTGACCGGGCCGCTGTTGCTGCCCGGGGCCGACCACGACACCCATCCGGCGGCGCGCACCGGCGACGGCGGATCGGCCGGTGCCGCGGTGTATCTGACGCTGCTGGCGCTGGTGCTCATCGCGGTCGCGGACGCCACCGTCGAGGACGCCGGATCCACTTGGGCGACACTGTATCTGCGCGACAGTCTGGGTGTGCCGGGCCCGCTGGCGGCGTCCGGTCTGGTCGCGTTCGCCGCGGCGATGTTCATCGGCCGGGTGTTCGGCGACCGGCTGGTCGACCGGTTCGGGGAGCAGGCGGTGGCGCGCGCCGGCGGATTTCTCACCGCGGCCGGCATGGGCGCGGCGCTCGGGTGGCCGACGGTGCCCGGCACGGTGGCGGGATTCGCCGCGGCCGGGTTCGGGGTGGCCACGCTGATCCCGGCCGCGATGCACCGGGCCGATCAGCTGCCGGGCCTGCGCCCGGGAACCGGGCTGACGGTGCTGACCTGGTTGATGCGCATCGGGTTCGTCGGCGCACCGGTGCTGGTCGGGGTCATCGCCGACGCGGCCGGCCTGCGGGCCGGGCTGCTCACCGTGGTCGCCTCGGGCCTGGCGGTGACGCTGCTGGCCGATGCGCTCAGTGCCCGACCCCGGCCAGCTCGATCATGAGCACCCCGCCGACGATCAGCGCGATGCCGGCCGCCATCACCCAGGTGAGCGGCTCCCGAAAGATCACCCGGGCGATGACCGCCACCAGCGCCACCCCGCAGGCCGTCCACACCCCGTAGGCGACACCGACCGGCATCCCGAGCGCCAGCGTCAACCACAGCAGATAGAACGAGATCGCGTAGCCGGCGACCACGGGCACGATCCAGGCCTTGCGGCGGAATCCCTCCGAGGCCCGCAGCGACAGCGTCGCGAGCACCTCGACCACGATGGCACCCGCCAGCGTCAGCCACATCATCGCTCGGCCACCGCCGCGCGTTGCGACCCGAACTCGACGAGCAGCACCCCGGCGATGATCAGCGCCAGACCGCCGACGATCGGCCAGGTGAACGGGTCACCGAAGATCAGCGCGCCGAGCACCGCGGTGCCCGCCGAGCCGAGCGCACCCCAGATCCCGTAGGCGACCCCGACCGCCATCCCGGCCCGCAGCACCAGCGTCAACAGCACGAACGCCGCCGGGTAGCCCAGCACCACCAGCGCCAGCCAGCCCGGATGGTCCTGCGAGGCCCGCAACGACAGGGTGGCCGCGACCTCGATCACGATGGCGGCGGCCAGCAGCATCCACGTTCGCACGTCAGACAACGTAGGCCACCGGCGGCGCGGACCCGCCCCGAAACCCTGTGGCCCGAAATCTCCGGGGACGAAATCCTCGCTGCTCAGGGGCGGTGACGGGGGTCACGCGTAGCCTGAATGCGGTGTCGACCGACGACTCGAGGAGTGTCATGACCGACGATCAGCGGGGTCGCCCGATGACCGCCGCCGGACGCGGCACCGACGGCCTTGTCGTCGAGACCAGCCACGGCCCGGTCCGCGGCAGCGACGACGGTGAGGTGCGGTGCTGGCTGGGGATCCGCTACGCCGCCGCGCCGGTCGGTGAGCTGCGCTGGCGGGCCCCGCAACCGCCGCAGCCGTGGCGCGAGCCCGCCGACGCCACCCGGGTCGGGCCGGTCTGCCCACAGCCCACCGATCCGCGGATCCCGCTCGACCTCGGCGCGCCGCAGGGCGCGGACTGCCTGTCGCTGAACGTGTGGACCTCATCGGACACCGAGCCGGGTGCGGGCAAACCGGTGCTGGTGTGGGTGCACGGCGGCGCCTACGTGCTCGGGTCGTCGGCGCAGCCGCTCTACCACGGCGGTGTGCTGGCCCGCAGCGGCGACGCGGTGATCGTCACGCTCAACTACCGGCTCGGCCCGCTGGGCTTTCTGGACCTGTCCGGATTCGGTGACGGCTTCGAGACCAACCTCGGGCTGCGCGACGTGCTGTTCGCCCTGCAGTGGGTCCGCGACAACATCGCCGCATTCGGGGGAGATCCGAACCGGGTCACGCTGTTCGGCGAATCGGCCGGCGGTGGCATCGTCACCACCCTGCTGACCAGCCCGGCCGCGGCCGGGCTGGTCTCCGCGGCGATCGCGCAGAGCTCGCCGGCCACCTCGATCTACAGCCAGGAGCGCGCACAGCGCGTCGCGGGGACGTTCCTCGACCTGCTGGGGGTGGGCCGTGACGGGGCGCACCGGCTGCCCGAACTGCCGACGGCGGCCATCCTGGACGCCGCCAAGCGCCTGTTCGACCGGATCCCGCGGCAGACCCCGGGCATGCTGGCGTTCGCCCCGATCGTCGACGGCGACGTGGTGCCCGCACACCCGGTCCGGTCGGCGCGGGAGGGCCGCAGTCTGCCGGTGCCGCTGATCATCGGCACCAACAAGCACGAAGCCGCGCTGTTCCGGCTGCTCAAGTCGCCGCTGATGCCGATCACCCCGCAGGCGCTGCGGGCCATGTTCGAGACCATCGCGGCCGAACAGCCCGGGCTGCAGCTGCCCAGCCCGGAGCAGTTGCGCACGGTGTACCAGGGCCGCGGCAAGGTGCCCGGGATGCGGGTGGCCCGCGATGTCGGGTTCCGGATGCCGTCGATCTGGTTCGCCGAAGGGCATTCGCAGGTCGCGCCGGTGTATCTGTACCGGTTCGACTTCTGCACCCCGATGCTGCGGCTGCTGCGGCTCGGCGCCGCGCACGCGACCGAACTGCCGTACGTGTGGGGCAACCTCGTGCAGGGGCCGAAGGATCCGACGTTCCGGCTCGGCGGGCTGCGGACCGGCAGGGCGGTCTCGGCGCGGATCCGGGCCCGCTGGCTGAGCTTCGCCGCCGACGGGGTGCCGGCCGCGCCGTCGGCGCCGCGCTGGCGGCCCTACACCGCCGCCGATCGGGCCACCCTGGTCATCGACGCCGAGGACCACCTGGTGACCGACCTGGACCGCCCCATCCGTGAGGCGTGGGGCGGGGAGGTCCTCAGCTTCGGGTAGCCCGGGCCGGCCGTACACTGGGCCCGACGTTCACCCGGACGGTGTGGGCCCGACGATCACCCGGAGGTGTGGCCTTGGACTGGTCCGGCGTGTTCGCGAACGTACTGCCGCCGCTGATGCACGACCCGGTGCTGTTCGCGATCCCGTTCTTCCTGCTGATGCTGACCATCGAGTGGACGGCGGCGCGGCGGCTGGCCCACGAGGAGGCGGCCGGGCGCGCACCGGCGGGCGCATACCACGCTCCCGACGCCTGGACCAGCATCTGGATGGGCGTGGTGTCGATCTTCACCAGCGGAACGGTGAACTTCATCGCGCTGCTGGGCTACGCCGCGCTGTACGTCTACGTCGCGCCGTGGCAACTGCCCGTCGGCGCCTGGTACACCTGGGTGATCGGGATCGTCGGGGTGGACCTGCTCTACTACGTCTATCACCGCATGGCGCACCGGGTTCGGCTGTTCTGGGCCACCCATCAGGCGCACCACTCCAGCCAGTACTTCAACTTCGCCACCGCGCTGCGCCAGAAGTGGAACATCAGCGGTGACGTGGCGCTGCGGGCGGTGCTGCCGCTGCTCGGGGTGCCGCCGGCGGTGGTGTTCGCCAGCTTCTCGGTGAACCTGATCTACCAGTTCTGGATCCACACCGAACGCATCGGAAAGCTCTGGGCGCCAATCGAGTTCGTGTTCAACACGCCGTCGCATCACCGGGTGCACCACGGCATGGACCGGCAGTACCTGGACAAGAACTACGGCGGCATCTTCATCGTGTGGGACCGGCTGTTCGGCACCTTCGAGCCGGAGACCTTCCGCCCGCACTACGGGCTGACCAAACAGGTTGACACCTACAACATCTGGAAACTGCAGACCTACGAGTACGTGGCGATCGCGCGCGATGTGCGCCGGGCGGCGCGCTGGCGCGACAAACTCGGCTACGTGTTCGGCCCGCCCGGATGGCGGCCGGCCGCCGAACGGGTCGCCGCCTGAGCCGGTTCGACCGGCCGACTCGCCGCCCGCGTCGTAGGGTGCCGGTGTGCGCACGGTGTTCGACGCCCAGGTGGCACCCGAGCTCATCGACCGATCGCTGGCGGAGAGCACCTTCGGATCGGTGTGGCTCGAGATCCCGCGCCCGCACCATCCCGCGCTGAGCGCACCGGTGCACTGCGACCTACTGGTGGTCGGTGGCGGCTACACGGGGCTCTGGACCGCGCTGCAGGCCGCCGAACGCGACCCGGCGCAGCGCATCGTGCTCATCGAGGCCGAACGCATCGGCTGGGCGGCGTCGGGCCGCAACGGCGGGTTCGTCGACGCCAGCCTGACCCACGGCACCGAGAACGGCCGGTCCCGCTGGCCCGACGAGCTCGACACCCTGATCGAACTCGGGCTGGACAACCTCGACGGCATGCAGGACGACATCGCCCGGCTCGGCCTCGACGTCGACTGGCAGCGCACCGGCATGTTGACGGTGGCCACCGAACCACACCAGGTCGACTGGTTGCGCGAGGCCGCCGACGCCGGTGAGGGCCGCTTCCTCGACGAGCAGCAGGTGCGTGCCGAACTCGACTCGCCGACCTACCGGGCCGGCCTGTTCAACCCCGTCACCTGCGCGATCGTGCACCCGGCCAAGCTGGCCGTCGAACTCGCCCGGGCCTGCGCCGAGCGCGGGGTGCAGCTCCACGAACACACCGCCGCGACCGGCGTGCGTCGCGCCGGCGACGCGATCCGGGTGAGCACCGCCGGGCCCACCATCACCGCGCGCCGGGTGGTGCTGGCCACCAACGTGTTCCGCAGCCTGCTGCGCCGCAACCGGATGCACACCGTGCCGGTCTACGACTACGTGCTGGCCACCGAACCGCTGTCGGCGGACCAGCTCGACCGCATCGGCTGGCGCAGCCGCCAGGGGGTGGGGGACTGCGGCAACCAGTTCCACTACTACCGGCTGACCACCGACAACCGGATCGTCTGGGGCGGCTACGACGCGATCTACCACTTCGGCCGGCGGGTGCGCAGCGCCTACGAGGACCGCCCGTCCACCTACCGCCGCCTCGCGGCGCACTTCTTCATCACGTTCCCCCAACTCGACGACGTCCGCTTCACCCACCGCTGGGCCGGCGCGATCGACACCAACACCCGGTTCTGCGCCCACTGGGGCAGCGCGTGCGGCGGTCGGGTGGTCTACACCAACGGGTTCACCGGCCTCGGGGTGGCGGCCAGCCGGTTCGCCGCGGCGGTGTGCCTGGACCTGTTGAGCGGCCGGGACACCGAGCGGACCCGGCTGCGGATGGTCCGCCGCCGGCCGGTGCCGTTCCCGCCCGAACCGCTGGCCAGCATCGGGATCCAGGCCACCCGGTGGTCGCTGGACCGCGCCGACCACGCCGCCGGTCGCCGCAACCTGTTCCTGCGCACACTCGACCGGCTCGGTCTGGGCTTCGACTCCTGAAGTTGCTGTAACGGCGCGCCGCCGGGCGGCGAATGGCAGGGTGTAGGCGTCACCGACGGTGACGACCAGGGTCGGGGTTTGCGTGCTGCGACCGTGGGCAATTCCGGCGGTACCCGTGGGCGCCTTGGGGTTCGAGGATCGGAGGCGACAGTGCGCCGACGACGGTCACACGCGATCGCAGCGGCGGCGGCCTGCCTGGCCGCACTGGCCCTGCCGGGCACCCCGGCGCACGCCGACCCGGGCGTGCTGGTGTACCCCGGTATGGAGGTCATCCAGGGCACCAACGTCTGCACGCTGGGCTTCGTCGACGTCCGGACCCGCACGGCCTACACCGCCGGCCACTGCCGGGGCGACGGCACGGTGCGCGACAAGACCGGCACCGTGATCGGCACCCAGATGTCGTTCCGGGACAACACCCCCGACGGCGCGACGATCGACACCAACCACCAGATCACCGACTGGCAGGTGATCCGCCTGCGCCCCGACGTCGCGGTCAACGACATCCTGCCCGGAGGCCGGGTGCTGGTCGCCGGCGACGCCGTCGAACCCGAGGCGGGGCTGCGGGTCTGCCACTTCGGGGTGATGACCGGTGAGAGCTGCGGAACCATCAAGGCGGTCTACAACGGCTGGTTCACCATGACCGACGGGGTGGTCAGCCAGAAGGGCGACTCCGGCGGTCCGGTCTACGTTCCGGGGCCGGACAACCGCGCGGCGCTGGTGGGGATGTTCAACAGCACCTGGGGCGAGTTCCCGGCCGCGGTGTCCTGGCGTCAGACCAGCCAGCAGATGGAGCAGGAGGTGATCTCCGCGGCGTCGGCGAACGTGGAGGCACCGGCCGGGATGCCCTGAGATATTTCGGTATCGACTTATGTAAGTCACGGCTTGGATGTGAGCCGTGCATGCTTCGACGTCCTCGGCGACCCGGTGCGTCGGCTTCACCTCCGTGCGGCCGGAGGGGCGGTGCTGGGCGCCGCGGCTGGACGCGCCGGCCACCGAGATCGCGCGGGGAAGCGGCAGCGGCGAAAGCGGGACCAATGACCGAGATCGGCGTCGACCGCGAGTTCGACGCCGTCGCACGGACCGTCGGCAGCACAGGGATCTAGGCGGGCCGGGCGCGGCTGGTCATCGAGCACATCGTCCCGGTCGCTGCCGCCGCCGGTGCCGAACCGCGGCCGCCCGCCCGCGGCCGACCACTGCCTGGCCGCCCAGCACGGCGAGGAGCTGAACTAGAACACGTTCTAGCCAACCGGGCAGGGCGGCGATATCCTCGACCCGATGGTTGCCCAGACACCTGTCCAGGTTGCCCCCGGACCGGAATCCGCGGGCCAGTCACCCCGATCCCTTCCGAACTGCCAGGAGCGCCAGTGAGCCGACTCGACATTCCGGAGACCGTCAACGCCGCCGAGGTGACGTCGTGGTCCGACGAGGTCGACGTGGTGGTGATCGGCTTCGGCATCGCGGGCGGCTCGGCGGCGGTCAGCGCCGCCGCCGAGGGAGCGCGGGTGCTGGTGCTGGAGAAGGCCGCCGACGCCGGCGGCACCAGCGCGATGGCCGGCGGGCACTTCTATCTCGGCGGCGGCACCGCGGTGCAGCAGGCCACCGGCCACGACGACACCCCCGAGGAGATGTACAAGTACCTGGTCGCGGTCACCCCCGACCCCGACCACGAGAAGATCCGCGCCTACTGCGAGGGCAGCGTCGAACATTTCAACTGGCTGGAGTCGCTCGGTTTCCAGTTCGAGCGCAGCTTCTGGCCGGGCAAGGTGGTGGTGCCGCCGGGCACCGAGGGACTGTCCTACTCCGGCAACGAGAAGGTCTGGCCGTTCTGTGAGCTGGCCAAACCGGCGCCGCGCGGTCACTCGGTGCCGGTGCCGGGCGAAGTCGGCGGGGCGGCCATGGTGATCGAGCTGCTGGTCAAGCGCGCCACCGAACTCGGCGTGCAGATCCGCCACGAACACGGCGCCACCAACCTGGTGGTCGACGACACCGGCGCGGTGGTGGGGGTGCGCTGGAAGCACTACGGCGAGACCGGTGCGGTCAAGGCGAACTCGGTGATCATCGCGGCCGGCGGGTTCGCGATGAACCCGGAGATGGTCGCCAAGTACACGCCGGCGCTCGCCACCAAGCGGAAGACCAAACACCACGGTGAGGTGGAGCCCTACATCCTGGGCAACCCCAACGACGACGGGCTCGGCATCCGGCTCGGGGTGTCGGCCGGCGGCGTCGCCAAGAACATGGACGGGTTGTTCATCACCGCGGCGATCTACCCGCCGGAGGTCCTGGTCACCGGCGTCATCGTGAACAAGGAGGGCAAGCGGTTCGTCGCCGAGGACTCCTACCACTCGCGCACCTCGGCGTTCGTGCTCGAGCAGCCCGACCAGACCGCGTATCTGATCGTCGACGAGGCGCACATGCAGATGCCCGAGATGCCGTTGATCAAGTTCATCGACGGCTGGGAGACGATCGCGGAGATGGAGGCCGCGCTCGGCATCCCGGAGGGCAACCTGGCGGCCACACTGGAGCGCTACAACGAGAACGCCCGGCGCGGGGAGGATCCCGACTTCCACAAGCAGCCGGAGTACCTGGCGCCGCAGGATCAGGGTCCGTGGGCGGCGTTCGACCTGTCGCTGGGCCGCGCCATGTACTCCGGGTTCACCATGGGCGGGCTTGCGGTGACCATCGACGGCCAGGTGCTGCGCGAGGACGGCGCCGTGGTGCCCGGCCTGTACGCCGCCGGCGCGTGCGCGTCGAACATCGCCCAGGACGGCAAGGGCTACGCCAGCGGCGTGCAGCTCGGCGAGGGATCGTTCTTCGGCCGCCGTGCCGGCCGGCACGCCGCCCGGACCGCCCGGCGACAGCCGGCCTAGACGGTCGCGGGTTCGCTGCCCTGCACCCGGCTGAGCCGCCACTCGCCGTCGCCGAGCAGCTCGAGCTGGTGGGTGTGATGCTGCTCGACGGTGCTGCGGTGGCTGACGCTGACCAGGACGGTGTCCGGGAGCTCGGTGCGCACCAGGTTGTAGAGCAGATACTCCAGCCCCTCGTCGAGCGCGGAGGTGGACTCGTCGAGGAACACCGCCTTCGGCTTGGTGAGCAGGATGCGGGCGAACGCGATGCGCTGCTGTTCGCCGGGGGAGAGCACCTTGGCCCAGTCCTGCACCTCGTCGAGCCGGTCGACAAGATGCGCCAGCGCCACCTTGCGCAGGGTGTCCCGCAGGGTCTCGTCATCGATGGAGCCCTCGGTGTTCGGGTAGCTGACCACCGCCCGCAGATCACCCAGCGGCACGTACGGCAGCTGTGACAGGAACATCGTCTCGTTCGGGCCGCACGGCCGGGTGAGGGTGCCCGAGGTGTACGGCCACAGCTCGGCGAGGCTGCGCAGCAGCGTGGTCTTGCCGACCCCGGACTCGCCGGTGATCACCAGCGACTCGCCCGACTCCAGCCGCAGATCCAGGCCGTCGAGCAGCTGTTTGCCGTCGGGGGTGCGGACCTCGATGTCGTCGAGCTGCACCGAGCCGTCGAAGCACGCCGCGGTGGTGATCTCCGGCAGCTCGCGGCCCTTCTCGTTGGCGGTGACCAGACCGTCGAGACGGATGATCGCCGCCCGGTACCCGGCGAACAGGTCGTAGGCGTTGCGGAACCACGACAACCCGGTCTGGATCTCGCCGAACGCCGTCGCCGACTGGTTGAGCACACCGAGGGTGATCTCGCCGGAGGCGAACCGCGGGAACTGGATCAGATAGGGCAGCGGCACGATCAGCTGGCTCATCGACCAGTTCCAGCCGTTGAACCGCAGCGAGCGGTTCACGTAGCGGCGGTAGTTGGTGACGATCGGCGCGAACAGCCTGCGCAGCCCGGTGCGTTCGGCGAGCTCACCCCGGTAGAACGCCACCGCCTCGGACGCGTCGCGCAGCCGCACCAACGCGTACCGGAAGGCCGCGTTGTACTTCTCGTTGAGGAACGACAGCCCGATGATCGGCCGGCCGATCCAGAACGCGACGATCGACGCCAGCAGCACGAACACGATGCCGATCCAGAACATCGCGCGGGGCAGCTCGATCCCGATCAGCGGCAGCGTCAGCGGCCCGGAGATCTCCCACAGGATCACGGTGAACGACAGCATCGACGCGACCGCGTTGATCGCCCCGAACAACAGGGTGCGCTGCGAGTCGAAGTACGGGACGTTGGGCAGCGGGCCGTTGTTGGCGGTGAAGATGTCGATGTCGCCCTGGATGCGCTGGTCCGGGTTGTCGATGGAGCTGTCGATGAACCGCGCCCGGTAGTAGGCCTTGCCGTCGAGCCAGTCCCCGGTCAGGTAATCGGTCAGCCAGGTCCGCCAGCGCAGGCAGAACCGCTGGATCAGGTACATGTCGAACAGCAGCCGGCTGATGTGCAAGGTGGCCAGGATGCAGAACACCTTGATGGAGAACCAGAATCCGTCGATGCCGGACTGCCGGATCTCCTGGTTGCCGCTGGTGAGCCCGCTGCCCACCACCTGGATGCTGGTGAGCATGTCGCGGCCCTGGAAGCTGAACAGCACCTGCAACCGCACCCCGGCGATCACCAATAGCAGCACCAGCGCCAGCATCGCCCACACCGGCACGCTGGCGGGGCCCTTGAAGTAGTTGCCGCTGATCCGCCAGAACTGTCGGCCCCAGGAGGTGAAGTAGCGCAAGAACGTCGCGACGGCCAGCGTGGCGACCGCCGCGATGGCCCAGCCGACGGCGATCCAGTTCAGCGACAACCACAGTTCGGCACCCCAGTCCAGCGATGGGGCGAACATCCCGGTTCCGTCCATTCCGGCAACCTACAACGGGCTGCGGCGCAACGCCGGTCTGACCTGGCCGCTCACCCGGCGCCGAGTGGGGTTGATCACGCCGGTTGCCGCGGCATCCGGTGCGCGCCCCGGGCGGCGCCGGAGCCCAGGCCCGCGTTCCGCGTACGGTATGTGTGTGGCGAAGACCAAGACCCGCACTTCCGGACGTCTCAGCAGCCGGTTCTGGCGGCTGCTCGGCGCCAGCACCGAACGCGAACAGGCCCGGTCCATGGCCAAGGTGCGCGCCTCGGCCGAATTCGACGACAAGGCCGCCGGACTGGACGACGAGCAGCTGCGCAAGGCCGCCAAGCTGCTGGACCTGAGCGATCTCGCCGACTCCGCCGATATCCCGCAGTTCCTGGCGATCGCGCGGGAGGCCGCCACCCGCACCATCTCGCTGCGGCCGTTCGACGTGCAGCTGCTGGGCGCGCTGCGGATGATGGCCGGCGACGTCGTCGAGATGGCCACCGGTGAGGGCAAGACGCTGTCGGGGGCGATCGCCGCCGCCGGCTACGCGCTGGCCGGCCGCAGCGTGCACGTCATCACCATCAACGACTACCTGGCCCGGCGCGACGCCGAATGGATGGGCCCGTTGCTGGAGGCGCTGGGGCTGTCCGTCGGCTGGATCGCCGCCGAGTCCACCCCCGAGGAACGCCGCCGCGCCTACGGCTGCGACATCACCTACGGCTCGGTCAACGAGATCGGCTTCGACGTGCTGCGCGATCAGCTGGTCATCGACGTCGCCGATCTGGTCTCGCCCAACCCCGACGTGGCGCTGATCGACGAGGCCGACTCGGTGCTGGTCGACGAGGCGCTGGTGCCGCTGGTGCTGGCCGGCACCACCCACCGCGAGACGCCGCGGCAGGAGATCATCAAGCTGGTCGGCGAACTGGTCGACGACCCGGACGCCGAGCAGTACTACGCCACCGACGCCGAGGGCCGCAACGTGCACCTCACCGAGAAGGGGGCCCGGCGGCTCGAGGCCGCGCTCGGCGGCATCGACCTGTACTCCGAGGAGCACGTCGGCACCACGCTCACCGAGATCAACGTCGCGCTGCACGCGCACGTGCTGCTGCAGCGCGACGTGCACTACATCGTCCGCGACAACGCGGTGCACCTGATCAACGCCGCCCGCGGGCGCATCGCGCACCTGCAGCGCTGGCCCGACGGGCTGCAGGCCGCGGTCGAGGCCAAGGAGGGCATCGAGACCACCGAGACCGGCGAGGTGCTCGACACCATCACGGTCCAGGCGTTGATCGGGCGCTATCCGACCGTGTGTGGCATGACCGGCACCGCGCTGGCCGCCGGCGAGCAGCTGCGCCAGTTCTACAAGCTCGGCGTGTCGCCGATCCCGCCGAACACCCCCAACATCCGCGAGGACGAGCCCGACCGAGTGTACGTGACCGCGGCGGCCAAGGAGGCGGCGATCGTCGAGCACGTCAAGGAGGTGCACGCCACCGGCCGGCCGATCCTGATCGGCACCCGCGACGTCGCCGAATCCGAGGAGCTGCACGCCAAGCTGGTCAAGGCTGGGATTCCGGCGGTGTTGCTCAACGCCAAGAACGACGCCGAGGAGGCCGCGATCATCGCCGAGGCGGGCAAGCTCGGGGCGGTGACGGTGTCCACCCAGATGGCCGGCCGCGGCACCGACATCCGGTTGGGCGGGTCGAGCGCCGGGGACGACTCGGTGGAGAAGAAGAAGGTCGCCGAGCTCGGCGGCCTGCACGTCATCGGCACCGGGCGCCACCACACCGAACGGCTGGACAACCAGCTGCGCGGCCGCGCCGGGCGCCAGGGCGATCCCGGCTCGTCGGTGTTCTTCTCCAGCTGGGAGGACGACCTGGTCACCGCCCACCTGGATCCGGACAAGCTGCCGATGGAGACCGACGAGGACGGCCGGGTGGTCAGCCCCAAGGCGGCCAGCCTGCTCGACCACGCGCAGCGGGTGGCCGAGGGCCGGATGCTCGACCTGCACGCCAACACCTGGCGCTACAACCAGCTGATCGCACAGCAGCGGGCGATCCTGGTGGAACGGCGCGACACCCTGCTGCGCACCCCGGCCGCGCGCGAGGAGCTCAAGGAGCTGTGCCCGGAGCGCTACCGCGAACTCGAGGAGCGCCTCGGTGAGGAGAAGCTGGAGCGGATCTGCCGGCTGATCATGCTCTATCACCTCGACCGCGGCTGGGCCGAGCACCTGGCGTTCCTGTCCGACATCCGCGAGAGCATCCACCTGCGCGCGCTCGGCCGGCAGAACCCGCTCGACGAGTTCCACCGGATGGCCGTGGACGCCTTCGCCTCGCTGGCCGCCGACGCGATCGAGGCCGCGCAGCAGACGTTCGAGACCTCGCCGACGATCGAGGACGAACCCGGCATCGACCTGTCCAAGCTGGCCCGGCCGACGTCGACGTGGACCTACATGGTGCACGACAACCCGCTGGCCGACGAGAGCCTGTCCGCGCTGAGCCTGCCCGGGGTGTTCCGCTAGGTTTACGCCATGGAGGAGCCGGGCCGACAGACCGGGACCGCGCCGGCGTCACGGTCCCGAGTGCTGACCATCCCCAATGTGCTCAGCGTGCTGCGGCTGGTGCTGGTGCCGGTGTTTCTCTGGCTGCTGCTGGTCGAGCACGCGGTCGGCTGGGCGGTGCTCGTGCTCGTGGTCAGCGGCGTCTCCGACTGGGCCGACGGCAAGATCGCCCGGCTGGTCGACAACCAGTCCTCCCGGCTCGGGGAACTGCTCGACCCGCTGGCCGACCGGCTGTACATGATCACCACCCCGATCGCGCTGGCGCTCTACGGCGCGGTGCCGTGGCCGATCGTGCTGGCCCTGGTCGGTCGGGATATGGTGCTCGCGGCGACCCTGCCGATCCTGCGCAGCCGGGGGCTGACCGCGTTGCCGGTCACCTACATCGGCAAGGCCGCGACGTTCGCGCTGATGGCCGGGCTGCCGATGATCCTGCTCGGGCAGTGGGACGCGCAGTGGAGCCGGGTGCTGCTGGCCTGGGGGTGGGGTTTTCTGATCTGGGGGGTGGCGATGTACCTGTGGTCCGGGGTGCTGTACCTGATTCAGGTCGGGCTGGTCGTGCGGCAGATGCCCAAACGCGGCGCGACGCCGGCGGGACGGCGATGACCCTGCTGGGCGGCTGGGATCCGGAGGCCGGCCGCAGCGCCCACGGCGCCGACCGGCCCACCGTGCTGCCGGTGCCGTCGCTGCTGCGGTCGCTGTTGACCGAGCATCTCGATCCCGGTTACGCCGCCGCTGCGGAGGCCAGGGCCGCCGGCCGCCGGCACAGCCGCTGGCAGTCGTGGATGTGGCAGATCGCCGGGGCGGTGGTCATCGCGACGGTGTTCGCGTTCGCGGTGGCACAGGCGCGGGCCACCGAACCCGGTATGCGGGAGACCCAGCGGGCGCTGATCGGCAGCGTGCGCACGGTCGAGGAATCCGCCGCGGCCGCCGCCGCCCGCCGCGACGAGCTCGCCGGCCAGGTCGACGCCGAACGGCGCCGCCGCCTCGAGGGCGACGCCCGCGGCCAGCGGCTGCTCGCCGAACTCGACGAGGCCGGCTTCGCCGCGGCCGCCACCGCGGTGACCGGGCCCGGACTGCGGATCACCGTGACCGACCCCGGGGTGTCCGGGGACCTGACCGACCTGTCCAAACAGCGGTTGCCGGGCAGCCGGCAGGTGATCCTCGACCGCGACCTGCAGCTGGTCGTCAATTCGCTGTGGGGCAGCGGGGCGGAGGCGATCTCGGTCGGCGGGGTGCGGATCGGGCCCAACGTCACCATCCGGCAGGCGGGCGGCGGGATCCTGGTCGACAATCAACCCATCGCCAGCCCCTATGAGATCCTCGCGGTCGGGCCGCCGCACCACCTGCAGGACGCGTTCGACGCCAGCACCGCCCTGCAGCGGCTGCGCCTGCTGGAGAGCTCCTACGGTGTGGGCGTGCAGGTCGCCACCGCCGAGAACCTCACCCTGCCGGCCGGGTCGGTCCGAGAGGTCAATTTCGCCAAGGACTTCGGCGGGTAACCCACCGCGAACACCCGACAGAAAGAGAACGTGAAGCCAACCCCATGATCGGAATCGCCGCACTCGTCATCGGAATCATCCTCGGCCTGGTGTTCTCCCCGGATGTGCCCGAGGCCGTTCAGCCGTACCTGCCGATTGCCGTCGTCGCCGCCCTCGACGCCGTATTCGGCGGATTGCGCGCGTATTTGGAGCGGATCTTCGACTCCAAGGTGTTCGTGGTGTCGTTCACGTTCAACGTGCTGGTCGCCGCGCTCATCGTCTACCTGGGCGATCAGCTCGGGGTGGGCACCCAGTTGACCACCGCGATCGTGGTGGTGCTGGGCATCCGGATCTTCGGCAACGCGGCCGCGTTGCGGCGCAGATTGTTCGGTGCGTGAGATGGGGGAGCACACAGCGCGGGGATCCGGCGGCGGCCGCCACGAGCTGCCGCCCGGCCGGCCGGCACCGGAGATCGGCAAACTGCACGGCGGAGGTGTGGCCGGAGTGGTGCGCCGCGGCCGGTCCCAACTCGCGTTCGGGGTGCTGGCGGTGCTGCTGTGCCTGCTGTCCGGGGTGGCGATCGCCACCCAGGTGCGCCAGACCAACTCCGACGACTCGCTGGAGACCGCCCGCCCGGCCGACCTGCTGGTGTTGCTGGATTCGCTGCAGCAGCGGGAGGCTGCGCTCAACACCGAGGTCGCCGACCTGCAGCGCACGCTCGCCGAGTTGCAGGCGTCCGGATCCAGCGATCAGGCGGCCATCGAGAACGCGCAGGCCCGGCTGGCGGCGCTGTCGATCCTGATCGGCGTGGTCCCGGCCACCGGTCCGGGTGTGACGCTGACCATCACCGACACCGCGCCCGGGGTGCCGCCCGAGACCCTGATCGATGTCATCAACGAGCTCCGCAACGCCGGTGCCGAGGCGATGGAGATCCGTGGCGGCGGCGAGGGCGGACCCGCGGTCCGGGTCGGGGTGGACACCGCGGTGGTGGGCGAGCCTGGTCGGCTGGTGGTCGACGGCGTCACCCTGAGCCCGCCGTATTCCATTGTGGCCATTGGCGATCCGCCAACCTTGGCGGCGGCGCTGAACATCCCCGGCGGGGCGGTGGACAGCGTCGAGCGGGTGGGCGGGGAGATGACGGTGGCACAATCCGAGCGGGTCGAGGTCACCGCCTTGCGGCAACCGAAACCGCGACAATACGCTCAGCCCGTCAAGTAACCATCCCGAGGAGCGCCGTGAGCGAAATCCCAGCCGACCTGTACTACACCTCCGAGCACGAGTGGGTGCTGCGCACCGGTGAGGACACCGTGCGCGTCGGGATCACCGACTACGCCCAGTCGGCGCTCGGCGATGTGGTGTTCGTTCAGCTGCCCGAGGTGGGCGCGGAGGTGACCGCCGGCGAGTCCTTCGGCGAGGTCGAGTCGACCAAGTCGGTCTCCGACCTGTACGCCCCCGTCACCGCGAAAGTCATTGCCGTCAACGGTGATCTGGAGGCCAATCCCGACCTGATCAACTCGGATCCCTACGGCGCCGGGTGGCTTATCGACCTGCAGGCCGACCCCGAGTCGCTGTCCGCCGGGCTCGACGCGCTGCTCGACGCGGACGGCTACCGCGCCGCCGTGTCCGAGTGATGTGTTGTTAGGGTTTGCAGACCGGATACCAACCAGAGCGGATCCGGCGGTGGTGGACCCGACAACGTCCACTGCGCGGTACGGTCGACATCGGACGAAACATCGGCTGGTGTCCGGCCTGATATCGCCACAGCAGCCAGTGAGGAGCAGCGGGTGACGGACAAGGACCAGAATTCTGGGGCTGACCAGACGTCTGACGAAGTCACCGTGGAGACGACATCGGTTTTCCGCGCGGACTTCCTCAACGAATTGGACGCCCCGGCGGCAGCAGGCACCGAGGGGGCGGTCACCGGTGTCGAGGGCCTGCCCGTGGGGTCTGCGTTGCTGGTGGTCAAGCGCGGCCCCAATGCCGGGTCACGGTTCCTGCTCGACCAGCCCGTCACATCGGCGGGTCGGCACCCCGACAGCGACATCTTTCTCGATGATGTGACTGTGAGCCGCCGTCACGCCGAATTCCGGCAGGTGGGCAACGAGTTCCACGTCGTCGACGTGGGCAGCCTCAACGGCACCTACGTCAACCGGGAGCCGGTTGACTCGGCGGTGCTGGCCAACGGCGACGAGGTTCAGATCGGTAAGTTCCGCCTGGTCTTTCTGACCGGGCCCAAGGGCGACGACAACGGTCCAGGAAGCTAGTGACAGCACCCGACACCCCCGCACTCCCCGGGATGTCGATCGGAGCGGTCCTCGAATTGCTGCGACCGGAATTCCCGGATGTGACCATCTCCAAGATCCGGTTCTTGGAGTCCGAAGGACTGGTCACCCCCCAGCGGACGGCGTCGGGCTACCGGCGGTTCACCGCCTACGACTGCGCCCGGCTGCGCTACATCCTCACCGCCCAGCGCGACCTGTACCTGCCGCTGAAGGTGATCAAGGCCCAGCTGGACGCGGCGCCGGACGGGGAGTTGCCGGAGATCACCAAATCCCCGTACGGCGCACCGCGATTGGTTCCGGACCCGGACCGGCCCGGTACCGCCGGCGCCCCGGGCTCTGCCGGGGCGGTGTCGCCGACGCCGGCGCGGCTGAGCCGCGAGGACCTGCTGGCCCGCTCCGGGGTGGATGAGGAGCTGCTCAACGCGTTGATCAAGGCCGGGATCATCCGCACCGGGCCCGGCGGCTTCTTCGACGAGCACTCGGTGGTCATCGCCCAGTGCGCCCGCGCCCTGGGCGAGTACGGCGTCGAGCCGCGCCACCTGCGCGCCTTCCGCAGCGCCGCCGACCGGCAGTCGGATCTGATCGCCCAGATCGCCGGCCCGGTGGTCAAGGCGGGCAAGGACGGGGCCCGCGACCGCGCCGACGACCTCGCCCGCGAGGTGGCCGCGCTGGCCATCACGCTGCACACCTCGCTGATCAAATCCGCGGTGCGCGACGTACTCGACCGCTGAGGACTAGACTCGATTGTGAGCCTGTCGGAAGGCTGGCAGGCAGCGTCTTTCATGCGGAGGGCAGACTCAGATGGGTGAGGTTCGTGTGGTCGGCATTCGCGTGGAGCAGCCGCAGAACCAGCCGGTGTTGTTGCTCCGCGAGACCACGGGCGACCGTTACCTACCGATCTGGATCGGCCAGGCGGAGGCAGCGGCGATCGCGCTCGAACAGCAGGGTGTGGAGCCCGCCCGCCCTCTGACGCACGACTTGTTCCGAGATGTCATTGCGGCCCTGGGGCATTCGCTCAAGGAAGTCCGCATCGTCGACCTGCAGGAGGGCACCTTCTACGCCGACCTGATCTTCGACCGGGACATCCGGGTGTCGGCCCGCCCGTCCGACTCGGTGGCCATCGCGCTGCGCGTCGGGGCGCCGATCTACGTCGAGGAGTCGGTGTTGGCGGAGGCCGGCCTGCTGATCCCCGACGAGGACGACGAGGAGGCCGCCGGAGAGGTCCGCGAGGACGAGGTCGAGAAGTTCAAGCAGTTCCTCGACAGCGTGTCACCCGACGACTTCAAGGCCACCTGACCCGCAGGCGGCCCGGCCGCCGGGGTCCGCGTCCGGCCCGAGGAATCGAGATGATTACGGAAACGTCTCGTCGGCGCCGACACGCGGCGGCGTTTTCGTCAACCGACGATCGGGCGGCCATACTCTGGTGACAGGCCACCGATGGGCAGTCGCACCCACGGCGGAACGCGTATGCTCGACAGAATCGAGGTTGGGCAAATGCGCCGTCGTTCAGGTCACCGACGCGAGTTCGACCGGGCGAGAGGATTCGGAAGTGGGAGACACGCCACGTCAAGAAGAACTGGACCTGTCTACTGGTACCACCGCTGACGAGGCTCGGCCGTCCACTCCCGGCGAACCGGTGCAGCCCGGGCTGTTCCCGGACGATTCGGTGCCTGACGAGCTGATCGGCTACCGCGGCCCGAGCGCCTGTCAGATCGCCGGCATCACCTACCGCCAGCTGGACTACTGGGCGCGCACCTCGCTGGTGGTGCCCTCCATCCGCAGCGCGGCCGGATCGGGCAGCCAGCGGCTGTACTCGTTCAAGGACATCCTGGTCCTCAAGATCGTGAAGCGGTTGCTCGACACCGGCATCTCGCTGCACAACATCCGCGTCGCGGTCGAGCACCTGCGCAAGCGCGGGGTTCAGGACCTGGCCAACATCACCCTGTTCTCCGACGGCACCACGGTCTACGAGTGCACCTCCGCCGAGGAGGTAGTCGACCTGCTGCAGGGCGGCCAGGGCGTGTTCGGGATCGCCGTCGCCGGGGCGATGCGGGAACTCACCGGCGTGATCAAGGACTTCCCGGGCGAGCGGGCCGACGGCGGCGAGGCCATCCCCGCACCCGAGGACGAGTTGGCCTCCCGCCGCAAGCAGCGCGACCGCAAGATCGGCTGACCGGCGCCCGCGTCCCGGGCGAGTACACTCACAACCGCATCGCCACGTGCGCGGGAGAGTTCCGTGGCCGCCAGTCACGGACGCCGAAGGAGCAACACCTCTCCGTCAACCTCTCAGGCCCCAGGACCGCGCACGGTCACGATGCCTCTGGAAAGCGGCGAGCACCGGCTCGCCCGCCCATGGGGAAAGGCCGCCCGGTGCCAACGCAGCGGGGGCCGAATCTCTCAGGCGCCCGGATCCGGGTCGACGACAGAGGGAGAGGAACCGCAGCGGTTCCTTTCGTGTGTCAGGAGATCCGAAGTGTCCGACCAGACCCAACCGCAGTTCGCCGCCCGCCACATCGGCCCCGACGCCGACGCCGTGGCGCACATGCTCGACGTCATCGGGGTGTCCTCGCTCGACGAGCTGGCCGCCAAGGCGCTGCCCGCCCGGATCCTGGAACCGCTGGGCACCGACGGCGCCGCGGCCGGTCTGGACGCGCTGCCCGAACCGGTCGACGAGGCGCAGGCGCTGGCCGAGTTGCGGGCGCTGGCCGAGTCCAACACCGTCGCGGTGTCGATGATCGGCCAGGGCTACTTCGACACCATCACCCCGGCGGTGCTGCGCCGTAACATCCTGGAGAACCCGGCCTGGTACACCGCCTACACCCCGTACCAGCCGGAGATCAGCCAGGGCCGGCTGGAGGCGCTGCTGAACTTCCAGACCATGGTCGCCGACCTGACCGGGCTGGAGATCGCCAACGCGTCGATGCTCGACGAGGCCACCGCCGCCGCCGAGGCGATGACGCTGATGCACCGGGCCGCCAAGGGCAAGCTCAACCGGCTGGTCGTCGACACCGATCTGTACCCGCAGACCGCCGCGGTGCTGGCCACCCGGGCCCGGCCGCTGGGCATCGAGATCGTCACCGCCGACCTGACCGCCGGGCTGCCCGACGGCGAGTTCTTCGGGGTGATCGTGCAGTTGCCCGGCGCGTCGGGCCGGTTGGTGGACTGGTCGGAGCTGGTCGCCCGGGCGCACGAACGGGGGGCGCTGGTGGCGGTCGGCGCCGACCTGCTGGCGCTGACGTTGGTCACCCCGCCCGGCGAGATCGGCGCCGACGTCGCGTTCGGCACCACCCAGCGGTTCGGGGTGCCGATGGGCTTCGGCGGCCCGCACGCCGGTTATCTGGCCGCACACGCCCGCCACGCCCGCCAGCTGCCGGGCCGGCTGGTCGGCGTGTCCAAGGACGCCGACGGGTCCCCGGCCTACCGGCTGGCGCTGCAGACCCGCGAGCAGCACATCCGCCGCGACAAGGCCACCAGCAACATCTGCACCGCGCAGGTGCTGCTGGCGGTGGTGGCCGCGATGTACGCGAGCTACCACGGCGCCGAGGGGCTGACCGCGATCGCCCGCCGGGTGCACGGCCACGCCCGGGCGCTGGCCGCGGGCCTGACCGCGGCCGGGGTCGAGGTGGTGCACCGCAGCTTCTTCGACACCGTGCTGGCCAGGGTGCCGGGCCGGGCCGAGGCGGTGCGCGCCGCGGCCAAACAGCGCGGCATCAACATCTGGCTGGTCGACGCCGACCACGTGTCGGTGGCCTGTGACGAGGTCACCACCGCCGAGCACGTCGCAGCGGTGCTCGCGGCGTTCGGCGCCGAACCGGTGACGACGGACTTCGACGGGCCCGACATCGCCACCCGCACCACGGCGTTCCTCACCCATCCGGCGTTCACCCGGTACCGCACCGAGACCGCGATGATGCGCTACCTGCGCGGCCTCGCCGACAAGGACATCGCTCTGGACCGCAGCATGATCCCGCTGGGGTCGTGCACCATGAAGCTCAACGCGGCCGCCGAGATGGAGCCGATCACCTGGCCGGAGTTCGGCCGGCTGCATCCGTTCGCGCCGGCGTCGGACACCCCCGGCATCCGCCGGCTCATCGCCGACCTGCAGAACTGGCTGGCCGCGATCACCGGCTACGACGCGGTGTCGCTGCAGCCCAACGCGGGTTCGCAGGGGGAGTACGCGGGGCTGCTGGCGATCCAGGCCTACCACGCCGAACGCGGTGAACCGCACCGCGACGTGTGCCTGATCCCGTCCAGCGCGCACGGCACCAACGCCGCGTCCGCCGCGCTGGCCGGGATGCGGGTCGTCGTCGTGGGCTGCCGGCCGAACGGCGACGTGGACCTCGACGACCTGCGCGCCAAGATCGCCGAGCACGCCGACCGGCTCTCGGCGCTGATGATCACCTACCCGTCCACCCACGGGGTCTACGAGCACGACATCACCGAGATCTGCGCGGCGGTGCACGACGCCGGCGGCCAGGTCTACGTCGACGGCGCCAACCTCAACGCGCTGGTCGGGCTGGCCCGGCCGGGCCGGTTCGGCGGCGACGTCAGCCACCTGAACCTGCACAAGACGTTCTGCATCCCGCACGGCGGCGGCGGCCCCGGCGTCGGGCCGGTCGCGGTCCGCGCCCACCTGGCCAAGTACCTGCCCGGCCATCCGCTCGCCGAGGAGCTGCCGGACAGTCCGCCGGTGTCGGCCGCGCCGTACGGTTCGGCGTCGATCCTGCCGATCACCTGGATGTATCTGCGCATGATGGGCGGGGCCGGGCTGCGGGGGGCGACGCTGGTGGCGATCGCGGCCGCCAATTACATCGCCCGCCGCCTCGACGAGTCGTTCCCGGTGCTCTACACCGGCGAGAACGGCATGGTCGCCCACGAGTGCATCCTGGATCTGCGGGCGATCACCAAGGCCACCGGCGTGACCGTCGACGACGTCGCAAAACGGTTGGCCGACTACGGGTTCCACGCGCCGACCATGAGCTTCCCGGTGTCCGGGACGCTGATGGTCGAGCCCACCGAGAGCGAGAGCCTGGCCGAGCTGGACGCGTTCTGCGAGGCGATGATCGCGATCCGCCGCGAGATCGACCGGGTCGGTTCGGGGGAGTGGCCGGCCGACGACAACCCGCTGCGCAACGCGCCGCACACCGCCGAATGCCTGGTCGCCGCCGAGTGGAACCACCCGTACACCCGGGAGGAGGCGGCCTACCCGCTGGGCAAGGACTTCCGGCCCAAGGTGTGGCCGCCGGTGCGCCGCATCGACGGCGCCTACGGTGACCGCAACCTGGTGTGCTCCTGCCCGCCGGTGGAGGCGTTCGCGTAACGCGGGTCACCCGAATCCCGGCGCCGAAATCCCCGGGACGGCGGCGCCCGGCGACTAGGGTCGGGAGTCGTGTTGCCGGCAACCGTGGTGGACTGGCGCGACGGTGGACGCTGGCTGACCACCCGAACGGGCCGGCGGGTGTTCACCCGCTCGGCATCCGGGGACGGCCCGACGATCCTGCTGTTGCACGGCTACCCGTCGAGCTCCTACGACTACCGGCGGGTGGTCGAGCACCTGGCCGGCCGGGCCTGGGTGACGCTGGACTTCCTCGGTTTCGGCCTGTCGGACAAACCCCGCCCGCACCGCTACAGCCTGTTCGAGCAGGCCGACATCGTCGAGGAGGTGATCGCGGCCACCGCGACCGGGCCGGTGGTGGCGATCGCCCACGACATGGGCACCTCGGTGGCGACCGAACTGCTGGCCCGCGACCTGCAGGGGCGGCTCACGTTCGACCTGCAGGCGTGCGTGCTGACCAACGGCAGCGTGATCCTCGACCGGGCCACGCTGCAGCCGTCCCAGAAAATTCTGCGCAGCCGGCTCGGCCCGCTGGCGGCACGGTTCGCCAACCAGCGGTCGTTCGCCCGTTCCTTCGGCCGGCTGTTCAGCCCGATGCACCCGCTGACGCGGGAGGAGGCCGACGCGCAGTGGGCGCTGCTGTCGCACCAGGACGGACACCGGATCGTCCACCTGCTGATCGCCTACCTCGATGAGCGGGTGCGCTACGCGCCGCGGTGGCACGGCGCGGTGCGGGACTGGCCGCGACCGCTGAGTTTCCTGTGGGCGCTCGACGACCCGGTCGCCACCACCCATGTGCTCGACGGGTTGCGTGAGCTTCGCCCGACCGCCCCGGTGGTCGAGCTGCGCAGTGTCGGCCACTACCCCCAGGTCGAGGTGCCGGAGCGGTTCGCGCGCGCCGCGCTGGACCTGCTGGCCGGGCCGTTCTGACCCCACCGGGCCGCTCTAACCCAACAGGGTGGTGATCGCGGTCACCAGCTCCGGCCCGGCCGAGCTCGCCAGGTTCTGGTAGCGCCCGCCGGTGATCTGCGCGACCGCCTCCCAGGTGGGGCGGTCGGCGTCGTCGCCGAAATCGATGACGTTGACCGCGATCGGGCGTTGCGGGTCGAACGCGCCGCGCAGGAAGTCCTGCAGGCCCGGCCCGTCGAGGGTGCGGTCGGTGTGCGGCCCGGTGGTGATCACCAGAACCGAATTGTTCTGCCCCTCGACGTAGTTCTCCGTCGCCTGCTGGTAGACCAGGCGCAGCGTGGTGAACGAGACCGCGCCGCCGCTGGAGGCGTCCTGAGCCCGCAACTGCTCGGTCAGCACCTCCGAGCGGGGCCGGCCGCCGACCGGTGCGGACAGCTCGCCCAGGGGCACCTCGGAGCGGCCCTCGACGCCGTCGAAGGTCCACAACCCGACCGCGGCGTTGCCCGGCAGCGCACCCAACCGGGCGGTGAGCGCGTCGACCACATTGGCCAGCCGGGACCGGCCGCCGTCGTCGGTCGGCATGGACTGGTCCAGCATGATCGTCACCGCGCCGGTGCGCACCGGTGTGGTCAGCGCGTTGGCCAAGGTGGCGCGTTCGGCGGCGTCGGCCACCGCCACCCGATCGCCGATGTCGGCGAAGTCGACGATGTCGCTGTCCGGAGGCTCGGCGCCCTCGGCGTGGAAACCGGCCTCGGCCAGCGTGGCGAGCTGTTCGCCCTTGCGCAGGAACCTGGCGAACTCGCTGGCCGCCGACATCTGCTCCTGCGACAGCCAGTTGCCGTCCAGCAAGACCGCGGGGTAGTCGGCCACCGCGGCCGGCCCGGCCGGCCGCCAGGCGGCCAGCCGGCCCTTGGCGTCGGAGTTCGCCTGGGCGTGCTGGTAGAGCTGTTGTTCGGTGGTCACCACCGCATGCACCTCGGCGGTGGCCGGATCGGAGGCGTCGATCAGCGCGTCCAGTGCGGTCGCGGCGGTGGTGTCGGCGAGCCGCGGCTGGCCGGCGACCAGCGCGTTGATCGCGTTCAGGCCGGCGGTCGCCGGGGCGCCGGGAGGGGCCGACGTCGCGGCGACGGCCTCGGCGACCAGGTAGGACGCGTCCGCGTCGCCGCGCACCGGCAACGCCAGCCGCAGCGAACCCCAGCCGCGCAGCCCCAGCCCGTCCAGCGTGTCCGGTTCGTTCTGCAGCCGCGGCAGGTCCGCCCACGTCCGCTGGCCGAGGGCGTGCTTCAGCTCGGGCCGGACCGCGAGCACGACCGGCGTGCTGACCAGTGACCGGCTGTCGCTGACCGCCTGCGCCCCGGCGCTGGCCTCCAGCCGGGCCGCGGAGATCGAGCTGGCCGGTATCCACAGCGCCGGGCGCTCACCGAGGTCGGTGGGCCAGGTGCCGATGAATCCGTTGACCACCCGGTCGGCGTCGGCGGCGGTGACGCCGATCTTCACACACCGGTCGCCGACCGGGGCGGCCTTGGCGTTGTAGGACTCGGCCAGCGACGAGATGTGTTCGGCGATCGACGGGTCGGCGACGACGCCGACGGTGAGGTCGCCCTCCACGCAGCGCGCCGCGGCGGCCTCGCTGCGGTCGTCGAGCACGTCGCCGACGAACCGCCACAGGATCACCGCGCCCACCACCACGACGACGCTGACCAGCGCGACGATCACGCCGACGCTGACACCGCGCCGCCCGCCGGACACCGCACGGTGGCTGCCGGTCCACTCGTTGTTCCCGTCGGCGCTGTGCGCACCGCGGCGCGGTCGGCGCGGCGGGACCGACCCGCCGCCCCCGCCGGCGGTCGCCGGGAAGCGGTCCTCGTCGTCGTCATCGTCAATGTCGGCCGGGCCGGCGGGGTCGGCCGGGCGGCCGAACCGGCGCGGGGTCGGGGACTCACCGGTCTCGACGCGCGTCACGCCCGGGCCGCGCCAGCGGGCACCGGCGTCGTCGCTGTCGTCGAGGTCGGGGTCGTCGTCGGTGTCGAACCGGTCCGGCCGGCTGTCGTCGACGTCGAAGTCGTACCACTCGGAGCGGTCGCGCGGGCCGGTACGGTAGCCGGCCGGCTCGTCGCCGGGGTAGCGCGGTGAGTACCCGGCCCGCGGGTCCCCGGCGTGGTCGGCGCGCCGACGGGCCGGAGCCCAGCCCGGGCGGTCGATGTGCTCCTCGGACCCGTAGCCGGGCTCGGCCATCCGACGGCGATAGGGGTCGGCGTCGGCCCGGCGCCGCCGCGGCGGTGCCGGTTCGGCCCTCCCGGTGGACGCGTCGCCGCCGTGGCGCGGCGGGTGGCGCGGAGCGTCGCCGGCAGGGGTGACCCGCCCGAAGCGCTCGGTCTGGGGTTCGAGGTCCTCCTCGGGTGCGTCCTCGGGATCGGGCTTGCTATGCCGGCCCATGAGCGTCCTTCACGTCGCGACGTCGTATCGGTCAGGACCCGCGCAGGGTGGCCTTCAGTTCACGTCGACGGCGATGCAGGATCGGCTCGGTGTAGCCGTTGGGCTGCGAGGTTCCGGACAGGATCAGCTCCTGGGCGGCCTGGAAGGCGATGCTGGCGTCCGGGTCGGGCGCCATCGGCCGGTAGTTCGGGTCGCCGGCGTTCTGCTGGTCGACCACCGCGGCCATCCGGCGCAGGCTGGCCTTGACGTCCTCCTCGGTGATCACCCCGTGGCGCAGCCAGTTGGCCAGCAGCTGGCTGGAGATGCGCAGTGTGGCGCGGTCCTCCATGAGCGCGACGTTATGGATGTCGGGCACCTTCGAGCAGCCGATGCCCTGGTCGATCCAGCGCACCACGTAGCCGAGGATCGACTGGCAGTTGTTGTCCACCTCTTCGCGGATCTCGTCCGGCGCCCACGCCAGCTCCTTGGCCAGCGGGATGGTCAACAGCTGGTCGATGGTGGTGCGGCGCTTGCCGGCCAGCTCCTTGTGCACGGCGAACACGTCGACCTGGTGGTAGTGCATGGCGTGCAGGGTGGCCGCGGTCGGCGACGGCACCCACGCGGTGGTGGCGCCGGCCTTGGGCTGGCCGATCTTCTGCTCGACCATGTCAGCCATCAGGTCGGTCATCGCCCACATGCCCTTGCCGATCTGGGCCTTTCCGGAGAACCCGCAGGCCAGGCCGATGTCGACGTTCTGATCCTCGTAGGCCTGGATCCATACGGTGTTCTTCATCGCGCCCTTGCGGATCATCGGCCCGGCCTCCATCGAGGTATGGATCTCGTCGCCGGTGCGGTCGAGGAAGCCGGTGTTGATGAACACCACCCGGTCGGCGGCCTCCTTGATGCAGGCCTTGAGGTTGGCCGAGGTGCGCCGCTCCTCGTCCATGATGCCGACCTTGAGGGTCTTCGGCGGCAGCCCGAGCACGTCCTCCACCCGGCTGAACAACTCGACGGTGAAGGCCACCTCGTCGGGCCCGTGCATCTTCGGCTTGACGATGTAGATCGACCCGGTGCGGGAGTTGACGAACGGACCGTTCTCCTCGCTCGCCCTGAGCCCGTGGATCGCGATCAGGCTGGTGAACAGGGCGTCCATGATGCCCTCGAACACCTCTTTGCCGTCCGAGCCGTTGTCGTCGAACACGATCGCGTCGTTGGTCATCAGGTGACCGACGTTGCGCACGAACAACAGGCTGCGGCCCGGCAGGGTGAACTCGCCGGAACCGTCCGGCGTGGTGTAGGTGCGGTCGGGGTTGAGCACCCGGGTGAAGGTGCGCCCGTCCTTGGTGACCTCTTCGGCCAGGTCGCCCTTGTTCAGGCCCAGCCAGTTGCGGTAGCCGAGCACCTTGTCCTCGGCGTCGACCGCGGCGACCGAGTCCTCGAAGTCCATGATCGTGGTGACCGCGGCCTCGAGGACGACGTCCTTGATTCCGGCCTTGTCGGTCTTGCCGACGGCGGAGTCCGGGTCGATCTGGATCTCGATGTGCAGGCCGTGGTTGCGCAACAGCACCGACCACGCCGGATCGCCCAGCTTGCCGGTGTAGCCGACGAACTTCTCCGGCTGGGCCAGCCCGGTGCTGTTCTCACCCAGCGCCACGACCAGCGTGCCGTCCTCGATGCGCAGACCGGTCACATCGGACCAGCTGCCGTCGGCCAGCGGGACCGCCTCGTCGAGGAAGTCGCGGGCGTAGGCGATCACCTTCGCGCCGCGCACCGGGTTGTAGCCGGTGCCCTTCTCGGCGCCGTCGTCCTCGGGGATGACGTCGGTGCCGTACAGCGCGTCGTAGAGCGAACCCCACCGGGCGTTGGCGGCGTTGAGCGCGAACCGTGCGTTGAGGATCGGCACCACCAGCTGCGGGCCGGCCGTTGTCGAGATCTCCTCGTCCACGCCGGTGGTGGTGATGGTGAAGTCCTCCGGCTCGGGCAGCAGATAGCCGATCTCGATGAGGAACTGTTTGTACGCCTCCTGATCGATCGGCTCGATCACCCGCTGCCGGTGCCACTTGTCGATGCGGGCCTGCAGCTCGTCGCGGCGGGCCAGCAGTTCCTCATTGCGGGGGGTGAGGTCGGTGACGACCTTGTCCACTCCGGCCCAGAAGGTGTCGGGATCGATGCCGGTACCCGGCAGCGCCTCGTTGTTGATGAAGTCGTACAACACCTGGGCCACGCGCAGGTTCCCCACCGTCACGCGATCGGTCATCTGTCCTCTCCCTAAGCCGAACAAGGCGTCTCGGGGCCGCCTCGTCGGTCCAGCTTACCCATCGGTAACTGCGGCTATTCGTCGGTGGCGACGCCGGCCTGCGCGGAATCGTAAGCCGCGAGAAGTGCGTCACAACGGTCGGCCAATGTGGCCCGCAGCGGGGCCGCCTGTTCGGCGATGCGCTGCTGCAGCCGCACGTACTCGGCCCGGCCCTCCGGTCGTTCGATGGCGATCGGGGCGAATCCGTAGCCGCGCAGATCATAGGGGCTGGCCCGCATGTCCAGTTCACGGGCCTGCGCGGCCAGCTCCAGACAGTCCATGACGAGCTCGGACTCCACCAGCGGGCCGAGCATGTAGGACCACTTGTACAGGTCCATCGCGGCGTGCAGGCAGCCCGGTTGTTCGGCGGAGATCTGGTCCCGGCGGGTGAGCCGGCGGCAGTTGCGCCGCGCGGCCGCCGGGGTGAAGAACCGGAACGCGTCGAAGTGACTGCAGCGCAACGGCAGCGACTCCACGACCGCATCGGTGCCGGCGTGGCCGAGGCGCAGCGGGACATAGTGGTGGCGCACCGCCGGGGTCCGGTACACCATCGCCCACTCGTGCAGGCCGAAACAGTTGAACCGGGCCGGCCGCGACGCGGTGGCGCGCAGCAGCCGGGCAACGAACCGCACCGTCTCGATGCGCGCCGCTAGGTAGTCGCGGGTGACGGTCACCCCGTCCCCGGTGCGGCCGTAGCCGGTGCGGTGCAGGAACCGCTCGGCGGACGGTCCGGTCAGCACGGCGCCGAAACCGGGGTGCCAGCGGCGCAGCAGCCGCGGCCGCAGGCTGTAGTAGGTGAACAGGAAGTCCCACACCGGATGCGGTTCGCCCGCCGGGGTGCGGTGCGTGCGCAGGAACTCCTCGACCCGGGCGCGGTGGGCGGCCTCCCGCGCGCGCCACTGCGGTTCGGCCAGGACCCGGGGTTCAGGCCCGAGCGATTCAGACCCGAGAGATTCAGACCCGAGCGATTCAGACACGGTGCGTCCCGTCGCGCACGGTGCCCACCAGGTCCTCGACCATGTCCTCGAGGGCGACCATCGCGGTCACCCGGCCCGCGGCGTCGACCGCCAGCGCGAGGTGGGCGTTGTCGCGGCGCAACCGTGACAGCGCGTCGGGCAGCGGCATGGTCGCCGGCACCCGCGGCAGGGGCCGGATCATCGACCGGTCCAGCACCGCGTCGACGTCGTCGACCTGGGGGAGCACGTCCTTGATGTGCAGGTAGCCGAGATAGTTGCCGGCGCCGTCGACGACCGGGAAGCGGGAGTAGCCGGTTTCCACCAGCGCCTGTTCCACGGCGCCGACCGTCGGTCCCCGGCCGTCGCCGGCGACCGGCACGGCGCGGATCTCGGCGACCGGAACAGCCACATCGGCGACGATACGCGTGCGGATCTGCAGGGCGCGGGTGAGCCGGCTGTGCTCCTCGGGGTCGAGCAGCCCCTCCGACAGCGATTCGGCGATCATCTCCGACAGCTCCACGGTCGACACCGTGACGTCGAGCTCGTCCTTGGGCTGCACCCGCAGCAGTCGCAGCGAGGCGTTGGCGCACCAGTTGTAGAACGCGACCGCCGGGCGGGCCGCCCGGATGTAGACCAGATAGACCGGGATCAGCAGCATCGCGGTCTTCTCCGGCCCGGCGATCGCGATGTTCTTCGGCACCATCTCGCCGAGCAGCACGTGCAGGGTGACCACGACGGCCAGCGCCACCGCGAACGACACGCTATGGCGCACCGCGTCGGGGATGCCGACCAGGTCGAACGGCTTCTCCAGCAGGTGCGCGACCGCGGGCTCGCCGACGCGACCCAACAGGATGGAGCAGATCGTGATGCCCAGCTGCGAGCCGGCCAGCATCAGCGACAGCCGCTCGCCGGCCCGGATCACCGTGACCGCGCTGCGCTTGCCCTGCTGGGCGAGCGCTTCGAGGCGGTCGCGGCGCGCCGAGATCAGCGCGAACTCGGAGGCCACGAAGAACGCGTTGGCGGCCAGCAACACCACGGCCAGCAGCGCGCCCAGTAGGTCGCTACCCATCGGTGCCGACCTCCTCGGGCAACTGGGTGATCTCGACGACGTCGATGCGGCGGCCCTCCATCTGCACCACCGTCGCCAGCCAGCGGGTCGAGTCGGGACCGGTCCCGTTCGGGTCCATGGCCCGCAGCACCACCGACTCACCGGCCTGCGGGATGTGGCCGAGTTCTTCGAGCACCAGCCCGCCGATCGTCTCGTAGTCGCCCTCGGGCGCCCGGAACCCGGTGGCCGCGGCGACCTCGTCGATGCGCAGCAGTCCCGATACCCGCCACCCCCGCCCGCAGCGCACCACGTCGGGCAGCAGCACGTCGTGTTCGTCGCGGACGTCGCCGACGATCTCCTCGATGAGGTCCTCGACGGTCACCATGCCGGCGGTGCCGCCGTATTCGTCGACGACCAGCGCGCTCTGCAGCCCGTTGGCGCGGATCTGGGTCATCACCGCGTCCCCGTCGAGGGTGGAGGGAACCCGGGCGATGGGGCGGGCCAGCCGCGCCAGCGGGGTGGTGGCGCGTTTCTCGCGCGGCACCTCGAAGACCTGTTTGACGTGCACCATGCCGATGGTCTCGTCGAGGTCGCCGCGGATGATCGGGAACCGGGAGAACCCGGTTCGGATCGCCGCAGCGATCAGGTCGTCGACGGTGTCGTCGGCGTCGAGCGCCTCGATCTTCGACCGCGGGGTCATCAGCTCCTCGGCGGTGCGGTCGCCGAACTGCAGCGACCGGTCGACCAGCTGGGCGGTGACCGGGTCGAGCGACCCGCTGCGCGCCGAGTTGCGCACCAGCGACACCAGCTCCTGCGCGGAGCGGGCCGAGCGCAGCTCCTCGGCCGGTTCGATGCCCATCCGGCGCAGGATCCAGTTGGCGGTGCCGTTGGTCAGCCGGATCAGCGGAGTGAACAGCGTGGAGAACAGCACCTGCGGGGCGGCGGCGAAGCGGGCCGTCGGCACCGGCCGGGCGATGGCGAGGTTCTTGGGGACCAGCTCGCCGTAGACCATCGACAGCGAGGTGGCGATCACGATGGCCAGCGCCAGCGCCACCCCGGTGACCAGCTGGGTGGGCAGGCCGATCGCGGCCAGGGCGGGGTGCAGCAGCCGGGCCAGCACGGGCTCGGCCAGAAAACCGGTAGCCAGCGTGGTGATGGAGATGCCGACCTGGGCGCCGGACAGCTGGAACGACAGGGTGCGGTGCGCCCTGCGGACCAGTTGGTCGCGGCGGTCGCCGCTGCGCGCGTTGGCCTCGACGGTGCTGCGCTCCAACGCGGTCAGCGAGAACTCCGCCGCCACGAACACCGCTGTTCCCGCTGTCAGCAGCACGATCGCCAGCAGCGACAACAGCGTGAGCGTGACGCTCATCGCCTGATCACCGCAGACCTGCCGGGCCGGCCGCCCGGCCTACTAGAGGAAGGGTCGTCGGTGTCGGTGCTCAGGCCGGACCGCTGCTGCGCCGGGAGGCCGTCGGCCTCGACGGGTGCCTGCGGCACGTGAACCCTTTCGGTCGGTGAGGTGTCGATTCTTGATCGCACATCCTAGTCGGCAGACCCTCGACGGCAACGGATCAACTGTGGCGTCGGTCACCATCGGGGTGTCGGATTGCCGGAGAAGTGACCCCTGGCGCCCGGGTTGCCGCGTCCGGTTCTTGTCGGTGTTCGAATGTGGTCGGGTTGTGTCGGTTCGGGCGCATTCGTGGCGGGAGGTGCTGCGGACCGCTCGCATCACCCCGTTTATGCCAGTGGGGTGGGAGCGGGCGCGTGGGATCGAATGGTGAGCTCGCGGGCGTCACCGGGGCGCCGGCGTCACCAACCGGTGGGCAGTGGGTGGCCCTCGTCGAATCCGGCCGCCGACTGCACCCCGAGCACGGCTTTCTCGTGCAGTTCGGCCAGGTTCTTGGCGCCCACATAGGTGCAGGCGCTGCGCACCCCGGAGGTGATGTGGTCGATGAGGTCCTCCACACCGCCGCGGTCCGGGTCCAGCGCCATCTTCGAGGTGGAGATGCCTTCCTCGAACAGCGCCTTGCGGGCCCGGTCGTACGGGCTGTCGCCGGCGGTGCGGGCGGCCACCGCCCGCTTGGAGGCCATCCCGTAGCTCTCCTTGTAGGGGTTGCCGTCGCGGTCGCGCAGCAGGTCGCCGGGGGACTCGTAGGTGCCGGCGAACCAGGACCCGATCATCACGTTCGACGCTCCCGCGGCCAGCGCCAGCGCCACGTCCCGGGGATGGCGCACCCCGCCGTCGGCCCACACGTGCGCGCCGAGTTCTCTTGCCGCCGCGGCACATTCGAGCACCGCCGAGAACTGTGGGCGACCCACACCGGTCATCATCCGGGTGGTGCACATCGCGCCCGGCCCCACGCCGACCTTGACGATGCCGGCGCCGGCGTTGATCAGGTCGCGGGTGCCCTCGGCCGACACCACGTTGCCGGCTGCTAGCGGCAGGCCCAGCGACAGCCCCGCCACCGCCTCGATCGCGTCGAGCATCTTGACCTGATGCCCGTGCGCGGTGTCGATGACCAGCAGGTCGATCCCGGCCTCGGCCAGCGCCCGGGCCTTGGCGGCCACGTCACCGTTGATGCCGATCGCCGCCGCGATGCGCAGCCGGCCCTGAGCATCCACGGCAGGGGTGTAGATGCCGGCCCGCAGCGCCCCGGTGCGGGTGAGCACCCCGGCCAGCGTGCCGTCCGGGTGGGTCATCACCGCGACGTCGATCGCGGCGTGTTCGAGCAGGTCGAACACCTTGCGCGGCTCGGTGCCCACCGGCGCCGTGACGAAGTCGGTGGTGGCCACCTCCCGCACCCGGGCGAACCGGTCCACCCCGGCGCAGTGTGCCTCGGTGACCAGTCCGACCGGCCGCCCGTCGGAGATCACCACCGCAGCGCCGTGGGCGCGTTTGTGGATCAACGCCAACGCGTCGGAGACCGCGTCCTCCGGGTCCAGCGTCACCGGGGTGTCGACCACCAGGTCGCGGCTCTTGACGAATTCCACCGTCGAGCGCACCACCTCGATCGGCAGGTCCTGCGGCAGCACCACCAGGCCGCCGCGGCGGGCCACGGTCTCGGCCATTCGCCGGCCCGCGACGGCCGACATGTTGGCGACGACGACCGGAATCGTGGTGCCCGATCCGTCGTTGGTGGACAGGTCGACGTCCATCCGCGACGGCACGTCGGAGCGACCCGGAACGATGAACACATCGTTGTAGGTCAGGTCGTACGGGGGCCGGTGGCCGTCGAGAAACCGCATCGTTCTCAGTCTAGGGGTGCCGGAAAGCCGTCCGGGTCGGCCGAATCAGGCCGACACCTCGCTGCGGTCGCCGCTCCAGAGGGTGTGGAACCGGGCCTCGCGCGGCGCGTCGATGCGGGCGTAGGTGTGCGCGCCGAAGTAGTCGCGCAGGCCCTGGATCAGCGCCGCGGGCAGCCGCTCGGTGCGCAGCGCGTCGTAGTAGGACAGCGCCGAGGCGAACCCGGGCACCGGGATGCCCAGCTCGGTGGCGGTGACCACCACGCGGCGCCAGCTGTCGATGCCAGCCTCGACCGCGTCGCGGAAGTACGGGGCGGCGATCAGGGTGGGCAGGTTCGGGTCGGCGTCGAACGCCTCCTTGATCCGGTTGAGGAACTTGGCCCGGATGATGCAGCCGCCGCGCCAGATGGTGGCCAGATCGCCCGGCTTGACGTTCCAGCCGTACTCGGCGCTTCCGGCCTGGATCTGGTTGAAGCCCTGCGCGTAGGCGATGATCTTCGACGCGTAGAGTGCGCGCCGCACGTCCTCAGTGAATTTCGTTGCATCAGAAGGCTTTTGACCCAACGTTCCGGACGTCAGCCCGGCGGCGGCCCGGCGCTGGGCCACCGACCCGGACAACGCCCGGGAGAACACCGCCTCGGCGATGCCGGTCACCGGCACCCCCAGATCGAGTGCCGACTGCACCGTCCAGCGGCCGGTGCCCTTCTGCTCGGCCTCGTCGACGATCACGTCGACCAGCGGCTTGCCGGTCTTGGCGTCGACCTGGCGCAGCACCTCGGCGGTGATCTCGACCAGGAAGCTGTCGAGGTCTCCGGCGTTCCACTCGGTGAACACGTCGGCGATCTGCGCCGCCGACAGCCCGAGCCCGTCGCGTAGCAGCTGGTAGGCCTCGCCGATCAGCTGCATGTCGGAGTACTCGATGCCGTTGTGCACCATCTTCACGAAGTGCCCGGCGCCGTCCGGGCCGATGTGGGTGCAGCACGGCACCCCGTCGACGTGTGCCGAGATGGCCTCCAGCATCGGCCCGAGCGCCTCGTAGGACTCCTTCGGGCCGCCGGGCATGATCGACGGACCGTTCAGCGCGCCTTCCTCACCGCCGGAGATGCCGGCGCCGACGAAGTGCAGGCCCCGCTCGGCCAGCGCCTGCTCCCGGCGGATGGTGTCGGTGTAGCGGGCGTTGCCGCCGTCGATGATGATGTCGCCGGGTTCCATGGCGTCGGCGAGCTCGTTGATCACCGCGTCGGTGGGCGCACCCGCCTTGACCATGATCAGCACTCGCCGCGGCCGTTCCAGCGCGGCGACGAACTCGGCGATGGTCTCGGTGCGGATGAATCTGCCCTCGTGGCCGTGCTCGGCGATCAGCGCGTCGGTCTTGGCCACCGAGCGGTTGTGCACGGCCACCGTGTAGCCGTGCCGGGCGAAGTTGCGGGCGATGTTCGACCCCATCACCGCCAGGCCGGTGACCCCGATCTGTGCCAGGCCGCTGCTGGTGCCGGTGTCGGACGTCGCGGACGAGCTCATGCGGACAGCCTTTCGTTCGACTCCTGCGGACCGGCCGGCGCCGGACCGCTCACGCGATGAACAAGCGATGCAGCTCGGTCAGCCACGGCACCGCGACCGCGACCGTCGGCACCACCAGTACCGCCGCGGCGGCCAGGTAGGCGCCCGCGGCCACCAGCGCGCTGTTGCCGCGTCCACCGAGTCGTCGCACGCGCAGCACGGTACCCAATCCGCTCGCGGACAGTGCGCCCGCGGGGGCGCAACCCGTGGCGCAGGTCACCAACGCGCGGGCCAGCGGGGTCGGCCCCGCGGCGCGCACCGCGGCGTCGTCGGCGAGCATCTCGACCAGCAGCCGTACCGCGTGCAGCGCGCTGGCGCTGCGCACCAGCCGCGGGAACGCGACGTAGACCGCGGTGAACATCTCCAGCACCAGATCGTGGCGGGCCCGCAGATGCGCCCGCTCGTGCGACAGGATCGCGGCCAGTTCGTCGTCGGCCAGCGACCGCAGCGCGCCCTGGCTGAGCACCACCCGGCTGCGCACCCCGGGCAGGCAGTAGGCCATCGGCTGGTCGACGTCGAGGATGCGCAGCCCGCTGCGCTGGGAGCGGCCCACCAGGTCGACCAGCATGCGGTGCTGCGCCCGGCGCCGCCGGGTGGCGATCGCGACCTGGAGCACCGCGATGATCAGGCGTGCGCCGATGATCAGGGTGACGGCCAGGACGAGGACATATGCGGTCCACAGCGGCCAGCCCATGGTGTCGAGAGCCCCGGTGATCGAGGTGGTGGGCCGGCCGTCGGGGCCGGGCAGGAACAGCCGGCTGGCGATCGCGATGCCGGCCGAGAACGCCGACAGCACGGCCGCGAGCGCGATGGCCTGCCAGAGCACGATCGCGGCCCGCGGTGCCCGCCACGGCCACTTGGCGCGAGCGAGCAGTGCCGGCACCGGCCCGGACAGGACCAGCGCCATGACGACGAAGGCCAGCGCGGACACGGCTGTAAGTGTCTCTCAGCCGGTGGTGGAACCGCTAGCAGGTTGGCTATGAGTTTTGTGCGGGGTCTTGTCGCCGGGGCGGTGTTTGTTCTCCAACTCGGCGAGCGCCCGGCGCAGGGCCTCGGCCTCGTCCGCCCCGACCCGCTCGACGAAGTGGACCAGGGCCGCCTCCCGGCTGCCCGAATCCGCCGCCTGATCCAGCGCGTCCACCATCAACCCGGCGACCAGTTCGTCGCGGCCGTGGGTGGGCGCGTACCGGTGCGCCCGATCGTCCCGGTGCTGCACGACGAGGTTCTTCTTGGCCAGGCGCTGCAGCACGGTCATGACGGTGGTGTAGGCCAGATCGCGTTGGGTCGAGAGCGCCTCGTGCACCTGGCGCACCGTCTGGGGCTCGTCCGCTGACCACAAGTGGTCCATCACGGCGCGTTCGAGATCCCCTAAACGCGTCAACTTGGCCATGGTTAGTCAACTCCTCAGGGACAGTAAGTCCAGCGTACTACGGGTTTACTACCGGTCGTCGTATCGCGCACGCCGGGCGCCCGTACGGCCCGGAAGGGCGACGTCGGCGCGGTGTCCCGGCGGTGCTCACCGCCGGTCTCGAGTCCCCGATGTGAGTCGAGTCACAGGCCCTCGCCGCGCGACTGGCAGCGCCTATAGTAAGGCTAACCTAATTTCACACGGGGAGGTCTTCATGACGGTTCTGACCGAGGACCCGCTCATCGCGAGCATGGTCATCCGGCGGCCGGTGCCGCTGCACGAATCGAGCCGCCGGCTGCGTGAACTGTCCCCCAACTCTCCGCGGGAATTCGGCGTCGCGGTGATGGGCGACCTGTCCCGGCGGCGCTGGTGGCCGCTGGCCGAGGCGGTGACCGGCAACCGGCTGGAGCTGATGTTCGCCCGGGCGGCGGAGGAGACCGAGAGCCGCACCGCGATCACTCAGCAGCTGGCCGCCACGCTGGCCCACGTCGTGCTCGGCCGGGTGATCCCGTTGCTCGCCCTCGAGGGCAGGGCCTGGGACACCGGCCTGGAGAACCTGTGGGTGCACGTGGACTCGGAGGGCACCATCGACTGGGTTGGGGTGGTGGACCCGACGCTGCGTGCGCTGCCCGACGACCCGTTCTTCTCCGGCCGGCGCGGCGTGCGGGTCGGCAATCCGGCCCGCGACGGGATCGTGGCGCTGCCGAACGAGGCGGCGCTGACGACCTGGCTCGCCCACCGCAGCCATCGTGCCCTCGCGCCGCTGTTCGACCGGCTCGTCGTGGTGAGCGACGGCGCGCTGTCGACGGCCGCGATGTGGCACATTACCGGTGCGGCCGTGGTCGGCGCCGCCACCCAGGTGCCGATGCTGGCCGGGTCCAGCGAGGTGGTCAGCATGCGGCGGGCTCAGGCCGTGCTGGACGCGCTCACCGGATTCGGTTTGCCGGTGCGCGGTACCGGACGGCGGGAAGGTCTTGCCAGATTAGGCAAGCCTTGCCTATCCTTAACTTCGTCGTTGGGGACGACGCAGTTGGTCGGAAGCAGTTCCGACCAGCATCGGACCGTGCCGGCGTCCTGAGGGCTGCAGTGACCCCCGGTCCACCGAAGGATGGGCCCCGCGCTCGGCGCGGGGCCCATCCGCATTTCCGGGGCACTCGCCGGGCAGCGGGGGCCGCATCGGCGCCGGCCGTCGCGGGGTGTAGAACATCGGGGTGAGTACCGATACCCCGCCCGCCGCCTCAGATCCGTCCGGACAGCTCGGCCTCGGCTTCGACGCGGTGCTCGGGCTGCGCTACCTCACCGCGACCCCCGACGGCGCCACCGCGCAGCTGGAGCTGCGCGAGGACCTGCACCAGCCGTACGGAATCGTGCACGGCGGAGTGTACTGCTCGATCATCGAGAGCGTGGCCAGCGTGTCGGCCGCGGTGTGGCTGGCCGAGAACGGCGGCGGCCGGGTGGTCGGGGTCAACAACAACACCGACTTCCTGCGGGCGATCTCGTCGGGCACGGTGACCGCGAGATCCGAACCCGTTCACCGCGGGCGCCGCCAGCAGCTGTGGCTGATCACCATCACCGACGAGCAGGACCGGCTGGTGGCCCGCGGTCAGGTCCGGCTGCAGAACCTGCCGCCGGAGTGAGCGTCGGCTGACCGGCCGGCGGCAGCGCCGACCGCGGCTGTCCTGCCGATCGGCGCGGGTCGTGGCAGTATCCGCTCATGCTGTTGACTCCGCACGAACAGGAACGGCTGCTGCTTTCCTACGCCGCCGAATTGGCCCGGCGCAGACGGGCTCGCGGCCTGCGGCTCAACCATCCCGAGGCCGTCGCGATCATCACCGATCACATCCTCGAGGGAGCCCGCGACGGCCGGACCGTCGCCGAACTGATGGCCAGTGGCCGCACCGTGCTCACCCGTGACGACGTGCTGCCCGGGGTGCCGGAGATGCTCACCGACGTGCAGGTGGAGGCCACCTTCCCGGACGGCACCAAGCTCGTCACCGTCCATCACCCGATCCCATGACCGAGGGGCTGCCGTGATCCCAGGTGAGATCCGTTACGCGGACGGGGATATCGAGATCAATCCCGGCCGCGAGCGCCGTGAGCTCGACATCGTCAACACCGGTGACCGCCCGATCCAGGTCGGCAGTCACGTGCACCTGCCGCAGGCCAACGGGGCCCTGCAGTTCGACCGGGCCGCCGCCCACGGTTGTCGGCTCGACATCCCGGCCGGGACCGCGGTGCGTTTCGAACCCGGTGTATCACAACATGTCTCGATAGTCCCGCTGGCAGGCACCCGTGAGGTGCACGGGCTGAGCCTGCAACCACCCGGCCGATTGGACCCGTCATGACCGCAATCTCCCGGCCGCGCTACGCGGCACTGTACGGACCGACCGTCGGCGACCGGATCCGGCTGGCCGACACCGACCTGTTCATCGAGATCACCGAGGACCGCAGCGGCGGCGCCGAATCCGCCGGCGACGAGGCGGTTTTCGGCGGTGGCAAGGTGCTGCGCGAGTCGATGGGGCAGGGCCGCGCCACCCGCGCCGACGGCGCCCCCGACACCGTCATCACCGGTGCGGTGATCCTCGACTACTGGGGAATCATCAAGGCCGACATCGGGATTCGCGACGGACGAATCGTCGCGATCGGCAAGGCCGGCAACCCCGACATCATGTCGGGCGTGCACCCGGACCTGGTGGTCGGCCCGTCGACCGAGATCATCGCCGGCAACGGCCGCGTCGTCACCGCGGGCGCCATCGACTGCCACGTGCACCTGATCTGCCCGCAGCTGCTGCCCGAGGCGCTGGGCAGCGGCATCACCACGATCATCGGCGGCGGCACCGGCCCCGCCGAGGGCACCAAGGCGACCACGGTCACCCCGGGCGCGTGGCATCTGGGCCGGATGCTCGAGGCGCTCGACGGCTGGCCGGTCAACGTCGCGCTGCTGGGCAAGGGCAACACGGTCAGCGCCGAGGGCCTGTGGGAACAGCTGCGCGGCGGGGCATCCGGCTTCAAGCTGCACGAGGACTGGGGATCCACCCCCGCGGCGATCGACGCCTGCCTGACCGTCGCGGCGGCGGCCGGGGTGCAGGTCGCGCTGCACTCCGACACCCTCAACGAGATGGGGTTCGTCGAGGACACCCTCGCCGCGATCAAGGGACGGGCGATCCACGCGTACCACACCGAGGGCGCCGGCGGCGGGCACGCACCCGACATCATCCGGGTGGCCGGCCAACCGAATGTGCTGCCCAGCTCCACCAACCCGACCCGCCCGCACACCGTCAACACGCTCGACGAGCACCTCGACATGCTGATGGTGTGCCACCACCTCAACCCGTCGGTGCCGGAGGACCTGGCGTTCGCCGAGAGCCGGATCCGCCCCTCGACGATGGCCGCCGAGGACCTGCTGCACGACATCGGCGCCATCTCGATGATCGGCAGCGACTCGCAGGCCATGGGCCGCATCGGCGAGGTCGTCATCCGCACCTGGCAGACCGCGCACGTGATGAAGCGCCGCCGCGGCGCGCTGCCCGGCGACCGGTCCGGGGCCAACGAGTCCGACAACAACCGGGCCCGGCGCTATGTCGCCAAGTACACGATCTGCCCGGCCGTCACCCACGGCCTCGACCACGAGATCGGATCGGTGGAGGTGGGCAAGCTCGCCGACCTGGTGCTGTGGGAACCGGCGTTCTTCGGGGTGCGGCCGCGGCTGGTGCTCAAGGGCGGGATGATCGCCTGGGCGGCGATGGGCGATGCCAACGCGTCGATCCCGACTCCGCAGCCGGTGCTGTCACGGCCGATGTTCGGCGCCGCCCCGGCCGCCGCGGCCGCCACCTCGGTGCATTTCGTGTCCCCGCAGGCCGTCGAGGACAACCTCGCCGACCGGATCGCGGTCAACCGCCCCCTGGTCGCGGTGCGCGACGTCAGCGGTCTGGACAAGTCCGCGCTGCCGCTCAACGACGCGCTGCCGGAGATCGAGGTGGACCCCGACACCTTCACCGTGCGCATCGACGGGCAGGTCTGGCAGGAGGAACCGGCCACCGAACTGCCGATGGCCCAACGCTATTTCCTGTTCTGAGCCGCTCATGAACCTCGCGACGGTGCTGACCCTGTCCGACTCCCGGCTGCCCACCGGTGGGCATGTGCATTCCGGGGGAGTGGAGGAAGCGGTCGCCGAGGGCCTGGTGCACGATCTCGACACGCTGCGGGCGTTCCTGCGCCGCCGGATCTGTACCGCGGGGCGGGTAGGCGGGTCGGTGGCCGCCGCGGTGCACACCGGCGCGTTGACCGTCGCGGCCGCAGACGCCGAAATGGACGCCCGCACACCGTCTCCCGCCGCCCGGCAGGCGTCGCGGGCGCAGGGCCGCGGCCTGCTGCGGCTGGCCCGGCGGGTCTGGCCGCAGCACACGTGGCATCCGCTCGGCGCCACACCGCATCTGCCGGTCGTGGCGGGGCGGGTCGGCGCGGTGGCCGGCCTGACGCCGGAGCAGACCGCGCTGTCGGTGGTGTACACCACGATGACCGGCTCCGCCTCGGCCGCCCAGCGGTTGCTCGCCCTCGACCCGGGCGACGTCGCCGCGATCACCGTCGAGCTGTCGGCGCTGTGCGACGAGACCGCCGCGCTGGCCACCGAGGAACTCGCCGACCTGTCCGACCCGTTGCTCGACGTGCTGGCCGAGCGACACAGCCGACGTGAACGCCCGCTGTTCGTCTCCTGACACCTGAACGAAAGGACCGTCATGCCACCGCATTACCTCGACGGTGAGCCGCACCGGCACACCGAGCGGCCGCGCCGCCGGCGCACACCGGGCGAACCGCTGCGCATCGGGGTCGGTGGCCCGGTCGGCTCGGGCAAGACCGCGCTGGTCGCCGCACTGTGCCGGCAGCTGCGCGACGAGCTGTCGGTCGCGGTGCTGACCAACGACATCTACACCACCGAGGACGCGGATTTCCTGCGCCGCCACGCGGTGCTGCCCGACGACCGGATCGCGGCGGTGCAGACCGGTGGCTGCCCGCACACCGCGATCCGCGACGACATCACCGCGAACCTGGACGCCATCGACGACCTGATCGCCGGCCACGACCGGCTGGACCTGATCCTGGTGGAGTCCGGCGGCGACAACCTGACCGCGACGTTCTCCTCGGGGCTGGTGGACGTGCAGATCTTCGTCATCGACGTGGCGGGCGGCGACAAGGTGCCGCGCAAGGGCGGTCCGGGCGTGACGACCTCGGATCTGTTGGTGATCAACAAGACCGACCTGGCCGACCGGGTGGGCGCCGACCTGGAGGTGATGCGCCGCGACGCGGCCGCGGTGCGCGGCGAGCGCCCGACCGTGTTCCTGTCGCTGACCGAGGATCCGGCGGCCACCCCGGTGCTGGCCTGGGTGCGCGAACAGCTCCGCGTCCCGGTCTGATGCGCACCGAGGTCCTCATCGCGGCACGGCCCGGCCGGCGTCCCCACATCGAGGCGAGCGGCGGGTTGGCCGTCCGCGAAACCCGGCCGGACACGGTTCATCTGGTCTCGACCGCGGCCACGCCGCTCGGCGGCGACACCGTGTGCCTGCGCGTCGTCGTGGAACCGGGGGCGTGCCTACGGATCCGCACCGTCGCCGCCTCCATCGCGCTGCCGGGGTCGAAAACGCTTGAGTCCCATGTGCTGTGGAACATCGAAACCCACGGCGAGTTGGACGTCGACCCGTTGCCCACCATCGTGGCGGCCGGCTCCCGGCATATCACCGACACCCGGCTGAACCTGTCGGAATCGGCGAGAGTGCGGCTGCGCGAGCGGGTTCAGATCGGCAGAACCGGTGAGCGGCAGGGGTTCTGGTCCGGCTCGGTGCACGCCGACCTCGACGGAGCGCCGCTGCTGCGACATCGCACGGAGCTCGGCCCGGGTTCGGTGGCCGACGACGCTCTCGGCGCTCCGCTGGCGTGCGTCAGCGAGCTGCATTACCCGGACGCCGATGTGCCGACCGTCGGGATGCCGCTGGCGCTGGCCCGGGGCGGGTGTCTGGCGACCTGGCAGGGGGACCGGCTCTAGCGGCGCTCCCCGGCGTCAGACCGCGGCCTTGTCCTGCCGCTCCTTGAGCATCGCGGCGATCTCCTGGAGCTCCTCGATGCGGGTGCGCGCGTAGGCCTGCTGCTCGGTGATGGTCAGGTTGCCGCGGTTGGTGGACAGGAAGGTCGCGGTCCACGAGATCAGCGTGGTCAGCTTGCGGCGGAAGCCGACCAGGTAGATCAGGTGCAGCAGCAGCCAGGCCAGCCAGGCGATGAAGCCACCGAACTCCAGCGGGCCGATCTTGGCGACCGCGGAGAACCGCGACACCGTCGCCATCGACCCCTTGTCGAAGTACTTGAACGGTTCCCGGTTCTTCGGGTCGGCGCCCTTGAGTTCGGCCTTGATCACCTTGGCCGCGTACCGGCCACCCTGGATCGCGCCCTGGGCCTGACCCGGAACGCCCTCGACCGCGGCCATGTCGCCGACCACGAACACGTTGGGGTGGCCCGGAATGGTCAGGTCCGGCAACACCTTCACCCGGCCGGCCCGGTCGAGTTCGGCGCCGGACTGCTCGGCCAGGTCGCGGCCCAGCGGGCTGGCCTGCACACCGGCCGACCACACCTTGGTGGCCGACTCGATGCGCCGGAACGTACCGTCGGCGTCTTTGACGGTGATCCCGTTGCGGTCCACGTCGGTGACCATCGCGCCCAGCTGGATCTCCACGCCCATCTTCTCCAGCCGGGCCCGGGCCTTGTTGCCGAGCTTCTCACCGAACGGCGGCAGCACCGCCGGGGCGGCATCGAGCAGAATCACCCGCGCCTTGGTCGAATCGATCGAGCGGAACGCGCCTTTGAGCGTGTGATCGGCGAGTTCGGCGATCTGACCGGCCATCTCGACACCGGTCGGGCCGGCACCGACCACCGTGAAGGTCAGCAGCTTCTCCCGGCGGGCCGGATCACTGGACCGTTCGGCCTGCTCGAATGCGGTGAGGATGCGGGCGCGCAACTCGAGCGCGTCGTCGATGGTCTTCATCCCGGGCGCCCACTCGGCGAAATGGTCGTTGCCGAAATAGGACTGACCCGCGCCCGCCGCGACGATCAGCGTGTCGTACGGCGTGACGTAGGTGTGGCCGAGCAACTCCGAGCGCACGGTCTGGTTGGCCAGGTCGATGTGGGTGACGTTGCCCAGCAGGACCTGCACGTTCTTCTGCTTGCGCAGGATGATCCGCGTCGGCGGCGCGATCTCGCCGGACGAGATGATGCCGGTGGCCACCTGGTACAGCAGCGGCTGGAACAGGTGGTGGGTGGTCTTGGCGATCAGCTTGATGTCGACGTCGGCGCGTTTGAGAGCCTTCGCAGCGTTCAGACCACCGAAACCCGACCCGATGATCACGACTTTATGACGGTCGGACGCAGTGGCTCCGGGATGGCTCATCAACGGGCTCCTCGACGGTGCTTCACGTGCGGTCTTTACCCGCTACGGTAGTCGCCTCAACCATGGATCACCTCATCGGGCCGCTGTGTTTTTTCCCACGTCTGTTGCGTTATCCAAGTAACTAGCGATGATGCCCGGCGCCGCAGCTTACCGGTCACCGGTGCGACGCTCACGGCCGCACCGGTGACCGGTTGATCCAGGTGGCGTAGATCACGCGTAGACAAGAGGTTTCAGCAGCTCGGCGACCGCGGTGATGCCACCCGGCTGGTAACCGTTGAGGTTGGTGACCGGGCTGAGGATCACCCCGTCGACGCCGGCGTCGAGCACCTTGGTCTTGATCTGGTCGACGACCTGCTCGGGGCTGCCCCACACCGACGACTGCTTGTAGTCGTCGGGAATCAGGTCCCCGCTGACGTTCTCGTCGATAATCGCGACCACCAGCATGCTGGTCTCCAACGTGGCCGGATCCCGGCCGATCTCCTCGCACCGCGCCCGGACCACGCCGAGTTTGTGCGACAGCTGGTCAAAACCGGCGATCAGGTTGAGATGGTCGAAGTACTTCGCCGCCATCGGGATGGTTTTCTTCTCGCCGCTGCCGCCGATCATCAGCGGGATGTGATCACGCCAACGGGGTTCGGCCATCGCTTCTTTGGTGCGGTAGTACCGGCCGGTGAACGTCGGGCGCTCGCCCTTGAGCATGGGCAGGATGATCTGCAGCGCCTCGTCGAGCTTCTTGAATCGCTCGGTGAACGTGCCGAACTCGAAACCGAGGCTTTCGTGTTCCAGCTCGTACCAGCCGGTGCCGATACCGAGGACGGCGCGGCCGTGGCTGATCACGTCCAGGGTGGTGATGGCCTTGGCCAGCAGCGTGGGATTGCGGTAGGTGTTGCCGGTGACCAGCGTTCCGAGCTGCACGCGTTCGGTGGCGGTGGCCAGCGCGCCCAACGCCGTGTAGGCCTCGAGCATCGGCTGATCCGGGGTGCCCAGGCCGGGCAGTTGGTAGAAGTGGTCCATCAGGAAGACCGAGTCGAAGCCGGCCGCCTCGGCCTCTCTGGCCTGGGCGATGACCGTGGGGAAGAGCTGCTCGACGCCGGTGCCGTAGGAGAAGTTGGGGATCTGCAGTCCGAGTTTGATGCTCACGCCCACACGTAACCACAGATGGGCGGGGCGGTCATCCCCCCGGGACGCCCGACTATGCCCCGAACTCGGTGAGCACGCCCTGGCTCACGTGCAGCGTCTGCCCGGTGATGTGGCGCGCGGCCGGGGTGGTGAGGAACAGCGCCAGTCGGGAGATCTCGTCGGCCATCGACGGCGGGGTGCGCGTCAGGCCGGGATAGCCGGGCTCGGCGTTGCGGCCGGCGGCCACCGCGTTGACCGAGATGCCGCGGATGCCGTAGTACTGCGCCTGACCCTCGGTCCAGTTCGACACCGCGGCCTTGATGGCGGCCTCCGCACTGCCCGGGCGCGGGTATTCCGGCACCACGGTGATGATCGAGCCGCCCGAGCGCAGATGATCACCCAGGATCTGCACCGTCAACACGGCCGACAGCAGCGTCGTATCCAGCACGTGCCGCCACGCGGTGGCGTGTTCGGCCAGCGAGTAGGTGCGCGGATCGCCGCCGGTCCAGCGCGGCGCGGGCACGTTGACCAGGGTGTCGAGATGGTGCGGGAACTGACCGCGCGCCGCCTCCAGGCTCGCCGGGTCGACGTTGTCGACGATGATGGCGTCGACGTCGAGTTCCTTGGCCGCCACCTCCAGATCGTCGCGGCGGGCGCCGGCGATCACGACCCGGTGTCCCGCGTCGCGGAAGCCTCCCGCGATCGTGCGCCCCAGATCGGTGTCGCAGCCGGTGACGAGCACCTCCATCGCTTGGACCTCCCTGTCGTGTTCGCCGCCGATACGGCGTTCCCCGCCATGTTACTGGACAGTAGCTAGCGGACGAAACGCGGCGCGCCCACGTCCGGCGGGTCGGGCCGGGCCGGCGCGCTGTCCGGCGGGCGACCGGTGACCTAGGGTCGGGGCCTGTGGCGACGCACCAGCGCACCCCCGCACCGGCCCCGCCGCGCTGGGTGTACGGGCCCGCGGCGATCGGTGTGGTGTTCCTGGCGCTGCCGCTGGTCGCGGCCGCCGCGAAGGTGGACTGGCCGCGGTTCGGGTCGCTGGTGACCAGCCCGTCGGCGCTCAGCGCGCTGGGGCTGAGCCTGCGCACCGCGGCCGCCAGCACCGCGCTGTGCCTGCTGTTCGGGGTGCCGCTGGCGCTGGTGCTGGCCCGCGGCAGCGCCCGGGTGGTGCGGCTGGTGCGGCCGCTGATCCTGCTGCCGCTGGTGCTGCCGCCGGTGGTCGGCGGGGTCGCGCTGCTCTACGCGTTCGGTCGGCTGGGGCTGATCGGCAGGTACCTGGACGCCGCGGGGATTCAGATCGCGTTCACCACAACCGCGGTGGTGCTGGCCCAGACGTTCGTGTCGCTGCCGTTCCTGGTCATCTCGCTGGAGGGGGCGGCGCGGTCGGCGGGGGCGGGCTACGAGGCGGTGGCCGCGACCCTGGGGGCGCGCCCGAACACGGTGTGGTGGCGGGTGACGTTGCCGCTGCTGGCCCCCGGTCTGATGTCCGGGGCGATCCTGGCGTTCGCCCGCGCCCTGGGCGAGTTCGGCGCCACCCTGACGTTCGCCGGGTCCCGGGCCGGGGTGACCCGCACCCTGCCGCTGGAGATCTATCTGCAGCGCGAGAGCGACCCGGACGCGGCGCTGGCGCTGGCGATGCTGCTGGTCGCGGTCGCCGCGGTGGTGGTCGTCGGGGTCGGCAGCCGCCGACTGCGCTCCGGGGGGCTGGGGCAGTGACGAGAGCCGTCACGGGCCTGTACCTGCGGGCGGTCGTCGAGGAGCGCGGCGTCGATGTGGAATTCGAGGTGGCTCCCGGCGAGGTGTTGGCGGTGATCGGCCCCAACGGCGCCGGCAAGTCGACGGCGTTGCACGTCGTCGCCGGGCTGATCCGGCCCGACGCCGGGCAGGTCCGCCTCGGTGCGCGGGTGTTGACCGACACCGCCGCCGGCACCCACGTGCCCACCCACGACCGGCGGGTGGGGCTGCTGCTGCAGGACCCGCTGCTGTTTCCGCATCTGAGCGTGGCGGCCAACGTGGCGTTCTCACCGCGCAGTTCGCGGGCGGCCGCGACCCGCTGGCTGGCCGAGGTCGAGGCCGCCGAGCTCGCCGAGCGCAGGCCCCGGCAGCTGTCCGGCGGGCAGGCGCAGCGGGTGGCGCTGGCGCGCGCGCTGGCCGCCGAGCCGCAGGTGTTGCTGCTCGACGAGCCGATGGCCGGACTGGACGTGGCGGCGGCCGCCGCGATCCGCACGCTGCTGCGCCGGGTGCTGGCGCGCGACGGGCGCTGCGCGGTGCTGGTGACCCACGACCTGGTCGACGTGCTCACCCTGGCCGATCGGGTGCTGGTGCTGGAGTCCGGGCGGGTGGCCGAGTGCGGGCCCGCCGCGGCGGTGCTGGCCGGACCGCGCAGCGGGTTCGCGGCCCGGTTCGCCGGGGTGAACCTGGTCCGCGGGGTGGCCACCGCGGCGGGGGTGCTGACCACCGACTGGGGGCAGCAGTGGCACGGGACGGCCGACGGTGAACCGGCTGTCGGGCGTCCCGCGGTGGCGGTGTTCCCGCCCGCCGCCGTCGCGGTGTATCGGGAGCGCCCGCACGGCAGCCCGCGAAACACGGTGGCGGTGACGATCGCCGGGCTCGACGCTCACGGGTCGACGGTGCGGCTGCGCGGCGCCGACCAGCCCGACGGCGCGCCCGGGCTGGCCGCCGACATCACCGCCGAGGCGGCCGCCGAGTTGCGGCCGGCGCCGGGGGAGCGGGTGTTCTTCACGGTGAAGGCCCAGGAGGTGCGGCTGCTACCGGGGCCGGACTCCGGCGAGCGGCAGGTGTCGTAACGTTGCCGGCCGCGGCGGCGAAGCAGGGGGTGAAGCCGGTGCGGTCCGCCGACCGTCAGGCGCGTGATCCGTACCTCCGAACCGGGCCTGCGGCGCCGGAGGCCGCGTGCTGCCAGCAATCAGGCATGTGCGCGTAGCGCTCGGTGTTCGGTGTTCTCAGCAATTTCTCAGGCACGAAACATTGTGAGCAATTCACACTTGCGTCACGCCGGTAACACTGTAGTTTCTTCCCCATGGATCAGCCGGACGCGAAACCCGCACACCGCAAGGGCCTCTCGAAGTCGCTGGTGCTCGCGGCGCTGAGCGGCGCCACGGCGGTGTCGCTCGCCCTGCCGACGCTGGCGCAGGCGCAGCCGTCACCCTCACCGGAACCCCCGCCGCCGCCGGCGGGCAACACGTTCCTGGAGGGTCCGCCGCCGCCGCCACCCGCACCGGGGGCGCCGGCCCCGGCGCCCGGTGATCCCGCCGCGCCCGCACCCGCACCCGACCCCAACGCGCCGGCCCCGCCGCCGGAGGAGCCCAACCGGGTGAACAACGCCGCGGGTGGGCTGAGCTTCCTGGTGCCGGAAGGCTGGGAGGTCAACGACTCCACCCAGCTGTCCTACGGGCAGGCGCTGCTGACCAAGATCCCGCCGCCGGGCGGTCAGGCACCGACCGACACCAGCGTGCTGCTGGGACGGCTCGACCTGAAGCTGTTCGCGGGCGCGGAGACCGACAACACCAAGGCCGCCCAGCGGTTGGCGTCGGACATGGGCGAGTTCTTCATGCCGTTCCCCGGCACCAGGATCAACCAGGAGACCGTCCAGCTCGACGCCGACGGGCTGCCGGGCGTCGCCTCGTACTACGAGGTGAAGTTCACCGATCCCAACAAGCCCAACGGCCAGATCTGGGCCGGTGTGGTCGGCGAGCCGATCGCACCGGGCACCCCGCGGGGCCAGCGCACCCCGCAACGCTGGTTCGTGGTCTGGCTCGGCACCGCCGACAATCCGGTGCCCAAGGCCGAGGCGGTGGCCCTGGCGCAGTCGATCCGCCCGTACAGCCCGCCTCCGCCGCCGGCCCCGGATCCCAACGCCCCGGTGCCGCCGCCGGATCCGAACGCGCCGCCGCCGGACCCCAACGCTCCCGGTGGGCCGCGGGTCGGCGTGCCGGTCCCGGTCGCGCCGGAGGACGCCCCGGGCATGCTGCCCCCGAGCTGAGCAAGCCTGATAAAGCCGAAAGCCGAATCCCTACAAGGGGTTCGGCTTTCGTGCTGGTTCCGGTCCGGCGTCGGGTTACGGGCCGACCCGCGGCGGGTTGGCGTCGGCGATGTTCACGATGAAGCAGTTGGTGCCGCCGAAGCCCAGCACCCCCACGCTCTGGCACCGCTCGAAGTTGCCGTCCGGTCCCACCGGTCCGTCACAGATCTCTCCGCCGCCCCACGGAGTCCAACCGGCCTGACATCCCGCGTTCGCCGGCGCTGCGAACGCCAGCCCGCTGGCCCCCAGCGCCGCGACCAGCAGTGCGATCCGCGTCTTCACTGTTCACCTCTCCTCGACGTCGCCACATCGTCCAGGTCATCGGCTCGGCCGACTCGCGTGGCGTTATCTCAAGGTTATTCGGTTGTGACCGGAAGGGAATCGGGGATTTCCCCACACCTGCTGCGAGTTGCCGAGCCGCACTGCGGTTTCCCCACTGCGATGTCGTCGCCGACGGCCACCGCGTTACCCGACGTTCGGCCCGGACTTTCGGCCCTAGCCGGACCCCGGCCGGTGAGTCAGGATGAACCACGATGAACGGTGTGACGAACTCCTCGATGAGGGCGTGGCGGGTGGTGCGGCCCGGGCCGATCGACACCGGGCCGCTGGAGTCGGCGTCGGTCGACGTGCCCCGGCCGGGGCCGGGGGAGTTGCTGGTCCGGGTGCGGGCCTGTGGCGTGTGCCGCACCGATCTGCATGTCGCCGAGGGGGATCTGCCGGTGCACCGGCCCGGGGTCGTCCCCGGCCACGAGGTGGTCGGCGAGGTGGTCGAGGTCGGGCCGGCCGGGGATGCGCCCGCACCGGAGTTCGCGGTCGGCGACCGGGTGGGCATCGCCTGGCTCCGCCACACCTGCGGGGCCTGCCGCTACTGCACGCGCGGCCGGGAGAACCTGTGTCCGCAGTCCCGCTACACCGGCTGGGACGCCGACGGCGGATACGCCGAATTCGCCACGGTGCCCGCCGCTTACGCGCATCGGCTGCCCGCCGGGTACTCCGATGAGCAGTTGGCGCCGCTGCTGTGCGCGGGCATCATCGGCTACCGCGCGCTGCAGCGGGCGGCGCTGCCGCCGGGCGGGCGGCTGGGTATCTACGGGTTCGGTGGCAGTGCCCACCTCACCGCCCAGGTGGCGCTCGCGCAGGGCGCGGAGGTGCACGTGATGACGCGCGGTGAGCGGGCCCGGCAACTGGCGCTGGAACTGGGTGCGGCCTCGGCACAGGGTCCCGCCGACCCGCCCCCGGTGCCGCTGGACTCGGCGATCCTGTTCGCGCCGGTCGGCGATCTGGTGCTGCCCGCGCTCGAGGCGCTCGATCGCGGCGGCACGTTGGCGATCGCGGGCATCCACCTCACCGACATCCCGCAGTTGAACTACCAGCGGCACCTGTTCCAGGAACGCCAGGTGCGGTCGGTGACGTCGAACACCCGCGAGGACGCGCGCGAGTTCCTGGCGTTCGCCGAACGTCACCGGATCGAGGTGACTAGCCCGGTGTATCCGCTCGACGCGGCCGACCGGGCCCTCGCCGACCTCGCCGCGGGCCGGATCGCCGGCGCCGCCGTGCTCGTCGTCTGATCCCCCGGAGTCCTACACCGACAGGTGCCACACCAGCGCGGCGGCCAGCGCCCCCAGGCCGTTGAGCGACCAGTGCAGCGCGATCGGCGCCAACAGGCTGCCGCTGCGGCGGCGCAGCCAGTCGAAGACGATCCCGGCCACCCCGGTGGCGATCACCGCGAGCACCACCCCGGCCACAGTGCCGGCCACCCCACCGCCGAACAGCTTGGTGAACCCGACGTTGCTGCTGGTCAGTCCCAGCGAGGTGGCGACGTGCCAGAGTCCGAACAGCAGTGACCCGGCGGCCACCACGCCGCGGAAACCCCAGGCCCGGTGCAGCGCACCGTGCAGCACCCCGCGGAACGCGAGCTCCTCGGGGATCACGGTCTGCAACGGGATGATGATCATCGAGGCGACCAGCGCACCGGACAGCGTCGCGTAGTTGTTGTTCATGAACAGCGGCCGCGTCCACGGCAGCAGCGCCCCGACGGCGATCACCACCAGCACCAGCCCCACCGCGCCGATCGCGTAGCCCGCGCCGGAGCGCCAGTGTTCCCGGCCCAGCCCCAGGTCCGTCCAGTCCAGCCCGCGCCACCGCATCAGCAGCACCAGCCCGATCGCCGCGGCGGGCACCGTCGCGATGCTGGCCCACGGCGTGGTGAAGTGCGCGATGAGATTGGTCAGCGCCAGCACCACCACGACCACACCGATGTCGAGGTAGGTGCGGAATCGGTGCAGTGCGGTGAGTTGTTCGACCACCGGATGGGGGCGGTCGAGGACCGCTGTGTCAGACACGACTGTCCACTCTACCGGGCCTCCTCGCTGCGGCCGTCCTGCGAACGCGACGGCGCGCGGTGGTTCGGATCCCAGGTCCAGCCCGAGATCGCGGGATCGTCCTGGCCGTGCTCGCGGGTGTAGCGCCGGGCCGCCAGCCGGGCGTCGACCATCCGCTGGCGCAGCAGCGCCGCGCGAGTGCCCAGGCCCTCGACCCGGTCGATCACGTCGAGCACCAGATGGAACCGGTCCAGATCGTTGAGCATCACCATGTCGAACGGTGTGGTGGTGGTGCCGCGCTCCTTGAACCCGCGCACGTGGATGTTCGCGTGATTGGTGCGCCGGTAGGTCAGCCGGTGGATCAACCACGGATAGCCGTGGTAGGCGAAGATGACCGGCTTGTCGGCGGTGAACAGCGCGTCGAACTCGCGGTCGGACAACCCGTGCGGATGTTCGGTGTCGGGCTGCAGGCGCATGATGTCCACGACGTTGACCACCCGCACCCGCAGGTCGGGCAGTTCACGGCGGAGGATGTCGGCGGCGGCCAGCGTCTCCAGCGTGGGGATGTCCCCGGCGCAGGCCAGCACGACGTCGGGTTCGCCGTTCGGGGCGGTCGAGGCCCACTCCCAGATGCCCAGCCCGCGGGCGCAGTGCGCGACCGCGGCGTCCATGTCCAGGTAGGCCAGCGCGGGCTGTTTGCCGGCGACGATCACGTTGACGTAGTCGCGGCTGCGCAGACAGTGGTCGGTGACCGACAGCAGGGTGTTGGCGTCCGGTGGCAGATAAACCCGCACCACCTCGGGGCGCTTGTTGGCCACGTGGTCGATGAAACCCGGGTCCTGATGCGAGGCGCCGTTGTGGTCCTGGCGCCAGACATGGCTTGTCAGAAGGTAGTTCAGCGACGCGATGGGTCGGCGCCAGGGCAGCTCGCGGTTGCGGATCAACCACTTGCAGTGCTGGTTGAGCATCGAGTCGACGATGTGCACGAACGCCTCGTAACAGTTGAACAGGCCGTGCCGGCCGGTCAGCAGGTAGCCCTCCAGCCAGCCCTGGCACAGGTGCTCGGACAGCACCTCCATGACGCGGCCGTCCGGGGCCAGGTTCTCGTCGTCGGGTCCGGTGCCGGCCAGCCAGGTCTTGTCAGTGGCCTCGAACACCGCCGAGAGCCGGTTCGAGGCGGTCTCGTCGGGGCCAATCAACCGGAACCGGTCCGGATTGCGGGCGATGACGTCGCGCAGGTAGGCGCCCAGCACCCGGGTGGCCTCGACGGTCTCGGTCGCGGGCCGGGCGACCTCGACGGCGTAGTCGGTGAAGTCGGGCAGGTCCAGGTCGCGCAGCAGCAGGCCGCCGTTGGCGTGCGGGTTGGCGCTCATCCGGCGCTCGCCGACCGGCATCAGTTCGCGCAGCTGCGGTCGCGGCGCGCCGGTGTCGTCGAACAGCTCCTCGGGCCGGTAGCCGCGCAGCCAGGCCTCCAGCTGGGCGCGGTGTTCGGGGTCGGTGCGGGTCTGCGCCAGCGGCACCTGGTGCGAACGCCAGGTGCCCTCCACCTTGTCGCCGTCCACCTCGCGGGGCCCGGTCCAGCCCTTCGGGGTGCGCAGCACGATCATCGGCCACACCGGGCGGCCGCGTTCGCCGTCCAGCCGGGCGGCCCGCTGGATGGCGGCGATCTGGTCGAACGCCTCGTCGAGAGCGGTGGCCAGCTGCTGGTGTACCGCGGCGGGATCGTCGCCGGCCACGGTGATGGGCCGGTAGCCGTAGCCGACGAACAGCGCCTCCAGCTCCTCCTGCGGGATGCGGCTCAGCACCGTCGGGTTGGCGATCTTGTACCCGTTGAGGTGCAGGATCGGCAGTACCGCCCCGTCGGTGACCGGGTTGAGGAACTTGTTGGAGTGCCAGCTGGCCGCCAGCGGGCCGGTCTCGGCCTCGCCGTCGCCCACCACGCACGCCACAATCAGGTCCGGGTTGTCCAGCGCGGCGCCGAAGGCGTGCGCCAGCGCATAGCCGAGCTCGCCGCCCTCGTGGATCGAGCCCGGGGTCTCGGCCGCCGCGTGGCTGGGAATGCCTCCGGGAAACGAGAACTGGCGGAACAGCTTTCGCATCCCGTCCACATCCTGGGTAACCGCCGGGTACACCTCGCTGTAGGTGCCCTCGAGATAGGCGTTGGCCACCATGGCCGGACCGCCGTGGCCCGGGCCGCAGACGTAGACGACGTTGACGTCCCGGTCACGGATCACCCGGTTCAGGTGGGCGTAGACGAGGTTGAGTCCCGGGGTGGTGCCCCAGTGTCCGAGCAGGCGTGGTTTGACGTGCTCGGGCCGCAGCGGCTCGCTCAGCAGCGGGTTGTCCAGCAGGTAGATCTGGCCGACCGACAGATAGTTCGCGGCGCGCCAGTAGGCGTCCACGAGGTCCAGTTCCCGGTCCGACAGCGTCGGGGCGAGCGTCTTCGCGGTCATGTAGCCCATCTTCGTCCTCGGGCGGGTCCGCCATTCGTCGTTGCCGGAATCCGCCTGCTCGGGGGTGCGTGGTTCGCATACCCGATCGGGCGGGCGTCACGCCCGCGCCGGGGGACGATCCGTCCGGCGCATATCCTTGACCCGGTCGCCGGCCGGGCTGCCGGGCCGGCCCGCACCCAGAAAGGACACGATGGACCCTCGGATGCCGGTACTGATCGGCTACGGCCAGGTCACGCAGCGCGAGATCAACCCGGACGTGGAGCCGGTGGACCTGATGGCGCAGGCCGCGCGGGCCGCCGCGGACGCCCGGGTGCTCGAGTCGGTCGATTCGATCCGGGTGGTGAACCTGCTGTCCTGGCGCTACCGGGACCCGGGCCTGCTCGTGGCCGAGCGCATCGGCGCCACCGGGGCGGCCACCCGCTACACCGGGATCGGCGGGAACGTGCCGCAGACCCTGGTCAACCAGGCCTGCCGCGACATCCAGGCCGGCCGTAACGCCGTGGTGCTGATCACCGGCGCCGAGACCTGGCGCACCCGAACACGGTTGCGCGCCAACGGCGTCAAGCCGGACTGGACCCGTCAGGACGAGTCGGTGCCGGTTCCGCCGGGCGCGCAGGACGCGGTGCCGATGGCCTCGCCGGCCGATGAGCGGATCGGCTTGGACCGTCCGGTGTTCGTGTATCCGATGTTCGAGCAGGCGCTGCGCATCGCGGCGGGGGAGGAGCCCGACGAGCACCGCCGCCGCATCGGTGAGCTGTGGGCGCGGTTCAGCGCGGTGGCAGCGGCGAACCCGCACGCCTGGAGTACCGAGGCGCTGTCGGCCGAGCAGATCTGGCGACCCGGACCGGACAACCGCATGATCAGCTGGCCCTACACCAAGCTGATGAACTCCAACAACATGGTGGACCAGGGTGCGGCGCTGATCCTGACCTCGGTGCAGAAGGCCACCGAGCTGGGCGTGCCGGGGGAGCGCTGGGTGTTCCCGTACGCCGGCACCGACGCCCACGACACCTACGCGATCGGCGAGCGCGCCGAGTTCTTCACCTCGCCGGCGATCCGGATCGCCGGGCGGCGGGCGCTCGAGCTCGCCGGTTTCGGCATCGACGATATGGCGTTGGTCGACCTGTACTCGTGCTTCCCGTGCGCGGTCCAGGTGGCCGCCAACGAACTCGGGCTACCCACCGATGATCCGCAGCGCCCGCTCACCGTCACCGGCGGCCTGACGTTCGCGGGCGGGCCGTGGAACAACTATGTGACCCACTCGATCGCCACCATGGCCGAGCGGCTGACCGCCGAACCGGGCCGGCTCGGGTTGATCTCGGCCAACGGCGGTTACCTGACCAAGCACAGCTTCGGGGTGTACGGGACCGAGCCACCGCCGCACGAATTCCGTTGGGAGGACGTGCAGAACGAGGTGGACCGGCAACCCGCCCGGACCTGCGTGGTGCAGTGGTCGGGGATCGGGACGGTGGAGACTTGGACCACGCCGTTCAATCGGGAGGGCAAGCCGGAGAAGGCTTTTCTCGCGGTGCGCACGCCGGACGACGCCCGCGCGCTGGCGGTGCTGCACGAGGACGTGGCGGCCACCGTGCGCGACGACATCGCCGGCGCCAAGGTCCGCGTCCACGACGACGGCACCGCGGTGCTGGTCTGACGCGATCTAGTTGTTCTTCACGGCTAGGCGTGATCGCGTAGGCGGTCGATAGGTGTCGTTCCGCCGATGCCGGTGCGGGGTCTGTGGTGGTTGTAGTGATGCAACCACCTCTGATAGGTCGCTGCGCGGGCTTGATCGGAGAAGTAGGTCTGGGCGTAGGCCCATTGCTGGTTGAGGGTGCAGTTGAATCGCTCGACCTTGCCGTTGGTTTGCGGGCGGTAGGGGCGGGAATCTCTTGGGCGATGTCGGACCGAGGGTATGGGCGAACAGCTTCGACCGGTAACACGATCCGTTGTCGGTGAGCACCCTCTTGCCCTCGATGCTCTTGCTCGTTGAACATCGCTTTGGCGCGGACCCTGAACGCTGCCGCGGTCTGTTTGCGTTCGCGGGCGAGGATCTCTGAGTGGGCCAGCCGACAGTGGTCATCGACCGTGTGGTGCCGATAGGCGTCACCGCGGCCGTGCTTTTGGTTGTTGCGGTCACCGACTGTGCCGCCCCAGCATGCGATGCCCACCCCAGTCGGGGATACGCGCGAGTTTTTTGATGTCGACACGGATCAGATCCCCAGGCGCGGGGTGTTCGTAACGATGTGCCCTGGTTCGGCGCGCCGGCAGGCTGCGGGCCTGGTCCAGATCCCGCAGCAGCGGCGCCTGGTAGCGGCGCAGCACCGCCTCCGCCGTCGAGCCTGGCAGCAGGTAAGCGGCGACGCGGTGCGGGGTGGACTTGTCGTTCATCGCCTCAGGGCCGCCAGCACGATAGCGGTCGGCCCACTTCTTGGCTGTGGCAGGCGAGCACTGGAATCGGTCTGCGGCCCGGGTGTAGGTCCATCCGTCATCGACGACACAACGCCCCAGCCGCAACCGGCCCTTCGGAGTCAAATGGCATTAGCGTGGACCATGAGGACCACTCGGTAATCGATGTGCGTTGTTATTAATCACACCGACACCGGTGGTTTTCACCTGTTCGCACTCACCCCGCCGTTCACTGCCTGTCCGGGAGTTACACCCAGATGTCCTATATTCTTTCTGACAGCCTCTATCTGAAAGTTCAAACAAGTGGGCCGGTAGGCTCACGAACCAGGGGGGGAGGACATGGCAGGAATGGCAACCAGAATTGCCACGGTTGTCGGGGCGCTTTTGGTCGCTGTGGGCGCTTCTCTGGCAGTTTCTACAACTGCCGAGGCAAAGGTGAGGAATTGTCAATACCTGTGGATCGGCGTGTTTCAGGCGACCTCCGTTCCGGCTTGCTGATCGCCGTCTGAGGGCGGTGTCGGTGGGGTGATTTCGGTGGGGCGTTCGAGCAGTTTGCCCTTGTGGAAGACCGCGCCGGCGCGGACCAGGGCGACCAGGTGTGGTGCGTTGACGGCACGCCAGCGGGCCGCGGCGGCGTCGATGAGCTTGTAGGCCATGGCCAGACCAGCCGCACGTGATCCCGGCCCCTTGGTGACCTTGGTTCTCAAACGTACTGTGGGCAAAGGTGCTTTCGATCGGATTTGTCGTGCGTAGGTGGATCCAGTGCTCGGCGGGATAGTGGTAGAACTCCAGTAGGGTGTCCAGATCGTCGGTGATCTTGGCGACCGCCTTGGGGTACTTGGCCCCGAAGTCGACCGTGAAGGCCTTGACCGCGACCTGGGCCTTGTCGATATCCTCGGCGTTGTAGATCTCCTTGAGCGCCGACAACGCCGACGCGTGCGCTGATTTCGGCAGGGCGGCAAGCACATTGGCTTGCTTATGAAACCAGCACCGCTGTTCTTTGGTGGCCGGGAACACCTCGCGTACCGCTTTCCAGAAGCCGAGTGCGCCATCGCCGACGGCGAGCACGGGTGCGGTCACTAGGGCACCATCCTTATTGCGGATGCCTGATGGGTGTTCGTTGAAGGGACTCGGCGGGGGCCGAGGTGACGGCCAGGTGCGGTCGCTCGTAGAGGGCCAGCATGACACCGCCGCCCTCG
>Ga0310830_100142_pt1 | contig 115376 bp, 97 predicted proteins | sample WT_ome_5_FD_201301 | JGI IMG/M metagenome (GOLD analysis project Ga0310830, IMG submission 201301) | Sorghum-adapted microbial communities enriched on wild type (WT) sorghum from Joint BioEnergy Institute, Emeryville, California, United... ... | reverse complement strand
AAAGCAGCTTCAGCGTAACACAAATTTCGCGCCAGGCCAAGTCACCTGACCGGTGACTTGGTACATTCAAAAAGTGACATTTTCACAGACGAGTTAAGGTGACATTTTCACAGACGATTGACACCGGACAACAATGCCAGCGTCGCTGCGCGTGCAAGAGGCGGGCGGTCGTTCGACGCGCCGCCTGGCATCATGCTGATCCCGGCGCTCTCCATGCCGGGGCTGCTCGCATTCGGCATTCTGCTGACCGTTGTGACGCCTTCCCGGCTCATTGACGAGACAAACAAGACGTACCGGAACTTCTCCTTGCCGATGACCGCAACGTTCATGTTTGCCGGGGCGCTGTTCGAGGAATTGCTGTTCCGGGCCATCATTCAGAACATGCTGCTCGTCCTGACGGGAAGCGCGCTGATTGCGATCCTGATCACCGCGGCGTTGTTTGCGGCGATTCACGTCCAAAATTTCAAGAAGCCGCTGATGCTGCTCAACATCACGGTCCCGGAGCTGGTATTCGGCTGGAGCCATGCGGCAACGGCCAATCTTCTCGTGCCGCTCGCCGTCCACTTCCTTGTCAATCCGGGCATGACGCTGCTGCTGATAAATACGACGTCATCAAGATGGGGGATTGAGAAAACCGATGCCCGCCTGCGGATGCACAGGCGGGCCATGACGCCGCTATTCCCGGTCCGTCTCGACCGTCACCCGGTAGCGGGGAAAATTCTCCTTCAGTATCGCCTCCGCCTTAGCGGCCAGCGCGGCGACCTTCTCCCGGCTCAGCGACCGGTCGAGGTCGAGATGGACGCGCATGTTCGATCCGCCCGTCCGCGTGATGCGGATATGGCGGATGCCGTCCAGCCCGCGCAGCAGCTCGGCCGCGAACGCGTTGTCGCGCCGGTAGCTCCAGGCCGTGCCGGTAATCGGAAGATTCGGGTTCGACTTGCTGGTGCCCATGTAGCCGTCGTTGCCGTAGCTCCTGACCCCGCCTTCCGCATTGCGTTCCGCGTTCCCGCAGCCGGTAGCGGCGAGCGACACGACCATAAGCATCAGAAAAAATCCGGGCAGCGGAATGCGCCACCGCCGCCTGCGAAGGCGCGCGCCGATCCGTCCGATCAACCCGATGGACATGAAGAAACCTCCCTTCACCATTAGGATGGCTGGGGGAGGCTCGGGTATGCATCCGGTCAGATGCCGTATTTCTTCTTGAAACGGTCGACACGGCCGCCGGTATCGACGAACTTCTGTCTGCCCGTGAAGAAAGGATGGCAGTTCGAGCAGATTTCGACCCGGAGGCTCGCCTTCACCGAACCGGTCTCGAACGTATTGCCGCACGCGCAGGTCACCGTCGTGACGTGATACGTCGGATGAATGTCCGGTTTCATCTCGTTCACCTCTTTCACGCCCTGGGTCCTCGACATCCCGACCCAGAGTAAATGACACATGAAGTGATTATAGCACGGATGCGCGAAATCGCGCAACAATCAAATCGGGCCGTCCATCGCCCATCAACCGATCAGCCCATCCCGTCCGTCAATCCCTGCCCGACGACGCCTTCCTCCGGCGAAACTCCGCGGGCGGCACATGCGTATAGTTGCCGATGCGCACGCCCGGCAGCTCCTCCCGGAAGATCTCGATCATCTGCTTCATGCCGTAGATCTCGCCCCGCGCGGGCGGAATGAGCTCGAGATAGCTCTCCGGGTCGATGTTCAGGTTGCGCAGCTGGATCAGCTTCAGCCCCGTCCGCTTCGCGAACCCGATCATCGCCTCGATCTCCTCCTCGCGGTCCGTCACGCCGGGAAAGACGAGATAGTTGATCGACGTATACACGCCGCGATCCGACGCGTACTTGAGCGACTTCTCGACGTTCGCCAGCGTGTAGCCGCGCGGCCGGTAATAGGCGTTGTAATGTTCGTCGATCGCGCTGATCGTGCTGACGCGCATCAGATCGAGCCCGGCGTCGACGATCGCCCGGATGTGGTCGGTCAGACCCGCGTTCGTGTTGATGTTGATGTAGCCGAGATCCGTCCGTTCCCGCACGCAGCGGATCGCGTCGATGATCAGCTTCGCCTGGGTCGACGGCTCGCCCTCGCAGCCCTGGCCGAAACTGATGATCGCGTCCGGCGTCTTCAGATGCTCGAGCATGATCTCGACGAGCTCGTCCACCGTCGGCCGGAAGTTCATCCGCGTCTGCGGCGCGGGGAAGCCGCTTGTCTCGGGCTGCTCCGAAATGCAGCCGTAGCACCCGGCGTTGCAGCTGCAGGAGACCGGCACGGCCCCCTCCCAGCGGTTCAGGAACGTGTTCGACGCCGTCAGACACTCGTAGCCGAGCGCGCAATGCGACAGATGCTTGTAGACCCGGTTCTCCGGGTACCGCGCAAGCAACGTTTCGACGCCCTTCTCCAGCTCGCCGCGGTCGCAATTCAGCGGATTCCACGGCTCCGGATCGTCGGTGCGCTGCGCCGCGACGTAGAACCGGTCGTCCTTCCAGACGACCGCCGTATAGCCGAACAGCGGCAGCTTGCGGGCGCGGTCCGTCTTGACATAGGCGGGTATGGCCAGCCGCGTGTACCCTTGCGGCAGCAGCGCGCCGACCGCCTGCGCGTCGCCGGGCAGCGGCCGCATCTCGCCCGTGTCGGGATCGATGCCGATCGGCCGCGTGTACGGCAGGCTGACCAGCGTCGCGCCCTCGGGCAGCGGTATCAGCTCGTCTTCCATCAGTTCGATGATCATGTCGGCGCTGCGGCCGAGTCCTCCCCAGTCGGGCGTGTCATAGACGCGGCCTTCCGCGTCGGCGTACACCAGGTTCATGCTGCGATCCCACCTTCCTGTCTCCCGGGAAGAAAAATCCCCCGCCGCACCGTCAGGTCGTCGATCGAACGGTCCGTCTCGCGGGACCGCCCCCGACGCCGCCGTCCGCCGCCAGCTTCGCGACGACGTCGATGAACTCCGCGTTCGACTTCGTATCCCGCAACTTCTTCAGGAACTGCTCCACGAACTCGGGGGTGTCGTTCATCATCTTGCGGATCGTCCAGGCGCACTCGAGCTCTTCCTTCGTCAGCAGCATCTCCTCGCGGCGCGTGCCGGAACGGCGGATGTCCAGCGCCGGGAAAATGCGGCGTTCCGCGAGCCTCCGGTCAAGCACGAGCTCCATGTTGCCGGTGCCCTTGAATTCCTCGTAAATGATGTCGTCCATCCGCGAACCGGTATCGATGAGCGCGGTGGCCAGAATCGTCAGGCTGCCGCCTTCCTCGACGTTGCGCGCCGAGCCGAAGAAGCGCTTCGGCCGGTGGAACGACGCCGGATCGATCCCGCCGGAGAGCGTCCGGCCGGACGGCGGCACGACGAGGTTGTAGGCGCGCGCGAGCCGCGTGATGCTGTCGAGCAGGATGACGACGTCCCGCTTGTGCTCGACCAGGCGCTGCGCCCGCTCCAGCACCATTTCCGCCACCTTGATGTGGTGCTCCGGCAGTTCGTCGAACGTCGACGCGAAGACTTCTCCCTTCACCGACCGCTGCATGTCGGTCACTTCCTCGGGCCGCTCGTCAATCAACAGCACGAACAGCTCGATCTCCGGATAATTGACCGAGATGCTGTTGGCGATTTCCTTCAGCAGCAGCGTCTTGCCCGCCTTCGGAGGCGCGACGATCAGTCCGCGCTGGCCGAGGCCGACCGGTGCGAGAATATCCATGATGCGAGTCGACAGATTGTTGGGGGAAGTCTCCAGAACGAGTTTCTTCTGCGGATAGAGGGGAGTCAGGGCGGGGAAGTGGAGCCGCTCCGCGGCAACTTCCGGACTCTCGCCGTTGACAGCGTTCACCTGCAGCAATCCGAAGTAGCGTTCGTTCTCCTTCGGCGCCCGGCATTTGCCGGACACGAGGTCGCCGGTGCGCAGGTCGAATTTCCGTATCTGCGACGCCGATATGTAGATGTCGTCCTTGCTCGGCAGGAAGAGCGGCCGCAGGAACCCGTAGCCCTCGGGCAGCACGTCGAGCACGCCTTCCATGAACATGAGGCCGCTTCTCTCGGCCTGGGCCCGGAGGATCGCGAAGATCAGCTCCTTCTTCCTCATCTGGCCGTAGTTCGGGATCTGGTACTCCTTCGCGAGCTTGTACAGCTCGGTCAGCTTCATCTCCTCCAGATCGGAGATTTGCAGATCGGCCATCTTGTCACCCCTTGCTATTCAGTTTTCCCGCATTCATTATTGCCCCGTGATCCGGGTTTTCTGCGCAATCGGATTGATCAAGGAAAAAGGTTCGGCAGAAATTGGGACGGGTGTGCGTTTTCTTTGCGTTTTCTTTGCGTTTTCGGCGGTTTTTGGGCGGTTTTTCGGCGGGCTCAGCTTTCATCGGGCTCGCGCCAGACGTCGGCCCCGAGCCTGCGGAGATTGTCCACAAGATTATCATACCCGCGATCAATGTATTCGACACCGGCAATTTCCGTGACGCCGTCTTCGACCGTCAGCGCAGCCACGACGAGCGCCGCCCCGGCCCGGAGGTCCGACGCGCGCACCCTCGCGCTGTTCAGCTTGCCGCCCTCGATGATCGCCGACCGGCCTTCCACGCGGATCTTCGCGCCCATGCGCAAGAGCTCCGGCACATGCTTGAACCGGTTGCTGAACACATAATCCGTCAGGACGCTGACGCCTTCGGCCTGCGTGAGCAGACTGGTCATCGGCGACTGCATGTCCGTCGCGAATCCCGGATAGACGAGCGCCTTGACGTCGACGGCGGAATAGACGGGCTGGCCGACGACGCGGATCGATTCGTCCATTTCATAGACGTGAACGCCCATCTCCTGCAGCTTGGCCGTCACGGCCTCGAGATGCTTCGGAATGACGTTGTCCACGACGACGTCGCCGCGCGTCGCGGCGGCCGCGATCATGTACGTCGCCGCCTGGATCCGGTCGGGAATGATCGAATGCCGGCAGCCGTGCAGCCGGTCCACGCCCTCGATCCGGATCGTCTCGGTGCCCGCTCCCTTGATGCGGGCGCCCATTGCGTTGAGCAGCGTCGCGACGTCGATGATCTCGGGCTCCTTCGCCGCGTTCTCGATGATCGTGAGTCCCTCGGCGCGGGAGGCCGCCAGCATGATGTTGATCGTCGCGCCGACGCTGACGACGTCGAGATAGATCTTTGCGCCGCGCAGCTTCTTCGCCGACAGGCGGATCGCGCCGTGTTCGTTCGTGACGGTGGCGCCGAGCGCTTCGAAGCCTTTGATGTGCTGGTCAATCGGGCGGGGTTCGAAGTTGCAGCCGCCGGGCATCCCGATCACGGCTTCGCCGAACCGGCCGAGCAGCGCGCCCATCAGATAATAGGAAGCGCGCAGCAGCTTCACCTTGCCGTTCGGCATCGGCATGGAACGCATGCCGGAAGGGTCGATGATCATCGAATCCCCGATCCGCGTCACCCTGGCCCCGAGCTCTTCGAGAATCTCCGTATAGACGGCCACGTCGCTGAGCCGCGGCAGATTGTCCAGTCTGACTTCACCGTCGGCCAGTATGGAAGCCGGCAGCAGCGCGACGGCGCTGTTCTTCGCGCCGCTGATCGTCACCGTTCCGCGCAGCGGGCGGCCGCCGCGGACCATCAGTTTCCCCATGTCTCCCCATATCCTCCCGATGGCGCTGTTTGACCGTCATGCGGACGGATGCGCAGAAACCGCCGGCCAGACGCGGCGGTTCCTGCGAAGGTCACGCGTGCTTAAGCCTGGTTGCTGCTGCCGAACAGACGGATCTTCTCGGCCACGACTTCGATCATCGCCTCGCGGGCGGGACCGAGGTATTTCCGCGGATCGTAGACCTTGCTGTCCTTGCCGAGCACTTCGCGGATCTTGTTCGTGCAGGCGACCTGGTTCTCCGTGTTGACATTAATCTTGCCGACGCCGCAACGGATCGCTTCCCGGATCGCTTCGTCCGGAACGCCCGAACCGCCGTGCAGGACGATCGGCACCGGCACCTTCTCGGCCACTTCGCGAATGATGTCGAAGCGGATCTTCGGCTCGCCCTTGTACATGCCGTGCGCGGTGCCGACCGCGATCGCGAGCGCGTCGACGCCCGTCTCCTCCCAGAAGCGGATCGCTTCTTCGGGCTTGGCCAGCGACGCTTCCTCCTCGTCGACGCTGATGTCGTCCTCGGTGCCGCCGATCGTGCCGAGCTCGCCTTCGACGGAGACGCCCATCGCGTGGGCGGCCTTGACGATCTCCTTCGTCAGGCGGATGTTCTCCTCGAGCGGATAGTGGGAACCGTCGAACATGACCGACGAGAAGCCGGCGCGAATGCATTTCATCGCGATTTCGAAGCTGCTGCCGTGGTCGAGATGGAGCGCGATCGGCAGCCCGGACTTCTTCGCCGCGGCTTCCGCGATGGCGACGGTGAACTCGATGCCCATGTATTTCAGGGCGCCCTCGCTGACGCCGTAGATAATCGGTGACTTCTCCCGGATCGCCGCCTCGACGATGGCCTGCGCGAACTCCAGGTTGTTCATGTTGAATTGGCCGACGGCGAACTTGTTCGCTTTCGCTTTCGGCAGGAATTCGTTCATGGACACAAGTGGCATGGGTTTCGTTCCTCCTAAAAGATGTGCGCTGGATGGTTCAAGCCGTGCAGACTTGTCATACTGTGTCATTATACCACAACGGTTTCCGTTGTGGTAATTCGTCACGAAGGATTCACGCCAGAAAAAAAGGATCCGTCTTTCAGGATCCGGTCGCATATCCGCGCGTCCCGCCGCCCCGCAGCTGCATGTTCACCACCGTCCGCATCTCGTCGATGTCGAACGGCTTCGTGAAGTGCATCAGCGCGCCGAGCTCGGTCGCTTCCTTGATCATGTCCAACTCGCCGTAGGCCGTCATCATGATGACCTTGATGTCGCGGTTGATTTCCTTGATGCGCTTCAGGATTTCGAGCCCGTCCATGCCCGGGATTTTCATGTCGAGCAACACCAGGTCAGGAGACTCGCTCTTCACGATCTCAAGCGCCATCTTGCCGTTGGAGGCCTGGAATGTCTGGTAACCTTCGCTGCCGAACACTTCCATGAGCAGTACGCGGATGCCGTTCTGATCATCCACGATCAGCACTTTCTTGTCATCCAACGCTCGATCCCTCCTCTGGAGCGAATGCCTGGACCGGAACAAACCGTCCGGCCTGTCCTCACCCGGGCTGAGGACACGCATGCCCAACAGGAGAGGTATTCGACGCCTGTTCCTCAATATCCTTCATGTATTGGTAAAAAGTATCTCGTACTCTACATTATTCCGCGTGGCGGATGGCCGCGCCCACGAACTCCCGGAACAGCGGCTGCGGACGGTTCGGCCGCGACGTGAATTCCGGGTGGAACTGGACGGCCAGGAACCACGGATGGTCGGGCAGCTCGATCATCTCGACCAGGCGGCCGTCCGGAGACGTGCCCGACACGCGCAGTCCGGCCGCTTCGATTTGCTCGCGGTACGTGTTGTTGAATTCGTAGCGGTGGCGGTGGCGTTCGTAGACCAGCTCCTCGCCGTACGCGCGGGCCGCCAGCGAACCCGGGGCGATTTTGCACGGATAGAGGCCGAGGCGCATCGTGCCCCCGAGGTCCTCGATGTCCTTCTGCTCCGGCAAGAGGTCGATGACCGGATACGGCGTGGACGGATCGATCTCCGAGCTGTTCGCGCCGGCCAGGCCGACGACGTGGCGGGCGAACTCGACGACGGCCACCTGCATGCCGAGGCAGATGCCGAAGAACGGCACGCGCTTCTCCCGCGCCCAGCGGATCGCGGTGATCTTCCCTTCGATGCCGCGGTCGCCGAAGCCGCCGGGCACGAGCACCCCGTGCACGCCGCGCAGGAGCTCGTCCACATTCTCGCTCGTGACGTCCTCGGCGTTCACCCAGCGGATCTTCACCTCGCGCTCGGCGTCGATGCCGGCGTGGCCCAGCGCCTCGACGATGCTGAGGTAGGCGTCGTGCAGCGCGACGTATTTCCCGACGATCGCGATCTCCACCGACCCGGTGATCGAGTGGATGCGGCGCACGAGGTTCTCCCACTCGGTCATGTCCGGCGCCGGCGCGTCCAGCTTCAGGTGGCTGACGACGATGTCGTCGAGACCCTCCTTCCGCAGGTTGAGCGGGATCTCGTACAGGTTCGACGCGTCGCGGCATTCGATGACCGCCTTCTGGTCGACGTCGCAGAACTGCGCGATCTTGCGCTTCAGGTCGTCGCCCATCGGATATTCCGTCCGGCAGACGATGACGTTCGGCTGGATGCCGATGCCGCGCAGTTCCTTCACGCTGTGCTGCGTCGGCTTCGTCTTCACCTCGCCGGCCGCCTTGATGTACGGAATGAGCGTGACGTGGATGTACATGACGTTGTCGCGGCCGACGTCGCTTTTGATCTGGCGGATCGCTTCGAGGAAGGGCAGGCTCTCGATGTCGCCGACCGTGCCGCCGATCTCGGTGATGACGACGTCCGAGCCCGACTCGCGGCCCGCGCGGAAGACGCGCTCCTTGATCTCGTTCGTGATATGCGGAATGACCTGGACGGTGCCGCCGAGGTACTCGCCGCGCCGCTCCTTCGAGATGACGGACGAATAGATTTTGCCCGTCGTCACGTTGCTGTTCTTCGTGAGGTTGATGTCGATGAAGCGCTCATAATGACCGAGGTCGAGGTCGGTCTCCGCGCCGTCGTCGGTCACGAACACCTCTCCGTGCTGGTAGGGGCTCATCGTGCCGGGGTCGACGTTGATGTAGGGGTCGAACTTCTGGATCGTCACCTTCAGTCCCCGGTTCTTCAGCAGCCGGCCGAGCGATGCCGCGGTAATTCCCTTGCCGAGCGACGATACGACGCCGCCGGTTACGAAAATATACTTCGTCACTTGCAAATGCCCTCCAGATGAGTGGTAAAAACAAAAAAAGTGACACCCGCGCCGCGGGGCACTTTTTCATCCGTTTGCCTTGTATAGAGCAAATCTGTAGCCCGAACAATAGTTTACCCGTGCGCCCGGACCCGTGTCAAGGCGTCACAGGTCCTTGTCTTCGTCCTCGTCGTCGATTTCCGGCTCGTCGTCCTCGAACTCCTCCTCGGCTTCCTCCGACACGAGCTCCTCGTCATCGAGCACCGGCTCGTCGAGCTCCTCGTCGTCGAGCGGCACTTCCTCGTCCACATCCGCGTCGTCGGCGTCGTCGTACAGATCTTCGCCGTCCTCGTCGTAGAGGTCGTAATCCTCTTCGTCCGTGACGTACGCGTCTTCCTCTTCGCCGTACAGATCCTCTTCCTCTTCGTCGTCGTCGTTGATGATGCGCGGACGCGTCGCGCCGAGGGACGGGTCTTCGCTCCGGTCGACCGGATACCAGCGCTTCAGCCCCCAGACGTTGTTGCCGACGCAGGCGAAACGGCCGTCGATGTTGATCTCCGTATAGATCTGCGCGATGATTTCGTTGATTCTGTCCTCGGACATGCCGCGGACCCTGCCGACCTCGCGGATCAGGTCCCGGTAATACATCGGCTCGTTGGCCGCCTTCAGAATCTCGAACGCCAGATCGACCATCGGCATCTCTTCAATCCGCTCGGGATCGAGCTTCAATCGAATCTCGCCGCTCATCAAACACATCCTCTCGCGCGAACAATCTCAACCAGCATGATTCTATCCATTGTCAACCTATAGTAAACCTCATTTCATTTCAAAAAGCAAGGGAGCCGCTCAGGGAGTCCGCCGCCCGCGAAGGGCCCAATTCGGCGCGCCGGGACACCCGCTCATGCCGCTGTCCACGGGCCCTCATATCATAAGTCCAGCATGTTCCAGCCGGGAGGAGTGCGCCGATGGACTATAGCCCGGTTCTCAGATGGCTCGAGGAGAGGGCGCTGGCCGCCCCGGGCCGGCACGGCACCCGATGCATGCTCCGTTTCCGCAGCCCCGCCGATTACCGCCGCTTCGTCCGCGAATGGAAGGAGCGGCATCCTCCCGAAAGGCCGACGGCCGCGTCCATCCGGCTCCTTCCGCTTATTCGCGGCGTCAGCTTCACGCTTCCCCAGGGGCCGACGTCCGGTCCGCCTTGGGCGGGGTGCGCCCTCGAACCGGACGCCCGCATTTCCGTCCACGGCACCGTCCGCAGCGCGCCGGCCGTCGAGCAGGGCATCCCGTGGGGCGTGCGGCAGATCCGCGCCCCGATGGCCTGGCGGCAGACGACCGGCCACGGCATCAAGATCGGCGTCATCGACACCGGCATCGACTTCAGCCATCCCGATCTGCGCCATTCCATCTCGCGGGGGATCAACCTGCTCGCGCGCAGCATGCTGCCGCACGACGACAACGGCCACGGCACGCACATCGCCGCCACGATCGCGGCCGCGAACCAGCTTTACGGCATGGTCGGCGTCGCGCCCCGCGCGGTCATCCACCCGGTGAAGGCGTTCGACCACAACGGCTCGGCCTACGTCTCCGACATCATCCTCGGCATCGAATGGTGCATCCGCAACCGGATGGACATCATCAACATGAGCTTCGGCATGAAGACGCGCAGCCGCGCGCTGCTCGCCGCCGTGCGCAACGCCTGGCGCGCCGGCATCGTCGTCGTCGCCTCCTCCGGCAACGACGCGAAGCGCAAGGCGATCGACTATCCCGCCCGGTTCCCGCAGACCATCTCCGTCGGCGCCACGACGCGGATGCGGCGGATCGCGGCGTTCAGCAACCGGGGCAGCCTGATCGACATCTACGCGCCGGGAGACAAAATCTTCTCCGCCTGGCTGCGGGGAAAATACAACGAGATGAGCGGCACGTCGATGGCGACCTCCCACGTCAGCGGCGCGATCGCCCTGCTGCTCGCCTACCGGCCGGGCCTGACGCCGGCCGAGATCAAGGAGATTCTGCGCCGCTCGACGATGCCCCTGCGCGGCGCGTACAGGCCGAAGGGAACCGGCGAGATCGACGTGCCGCGCATGCTGGCGGCGGCGGACCGACTGTCCTAGTCCGCGGCGGCCTACATCCGCTCCGGCGCCGACACGCCGATCAGCCGCAGCACGTTCGCGATGACGATGCGGATCGCGGCCATCAGCGCGAGCCTTGCGCCGGTCTGCGCCGCGTCGTCCGTGATGACGCGCTCCGCCTTGTAGTAGCTGTGGAACATCGAAGCCAGCTCGTAAACATAGCGGATGATGCGGTGGGGAGCATGGCTTTCCGCCGCGTCCGCCACTTCCCGCGGCAGCTCGCCCAGCTTGCGCAGCAGCTCGAACTCGGCCTCGGCGGTCAGCCGGGTCAGGTCCGCCTTGTCATGGTCGACGGCGATGCCCTGCTCCGCCGCCTGCCGGAAAATGCTGCAGATCCGCGCGTGGGCGTACTGCACGTAATAGACCGGGTTGTCGTTCGACGTGGAGACGGCGAGGTCCATGTCGAAGTCGAGATGCGAATCCATGCTGCGCATCGTGAAGAAGTAGCGGATCGCGTCGACCCCGACCTCGTCCATCAGATCCTCCATCGTCACGGCCTTGCCGGTCCGCTTCGACATCTTCACCTTCTCGCCGTTCTGGTACAGGCTGACCATCTGGGCGATCAGGACGACGAGTCTGTCCGGATCGTGGCCGAGCGCGGCCATCGCGGCCTTCATCCGCGGGATGTACCCGTGGTGGTCGGCGCCCCAGATGTTGATCAGGAGATCGTAGCCGCGCCGGAACTTGTCCCGGTGGTAGGCGATGTCCGGCGTCAGGTACGTGTAAGTGCCGTCCTGCTTCACGAGCACGCGGTTCTTGTCGTCGCCGAAGCGGGTCGACTCGAGCCAGACCGCGCCGTCTTCCTCGTAGACCATGCCCCGCTCCCGCAGCGCCTCCACCGCGGCCTCGACCTGGCCGGTCTCGTAGAGCGACGTCTCGCTGAACCAGTTGTCGAACCGGACGCGGAACCGCCCGAGGTCGCGCCGGATCTTCTCAAGCTCGCGCGTCAGGCCGTATTCGCGGAAGAAGCGCAGCCGCTCGTCGTCCGGCAGCGAGAGCAGCCGGTCGCCTTCCCGCTCGGCCAGCTCCTTCGCGAAGCCGATGATGTCCTCGCCGTAGTAGCCGTCCTCGGGCATCTCCGCTTCGAGGCCGAGCTGCTGGCGGTAGCGCGCCTCGATCGATTTCGCGAGGTTCGTCACCTGCGCGCCCGCGTCATTAATGTAGTACTCGCGCGTCACGTCGTAGCCGGCGAAATCAAGCAGGTTGCACAGCGCGTCGCCGACCGCCGCGCCGCGCGCGTGGCCGAGATGGAGCGAGCCGGTCGGGTTCGCGCTGACGAACTCGACCTGCACCTTCCGGCCGCCGCCGATGTTGACCCGGCCGTAGTTCTCGCCCGCCCGCAGCACCTCGCCGATGACGGGGTAGAGGTAGCTTTTGTCCAGGCGGAAATTAATGAACCCCGGGCCGGCAACCTCCGCCGATTCGATCATCGCGGACTTGCGGTCGAGATGCTCCAGGATCGCCTCCGCGATCTGGCGCGGGTTCCGCTTCGCCAGCCTCGTCAGCTGCATCGCCGCGTTCGTGGCGAGATCGCCGTGCGCCTTGTCCTTCGGCACTTCGACGACGAACGCCGGCAGCTCGTCGCGCGAAGCCGCGATCCCGGCGGCCACCGCCGCGTCCGCGATCGCGTCCTTCACGCGCTGATGGATGCGCTCCAGCACATGGTCACTCATGATCTTCTGCCTCCCGTATCGTCAGATTAATGGTGAATTCTCCGGCGTCCGCGCCGCCCGCTTCGAGCCGGTAAGCCCAGCTCCACACCATCGGCAGTCCGGGTCCTTCGGATTCGACCCGCACCCGGTGCGTCCGCGTCCGGAGGTCGAACCGGACGAGCGGCGTCCGGTAGTGGCCGACGGTCGCCGCGCCCGGCTCGAACGTCTGCGCGCTGTCAATGTCGCCCGCGCGGACAAGCCGCAGCGTCCGGCCGTCCCAGCGCAGCGTCGAGCGGACCCGGCCCTCCTCCTCCGCATAGCGGAGATACAGCGCGCCGTCCCTGGCGTAAAGCCTGCCCTCCAGCGCCGAGCGCGCGGGCTCTCCGCCGTCCTGCCTGCTCTCGAGCTCGATTCGCACCGGCAATCCTCCTTCCGGGATCGCCGCCCGCTCCCAGCCTTGCAATGTTCCGCACCTCCGCCCGACATCACAAAACCCCCGTCCCATGAAAGAGACGGAGGTTCATCCGCGGTGCCACTCTTCTGGAAGACGCGCCCGTTCCGCCCGCCGCGCGGTCACGCGCGCGCGGTCTTGCGCGGGACGATCGTCTTCCCCTCTGATGCGATAACGGCGGTCCGCCGTGTTCCCCTACGCGCGCGGAAGGTCCGCCGTAGCGTCCGCGGTTCAGGGAACCGACTCGCGGGTGCGCTTCCTCCGCTCCCGCCCCGCCGGCTTCCACCGTCCCGGCTCGCTGCGTGGGGCTTCTCAAGCGGAGTACTCTCCCGGTCATCGTCTTTGCAGATTTCCACCATTATACTGTGCGCGCCGCCGGCCGCGCAAGAGCTGGGAGAGGATATCCATTGACCGCCGGGAATACTGGTAGTACAATAACCATAACCAAGTGATCAAGTCGGATTTATGGCGACGTCACCCAAATCCAACAGCAAAGAAGGGAACCGACATGTCCTCACACGTCATTGACATGATCATGCTGCGCAACGTGTTCGGCACGGCCGAAATGCGCGCGGTCTGGTCGGACGAGAACCGGCTGCAGAAGCATCTCGACGTCGAGGCGGCGCTCGCGCTGGCCGAAGCGGAGCTCGGCCTGATCCCCGCGGACGCGGCGAAGGTGATCGCGGAGAACGCCCGGGTCGAGCTTCTGGATCTTCAGGCGATCGCGGACGAGGTGCAGAAGGCGAAGCACTCCCTGATGCCGACAATTCGGGCGCTGCAGGCGCTCTGCGGGCCGGAGGCCGGGGAGTACGTCCACTTCGGCGCCACGACGCAGGATATCGTGGACACCGGCATGATGCTTCAATTGAAAGAAGCGCACGCGATCATCGTGCGCGATCTCTCCGCCGTCGCCCGGCAGCTCGCCCGGCTCGCCCGCGAGTACAGGGACACGCCGATCGCCGGCCGGTCGCACGGCATGCAGGGGCTGCCGACGACGTTCGGCTTCAAGATCGCCGTCCTGCTCAGCGAGGTGCTCCGCCATCTCGACCGGCTGAAGGAGGCGGAAGCGCGGGTGTTCGCCGGGGTCATCGGCGGCGCGGTCGGCACGTACGCGGCGTTCGGCCCGCTCGGCCCCGAGGTGGAGGCGCTCGCGCTGCGCAAGCTCGGCCTCGCCGCGCCGGACATCTGCTGGCATTCGTCCCGCGACCGCCAGGCCGAATACGTCGGCATTCTCGGCATGATCAGCGCGACGCTGGGCAAGCTCGGGAACGAATTCTACAATCTGATGCGCACCGAGATCGACGAGCTGGAGGAACCGTTCACGTCGGGCAAGATCGGTTCGTCCACGATGCCGCACAAGCGCAATCCCGCGGCGCTCGAGGGGATCGTCAGCCTGTCGAAGCCGGTCCGCTACAACGTCGCGCTCGTCCAGGAAGCGATGATCGTCGAGCACGAGCGCGACGCGATGTCCTGGCGCGGCGAATGGATCGCGCTGCCGGAGACGTGCATCTACCTCTCCGCCCAGCTCGCTTCGACGAAGGCGGTGCTGGAAGGGCTCGTCGTCAAGCCGGACAACATGCGGCGCAACCTCGACAAGCTCGGCGGGCTGCTGCTCTCCGAGCGCGTCATGTTCGCGCTGGCGGACCGGATCGGCAAGCAGACCGCCCACCACGTCATCTACGAGCTGTCGATGAAGGCGGTCGAGGAGAACCGGCCGTTCAAGGACGTGCTGCTCGAGGACAAGCGGGTATCCGAAGCGCTCGACGAACGGACGCTGGAGGAGCTGCTCGATCCCGCCGCCTACCTCGGATCGGCGCCGCAGGTCGTCGACCGGGTGCTCGACCGGGCCCGGCTGTCGCCATGGCTGAAGGACGAATGACGGGAGGTTCGAACGATGCCGCTTGAAGCCTTGAAGAAAGCCGCCGAAGACCTGAAACCGCGCCTCGTCGCCATCCGCCGCGAGCTGCACATGAACCCCGAGCTGTCGATGGAGGAATTCGAGACGACCCGGCGCATCCGCGGCTGGCTGGAGGAGGCCGGCATGACCGTCGGGACGTACGGACTGCCGACCGGACTCGTCGCCGACATCGAAGGCGGCGCGCCCGGCCCGACGGTCGCTCTCCGCGCGGACATCGACGCGCTGCCGATCACGGAGGAGACCGGCCTGCCCTTCGCCTCTTGCGTGCCGGGCAAGATGCACGCGTGCGGCCACGATTTCCATACCGCCTCGATGATCGGCGCGGCGCTGCTGCTCCACCGGAACCGGGATCGGCTGAAGGGGCGCGTGCGGATGATTTTCCAGCCGGGCGAGGAGATCGCGGTCGGCGCGCGCGAGATGGTCAAGGCCGGCGTGCTCGAGGGCGTCGACGCGATTCTCGGCATGCACAACAAGCCGGAGCTGCCGGTCGGCACGGTCGGCGTCCGCGCGGGCGCGCTGATGGCGAGCGTCGACCGGTTTCGGATCCGGGTGACGGGCAAGGGCGGGCACGGCGCGATTCCGGACGCGGCCGTCGACCCGATCGTCGCCGCGAGCGCGATCGTCGGCGCCCTGCAGACCATTGTCAGCCGGAACACGAGCCCGCTGGACAGCGCGGTGGTCAGCATCTGCCGCTTCCATTCCGGTTCGACCTGGAACGTCATTCCGGACCAGGCCGAGCTGGAGGGAACCGTGCGCGCGTTCGACGCGGACGTGCGCCGGCGGCTTCCCGAACAGATCCGCCGGATTGCGGAAGGCGTCGCCGCGGGATACGGCGCGTCGGCCGAACTCGTCTGGATCGAAGGCCAGCACTTCGTGAACAACGATCCGAAGGCGGCCGCCCTGATGGAGCGGGCCGCCGGCGAGCTGGGCCTTACGGTGGTCGAGGCGCAGCCGACGACCGCGGGCGAAGATTTCTCCGTATATCAGGAGCATGTGCCCGGTTGCTTCATCTGGATGGGCACGAGCGGGACAGAGGGATGGCACCACCCGCGCTTCACGTTGAACGAAGACGCGCTGCCGGTCAGCGCGGCGCTGTTCGCCCACGCGGCGGAACTGGCGCTCGAGGAACTGGCGTGACGGCCAAGGCGGTGTTTTTTTGACAACATGAACGAATGGATGAAGGTGAACCGCATGAACAGCTTCACGTACCGCCTCGCCGTCCGGGACGACGCGCCCGCGCTGCTCGATCTGACGCTGCGGGCCTACCGGCCGATCCGCGAGCTCGGCATCAACTTCGCGGCCGCAAACGCCGATCTGGCGCTTGTGGAGTACAACATCCGGAGCCACATGTGCTTCATCATGGAGGAGAACGGAAAGCCGCTGGCGACGCTGACGCTGCGCATGCCCTGGGGACCGCAGCCCGGACCGTTCGGCGTGCCGCACATCTGGTGGTTCGCCGTCGACCCCGACATCGGGCGCAAAGGGATCGGTTCGGCGATGCTCGCCTGGTGCGAGGAGACGATGGTGCGCGACACGCTGAAGAGTCCGGCCGTGTCGCTCGGCACCGCGAAGGAGCATCCGTGGCTCGGCGACATGTACGTGCGCCGGGGATATGTGCCGGTCATGGAGAAGGATCTGGGCAAGGGACATACGACGGTGTTCTACCGCAAGGAGCTTCTTCCGGCGGAAGGGGAGGCGGACCGATGAGCGCGTCGCATGCCGACGTGCTGGTAATCGGCGCGGGGTCGGCCGGCATGAGCGCCGGCTATTATCTGGCGCGGCGCGGCGCGCGCGTGCTGCTGATCGACGCCTTCGACCCGCCCCATCGGGAGGGCAGCCACCACGGGGAGACGCGGCTCATCCGCCACGCGTACAAGAAGGGCTCCGCCTATATCCCGCTCGCGCTGCGGGCGGACGAGCTGTGGCGGGAGCTCGAGCGGGAGGCGGAGACGGAGCTGCTCGTCCGCTCCGGCGTGATCAACATCGCGGATCCGGAGCATTACAGCTTCCGCAATCGCCCGGACGACGCGCGCGCGTTCGGCGTTCCGGTCGAGATGCTGGACGCCGCCGAGATGCGCCGAAGGTGGCCGGGGCTCGCGCTGCCCGATCACTTCATCGGCATGTACGAGCCGGAGGCCGGCTATCTGTTCAGCGAGCGCGCGATTTCCGTCTTTCGCCGGCTGGCGGAGGCGGCGGGCGCGAAGCTCGTGACGAACGCGCCGGTGCTGCGCGTGACGGCGGACGGAGACGGCGTCGCGGCGGAGACCGCCGAAGGCGTGTTCCGCGCGGAGCAGGCGCTGATCAGCGTCGGCGCCTCGTTCGGCGGGCTCGAACCGTTCGTGCGGTTCCCCTTGAGACCGCTGCGCATTCCGGTCGGCTGGTTCGAGACGTCGTCCGGGGACTACCGCGCCGGCCGGTTCCCGGGCTTCACGCTCCACACCGCGGAAGGCGGGTACTACGGCTTCCCCGACACGGGCGGCGGGCTGAAGATCGGCAAGCATGACGGCGGCCGGGACTGGACGCCCGGCGAGCCGCTGCGCCCGTTCGGGCATTACGACACGGACGAGCCTTCCCTGCGCGGGGTCGTCGCGAAGTACATGCCCGGCGCGGCGGGACGGCTGCTGCAGTCTTCCGTCTGCAAATACGAATTCACGCCGGACGAGGACTTCGTGATCGACCGGCATCCCGCGCATCCGCATGTGCTGGTGATCGGCGGCCTGTCCGGCCACGGGTTCAAGTTCGCGAGCGTGCTCGGCGAGATCGCCGCGGACCTGCTGCTGGACGGGCGGACGCGGTTCGAACTCGGCGCGTTCTCGCTGGATCGGTTTGACAGAAAAGCGTGAAGAGGGCTTGCCGCCATCGGGCGCGCCCTCTTTTTTTCATGCGTATATTGCCAGAATCGGCCGGTCTGTGAAAAAATGGTGGCAAAAAAGAGACAAAGGGGGTTTTCCGTCATGGAACGGGTGTCCTTCTTCGGTCCGGAACTGGCTCCGTTCACGTTCTACTCGACGTCGCACGTGGTGTCCCTCGCCGCCATCGCGGCGGTCTGCGCGTTCACGCTCGGCTGGCGGGGACTCAGGGAACGGCCGCGGCTCGCGAACATCATCCGCCATGCGCTGGCCGCGCTTCTGCTGCTGCTCGACATCGCGCTGCATGTCTGGTATTTCGCGGCCGGCCAGTGGGATCCGTCCTGGACCCTGCCCTTGCATCTGTGCAGCCTGACGCTGATCCTCTCCTTCATCATGCTCTGGACGAAGAGCTACCGCCTGTTCGAGTTCAACTACTTCGCCGGCATCGGCGGGGCGCTGCAGGCGCTCCTGACGCCCGCCGCCATCCTGTCGGGTTATCCGCACTTTACCTTCTTCTACTTCTTCATCGCCCATGGCGGCATCATCGTCTCGAGCCTGTTCATGATCGCCGCGTACGGATTCCGGCCGCGCTGGTCGTCGATTTGGCGCACCATGCTCTGGCTCAACCTGCTGCTCATCCCGATCGGCCTCGTCAATTACCTGACCGGCGGCAACTACATGTTCATCGCGGGCAAGCCGGACGACCCGTCGCTCCTCGATTTTCTCGGCCCGTGGCCCTGGTACATCCTGTCGCTTGAAGGCGTGGCGTTCGTCATGTGCGCGATCCTGTATCTGCCCTTCGCCCTCCGCCGGCCGAACAAGCAAAAGCTCCAGGCCTGAACGGTTGGAGCTCCAATCGAAATCCCGGCCGCCTGGCCGGGATTCGCCATGATATGCATGATATGCGCATCATTCCGCCGCAGCGCCCAGCAGTTCGATGAATTCCCGCACATCCGACAGTTTGTCCAGCCGCAAAATCCGATCCCGGATCGCGGCGGCGTTCGGCGTTTGCACCACTTCGTCGTACTTGCGCAGCAGCTCTTCTTCGGTGACCGGATTGCCGGCGGAGCCCTTCGGCTTGTCGCCTGTGGCTTCAAGCGTCCCGCCGCCCTCAAGCCTCACCGTGATGCGCGTATACCGGACGCCCGGCGGCGCGTCCGTCACGTTGACGCGCCGCATCCGGTCCATGTAGGCCCGGATCTCGTCGTCGACCGGCACCCGCCGGAAGTCGCCCGCGCGGATGCCCCGCCCGCTCAGGACAAGCGCGGCGATGTACTCGATGCTGAACCGGCCTTCCTCGCCGTTTTCCGGGCGCCGGTGGATGAGCGCCGCGTCGCTCCGGCCGGTGAACGCGATCTCGATTCCGTCGATCCGCCCGAGCGGCACCGGGCCGATCTGCTCCGCCGCGTGCCAGCCGAAATACGCCGCCGAGCAGAACGGGTACAGCTTGTGCCACAGGCCGGGCTTCACGATGCGCGGGACGGCGTCCTCGCGCAGCAGTTCGGCGCGCGCCCGCTCCTCGCCCGCGCCGAACACGGCGAAGAAGCCGAGCTTCCCGTCCAGGCTGGCGCGGCTGGCCTGCACGCCCGCCTCCGCGAAGCGCAGCGACCGGACCGCCGCGGCGGCCGCCAGCCCGGCGTGGAGCGGCTTCGTCTCCGTGCCGAAGTGGACGCGCAGGCCGCCTGCCTGCGTCGCGGCCAGCCCGAGGGCCTGCGCGGCCTGCTCCACAGGCCAATCCAGGTAATACGCGCCCGCGATCGCCGCCGCGAGCGCTCCGGCCGTGGCGGTGTTGTGGAATCCCCGCTCGTAATGGTCGTTCGAGAGCGCCAGCGCGATGCGCGCCATCGCCTCGACGCCGACGATGTACGCTCCGAGGAAGCGCCGGCCGTCCCGCCGCCCGTCCCCGCCCTTGTCCGCAAGCGCGATCAGCGCCGGCAGGATGACGGCGCTCGGATGGCCGCGCACCTCGACATGCACGTCGTCGTAATCGAGCGCGTGCCCCATGAAGCCGTTGACGAGCGCCGACTGCTCCCGCGACACGCGGCGCCCGTGGAACAGCGCCGGCGCGAGCGGCCGGCCGCCCTCCTCCTCCGCCGCGCGGAGCAGCTTCAAAACGCCGGCATCCGCCCTCCCGGCGAAGGCGGATGCGATAAAATCCAATATGCCGTATTTCGCCCTCTCCAGACTTTCCGCGGAGAGAGGCATCCCCAACATGTTGTCCAGAAACGCCGCCGTCAGACTGTCCGCCGCCATTGTCACCGCTTCCTGTTCGCGTGGAATGTCCGCAGGAACTGCTTCGTCCGGTCCATCCGCGGGTTGTCGAGCACCTCGGCGGGCGGTCCCTGCTCCACGATGTTGCCGTCCGACATGAAAATGACGTGATCGGACACATCCCGGGCGAAGTCCATCTCGTGCGTCACAATGATCATCGTCGTATCCAATTCGGCGATCTTCTTGATCGTCTGCAGCACTTCCGACACCAGCTCCGGGTCGAGGGAAGACGTCGGCTCGTCCAGCAGGATCGCGTGCGGCCGCAGGGCGAGCGCCCTGGCGATGCTCACGCGCTGTTGCTGGCCGCCGGACAGCGTGGCGGGATAGTTGTCCCGCTTGTCCTCCAGGCCGACCTGGCGAAGCAGCTCCATGCCGAGCTCTTCCGCCTGCTTCTTCGGCATCTTCTTCACGACGATGAGCGATTCCGTCACGTTCTGCAGCGCGGTCTTGTTCTTGAACAGGTTGTAGTTCTGGAACACCATCGCGGTCTGCAGACGGAGCTCGCGGATCTCCCGGTTCGTGCATTTCTCCGCGTCCACCCGGACGCCGCCGATCTCGATCACGCCGGCATCCGGCCGCTCGAGGAAGTTCAGGCAGCGGATGAGCGTCGACTTCCCCGAACCGGACGGCCCGATGATCGACAGCACCTCGCCGTCCTTCACCTCGAAGTCGATGCCGTCCAGCACGACCAGGTCGCCGAATCGTTTCCTGAGGTTCGTCACTTTGATCATGGGCAATCAACCTTCATGTCCGGTATGGCCGGTCCAGGTAATTTTCAAGCTTCTGCTGCAGGTACGAATAGACGATGATCAGCAGCCAGTAGATCAGCGCGACCGCCAGATAGGCTTCGAAGAAGCGGAACGATTCCGCGGCCTGCATCTTCGCTTCGGCGAATATCTCGACCACCCCGAGCGTGAACGCAAGGGACGTCTCCTTGATCAGGCTGATGAAGATGTTGCCGGTGCCCGGCAGCGCGTTGCGCGCGGCCTGGGGCAGAATGATGCGCCTGTACGCCTGCACCTTCGTCATGCCGACGGTAAGGCTCGCCTCCATCTGCCCCTTGTCCACCGAGTTGAACGCCGCGCGGAAAATCTCCGCCAGGAACGCCGCCTGCTTGAACCCGAACCCGATGACGGCCGCCGTCACGGCATCCATCTTCGTAAAGATCGGGAACAGCTGCGGCAGACCGTAGTAGATCAGGAACAGCTGCACCAGCATCGGAATGGCGCGGAAGAATGAAATGTAGACGGCCGCCCCTGCGCTGAGCAGCCGGTTCTTGCTGTTGCGGGCGAGCGCCAGCACAAGCCCGACCGCGATCGCCAGGATCATGGCGAGCACCGCCATGAACAGCGTGATCGGGATGTACCCGATGATCCGCGGCAGCAATTCCAGGATGTAGGATGGATCGAAATTCACGCCTATCGCCCGCCCTCACGCGCCTCTCGCGCCTCTGAAATGACTCTTGTCGCTTACTCGCTCTTCGTCGTGATGTCTTCGCCGTAGAAATATTTCTCGGAGAGCTTCTTCAGCGTGCCGTCCGCCCGCAGCTTCTCGATCTCGGCGTTGATTTGCTCGATCAGCTTCTTGTTCTCCTCGGTCTTACGGAACGGGAACGCGACATCCTCGTAGTGGAACGGCTCGCCGACGAACTTGAGCGGCAGATTCTTCCGGTTGATCTCGGCGATCAGATTCGCCTTGGACTGGACATAGCCTTCGACGCGCCTGTTCAGAACGTCGTTCTGCGCGCCGTCGCGGTTTTCATACGTCCGGATGTTGACCTCGGGGCCGTATTTCTCCAGATTCTTCACGTTCTGCGAACCGAGCACGCCGGCGACCGTCTTGCCCTTCAGGTCATCCAGCGTGTTGATGTCCGTGTTGTCCACATGCGTCACGATCGTGACGGCGGCGTACGAATACGGCACGGTGAAGTCGAACTTCTCCTTGCGTTCTTCCGTCACCGCGACGACGTTCGCGACCGTGTCGATCTTGCCGGTCTCCAGTTGGCCCATCAGCCCGGAGAAATCGCTGTTAACCCATTCTACCGTATACCCGAGATTGGCGGCAACGGTTTCGAGCACCTCGACGTCGAAGCCGACCAGTTTGTCCCCATCCTTGTAGCTGTTCGGGAACGATTGGCCCGTCGAACCCGCGCGGAGCACCTTCTTGTCGCCTCCGGACGAGCCGGACGAGCAGGCCGCCGCGAACACGCTGAACAATAACAGAACCGCCAATGCGAAATGCCATTTTCTCATGCTGTCACTACCCCTTTGTTTATTGTTGAATTTTGTCGAATTTTGACTTGATCATAAGAATACGATTTCCGATTGGTTTAGTCAACTTATTTTTTCCGCGCCTTTTCCGGATGAAAAAAACCCTGCCCGCGTCGCCGCGGCAGAGCCGAAGCCTTTGCCATAACCGTCTCCCTTGTCCCGGTTCAACCGTTGATCCGTCTCTTGTTCTCGCAGGCCAGCGACGCGAGCGCCACATAGAGGGGCTGGATGTTGAATTTCTTTGCGAACTCGAACTTGCAGCTGAACGTCTGAAGGTTGTTCGCCGCTCCCTCCCTGGCGATTTTATCCCCGCCGCCTTTATCATGCAATCCCCATCTGAACGGTATTCTTCCGCTGCTCGTCAATATGTGGCAAAGTTGCAAGGGCGGTGGGTTTTCTTAAAAACCTTCATTATTTTAGTGAGCCGCGTTTTAGTGAGCCGCGCGAGCCGCGCCTTCGTGCCGGAGGGCGGACGACTGCCGGCAACATGAAGCCCTCCCCGGGGCTGACTCGATTGACCGGATCACTTCACAAATCCGAGCAGCATCTCCCGCACGATCTTCGACGCCGCGATCTGCGTCTGCTCCGTCGGATCGTAAGCCGGCGCCACCTCCACGAGGTCGCAGCCGACGACCCGCGCGTCGGACCGCGCGATCGCGTGCACGGCGTCGAGCAGCTCCTTCGACGTGATGCCGCCCGCTTCCGCCGTGCCGGTGCCGGGCGCGCAGGACGGGTCGAGCACGTCGATGTCGATCGTCACGTACACGGGCCGTCCCGCCAGCTCGGGCAGCGCGCGCTTGAGCGGCTCCAGCACCTCGAACGGGTGGAAATTCACGTTCTCCCGTCCGTACTTCCACTCCTCGCGCGACCCGGAGCGGATGCCGAACTGGTACACGTTCTTCCCGCCGATCAGCTCCGCCACTTTACGGATCGGCGTCGAGTGCGACAGCGGCTCGCCCTCGTACTGCTCGCGCAGGTCCGCGTGCGCGTCGATGTGGATGACCGCGAGATCCGGATACTTCGCGTGGACCTCGCGGATGATCGGCCACGAGACGAGATGCTCGCCGCCGAGGCCGACCGGCAGCTTGCCGTCCGCCAGCACGCCGCGCACGAACCCGCCGATCATCTCGAGGCTGCGCGCCGCGTTGCCGAACGGCAGCAGCAGATCCCCCGCGTCAAAATAGACGATGTCCTCGAGGCTGCGGTCCAGATACGGACTGTACTCCTCGAGGCCGACCGACGCCTCGCGGATGCGCGGCGGGCCGAAGCGCGAGCCCGGACGGAACGAGACGGTGAAATCCATCGGCATGCCGTAGATGACCGCCTTCGCCGCTTCGTAGTCGTCGGAGCTCAGGATAAACACGTTGCCGGAATACTTCTGATCCAGCTTCACACCGATAATCCCCTTTCCATCAAGAACGCCGCCCCGCCAAGCGGGACGGCCGTCCAACCTCGCTTTATTTCACCAGTTCCTCGACGAACTTCGGCAGCACGAACGCCGCCTTGTGCAGCCGGGGCGAGTAATATTTCGTGTCGAGCTCGGGGATGGCCGTCTCGTCCACCGCGAGCGGGTCGTATTTCTTGCTGCCCATCGTGAACGTCCACAGCCCGCTCGGATAGGTCGGCACATTCGCCCAGTAGGTGCGCACGATCGGGAACACCGCCTTGACGTCGCGGTTCACATTGCGGATGAGATCCGCCTTGAACCACGGATTGTCCGTCTGCGCGACGAACAGGCCGTCCTCCTTCAGCGCGTCGTAGATGCCCTGGTAGAACCCGCGCGTGAACAGCTGCACCGCCGGCCCGACCGGCTCGGTCGAATCGACCATGATGACGTCGTACGTGTTCTTGTGATCGTGAATGTGCATGAAGCCGTCGTTCACGATCACCTCGACGCGGGGATCGTCCAGCCCGGACGCGATCTGCGGCAGGTACTTCTTCGAATACTCGATGACCTTGCCGTCGATGTCGACGAGAACGGCCCGCTTCACCTTCGGATGTTTCAGAATTTCGCGGATGACGCCGCCGTCTCCGCCGCCGACCACCAGCACATGCTCCGGATTCGGGTGCGTGAACAGCGCAGGATGCGCCACCATTTCGTGGTACACGAACTCGTCCCGGTCCGTCGTCATCACCATGCCGTCGAGGAGCAGCATCGTGCCCCATTCCTCGGTCTCCACCATGGCGAGATCCTGGAAGTCCGTCTGTTCGCGGACGTACGTTTCCTTCAGCTTCATCGTGATGCCGTAATGGTCAGTCTGTTTCTCGGTGAACCATATCTCCGTCACGAGGACGATCCCTTCTTCCTGTAGGATTTCATCCTGTATTATAGAGCTTCAAGTGGAAAAAGCAACATGCCCCCCGCTGAATAACGTCCCCTTCCGGTTTCCATACTAAGGAACATGAGAGATTGCGAGCGGAAAGGACGGTGGCGGGCGTGCGGGATCGGGCGAATGTTCCTCCGCTTACGCCGGAAGAGCGAGAGAAGCGGAAGAAAAAGCTGCTCCGGACCGAGCGGCGGGCGGTCCGCCTGGCCCGCCTGCGCGTCTGGGCCGCCGCGCTCGCCTTCCTGCTGCTGCTCGCCGCCGGCGGCCTGACGGCCGGCTGGTTCTGGCTGAACGCGCAGACGCTGCCCGCCGCCTTCATCAGCCAGACCTCCTACATCTACGACAGCCGGGGCGGCGTCATCGCCGCGCTGCACGCCGGCGGCCATCGCCGCTCCGTCGAACTGTCGGAAATCTCGCCGTACCTCGTGCAGGCGACGCTCGCCATCGAGGATCGCCGCTTCTTCGAGCACCACGGCATCGATCTGCGCGGACTCGCCCGCGCGGCCTTCGTCAACCTGCGCCATCTTTCCGCGAAGCAGGGCGCGAGCACGCTGACGCAGCAGCTTGCGCGCAACCTCTGGCTGTCCCACGAGCGCACCTGGTCCCGGAAGCTGCGCGAAGCCGTCTACGCGGCGCAGCTCGAGATGAAATACGACAAGACGGAAATTCTGACGATGTACCTGAACCAGATCTACTACGGGCACGGCGCGTACGGCATCGAAGCCGCGGCGGAGCGCTACTTCGGCAAGCGCGCGGCCGAGCTGACGCTGGCCGAGAGCGCGATGCTGGCCGGCGTGCCGAAGGGGCCGCGCTATTACTCGCCGTACCGGGACATGAAGAACGCGAAGGACCGGCAGCGGATCGTGCTGAACGCGATGGTCGAGCAGGGCGTCATCACGCGGGAGGAGGCCGACGCCGCGTACCGCGAGACGCTGAACTTCCGGCCGCTCGAGTCGGACGAAGGCGAAGGGTACGCGCCGTATTTCCGCGATTACGTGCGGTCGGTCGTCGTCGACCGGCTCGGCATCGACGAGCGGCTGCTCGCCGAAGGCGGCCTCCGCGTCTACACGACGCTTGACCCCGACATCCAGGCGGCCGCCGAAGAAGCGGTAAAGAACGGCATCCCGGCCGGCTCCGATCAACAGGCGGCGCTCATTGCGATCGACCCGCGGAACGGGCACATCAAGGCGATGGTCGGCGGCCGCGACTACGGCGCGAACCAGTACAACCGCGTCTTCGCGACGACGCGCCAGCCCGGCTCGTCCTTCAAGCCGTTCGTCTACCTGACGGCGCTCGAGCAGGGGATGACGCCGGTCACCCGCTTCCGCAGCGAACCGACCGTCTTCACGTACGACGAGGGACGCAAGACGTACGAGCCGCGCAACCACAACGACCGCTACTTCATGGACGAGATTGACATGCGGACGGCGATCGCGAGCTCGGACAACGTCTACGCCGTTCACACGATCATGGCGATCGGGCCGGAGAGCGTCGTCGCGACGGCGCGCCGTTTCGGCATCGAGAGCCCGATGCAGCCGGTGCCCTCGCTGGCGCTCGGCACGTTCCCGGTCAGTCCGTTCGAGATGGCGTCCGCGTTCGGCGCGCTGGCCGCCGGCGGCGTCCGGCACGAGCCGGTCGCGGTGCTGCGCGTCGAGGACCGCGCGGGGCGCGTGATGTACGAGGCGCAGCCGTCGTCCGCGCGGGTGACGTCGCCCGCGCATGCGTACGTCATGACGCGGCTGCTCGAGAGCGTGTTCGAGCCGGGCGGCACGGCGCACCGCGTTTCGGCCGCCATCAAGCGGCCGGTGGCCGGCAAGACCGGCACGACCGCCCACGACGCCTGGCTCGTCGGCTACACGCCCGAGCTGTCGGCCGCCGTCTGGGTCGGCTACGACAAGGCGCGCGCGATCACGCAGGCCGAGGCGCACCGCGCGGCGCCGATCTTCGCCGACTTCATCGAGCGGGCGCTCGCCGGCGTGCCGCCGAAGCTGTTCCCGATGCCGGAAGGCGTCGTGACGGTCTACATCGACCCCGCGACCGGCAAGCTTGCGGGCGGCGCGTGCCCGCTCCGGCGGCCGGAGACGTTCGTCCTCGGAACCGAGCCGACCGAAGTCTGCGACGCGCATGAAGCGCCCGAAGAAGTCGGGGAGCCGGACTCCGTGCGGGCGGACCACGAGATCCGCCGCTCGTGGTGGGAGGATCTGAAGCGCTGGTGGACCGGATAGCATGCGGCCGCGCGAAGGAGGAATATGCCGGGGCTTGTCGAAGTTATCCCCTGCAACGGGGTGATTGCCATCGCACGGGAACGCAAGTTTACGACCGACGATCTGTTCCGGGAGACCGGCCATGTATTGCTCGAACTGGGCTACGAGGGCTTCACGATCAGCGCGATCGCCGAACGCCTGCAGGTCTCGCGGAGCGCGCTGTACAAATACTACGACAACAAGGACGAGCTCATCTCCGATTTCATGATCCACGAGATGAACCGGTTCCTCGACGAGCTCCGGGAGATCGAGCGCGAGCCGGACTTCGAATCCCGGTTCCGGTTCCTGCTCGAGCTCATCTTCAGGCGGAGAATGATCCACGAGCTTATCGACAGCGTCCGGCTGATTCCGAAGTCCGCAAACCCGAAGGTGCGGGCGAATCTCGAGCGGCTGGACCGGCTGCATCTCGACATGTACGCCTGTCTCGGCTCGTTCGTCGCGCTGGGCAGGCGGGAAGGGAAGCTGCGTTCCCATCTGCCCGACGGGCTGGTGCTCGGCTTCATTTTCCAGTCCATCATGATTCCCAACCACGAGGGCATCCCCCACGATCAGTGGGTGGCAGCCGTCGGGGACATCCTTCGCTCCGGCATCATGAACTGAAGCTTTTTCCGGTTTGACAGAACCGCCGCGCGCGGGCATAATGGACAATGGCATGCGAATTTTCGCATCGCATTCTTTTTTGTCAAAAGTGACACATGTGTAACTTTTGCGGAGAAACAGAAAGACAAGAAACGGGGAGGACCAGTACATGAAAACGTTGCTGCTGCGCATCACCGACTTCGTGTCGACGAAGCGGGGAATGTGGATCACGCTCGCCGTGTGGCTCGTGGCGACGATGCTGCTCGGCGGACTCGCGCCAGGCGCGAAGGATTACGAGGTAACCAGCATCGACTCGCTGCCGGCGGACGCGCAGTCCGTCATCGCTCGGGACAAGCTGGATCAATACTTCGAATCGGCGGACGGGATACCGGCCATTCTCGTGTTCCATGCCGGGGAAGGCGCGGTCGACCTCGAGGCGCTCGAACCGTTCTTCGGGCAGGCGAAGGAGACGGAAGGGCTGAAGTCGATCGTCCCGATCGCGTCGCTGCCGCCGCAGGCCCGGGAAGCGTTCCTGTCGGAGGATGGCGGCACCGTCATCGTCCCGGTTCTTTTTGACGCGTCGATGGAGACGAAGGAGCTGCGCGAGGCGCTGGAGCATCTGGACAGCCTGGCCGAACCGATCGCGGGCGCGGACTTCTACGTCACCGGCCCGGCGGGCATCGCGGTGGACAGCCTCAACCTGTTCTCGCGCGCCGACGTCGTGCTCATCCTGTCGACCGTGGGGCTGATCCTGATCCTGCTGGTCGTCATCTACCGCTCGCCGCTGCTCGCGCTCATTCCGCTGCTGGCCGCCGCCTTCGTCTATGAAGCGGTGAACCAGACGCTGGGCCTGATGGGCGCCGCCGGGCTCGTCATGAGCAACCAGTCGCTGTCGATCATGACGATCCTGCTGTTCGCGGCGGTCACCGACTATTCGCTGTTCGTGTTCTCGCGCTATCGCGACGAGCTCAAGGCGCACGAGAGCAAGTACGACGCGATGAAGCACGCCATGCGCGGCACCGGGGTGCCGGTGTTCTTCGCGGGCGGCACCGTGCTCGCCGCGATGCTGATGCTGTTCTTCGCCGAATACGGCGACTACCGCAACTTCGCGCCGATCTTCGGCACGACGATGGCGATCATCATGATCGCGTCGATCACGCTCGTGCCGGCGCTGTTCACGCTGTTCGGCCGCAAGTCGTTCTGGCCTGCGATCCCGAAGGTCGGCGATCCGGACCATTCGGATTCCTCGCTGTGGAGCCGGGTCGGCCGCCTGACCGCGAAGCGGCCGGCCGCGACCGCGATCGCCGTCGGCGTCCTGCTCGTCGTGTCGGCGCTCAACGTGCTGAACATCCACTACGAATACGATCTGATGAAGTCGTTCCCGGAGGACATGCCGTCCCGCGCGGGGTACGAGATTGTGGCGCGAGAGTTCGGGAGCGGGCTCGTGGCGGAGACGACCGTCATCGTCGAGGCGAAGGAGACGCTCACCGACGAGCAGAAGGAGCGGTTTGCGGAGCTGCTTGAAGCGCAGCCGCTCGTCAGCCAAGTGCGCCCGAACGGAACCGCCGACGACGGCCGCGTCGCGCAGTTCAGCCTGACGTACGGCGCGAACCCGTACGCGGAGGAGACGATGGACGCGCTCGAAGCGCTGATCGCGGACGGCGGACGGCTGCTCGCGGAGAGCGGGATCGACGGCGGCGTGTATTTTGCCGGGGAGACGGCGACCAGCGTCGACGACCGGGCCGTGAACCGCTCCGACATCGTCCGCATCGTCATCCTGGAGACGGCGCTCATCCTGGCGCTGCTCATCTACCTGACGCGCTCGGTGAAGATGCCGCTCTACATGATGGCGACGATTCTGATCTCGTACGTGTCCGCGCTCGGGCTCGGCCTGTTCCTGACCGATCTTCTGTTCGGCATCGACACGTACAGCACGCGGATTCCGGTGTACGCGTTCGTCTTCCTGGTGGCGCTCGGCATCGACTACAACATCATCCTCGTGTCCCGGTTCCAGGAGGAGCGGCGCCGCCATCCGGTGCGGAAGGCGGTGGAGATCGCCGTCTCGAAGACCGGCGGGGTCATCTCCTCGGCCGGCGTCATTCTGGCCGCAACGTTCGCCGTGCTGATGACGCAGCCGGTGCAGGTGCTGTTCGTCTTCGGCTTCATCACCGCCGTCGGCATCCTGCTCGACACGTTCCTCATCCGCGGCTTCCTGCTGCCGTCGCTGATCGTGCTGTTTGAGAAGGACAAGCAGCCGGAAACGGGCGAACAGGCCATGTAATGCAAAAATGCAGCACATTCCGGACCTGAGCGGCGAACCGCCGGAATGTACTGCAAAAATGCAGCATACGCGAACCATAGGCGTCGAATCGGCGGAATGTACTGCAAAAATGCAGCATATTCCGGACCGGGGTGGCGAAACGGCCGAATGTACTGCAAAAATGCAGCATATTCCGGACCGGGGTGGCGAAACGGCCGTATGCGATCGCCGATCAAGCCGGTTGCGACGCGGATTGGCATGAAATCCGGATACAAAAGGGGCTGCCCGCAAGCCGAAGCTTGCACGGGCAGCCCCTTCCCCTTCCCGTCACACATCCAGCGCCGACTTGAGCTGCTCCGGCGAGCGCTCCCACCACTCCGCGTTGTGGCGGATCAGCAGATCCTTCAGCGCCTTCTTCTCCTCCGGCGACAGCTCATCCAGCATGAACCGCCGCTTGATCGCGTAGTCCAGCCGGTTCACGTGATCGGCGAGAATCTTCCACCCGCGCCGCGCCTCCGAGTCGATCAGCATCTCGCAGGCGGTCGCGCCGGCGTAGTACGCGCCTTCCCCGGTCCGGTCGACCGCGACCCAGACGACCCACACCTTGCGGCCGTTCGGCACGTCCTCCTTGTTCGGGCTGAACTTGATGCCGCGCTCCACCCGGCTCTTCGCGTGCATGGCCCCGATGTCGATATAGGCTTCGCCGCCGTCGATGATGACGGACGACACGTCGTTCAGGTTGATGCTTCCCGCGCCGAACCCTTTATGCGTCTGCGTGCTGACGACGTTGAACGCCAGCGCGCGCTTCTTCGTGCCGCTGTCCTTTTGCTCCACGTCAAATGCCCCCGCCTTCCTTGCTGGGTTTGTCAATCATTTTAGCTAATAATCCGCCCGGAGCCAACATATACATGCCGTAGATGCTTGTCAACGGGAGGTAATCGGTCCATGCAGTTCAGCGCCCGCACCCGAATCGCCCTTGCCGCGGCGTCTGCCGTGCTCGCGTTCGCCCTGATCGGACAAGATTTCCGCGGCGCCTGGCTTTCGCAATACATCTACGCGTCGGCCTCCTCGTCCGCCGATCCGAAGCCGCCCGGCCAGTCGGCCGCAAAACCGAATTCCGCCCCGGAGACGGCGCAGAAGGAGAAGCCGAAGCCGGCCGCGCTCGCGAGGCGCGTCGTCGAGTACCACATCGACGTCCGGCTCGACGCCGAATCCAAAACGCTGCGCGGCGAGCAGACCGTCACATGGACCAATCCCGGCGCGAAGACGGTGGCGGAGCTTTATTTCCACCTGTACCCGAACGCCTTCGAAAGCCCGCTCACCACGTTCATGCGCGAATCCGGCGGCAAGCTCCGGAATGACCGGGCGACGCCGGAGAGCGTCGGCGGCATCACGCTTCATTCCATCATCGCCGAAGACGGCGAGAACCTGCTTCCCCGCCTGCAGTACGTCAGCCCGGACGACGGCAACCCGAACGACCGGACGCTGGCGCGTCTCAGGCTGTCGCAGCCGGTTCCGCCCGGCGGCAGCGTCACGCTGCGCATGCGGTTCGACGTGAAGCTGCCGCGCGTGTTCGCCCGCATGGGCTACGCCGGCGATTTCGTCATGGCCGGCCAGTGGTATCCGAAGATCGCCGTCTACGAGACGCGGGGCACGCGCGGCCGGAAGCAGGAAGGCTGGAACGCGCACCAGTACCACGGCAACTCCGAGTTCTACGGCGACTTCGGCATCTTCAGCGTCAAGATCCGCGTGCCGGAGAACTACAAGACGGCGGCCACCGGGTTCCTCGCGGAGACGCCGAAGATCGAGGACGGCGTAAAAACCTACCATTACTATGCCGACGACGTGCACGATTTCGCGTGGGCGGCATCGCCGGATTTCCTGTACAGCGAGGAGTCGTATTCCGCGAAGGGCATTCCCGGCGTCCGGATCAAGCTGTACCTCGACCCGCTGCACGCCCACCTGCGCGAACGCTACATGCACGCCGCCAAGTCGTCGCTCGCGAAATACGCGGAATGGTACGGCGCCTACCCCTACACGACGCTGTCCATCGTCGTGCCGCCGAAGGGCGCGGGCGGCGCCGGCGGCATGGAGTATCCGACGCTCATTACCGCGGCGTCCGCAGAGGAGGAAAGCCCGGGCTTCGAACTGGAGCGGACCGTCGTGCACGAGATCGCCCACCAGTACTGGTACGGCATGATCGCCTCGAACGAGTTCGAGGAGGCCTGGCTCGACGAAGGATTCACTTCCTACGCCGAGGACAAGGTGATGGACGCGATCTACGGCATCACCCCGAATCTGCCGGTCGAGGCGGTCTGGCTGACCGATCCCGCGCCGCTCGCCCAGGTGTCCTGGAAGTACCGCGACCACGAACATTACGCGGAAAATGTGTACCTCCGGGCGAAACTGGTGCTGCTCGGCATCGAACGGCGGGCGGGAGAACGGAAAATGCGGAGCATCCTGCGGACCTATTTTCAGACCTACAAATTCAAGCACCCGTCCACCCGGGACTTCCAGCGCGTCGTCGAAAAAGTGACCGGCGCCGACTGGGACGACTACTTCGACGCGTTCGTGTACGGCGGGCAGGCGGCGGACGTGGCGATCGAATCGATTCGGATCTCCCCCGTGGAATCGGACGGCCGGCGCGCCTATGAATCGGTCGTCGCCCTGACCCGCACCGGCGCCTGGACCGGACCCGTGCCCGTCGTGCTGCAATTCGCCGACGGCACGACCAGCACGCACATCTGGGAGGGCGACAGCGCCTCGGGCGAGATCCGCGTCGTCCGCCCGCAGCCGGTCGCCTGGGCGGCGGCCGATCCGAACCGGACGAACCTGCTCGACAACCGGCTGTACAACAACTTCCTGAAGGCCGATCTGCCCCGGAAGACGCGGAACCGCTGGAATCTCGGCGCCGTGAAGGCGCTCGAGACGATCATCGCCCGGCTCGGCTGGTGAAGGAAGGAGGCCCGCCCGTGAAACAATACGTGATCAACGGCTGGAACCGCACCGTGCGGAACGCCGGCGTCATCATCCTCCTGTTCGTCTATCAGTTCCTGTGGGGGTTCTTCCTGTACCGCGCGATCGACGGCGTGCTGGTCCCGCTCCTGAAGCGGTACCCGGACCCGCTCGCCGCCAAGGGGGCCGTGGAACTGTTCCTCGTCGAGGCGCAGTTCCGGATCCTGAAGACCGACCTGCTCACGCCCTACGTCCTGGCGCTGGCCGGCCTGATCGCCGCCCGCATGCTGCTGACGCCGCTCATCAACGCCGGGCTGTTCCACTCGCTGCAGCACGCGACGAAGGAGAGCGGCACGACGTTCTTCGCCGGCGTCCGCGCCGCGTGGAAGCGCGTCGCCCTCATCTATGCCGTCGAGATCGCCCTGATCCTCGCGCCGCTCGTCTGGCTGCTGCCGCTCGCGCGCCGCGCGTTCTTCGCAAGCTCCGGCTGGCTCGACTTCTTCATGGCGGTGCTGCCCGGCACGGCCGTCTGGCTCCTCTGGTGCCTGTTCATCCGCCTGGTCTCGCTCGGCATGCAGTTCGGGGCGGCGGCGGGGGACGGCCTGCTGCCGTCGCTCTCCGTCACCTTCCGCAGCCTTCCGATCGCCGCCGCGGCGGCGCTTACGATCTGGGCGATCGGCGCGGCGGCCGGCCTCGCCTCAACCGCCGCGTCGATGATCTGGGCCGGGCTGTTCGCCATCATCCTGCACCAGATCCAGCAGTTTTTCCGCACCTGGTTCAAGGTATGGTCCTACGCCGCGCAGTATGAAGCGTGGCAGTCGAAACGTCAGCCGGCCGCCTGACGGTTCCCCTCCCGCCCCGTCGATTCACCGCATCCTGTGCCGACATCTCCGGACTTCCGCCCGGAGGTGTCGGTTTTTTGTTATTTCGGTCACATTGTTCATGAGAATTAATCGCCCAATTCTCAAGGAATTTCGGCTTTTTATGAGAGAAAACCGGCTTTTTTATGAGAAGATTCTCATTTTCGATCTGGAGGAAAACCTTGCATGGAAGCGAATTCGATAGAGCGTTGTGAAAAATGCCGAATTCCCGTCGAACGGGAAGCGGGGGACCCACTCCGGGTGAACGGACTCTGCGCAGCCGGCCGCGATCGGGCGGACGCGCCGGAAGAGTCCCAGGGAGCCTTCGACCGAACCCCACAGCTAACCTCGCAGGCATCGGAAGGAGCCTACATCCGTGAAGAGACTGGCAGCAACCGTCATGGCGCTGATCGCGCTCTTGATGGCATACACGACGGCGCACGCTTCCGCCGAATCTCGGCTTGACGCGGTCATCAAGGGACTGCTCGGCACGCCGTACAAGTACGGAGGCACCACGACCAAAGGGTTCGACTGCTCCGGCTTTACGGCCTATGTATTCGCGAAGTTCGGCGTCGAACTGCCGCACAATTCCGCCGCCATGGCGAAGAAGGGCATCAAGGTGGCGAAGACGGATCTCCGCAAAGGCGATCTCGTCTTCTTCAACACGAGCGGCAAAGGCATCTCCCACGTCGGCATCTACATCGGCGACGGCAAGTTCGCGCACGCCTCCACGTCGAAGGGCGTCATCATCACCGAGATGTCGGACAAGTATTACGCGAAGCGGTACGTGACCGCGCGCCGCATCCTGAGCGACAGCGCCTACGAGAAGATCGCCGTGGCGCAACCGGCGCAACCGGCGGAACAGGCGCAGACGGAAGTCGTCGAAGTCGTGGATGACGCGCCGGATGCGGAAGACGCGGATCTTGACGAAGACGCGGATCTTGACGAAAACGCGGAACTTGCGGAAACCGCGGAAGTCGCGGATGCGGAAGCTGCGGAAGAAGCGGCAGAGCAGTAAGCGGACCGGGCCATCCGGTTTGAGGCGGAACCCGTCGGACCTCCTTTTGCGAGGTCCGGCGGGTTCTTTCTTTTCCGCGGACCCGGGGAACGGATTGTGCGGGCCTGGCGGATTGGGTATGCTGGGAATGCGGAAGCTTTTTCCTGTGATCACATAAAGTTCGGGGGAGGCGAAACGGCATGACGGCATTCGACTGCAAGACGCTGCCGCCGGAACTTGAGGCGTTCCATCCGGCGCTCGCGCGATGGTTCGCCGGCGCTTTCGGCGAGCCGACGCCCGTGCAGCGCGAGGCGTGGGAAGCCATCCGCACGGGGCACCACGTGCTGATCGCCGCGCCGACCGGCTCCGGAAAGACGCTGGCGGCCCTCCTGCCCTGCCTCGATCATTGCGTCAGGGCGAAAAGCCGGCCGGGCGCCGAGCCGGGCGTGAAGGTCGTCTATGTGACGCCGCTGAAGGCCCTGAACAACGACATCCATCATCATATCGTCGGGTTCGCCGAGGCGATCGACCGGCTGGCCGCGGAGTCCGGGGAGCCCTGGCCCGGCCTGCGCGCCGCCGTCCGCACCGGCGACACGACCGCGGCGCAGCGCGCCGCCATGCTGCGCAGGCCCCCCGACGTGCTCGTGACGACGCCGGAATCGCTGTATATTCTGCTCCTGTCGGAGAAGGGCCGGCGGATGTTGCGCACGGCGGAGCACGTGATCGTCGACGAAATCCACGATCTCGCCGCGGACCGGCGCGGCGCACATCTGTCGCTGACGCTCGAGCGGCTTGCGGAACTCTGCCCGGCGCGGCTCCGCAGGATCGGCGTGTCGGCGACGCAGAAGCCGCTCGCGCGGGTCGCCCGCTTCCTGGCCGGCTGGGAGGAGCCGCGGGAGACGCTGCCCGATCCGGATGCCCGCGGGGAAGCGGCAGACGTCGCGGGCATGGCCGAAGATGCGGAAGCGGACGAAGCCTTCGAGCACCCGTACGGCTATCGGCCGCGGCCCGTCCGGATCGTGGAGAGCCGGATGGAGCGGAGGATCGAGCTGACGGTGACGATGCCCGACCAGCCGGCGGGCAGCCGCAAGATCGAGCTCGTCTGGAAGCCGATCGTTGAGCGCCTGCTAAAGCTGATGGAGGGCGCGCGGTCGGTGATTGTTTTCGTGAACTCGCGGCGTTTGGCGGAGCGGCTGACGCTCCACCTGAACGACCACGCGGGGTACGAGATGTCGATGTCGCACCACGGCAGCGTCAGCCGCGAGCGCCGGCTCGAGATCGAGCGCCGGCTGAAATCGGGCGATCTGCGCGTCATCGTCGCGACCTCGTCGCTCGAGCTCGGCATCGACGTCGGACACGTCGATCTCGTCATCCAGCTCGACTCGCCGCTCTCGGCGGCCGGCGGCATCCAGCGGTTCGGCCGGGCGGGCCATGCGGTCGGCGGCGTGAGCCGCGGCGCGATTGTCGCGCGCGCCCGCGACCAGCTGCCCGAGATCGCCGTGCTGGCGAAGCGGATCGTCGAGCGGGACATCGAGCCGATCGAGCCGATTCGCGATCCGCTCGACGTGCTGTCCCAGCATGTCGTCGCGATGGCGGCCGCGTCGTCCGATCCGATCGACGCAGACACGCTGCACCGGCTGATCGTCCGCAGCGACAGCTTCCGGTCGTTTCCGCCGGAACGGCTGCACGCCGCGCTGCTCGTGCTCGGCGGCCACTACCCGTTCGCGCGGCCGCTGATCGAATACGACGGCCTGACCGGCCGGATCGCCCGGCGGGGAAGCGGCGCGATGGCCGCGCTGACCGGAGCGGGCACGATTCCGTCGAGCTCCGCCTACCCGGTGCACCATGCGGAGACCCGCGTCCGCCTTGGCGAACTGGACGAGGAATACATCGAGGAGAGCCGGGTCGGCGACGTCTTCCAGCTCGGCACCAGCTCCTGGCGCATCCAGAGCATCCGGCAGGACCGGGTGTACGCGGTGGAGGCGGGCAACCGGTACAGCGAGATTCCGTTCTGGCGGAACGAGGGGCCCGGAAGGTCCTACGAGCTCGGACAGGCGGTCGGCCGGCTGTGGGCCGAGCTTGAGCGCCGGCTGGCGGCGGGCGGAGACGCGCCGGCCGCCGGAGACGCGGTTGACGCCGGAACAGCGCCGGGCGCCGAAGACGCGTCGGACGCCGAAGTAGCGCCGGGCGCCGAAGACGCGTCGGTCGCCGGTGCAGCGTCGGGCACCGGAAACGCGGTTGACGCCGGAACAGCGCCGGGCACCGAAGACGCGTCGGTCGCCGGTGCAGCGTCGGGCACCGGAAACGCGGTTGACGTCGGAACAGCGCCGGGCACCGAAGACGCGTCGGTCGCCGGTGCAGCGTCGGGCACCGGAAACGCGGTTGACGCCGGAACAGCGCCGGGCACCGAAGACGTGTCGGACGCCGGGCCCGATGCCCGTACGCCGGCCGCCGTCGCCGACGGGACGGCCGCCTGTCCGGCTTCATCGGTACCCGCCGGCCGGAAGGACGCGGACGCGGACACCATGGATTGGCTGTCGCGCGCCTTCCATCTCGACGGCGGTTCAGCGGCCGGCCTGGTAGCGTTCTTCCGCGCCCAGCAGGCGCAGGGCGGCGTGCCGACCGACCGGCGGCTGATCATCGAATATTACCGCGACGTCACGGGCCGCTGGCACATCGCGCTGCTCAACCATTGGGGCAAGCGCGTCAACCGGACGTGGCTGCTCGCGATCCGGCACGTGCTGGAACGGACGCTCGGACAGCAGATCTACGCCCACGCCCGGGACGGCGGCATCGAGCTCGTGCTGCCGGAATGGGGGCCGGCCTGGCTGGAAGCCGTCCGGCAGGTGACGTCCGACAATGTTGAACGTCTGCTGACGGAGGCAATCCCCGGCTCGCCCCTGTTCGGCGCCAGCTTCCGGCGCATCGCGGAGACGTCACTGCTGCTCCAGCGCAGCTTCCGGCGCACGCCGATGTGGCAGAAGCGCATCCGCAGCGAGGAGTTGTTGCGGGAGGCGCTGCCGTACGCGGATCGCTTCCCGTATCTGCAAGAGGCGATGCGCCGCACGCTGCGCGAGGAGCTGGACCTGCCGAATCTGCTGGACGCGCTGCGCGCCCTGGAGAACGGCGAGGTTCGCATCGTCATGCGCGAGACGGCGCATCCTTCGCCGCTCGCGGCGGCGTTCGTGTCGGACTACGCCATGAAGCAGCTCTATGAAGGCGACCAGCTCAGCGGCGACCTGCAGATGCAGCTCATCGGGATCAACCGGAAGCTGGCGGGCGAACTGTTCGGCGAGGACGCGCTGCGCCGCGCCGTGCGGCCGGAGGCGGTCGAGGACGAGCGGCGAAGGCTTGCGGAACCGGGGCCGGGCGGTCCGCCCGCGGACGCCGACGGGCTGTACGCGCTGCTCAAGCGGCGCGGCGACAGCTCGGCCGCCGAGCTCGCCGGATGGGCCGGCGTCCGGACGGAGGAATGGCTCGCGGCGCTGGAGCGGGACGGGCGCGCCGTTCCGCTGGATTTCGGCGGCGAGACGCGCTGGATCTGCGCGGACGAGCTCGACATGTACCGCGAATTTCCCGAGACTCCCGCTTCCATCGCGTTCGTCGCGGGACGCTGGACCGAGCGGGTGCTCTCCTTCACGCTCGAGGATCTCATCTCCCGCTACCCGCGGCTGTCGCCGGTGCAGGCGCGTGCCGTGGTGGACGAGCTGCTGTTGCGGGAGCGGATCGAGCCGTCGCCGATCGCGGGCGATGACGGCGCCGAATCGTGGATGAACAGCCGGACCGCCGCCCGCATTCTCCGCCGCTCCGTGCGGGAAGCGCGACGGGAGGCCGAGCCGCTCGAACCGGAGCGGTGGCTGCTGGAGGCCGCGGCGCTCCAGCACGCGCTGCCGGGCACACGGCTCGCCGGCGAGAGCGGACTGCTGGCGGTCATCCGCCGGCTGCAGGGGCTGTTCCTGCCGCTCGAACTCTGGGAGACGGCCGTCTTCCCGTCCCGGCTGAACGGCTATCGCGGGGAGTGGCTCGACGCGCTCTGCGGGGGCGGCGAAGTCTTCTGGATCGCGCGCGGGGATGCCGGCTCCGACCAGGTGCTGGTCGCCTTCTTCCTCGCCGAATCCCGGGACCTCTGGCTGCCGGCGCTGCGGCAGAGCGCCGGCCGGCCGGTCAGCCATCCGGAACTGCTCGACCGGCTCCGGGACGGGGGCGCCGCGTTCCTGACGAAGCTGGCGCGGGAGACCGACCGGCTGCCGTCCGAGCTGCTGTCCGACCTGCTGGATCTCGCGCGGGACGGGCATGTGTCGAACGATCAGTTCGCGCCGCTGCGCCTGGCGCTGTCCGCGAAGCCGCCGAAGTCCCCGCAGACCGGATCCGCCGGCGCATCGCGCGGTCTGCCGCGGACCGGTTCCGGCCAGGGACGCTGGTACGCGCTCTCCGATCTGCTGCGGGAGGCGGACGCGGAGCCGGCGAACGCCCCGCCGGAGACCGCCATCATGGCCTGGACGCGCCATCTGCTCGACGGGTTCGGCATCCTCGCGAAGGAGACGGCCGAACATTGGTCGCCCTTCGGCTGGGACGCGCTGCTGCCCGTCCTTCGGCAGCTCGAGGAGATGGGCGTCGTCACGCGCGGCCCGTTCGTCCGGGACGCGCAGACGATGCAGTTCGTTCCGCGCGACCGGATCGACGCGTTGCGCCGGCCGCCCGTCGCGGCGGGGGACGACGGCGGCGTGACGGTGCTGGCCGCCTCCGATCCGGCCAACCCGTTCGGCATGCTCGCGCCGTGGCCCGGGCGGCCGGGCGCCTCCTTCGCGCGCCGGAGCGGCAACTTCCTCGTCCTGCGCGGCGGCGACTGGCTGCTCTGGATCGAAGGGTACGGGAAGAACGTGTTCACGATGCGGCCGCCGGAGGCGATCGGCGCGGAGGCGCTGACCGACGCGATGCGCCGCGCGTTCCGCGCCATCATGCAGATGGCGCGGCGCAGCAAGATCCGGATCGCCTGCCTGAACGGCGAACCGGCCGCCGAGTCTGCGGAGGCCGCGCCCCTGCTTCGCGCGATCGGCGCCGAGCGCGACGCCCGCGCGATGACGGTCTGGCTGAGCTCGCTCGGCCGTTAGGAAGGAAGAAGGGATCCCCCGCTCGCGGGAGATCCCTTTTTCCGTTCGCGCCTGTTCGCACCTGTTCACGTCTGTTTACGCCTGTTCACCGCCTGTTCACACCTGTTCACGCCGGTTCTCTCCGCTTCCTCAGTCGATCCGCCGGGGAGCCGATTCCATTAGTTTCGTGACCCGGTTCACCCACTCGTCCACATAATCGACGTGCGTCGCCCACTCCGTCATGACGACCGTCTCGCCCGGCTGAAGCGGAAGTTCGAGCATCTCCCGGTCCAGCTTGCCGTCCTTCATGCGGTAGAACACGATCTTGCGGTCCGTCAGAATGCCCGCCATGTTGCGGATCGGCGACGTCACGGCGTCGACGGCGGCGGGCTGCACTTCCCGGATGTCCGTCCAGTTCAGCGCCAGTTCGTTGTGGGCGACGAGCGACGCGTCGAACGCGAATCCCTGCGCCAGCCGAACCGCCGTCTTCGCCGCGGACGGGCCGCTCCTGAACGCCATCCACAGCCCCGCCCTGCGCGCGAAATTCCATTCGCCGGTGTTCGAGTACCCGGGTATTGCATCCGTATCGACGCCGATCTTGCCGCTCTCCTTCATCTCCAGCGGCACCTGCCGATCGCCGCCGGACAGGATCGCCGCCACATTCCGGGGCTGGGCCAGGTCGGTGATCTCCATCATGTGCTGCGTCCATTCGCCGCCCGTCCGGCGGGCGATCGCGATGTAGCGGTTGCCCGCGAACAGGACGCGCTCCTCGACCGAACCGACTTCTTCGGCCGGAATCGGCGAAGGCGGCGGCATGTCGCCGCGCGAAGCGTTCCACGCGCCGGCCAGCCGGAGCGTGAAATCCTTGCTCTCAAACTTCCGCACATCCAGCCGCCAGAAATCGATCCGGTAAGGCATGATGATGCCCTCGCCTTCCGCCGTCTGCCAATCGGACGGCTCAGGTCCGCCGGCGACGAGCAGCGTCCGGTAGGCGCTCGGCTCGCCGTCCGCCCCGTCCCGCCGGAGCCCGAGCAGCAGCACCGAACGGCGCGGCGCATCATCCGCGGACGCCGCGATCGTTACCGTGTCGGCGACAGCCTCAGGCTCCGGCTGCTCGGCCGCCTGCCGCGCCTCCTCCGTGTTCATCGGATGCAGCCGGACGAGCAGCACGGCCGCGACGATCATGACACACAGCGTCAGCCCCGCTCCGGCCAGCCGGTACGGCCGGAAGGGACGGCGGGACGGGCTCTCGTCCAGCCGCTCCTCGATCCGCCTGCGCAGCCGCTCGTCGAAGCCGCTCTTCTTCAGCGGTCCGCGGGCCAGTTCGCGCTTCAGCTTGTCATCCGTCGGCATCATCGCCGTCCCCTCCTTTGGCCGCCAATTTCCGTCGGGCATGGAACAGTCTCGACTTGACCGTCCCTTCGCTGACGCCGAGCATCTCCGCGATTTCCTTCATCGACAGTTGATGATGGGCGTACAGAATCACGACTTCCCGGTATTTGTAGGGGAGATCGAGCACCCGCTTCCACATCTCGTTCACCGCGAGCGCCTCGATCACTTCCCGTTCGGCGGATGAAGAGGAACTGTCGTCCCGGAACGCGTCCACCAGCACGACCCTGCGGAAGAACGCCTGCTTCCGGTAATCGAGCACCATGTTGCGGGTAATGGCCAGCAACCAGGTCTTTACGGACGACTGGCTGCGGAACGTGTGCAGATTCCGGTACGCCTTCAGGAACACTTCCTGCGCGATGTCGTCGGCCTGGTCCCATTTCCGCGTCATGCTGTAGGCGAAATTCCAGACGTCCTTGCCGTAGGCGTTCATCAGCTCGGTGAGCAGCGCCTTGCGGTCCGCCTGTTCGCCGATATATCGCAAATATTCGAAACCCGTATCGGTTCGCACATCGCCACCCCTGATCCCGACGCAATCGGCGTCCGGCGCCGCCGCCGATTCATGCGAAACCGCCGCGGAGCCTGTCGCGCCTGTTTCCATTATCCGGGAATTGGGAGCCGATTGCCAGAGGGATGCCAAAAAAATCGTTCCCTTCATCCGCCGTCACGCTCCAATTCCGATACGGTCGTCAGCTCAAACCCTCGCGCCAGCAATCCTTCGATGATCGCCGGCAGCGCTTCGATCGTCCCGCTCAGATCCGAGTTCTTCCCGCCGAAGCTGTGCAGCAGGATGACGGCGCCGTCCCGCGCGCGCTCCAGCACATGGGACGCTATGCTCTCGGCCGGCGTGCCGTCCCAGTCGCGGGGATCGACGTTCCAGCGGACGAGCGTCTTGCCCGCGTCCGACACGGCGGACTTCAGATCGTCCGATACCGATCCGTAAGGCGGCCGGAACAGCGTCGGGACGACGCCCGCCGCATTCCGGATCGCTTCGTCCGCCAGGAGCAGATCTTCCGCGGCTCCGGCGGCCGACATCCGGCCCATGTCCGCGTGGGCGTAGCCGTGGCTGCCGATCTCGTGCCCCTCGTCCCGGATGCGCGCCAGCACGTCGGGATAGCGCTCGGCCTGGACGCCGACAACGAAGAAGGTCGCGGTGACGCCGTATTCCGCCAGGATGTCCAGCACCATCGGCGTATACTTCCCGTCGGGTCCGTCGTCGAAGGTGAGCGCCACCCGCTCCCGCGGAGTCCATGCCGATTCCGGCGGAGAGATCGCGACCGCCGGCTCCGCCCGAGCCTCGCCCCCGGGGAGAGGCGGCGCATCGGCCGTACGCATGCCGCCGTAAGCCAACGCCGCCTCCGCTTGCCCCGACCCGTCAGGCCCCGGCGTGATGACAGCGGTTTCGACAACGGCAGATTCCATAGCGGCAGATTCGGTCGAAGCTTCGCCATCCGCGGCGATATCCGCTCCCGACTCCGGATCGCCTTCGTCCACCGCCTCGACCGGCGGCCGGATCATCATCCGCAGGAACAAGTCCGCTCCCGCGCCCGCCGCGTACAGGCAGAGCAGGCCGACTATGCCGTTCAGCAGAACAAACGCCGCCAGCGCCAACCCCCGATCCGTTCCGCCCCGAACTTCCGATCGCGCCCGTCCCGCCCGCATGCCGATTTCCTCCCCGATCCGTTTCCGGTTACCCAGTAGACGAGACGGAACGCCCCCGGGTTCAAAAGACAGCGGCTTCAGCCCGATCCGTTTCGGCCGGTGTCATTTTGAATCACGATTCCGGCTGTTTTTTGTTCCGATTAATGAAATTCTTCCGATATCCTTTACATTCGCCTGATTTGATTCTAATACAGAACTGACAAACATAAGGTAAACTCGTCTGACGTGACGTAATCCTTGATTGCGGGGAGGAATCGGGAAGATGAAGCGGTTGAGACAAGCCGGACGCCTGCTGCTTGCGATCCTGATCCTGCAGCTCCTGGTTCTGCCGTCGGCGGCATGGGCCGGCCAGGGGGAAACGACGGTCACGATCGTCCACGTGAACGACGTCCACTCCCGGGTCGAACAGACGGACGCGAACATCGGCTACGCGAAGCTGGCCGCCTTCGTGAAGCGGCTGAAAGCCGAAAACCCGAACACGCTGCTGCTTGACGCGGGCGACACGCTGCACGGACAGACGATCGCCAATCTGGAGCGCGGCGGGAGCATCGTCCGCATGATGAACGCGGTGGGCTTCGACGCGATGACGACGGGCAATCATGACTACAATTACGGCTATGAGCGGCTGCTCGAACTGGCCGGCGAGGCGTCGTTCCCGGTGCTCGCGGCCAACGTGTACGGACCGGACGGGACGAGGCTCTTCGAGCCGTACGCCGTGCTGGACGCCAGCGGCGTGCGGGTCGCCGTCTTCGGGCTCGCGACGCCCGAGACGACCTACAAGACGCATCCGAACAACGTCGCGGGCCTGACGTTCGCCGATCCGGTCGAGGAGGCGAAACGAATCGTTGCCGAGCTCGACGGCAAGGCGGACGCCGTCATCGCGCTCGTCCATCTCGGCGTGGACGAGGCGAGCGTCGACACCAGCCTGAAGCTCGCCGAGGAAGTGCCGGGCATCGATCTGATCGTCGACGGACACAGCCATACGGCGCTGCCCGAAGGACTGGAAGCCGGCGGGACGCTGATTGTGCAGGCCGGGGAGTACGGCAAATATATCGGCGTCGTCGAACTGACCGTCGGACCGGCGGGCGCGAAGGCGAAAAATGCCCGGCTCATCCCCGCCGAAGACACGGCCGGCATCGAGCCGGACCCGGCCGTGCTCGAGGTGATCGAGGAAGTCAAGGCCGGCCAGGAGGCGGTGCTGTCCGAGGTCGTCGGCAGGACGCCGGTCGATCTCGACGGCGAGCGTGAGCATGTCCGCACGGGCGAGACGAATCTCGGCAATCTGATCGCCGACGCGATGCTGCTGGAGACCGGCGCGGACGTCGCGCTGACGAACGGCGGCGGCATCCGGGCGTCCATTCCGGCCGGCGACATTACGAAGGGGCAGGTCATCACCGTGCTGCCGTTCGGCAACTACATCCAGACGAAGAACGTCACCGGAGCGGTGCTGCTGGAGGCGCTCGAGCACGGCGTGTCCGCCTGGCCCGAACCGCTCGGCGGATTCCCGCACGTCGCCGGTCTCACGTTCAAGATCGACCCGGACAAACCGATGGGAGAACGGGTCCACGACGTCCGGGTCGGCGGCGAACCGCTCGATCCCGAGGCCGTCTATTCGCTGGCGACGAACGATTTCCTCGCCGCGGGCGGCGACCAGTACACGATGCTCGCGGAAACACCGGTGACCGGCGATTTCGCTTCGCTCGAAGAAGCGGTGATCCGTTATCTTCAGGCGAAGGGCGAGGTGGCGCCCGGTAAGGAAGGCCGCATCCTGGTCGAGCCGGCGAGAGCCGCCGATCCGGCGCCCGACGCGGCTCAGGATCGGGAGCCCGGGCCCACGCCGCAACAAACCAAGCCGCAGCAGCCCGCGCCGCAACAGCCCGCGCCACAGCAAACCGCGCCGCAGCAGCCCGCGCCGCAACAGCCCGCGCAGCAGCAAACCGCGCCGCAGCAGCCCGCGCCTCAGAAACCGGCGTCCGGGCAGCGCGTCCATATCGTGAAGAAAGGCGATACGCTCTGGGCCATCGCCCGCAAATACGGCACGACGTGGCAAAAGCTGGCCGAGATCAACCAATTGGAAAACCCCGACCTCATCTTCCCCGGTCAGCGCATTCTGCTGCCCTGACGCACGACAAAACCCCGCACGCGGAACGCGACGTTCCGCCGTGCGGGGTTCTCCGTTTCGCACTACAGTTCCTGGAACAGTTCGATGATTTCGCCGTCCGGTCCCTTGAAGAACGCGATCCGCGCCGGCACCGTCCCGAGCGAGACGTCCTTCGGCTCGACCGTCACTTCCATGCCCGCCTTGCGCGCGACCTCGATCGCCGCGTCGACGTTGTCGGTGCGCAGCGCCAGGTGCAGGAACGCCCCCTCCGGCTTCGGACCGGGCGCGCCGCCCGCGAAAATCTCGAGATAGTTGCCGTCGCCGGTATCGAGCAGGATGCCCCGCCCGTCGCCTTCGCCCCACCGCACCCGCTCGGTGAATCCGAGCACCTCGGTGTAGAACTTCACGGACGCGTCGAAATCATGCGCCCGCATCGCCACATGATGGAAACCGCCGCCGCCGATTGTCTTGTTTTTGCCCATGATGTGTTGCTCCCCTCTGTTCGTGGTGTATCGCCAACGCGTCGCGGTCCCGGCATGACGGACTACAGCGACCGCGCCCGGTCGAGCGCGATCTCCATCTTCCGGATATACGACGGATCGCCGCCGGTGCTCATGAACTTGACATCGCCGCAGCCGTCGCTCGCCGAGATGCCGTAGCGGGTCATCAGCGCCGCGAGCCGGCGGACCGTGCCGGCGTTGCCGTCGACGATCCCGATCGACTCCGGCAGCACGCGCCGCAGCGCTTCGCGGAAATAGATGAAATGCGTGCACCCGAGCACGACGATGCCGTACCGGTCCAGGTCGAACGGCTCCAGCTTCCGCCGGAAGAACTCCTCGATCTCCTCCCCGTCGAACACGAGTCGCTCGCAATAGTCGACCAGTTCGGGCAGCGGCAGCGAATCGACGATGCCGTTCTCGTCCACGCGGGAGACCAGCGCGTAATACTTCGGCATCGAGAGCGTGAGCGGCGTCGCGCACACGAGCACGCGCTTGCCCGTCGCCTGGTTCATCTCCACCGCCGGCTTGACGGCCGGTTCCATGCCGACGATCGGCATGCTGTAGATCTCCCGCAGCTCGTTGATCGCGATGCTCGTGGCCGTGTTGCAGGCGACGACCAGCGCGTCGATGCCATGGCCGACCATCGTCCCGACGGCGTCCAGAACGAAGCGCCTCACGTCGTCCTTCGTCTTCGTTCCGTACGGCACGTTCAGCGTGTCCGCCATGTACAGGTAATCTTTCGCCGGCAGCCGGCGAAGCGCTTCGGCGAGCACGGTCAGTCCGCCCAGCCCCGAGTCAAAAAATCCGATCCTCATCTGCACCCGATTCCCGTCTGATGTGGTAATGGCCGCGATTGCCCACCTTTTGGCCTTTTCATTTTAACCTATCCGACCGCCGTTTGAATACCGTCAAATGTCCCGCCCGCCTTCGCGCGACAAGACGATGGCGCTTTCCGCTCCGTTTTGCTATTGTGGGTAAGAGACCACCTTTCGGAAAATGGAGTTGAGCGCGATGTTGACGTATCAGGCGGAATGCGTCGTCGCCGCCGGGAACCGGCTCGGCGAGGGACCGGTGTGGGACGAGCGGCTCGGCGAACTGTTCTGGGTCGATATCGAAGGGCGCAAGCTGCAGCGCTTCCGGCCGCGGGACGGCCGCGTGGCCGGGCACGCCTTCGAACAGAAGATCGGCTGCGCGGTGCCGGCCGAGGACGGCTCGTGGATTCTCGGCCTTGCCGACGGTTTCTACCGGTTCGATCCGGAGACGGAAGCGACGCGGCTGATCGCGCATACGGACGAGCCGGACCCCGCCAACCGGGTGAACGACGGCAAGTGCGACGCGTCGGGCCGGTTCTGGGTCGGCACGATGAGCGGGAAATGGACGCGGAACGCCTCGCTCTATGTGCTGGAGGCGGGTGGAAGGCTCACGCGGAAACTGACGGAGGTCATCTGCTCGAACGGCCTGGCGTGGACCGCGGACGGCAAGACGATGTATTACATCGATTCGGCCGAGCGGATCGTCTGGGCGTTCGACTTCGATCCGGAGACCGGCGCGATCGCCAACCGCAGGGTCGCCATCGAATATCCGGCGGACGAGCCGGGCGGTCCCGACGGCATGTGCATCGACGCGGAGGGCAAGCTGTGGATCGGCCATTGGGGCGGCTGGCAGGCCGGCCGGTGGGATCCCGAGACGGGCAGGAAGCTGGCGTCGGTGCCGATCCCGGTCGAAAACGTGACGTCGTGCGCGTTCGGCGGGGAGCGTTTTGACGAACTGTACATCACGACGGCGGGTGGCGGAGACGAGCGGAACGCGGAGAAGCAGCCGCTGGCGGGCGGCCTGTTCCGCGTGAAGGTGGACGTGCCGGGTCTGCCGGTCGATCGCGCGCGCATCTAGCGGGTTGCCGCGCGCCGAACGCCGGAGGCGGCCCGACCCCGGCCATGAGCCGGGCGGGCCGTCCGTTTCTTCCGGCTTGCTCAAGGCGCCATCGGCGTCCAGTCGTCCGTCTTCTCCCGAATGATTTCCTCTTTCGTTGCGCCTTCTTCTCCACCCCCCTGCCCCGCTTTCCACGCCGTGAAGATCGTCAGGATGACGACGACCAGCGCAAGCAACACCAGAAATCCCCGGATTCTCCTCATGGCATTTACCTCCCGCTCCATTAAAGTTATACTGGTATTGATGAATCTACGGCCAATATAGCCATAACACCGTATAACAGTAAAGGCGCGATTATAACAGTTGGAGGCGACAAGCCGATGCACATCGAATTGAAACGCGACGCCGGCGCCCCGTTGTCGAAACAGATCGCGCAGACGCTGGCCGACCGCATCCGTTCCGGTTTGCTGACGGCGGGCGCCCGATTGCCTTCGGTGCGCGATCTGGCCCGGACGCTGAAGGTCAGCCAGGTGACGATCAGCAAGGCGTACGCCGAGCTTGAACGGATGGAGCTGATCCATTGCGCGCAGGGCAAAGGCTGCTTCGTCGGCCCGGAGCCGGACGGCGGAGGGACGCCGGAATGGTCCGCAACATGGCAGCTGTCCGTCGTCGATTATTTGCCCCGGGCGCACACGTGGAGGCATTTTCAGGGGACGTCCTCGGACTGCCGGTATCGGCTTCACATGGCGGAGGTGGACGCCCGGCTGCTGCCCAACCGGGAGATCTGCAGGAACATCCATCAGCTTGTGGCGGAGGATCCGGAGATCATCGGGAATTACGGTCCGTTTCAGGGGGACGCGGAACTGCGGCGGGCCTTGTCCCGTTATTTCCGGGAACGCGGCATTGCCGCCGAGGCGGACGATGTGCTGATCACGAGCGGATCGCAGCAGGCGATCGACCTGGTCGCCCGCACCTTCGTCGGGCCGGGGGACACGGTGTATGTGGAAGGGCCGACCTACTCCGGAGCCATCGACGTCTTCGCGGCGCGGGGCGCGCGCATCATCACGGTGCCCGTCGACCATGAAGGGATGCGGATCGACATCCTGAGCCGGCTCAGCGATGTCAACCCGCCGAAGCTGATCTATACGGTTCCGACATTTCACAATCCGACCGGCACGGTGATGAGCGCCTCCCGCAGAGCCCGGCTGCTGGAGCTGGCCCGGAGCTACAACGCGCTCATCCTGGAGGACGACGCGTTCAGCGACGCCTGGTTCCGGACGGAACCGCCCCGGGCGATCAAATCGCTGGACCGGAACGGACATGTCATCCTGGCCAAGGGCTTCAGCAAAATTCTGTCGCCCGGCTGCCGCGTATCCGCGCTGGTGGCGTCCGGCTCCATCCTGGGCAGGCTGATCGCCGCCAAGACGATCGCGGATCTCGGGAGTCCCACGCTCAATCAGAGGGCCATCCTGCCGGTACTGCAAACCGGTCTGTTCCAGCGGCATCTGAAACGGCTGCGGTCGGCGCTGAAATCCCGCCGCGATCTCGTGCTGGAACTGCTGAAGCGGCACGCGCCGCGGGGGGTGACCTGGACGGAGCCGGAGGGCGGGTTCAATCTGTGGGTGACCATGCCGGAAGGAACCAGCGCGACCGATCTGTACGCGCTCGCGCAGCGCGCGGGGGTCGCGATCCTGCCCGGCATCGCCTGCTACGCCAACGAGCCCGAACACCATCGTTTCCGGCTCAGCTATTCGCTCATGGCCGAAGACGAGCTCCGTGAAGCGGTCGTCATCCTGTGCGATGTGCTGCGCGGGTACCTGGCCGGACCGGCGCCGAAGGAAACCCGCCGGCCGACGCTGTAAACGAATCGGGCCCGCTTCGGGCGGGCCCTGCCAATCGAGGTGAAGATCGCGATGAAGCTCATTTCGTGGAACGTCAACGGCCTGCGCTCCTGCGTGGGCAAAGGCTTCCTCGACTACTTCCGGAGCGCGGACGCCGACATCGTCTGCGTGCAGGAGACGAAGCTGCAGGAAGGCCAGCTCGAGCTGGATCTGCCGGACGGATACCGGCAATATTGGAACTGCGCCGAGAAGAAAGGCTACTCCGGCACCGCCGTGTTCACGCGGATCGAGCCGCTGTCGGTCCGGAAAGGCCTGTCCGACGGGGAGGACCCTGAAGGCCGCGTGCTGACGCTCGAGTTCCCCGCGTTCTTCCTCGTCAACGTCTATACGCCGAACGCGCGGCGCGACCTGTCGCGGCTCGATTACCGGATCGCGTGGGAAGGGGACTTTCGCGCGTATCTGAAGGAACTGGACGCGCGCAAGCCGGTCGTGGTCTGCGGCGACCTGAATGTCGCGCACAGGGAAATCGATCTCAAGAACGCCAGATCCAATCGCGGGAACGCGGGCTTCACCGACGAGGAGCGCGAGGCGATGACCCTGCTGCTCGAATCCGGATTCATCGATACGTTCCGCCACTTCTACCCGGACCGGACGGACGCGTACACCTGGTGGTCGTTCATGCCGAAGGTGCGCGAGCGGAACATCGGCTGGCGCATCGACTACTTCCTCGTCTCCTCCAGGCTCGCGCCGTACCTGGAGGACGCGCTGATCGACAGCGCCGTCATGGGAAGCGACCATTGCCCGGTCGGACTGCTGATGCGCGATCCCGGCGAATGAATATAAACGAGCCGCATGCCGGCCTTCCCGCAAGAGAAGATGCCGGCATGCGGCCATCCCTTCGTCACCGCCCCAGCAAGGCCCCCGCCAGCCGCGCCCCGGCGCGCAGCCGGGATTCCCGGCCGTGCCGCCGCACGTGCCGGTAGTCGACCAACGTCACGCCCGCGTCGCGGATCGCGTACCGGAAATCGTCGTCCATCATGAGCCGGAACTCCCACACCCTTTTCTCCCAGTGCGGAATGCGCTCCCGCATCCACGGGTCGTCGACGCCGGGGTGGATGTATGTCTCGCAGATCCCTTCGGGGAGGCGGTACAGCTTGTCGATCAGCATCCGCTTGAACGAATCGTACGTCTCGCCTTCCAGCACCTCGAACGGATGCGAGAGCAGGTAGTCGGGCAGCGCGACGCCGAGCACGCCCGCCAGCGCCGACGCCTTCGCCGCCGCGCGCTCCACGCCCGGCATCGGGCCGAGCAGCGGGTCGGACGGATCGACCTTGCGGAACAGCCGGAACGGCAGGCCGCGCCTTGCGCACCAGCGCAGCGCCTGCGGAATGTGGCTGCGGCCGGTCGCCATGCCGTACAGGCTGCCCATGTGGTTGTCGGCGTGGGTGATCGCGACGCCGCTCTCCCGCACCGCCTCGTACTGCGCGGTCAGCTCGCGCATCACGTCCCCGGTGTCCGCGCCGCGCTCGAATTCCTCCACCGTCCGGTACAGGTTCCCGCTCCCGTCGTGCAGCGACCTCGCGCCCGTCAGGCTCGGGAAGCGAAGCGCGTCGAATTCGCTCGTCAGCGTCAGATGGAGGCCGATGTTCGGCTGCTCCCGCTTCCGGCACCACTCGGCCGCCTCGCGGAAGCCCGGCGCCGGCGCCATGATCGTCGCCGACGAGACGAGCCCTTCCTCGAGCAGGTGCATGATCGCCGCGTTCATGGCCGGACTCTGGCCGAAATCGTCGCAGTTGATGATCAGGAACCTACCCGCCATGCCGCTCCTCCTTTCCCCCGTCCAGCCGCACGAACAGCGAGATCGCGAAGGCGACGGCGAGCAGGATGAACGGGACGTAGCTGCTCAGCCACACGAACGCCGCTTCCGGGTTCGGCCCCGGATTTTCCCCGCTCTCATAGTGGAAAAGGCTGCCCACAATCCAGAACGCCACCGCCGAGATGAGGCCGCTGGACCGCGTGATGAAGCCGGACACCGCCGTGTAGACGCCTTCGCGCCGCTGCCCGGTCGCTTCGAAGTCGAGGTCGATGATGCGGCTGCCGACGATCGGCGGCGTGACGAGGAAGCCGGACAGCCCGAAGCCGACGAGCACGCCCGCCGCGATGCCGCCGGCCAGATTGCCGGCGAGGCTGAGCGGCAGCACGCTCACCGCGTAGGCGGCGAGCGACAGCCGCCAGACTTTCACCGGATCCATGTTTCGCGCGATCCGGTACCAGACGAAGACGAGCGGTATGACCGACACGAAGATGGAGGCGAGCAGTACGGACACCTGCGCATCCGGGATGCGGAGCACATATTTCGCGTAGAACGGGATGATCGAGCTGATCAGGCCGTTGACGGTCTGGGCAAAAGAGTTCGCGATGTTGTGCAGCCAGAACGGAACGTTGCGCAGCGTCGTGCGGAACGATTCCTTCAGGCTCAGCTTCGGTCCCTGCCGCGCTTCCTCGCTTTCGCGGATGCCGGCAATGCAGACGAGCATCAGGACGCCGAAGACGAACGCGTAGATCAGCGCCATGTTGCCGTAGCCGAGCGACGCGTAGAGGAGCGGCGATCCGGCGGTGGCGATCAGAATGGCGGCGATCTGGAATCCCTGCTGGACGGCCGACGCCCGGGCGCGCAGCGGCCCGCCCCGGAACAGTTCGGGGAAGAGCGCCCCGTAGTTCACCCAGATGATCGTCGCGACCGACTCGATCAGGATGAGCGCGGCGAGGAACCAGACGAACAGGCCCGTCTCGCCCAGTCCGGACGGGACGGCGAACACCATGACGAACACCAGCATGTACGCGGGCACCGCGGCGAGCAGCCACGGACGCCGCCTCCCGAGCCGCGTGGACGTCCGGTCGGACAGCCAGCCGGCAAGCGGATTGTTGACCGCGTCCCAGACGAGATAGATCGTGCGCGCGATCGTGGCCAGCCCGAGGGCGAGCCCCAGATGGTCCACGTAGTAGTAGAAATAAAACGAGCTGAACGCCTGTGTCGGAATCATCATCGCGAACATCCCGAGCGCGTACGCGGCGGGCGAGTTGATCCACCGGCTTCTCACGCGAACCCCCTCCTTTTCCATTATTTGCTCCCGTTGCATGTTACCGCTTACATCATAGCACGGACCGCCATCCGCGTCAGCTTTTTCGTGTCGTCCGGAGCCTTGCAAAAGCTTAATTTTTATGTATCCCCACTCGACGAAATCCATGATAATATAACATCGTAATTCACCCATCGGCAGAGTCGGACATCCCGGCTGTGCGCGGATTCGCGAAAATCGGCGGGAAGAAAGGGAGGGCATGATCAGTTGGCGGATGACGTGATCATACGGTTCGACCGCGTCACCAAACGTTACGAGGACGGCGTCACCGTCCTGGACGAGGTCAGCTTCGACATCGAGCGGGGCAAGTTCTACACGCTGCTCGGACCCTCGGGCTGCGGCAAGACGACCATTCTGCGGCTCATCGCGGGATTCATGGAGCCGACGGAGGGGAATATTTACATCAACGGGAAGCTGGTGAACCACGTTCCGGCGAACAAGCGCCAGGTCAACACCGTCTTCCAGGATTACGCGCTGTTTCCCCATCTGAACGTGTACGAGAACGTCGCGTTCGGCCTGCGGATCAAGAAGCTGGACCGCGCGGCCATCGACGCCAGGGTGAAGGAAGCGCTGCGCTTCGTCAACCTCGAAGGCTACGAGAACCGCGACATCGCCGGCATGTCGGGCGGCCAGAAGCAGCGCGTCGCGATCGCCCGCGCGATCGTGAACGAACCGGAGGTTCTTCTGCTGGACGAGCCGCTGTCGGCGCTCGACCTCAAGCTGCGCACGGAGATGCAGTACGAGCTGCGCGAACTGCAGCGGCGGCTCGGCATCACGTTCGTCTTCGTGACGCACGACCAGGAAGAGGCGCTCGCGATGTCGGACGAGATCTTCGTCATCAACCGGGGCCGGATCCAGCAATCCGGAACGCCCACCGATATCTACGACGAACCGATCAACCGCTTCGTGGCGGATTTCATCGGCGAGTCGAACATCATCCCGGGCCGGATGATCCGCGACTACCTGGTCGAGTTCGCCGGCAAGCCGTTCGACTGCGTCGACGGCGGCTTCCGGGAGGACGAGCCGGTCGAGATCGTCATCCGTCCGGAAGACCTCGAGATCACCGATCCGGAACGCGGCAAGCTGCGCATCCGCGTCGAGTCGCAGCTGTTCCGCGGCGTCCACTACGAGATCAAGGGCCGCGACGAATCCGGCAACGCGTGGCTGGTCCATTCGACGCGCAAGGCGGAGGTGGGCGAGCACATCGGCCTGACCTTCGGCCCGGAAGCCATCCACGTCATGCGTTTCGGCGAGACGGAGGAGGAATTCGACCGGCGTCTCGAGGCCTACGGAGAGGGCAGCCATGGCTAGGACGCGCAACTTCTATCTCATTCCGTATGTCGCGTGGATCGTCCTGTTCGTCGCCGCGCCGATCATCCTGATCGCGTACTATTCGTTCTTCGACGTGGAAGGCGAGTTCACGCTCGGCAACTACGCGAAGTTCTTTACGCCGATCTATCTGCGGATGACGCTCTATTCGTTCTGGTACGCCTTCCTGATCACGGTGTTCTCGCTGCTCGTGGCGTACCCGACGGCGCTCATCCTGACGAAGCTGAAGCACAAGCAGCTGTGGCTCCTGCTCATCATCCTGCCGAGCTGGATCAACCTGCTGCTGAAGGCGTACGCGTTCATCGGCCTGTTCGGCAAATACGGACTCGTGAACGCGGTGTTCGAGACGGTCGGCATCGGAAACCGGCAGCTCCTGTTCAACGACTTCAGCTTCGTGTTCGTGTCGGTGTACATTTTCATCCCGTTCATGATCCTGCCGATCTACAACTCGCTCGAGGAGCTGAACCCGGCCCTGATCGACGCGTCGCGCGATCTGGGCGCTTCGGCGTGGACGACGTTCCGGCGGGTCATCTTCCCGCTGACGCTGGACGGGGTCAAGGCCGGCTGCCAGGCCGTGTTCATTCCTTCGTTGTCGCTGTTCATGATCACCCGGCTCATCGCCGGCAACCGGGTCATCACGCTCGGCACGGCGATCGAGCAGCACTTCCTGGTGACGCAGGACTGGGGAATGGGCGCGACGATCGCCGTGTTCCTGATCATCGCGATGGCGGTCATCATGTTCATGACCGGCATCGGGAAGCGGGGTGCGCTCCGTGGATAGGAGATGGCGCTGGTCGAATCTGTATCTCGCGGCGGTGTTCGTCGTCCTGTACGCGCCCATCGCCTACCTGATCGTCTACTCGTTCAACAGCGGCGGGACGATGCAGGGATTCGAAGGGTTCACGCTCGAATGGTACGCCGAGGTGCTGCAGGATACGCGGCTGCTCATCATCGTGCTGAACACGATCATCATCGCGCTGCTGTCGGCCCTCGTCTCGACGATTCTCGGGACGATCGGCGCGCTCGCGATCTACGAGGTGAAGCGCCGCAGCCGGAAGAACGCGCTGCTGTCGCTGAACAACGTCCTGATCGTCAGCCCGGACGTCATCATCGGCGCGTCGTTCCTGATCCTGTTCACGATCATCGGCATCCGCCTCGGCTTCGTGTCGGTGCTGCTGTCGCACATCGCGTTCAGCGTGCCGATCGTCGTCCTGATGGTGCTGCCGAAGCTGCAGGAAATGCGGACGAGCATGCTCGACGCCGCGCGCGACCTCGGGGCGAACGCGTGGCAGGTGCTGACGCGGGTCGTCGTGCCGTACATGAAACCCGGCATCTTCGCGGGCTTCTTCATGGCGCTCACCTACTCGCTCGACGACTTCGCCGTGACGTTCTTCGTCACCGGCAACGGCTTCTCGACGCTGTCCGTCGAGATCTACTCGCGCGCGCGCCAGGGCATCTCGCTCTCGATCAACGCGCTCTCGACGCTGCTGTTCCTGTTCACCGTCGCGCTCGTGATCGGCTATTACTTCATCAACCGCCGCAACGCGCGGCCGGCGGAAGGCGGTGAGCGCCGATGAGACAGCTCGTGCAGCTGTTCGCGATCATCCTCGTCGCGTCGCTCGGCCTCATGGCGTGGACGAACGCGCTGAACCGGAGCGCGGGCTACGCGGGATCGGACACGATCACCGTCTTCAACTGGGGCGATTATATCGATCCCGAGCTGCTCGAGGAGTTCCAGGAGCAGTCGGGCATCACCGTCATCTACGAGACGTTCGACTCGAACGAGGCGATGATGACGAAGATCGCCCAGGGCGGCACGACGTTCGACGTCGCGATGCCGTCGGAATACGCCGTCGAGCGGCTGATGGAAGACGACATGCTGGTGCCGCTGGACCATTCCAAGCTGCCGAACCTGGTTCACATCGATCCGCGGTTCCTGAACATGTCCTATGACCCGGGCAACCGCTATTCGGTGCCCTATTTCTGGGGAACGGTCGGCATCCTCTACAATCCCGAGGCGTTCGACGAGCCGCCGACCAGCTGGGACGCCCTCTGGGATCCGTCGCTGAAGAACGACATCCTGCTCGTCGACGGCGCCCGCGAGATCGTCGGCATGGGGCTGAACAGCCTGGGCTACTCGCTGAACGACACGGACGAGGAGCATCTGCAGGAGGCGCTCGCCAAGCTGAAGAAGCTCACCCCGAACGTGAAAGCGATCGTCGGCGACGAGATCAAGATGCTGATGATCGGGAACGAAGCGTCGGCGGCGGTTGTCTGGTCCGGCGACGCGGCGGAGGTCATGTGGGAGAACGAAGACCTCGACTACGTCGTGCCGGAGGAAGGGTCGAACGTCTGGTTCGACACGATGGTCATTCCGAAGACGGCGCGCAACATCGAAGGGGCGCATCAGTTCATCAACTTCATGCTCGATCCGGAGAACGCGGCGCGGAACGCCGAATATGTCGGCTACTCGACGCCCAACGCGACCGCGCTGGAGCTCCTGCCCGAGGAGATCCGGGATGACGAGCGATTCTATCCGGGCGACGAGCTGATCGCCCGGCTGGAGGTCTACGAGAACCTGGGCAAGCGGATGCTCGCCTACTACAACGACCTGTTCCTCGAATTCAAGATGCACGCGAAATGAATCAGGAAGCCGGGGGTTCCCGGCTTCCTGATTTTTCGGCAATAATGGAGGCGAACGCGATGGCGCGGCCCGCCTCGCTTCAAGACGTGAAATTCGGGTGAACGCGGATGAGGTTGAACCGGTTGTTCGAGATCGTGTACATCCTCCTGAACGGGGAGACGGTCACCGCGAAGCAGCTTGCCGAGCGGCTCGAAGTCTCGGTGCGGACCGTGTACCGGGACATCGAGCTGCTGAGCGCTGCGGGCATCCCGGTCTACATGAGCAAGGGCCGGGGCGGCGGTATCCGCCTGCTCGACGGCTTCGTGCTGGACAAGTCGGTGCTGTCCGAGCGCGAGCAGCAGGAGATCCTGACCGCGCTGCACGGCCTGAAGGCGGTGCGCGATCCGGACGCGGACGCGCTGCTGTCGCGGCTGGGCGCGCTGTTCGGCAAGCGCGATTATCGGTGGCTCGAGGCGGACTTCTCGGGCTGGGGCAACCGGCGGGAAGATGTCTTCACGCCGCTCAAGACGGCGGTGATCGAGCGCCGGATCGTCGAGTTCGACTATGTCAGCCCGAACGGGGAGAAGTCTGCCCGGGAAGCGGAGCCGATCCAGCTCTGGTTCAAGCGCCGTCACTGGTACCTCAAGGCCTGGTGCCGGACCCGGCGGGAACGGCGCATCTTCAAGCTCTCCCGCATGCGCAATGTGCGCGTGACCTCGCGAACCTTCGAGCGCGAATGGAACGAAGTCGAATGGCCGAACCCCGCGGACGCCTTCCCCCGGTCCGAAGTCGAGCTGACGCTGCGTCTGGAGCCCGCCGCCGCGCACCGCGTTTACGACGAATTCGACGAATCCGAGATCACGCGGCTCGGGGACGGCCGGTTCCTCGTCCGGGTGCCGTTTCCGGAGGACGAATGGGTGTACGGGTATGTGCTTTCCTTCGGCGACCTGGCGGAAGTGCTCGCCCCCGCGCGCGTCCGGGAACAGATTCGCGCGCGGCTGGAGCGGATGCTGGGGCGCTACCGGACGAATGGGCGCGAATGACGCGAAATCCTGACGCCGAAAAAATATGACGGACTGTTGGCATATTTGACCGGCTATGCTGGAGGTGAAAATCACAATCCCGGAACAAAGGAGGGAACGGCATTGCCGAAGACCGTCGACTACAAGAAGGATTTCAAGCACCTCTATCTCCCGCCCGCGGAGCCGGTGATCCTCGAAGTGCCGGAGGCGCCGTACATCATGCTCGACGGCTCCGGGGATCCGAACGGCCCGGCATTCGCAGGACGGACGGAGGCGCTGTACGCCGTCAGCTACGCGGTCAAGATGTCGTACCGGAGCGACGAGGTGCCCGCCGGCTACTATGATTACAAGGTGTTTCCGCTCGAAGGGGTGTGGGACCTTCTGGACCGCGCGAAGCCGGCGACGGACAAGAGCAACTTGAAATATACGATCATGATCCGCCAGCCGGATTTCCTGACCGAAGACCTGTTCCGGCACTTCCTTGAGAGAACGAAGCGGAAGAAACCCAATCCGTACCTTGACGGACTCCGGTTCGGTCGGATGGAGGACGGCTTGTGCTGCCAGATGGTGCACATCGGCAGCTATGACGACGAGCCCGCCAGCTTCGCGCGCATGGAAGCGTATTGCGCCGAACTGGGCTATGAGCGGAGCTCGAAGACGCACCGTGAAATCTACCTGACCGACCCGCGCAAAACCGTGCCGTCAAAGCTGAAGACGGTGCTGCGATTTCAGGTGCGGAAACGCTGAGCGAACGGGCCGGCCGCCCCTGCCGAACCAAGGGCGCCGGCCCGGATCTCGCGCGGCCTCGTCAGCAAGATTCCGCCGGCTGCACCCGGAAATGGTTCTTCCCTTCGCGCTTCACGGCGTACATCGCCTTGTCCGCCTGACTGAGCAGCGCGTCGATCGTCCTGCCGTGCTCCGGGAACAGGCTGATCCCGATGCTCAGGCTGACCGGGGACATGGACGGCTCGTTCCGCGCCTTCAGCTGCTCGAAGCGCTGCTGAAGCCGAACCACCCATTGCTCGACATGCCCGACATCCGGAATGCCGTCCAGATAGACGACGAACTCGTCGCCGCCGAGCCGGGCGGCCATTCCGTCCGTTCCCGCCATGCCGCGCAGCAGCAGCGCGATCTTCACCAGCGCGTCGTCTCCGGTCTGGTGCCCGAACCGGTCGTTCACGGCCTTGAAGTTGTCGGCGTCGACGAGCACGACCGCCAGCTTTCGGTCCTGCCCGTCCGGAGCTTCGAGCCTTTCCTGCAGCTTCTCCTGGAAATGGCGGCGGTTCGGCAGTCCGGTGAGCGGATCGTGGTAGGCGAGGTGGGCGATTTTTTTCTGCTGTTCGTTGAGCTCCGTGACATCCCGGAAGATGATGACCATGTGCGGCCGATGTCCGACGAGGACGTAACCCCCGTCGATCAGCACATCGATGCGCTCGTCCCCGCTCGTGATCGTCATCTCGTAGTTCTTGATCTCCTGCCTCCGCTCCACGAGCGCTCGGAAAGGCGCATCCACGATCGACCACAGGTTGTCCAGCTTCATCGCGATCGAACTGAACAGTTGCCGGGCGGCCGGGTTCGCCTCCTTGATCTGCCCGTTCATGTCCGCCAGCAGGATGGCCGCCGGGCTCAGGTGGAACAGCCGCTCGAACCGCCTGTCCGTGAAGTTGAGGAAGTCGTACCTCCTCATCGTGCGCCGCATGAAATGGCACCAGACCATGCCGCCGTAGAGATAGGGGTACGGGGGCAAGAGCCCGCCGAAATCTATCGTCCCGAAAATCGCGAACCAGACGGCGGCCAGCGTCGTCCCGAAGGCAAGTTGTTTGTATATCCCCTTCAGTTCCGGATTGTCGGCCCGCCGGATGCCGATGACGAGCGGAATCAGATACGCCAGGTTGTTGATCACGCACGCCACCATTGCAATGTAGTACGGGAGGTGGTAGACCGGGAGCTTCCATAGGCCTTCTTCATAGAATCGGGTGACGGCGATGGTCTCGTCGATCCGCAGGATGTTGATGACCACAATGACGACCGGCGCGTAGAAGATGTACGGGTACAGAAATTTCGGCATGCTGCGGTCGAGCTTCGTCACCTTGACGAAGAAATGGAAGCCGAGACCGGGAATCATGATGCCGGACGTGCTGAACCAGACCGCGGAAATGAGCGGACTGTACTCGATCGGCAACTGATGCCGGACATACTCCGCCAGAAACAGATTCAGGAAGAAGAACGAGGTCAGGGCGACCAGACGGTGCTCGACATTCCGCGCGTCGCGGATCAGCATATCCAGGCACATGTAGAAAAAGTACATGATCGGAAGGAAGTGGGTGAAAAGTGGCACAAACACTTGCGGCAAACTCACGAAAACTCACCGCTTTTTCTAGAACTGCCAAATCATTTCGTATTTCGACAATTTTCACCTGATTCCTTCATCTTCCGGATGCGACGAACGTCATATCTTTCGTCGGTTTCAGTTGAGCAAACGGACCAGCTGTTCGCCGGTGTAGCGGCCGTCCGCATTGAACCGGTTGATCAGCAGCTTCCCGTCGCGAACATTGGCGCCTTCCCGGATCGTGACATGCAGCTTGAATCCGGCCTGCCGGGCCAGATCGAGAACGGTCTGGTCGTAGATGCCGTACGGATAGGCCAGCGAGATCGACTCCTTGCCCAGATGCTCGCGAATGAGATCCCTGGAAGTCTTGAGATCTTCCAGGATTCTGCTCCTGTACGCCTTTTCGTCCTCCCCGTCCAGTCTGGCCAGAATGGCCGCCCCCGAGCGTCGGCCCGGCGTCTTGTAGTAGTGCAGATTGTGCGTGTGGCTTTCGATGTTGATCACGCCGGAATCGTACATTTCCCGGGCTTTTTCCCAACCGAAGTGGAGGTTTACCCCCGGTTTTTGGCCCCTGTAGCTTGTGATGACGTAGATGGTCGCCCGCAGACCTTTTTCTTTCAGGATCGGATAGGCGATCTCGTAGTTGTTTTCGTAACCGTCGTCGATGGTGATCAGCAGCGGTTTCCGGGGCAGTCTGTAGTCGGGATCGATCTTGAATTGATACAGATCTTCTTCCGTTATGGTCTCGTAGCCCGCCCTGATCAGCGCGTCCAGATGCTCGCGGAACCGGTCCGCCGTCACGGTCGTGGAATCGGAACGTTCCGTATGGAAATGATGATACATGAGGACTTGGATCTTTTTCGGCTGATACAGGTAAGCGCTTGTGATCGGCTTGACATGAACCAGCAGTTTCCGGTCGTCCAGCGAGAGCTCGAGCCTGTCCGGGTCGAGGCTCTTGAAATTCACGCCCAGCAATTTCGCGGCATCCCGGACCGGAACATAAATCTTGTCCTGAATGATTTTGAGCGGACGGGACAAGGCGACGGATTTCCCGTCCACATCCGCGGCATCGGATCGGAGTTCCAACGATACGGCGCCCTGGTCCGTGACGAAGCTCGCCTTCCGCTTCTTCGCGTCGAATGACAGCGGCCTTCCGAACTGGCGCCAGATCTCTCCGACGGGAATATAGATGCTGCCGTCCTCTGCATAGCCGTAAATGACTCTCGTGTTGTCGTATTGTTCGTAAACGCCGGTTCCTGCAGCATGGACCGGCGCGCTCATCGCGAGGATGAGCAGAATGCCGCAACAGAGCGCTGCCAATCGCCAACGAATTTTCACGTGTTTCCCGACCGTCCTTCCGGCATGAAGATTGTCCTATCATGTTATCGCAGAACGGGACGATTTTTTTGAGACCTCGGACATGGGCCTCGGGTACGCCACCCCCCAAGACCCGACCAAGGTCGGGCGGCCGATCCTTCCGCGGCCTGTGTTCGGACGGGAAAATCGGGTGTACACTGGGGTCGTTCACTACAGATCGGAAAGGGAGTATTCGACAGTCATGAACCGGGGAGCCAGAATCGCGGTCGGCGGCATCCTCGTCCTGATCGGAATAGCCGCGCTGCTGCAATATGCGTTCGGATTCGGGAGCGACGAGGAGTACGAGCACACGGTGCCGCTCGGCGACGGGGTTCGGGAAATCAAAATCGACAGCGCCAGCCTGGATCTGGATATCCGCTTCACGGAGAGCGTGTCGGGGGAAAACACCGTCCATGTCAAGGGGAAGGCCGCGTCCCGGATCGTGAACCGGATCCGGTCGGCGGAAGTGACGGACGGTGTCCTTCACCTGGGGTTCGCGGAACCGTGGCAATGGAGTCTGAACGTTTCTCTCTTCCAGGCCATGAACGGGAAGCAGACCGTGACGGTCGAACTGACGGAAGACGCGATGTCCGCGCTCGAATCGTTCCGGGTGAACACCGGTTCCGGCTCGCTTCACGCAAGCGGCGCCGCCGCCCGCCTGATCGTCTTCACGTCCGATTCGGGCGGCATCCGGATCGACGGTCTCCGGAGCGACGCCGCGACGGTGCACTCCGATTCCGGTTCGATCCGGCTGGAGCGGTTCGAAGGCGGCAGCCTGAGGCTCCGGACCGACTCCGGCAGCATTCACGCAAACGAGGTGAGCGCCCTGCTGATCGCCTCCTCCGATTCCGGCAGCGTCACGATCGATCATCTGACCGGAACCGGCGAGATCCGGACCAATTCGGGGTCCATCCGCGTCGCGAAGGACGACGATACCGGACTCGACGTCGTCTCCGATTCCGGCAGCGTCCGGATCACGGTGCCCGCCTCGTTCGGCGGCGTCTATGACGCGGCTTCCGACTCCGGCTCGGTCAGCCACCCGGAGCCCGCCGGCGCGTCGGGCGAAGTCATCCGGGTTCGCACGGACAGCGGCAGCATCCGGATCGAGCATTAAATCGAGCATTAATACGACAAGGCTCGCAGCGCCGACGCACGGCATTGCGGGCCTTGCCCGTTTATTCCCGTACCACGCTTTCCAACTTTTCGGCAAGGTCGTTCAGGCGCATGATGCTGCCCACGATATTGCTCACGCGCTGCAACTGCTCTTCGGCGGCGGCCAGCACTTCCTGGACCGAAGCCGCCGTCTGCTCCGAGATGGCCGCGGCCTTGCCGGTCTCGTCCGAAACTTGTCCGGACGCGGCCAGAAGCTGCTCGTTGCGGCGCCTGAGCTGCTCGGCCTGGCGCAAGACTTCGTCCGTATTTGCACGGATTTCGTCGAACAGCCGCTCCACCTGATCCGCGGTGTGTCTGCCCGAAATGGCCGCCTGCAGACCGGCCTGGGCCATGTTCGCCGCTTCCCCGATTCTGGCCCGGATCTGGCCCAGGATCCCCGCAATCTCTTCCGAAGCTTCTTTCGCGTTCTGCGCCAGCTTGCGGATTTCGGTCGCCACCGTCGTGAACCCTCTTCCGTGTTCGCCGGCGCGCGCCGCTTCTATGGAAGCGTTCAGGGAAAGCAGATTCGTCCGATTGGCGATATCGCCGATTACGGTGACGATATCCCCGATTTTCTCGTTTTCCCTGTTGACCTCCTGCATGACCTTCGCCGTTCTTTCGACAACCACGTTGATGCCCCGCATTTCTTCCGACAGTCTGGACATGCTGTCCCGGCCCCGCATTGTGATGTCCGATATGGATGCCGACGCATGGCTCATTTCGGCCGAAGCGGCCACCGTCTGCTCCGCCGTCTCTTTCACCTGATGCATCGAGTCGGAAATCCCCCGGATGCTGGAAGCCTGCGATTCGATCCCGACGGAGATTTCCTGGAAGGCGCGGACGACTTCCTGCGTAATCTGTCCGGTCGAGGCCGCGTCTTCCCGAATATCCGATGTCGACTGACCCAGCACCTCGACGGAGGTTTTGACTTCCTGCAAAATCTCCTCCGTTTTCCGTTTCGCCGTCTCGGACTGCTCCGCTTCGGCTTCCACTTTCCTCAGCATGCCCGCGCCGATCCGGCTTTGCGCCACCAGCGCCGCGAAGACGAGGACCAGGAAGGTGTTGACGCCGATCTTGTCCACGTCGGCATAGACGTCCTTGGTGAAGAGAAAGTAGTTCAGGAGGGCGACGGACAGCACACCGTTCAGTATCAGCGGTCGAAAGTCGTGATAGATGGAGATGATCGCGAGGCACAGGAACAAGATGAAGAGGTCCGTGACGAGAACCGCTTCCTTAAGGAAGAAAAAGGAGACGATGCCGAGGCCGATGGTGATGACGTATTGAATATGCCTGACAGCGATTGCCCGCCAGGTCAGGAATGTGCACAGCAAGGCTATAGGCGTTCCGAATACGGCGATCGATCTGGCCATGACCGGCGTGTCGATGGCCGATCCTATGCCAAGCAACAGACAACCCCACAGGATCCCGACCAGGATCCGGTTTCGTCTTTGCAAATCCGACTCATGCGCATTCATGGACGTCACCTCCGGTCAATTACCGTAATCATTTCGGACTGCATCGTCATTTTCCTTCACAAAATGATAAAAATTGACTCCACGATCACCGCCGGCAGTCGGGACGACCGCAACGATTCGGATCGTCACAAAAAAACCGCCAAGCTTTCAGCATTGGCAGTTTCCAAGGAAGCTTTTTTTCGTCTCCGAGCGCCTCTGTAACGCTGTATCCCAACCCGTCATTCCGCTTCAGGCTCTTGCTGTTCCCCTCTGGCAACCGGATTCTCGGGATAGCTGATCCAGTCGCTCCAACTGCCCGCGTACAATTTCACATCGCGGTATCCCGCGTCCATCAAAGCCAGCACGTTCGGGCAGGCCGTCACGCCCGAGCCGCAGTAGACGATGACCGGCCTGTCCTTCGGCAATCCCCTGAACCGTTCCGCCAATTCCTCCGCGCCGCGCCAGCGGCCCGCTTCGTCGAGATTGTCCTTCCAGAACCGGTTCACGGCGCCGGGGATGTGGCCGGCGGCGCGGTCGATCGGCTCCTGCTCGCCGCGGTAGCGGACGGGCTCGCGCGAGTCGACGAGCGCGCTGTCGCCCGTGCGGACGGCGCGGCGCACCGTCTCGACGTCCGCGAGCATGTCCGGCCGCACATCCGGCACGTACGTCTTCGGCACGCGGATCGGCGGCGCCGCGTCGGTCACCGGAAAACCCGCGTTCTTCCAGGCGGAGAATCCTTCGTCCATCACGCAGACCCGCTCATGCCCCATGTAGCGCAGCAGCCACCAGAACCGCGCGGCCATCGCGCCGCCCTGGTCGTCGTAGGCGACGACCCGCGTGTCGCGGTCGATGCCCGCCTTGCCGAGCTTCGCCGCAAGTTCGGCGATATCCGGCAGCGGATGCCGCCCGCCGTGCTCGCCGACGGGCCCGGACAGGTCGCGCTCCAGGTCCATGTGGATCGCGCCGGGGATGTACGATTCCGCGTAGCTCCGCCGGCCGGCCTCCGGATCGCCGAGCCGGAACCGGCAGTCGACGATGGCCAGGTCCGGCTCGTACAGCCGCGCGAGCACCCAGCGCATGCTGACGATCGATCTCATCCGAATGCGCCTCCGTCTCTCCAGGATTCACAGTTCCGCGTTCTCGATTCCGGCGATCGCGGCATCCGCCCTGATCCGACGGATCGACCGGACCGAGACCGCCATGACGCCCAGCAACGCGATGAGCAGCGACGCCGCCGCGGCGATGAGCCACAGCGTGCCCTGGGCGCCGAGATGGTCCATGAACCAGCCGGACGCCCGCGGAAGCAGGGCGCCGCCGACGCCTCCCGAGGCGATCAGCAGGCTCGTCGTCCGCTCGGTCATGCCGGCGATGTGCTGGTTCACGTACAGCAGCGCGACCGCGAACACGCCCGACCAGACGAGACCGGCCAGTCCGACCCAGATCAGCGACGCCACGGCGCTTCCCGTGAGCGCGAGCAGGACGAGCATGCCCGTCCCGGCCGCGGTGGACACGACCAGATAGCGAAAATAGCCCGCCCGGTCCGCGATGCGCCCCGCAAACAGCCTGCCGACCACCATGAGCCCCCAGAACGCGCTCAGCGAAGCCGAGGCGGCCGCTTCATCCATGCCGGTCCGCTCCAGCAGGATGGCCGGCAGGTAATTGCTGTAGCTCATTTCCATGCCGACATAGAGCGCGAAGTAGAGCATGCCCGCCACGAGCAGCGGCCAGACGGCGGGCGAATAGCGGGCCGGCGGAGAGGCCTGTCCGCCCGGCTCGGACGCCTGCCGGAAGGCGAGAAGTTCGTCCGCCTTCCCGAACGACACCGTCAGCCAGAGCAGCATCGTGATGCCCGACAGCGCCGTGACGACCGGAAAAGCCATCTGCCAGACGTCCAGCCGGATCAGGAACCCCGCCAGCATCGGCATGACGAGCGCGCCGACGCCGAAGAACGTCTCGAGCTTCGCCATCGCGGACGCTTTTCCATCCGTCACGAACTCGATGATGATCGCGCCGAGCACCGCTTCCGTCATGCCGAAACCGATGCCCGCGATCGGCGCGAACGCCAGCATCCAGCCCCAAGGCGGCAGCAGGCTGTAGGCCGCTTCCGCGGCGGTCAGGCAGCCGAGCGCCAGGATCAGCGAACTCCTGCGGCCCAGCCGCCTCGTGATGGACGGCGCCCCCAGGACGCCGATCAGAAAGCCGAGAAATTGATTCATGATGAATTGGCCGCCGTCCCCGTACTCGACGCCGTAAGCGCCGATCAGCGGCACAAGCACGGCGCCCGCGACGACGTGCGCCATGCCGATGACCAGATAGGACAGGCAGCCGAGCCAAACCAGACGATTCATGGCCCGCCCCTTTCGTTTCCGCGGCCGTTCTCCGTCTCCGTTCCATGCGGCCGCGTTTCCGCCAACTCCACCTTATGATAACACGGCCGGCCGCCAATGCTATAATCATTTCGTGAAGATTTCGTTGCATCCGGACGCTTGCCGCAAGGAGGAATGCCGCGGATGACGGACAGGATCGAAGATCGGGAGGCGGACGGGGCGCTTCCCGCGGAGCTGCGCGGCATGCGTCTTGCGCCGATGACGGACGCCCACGCCGAAGCGATATGCGGCTGGCGTTATCCCCCGCCGTACGACCGGTTCGACTGGCCTGCCTGGGAAGAGATGGCCGCGCGGGGCATGGAGTTCGCCGACCCCTGGATCCGGGAGACGCAGTACGCCTCCGTGCTGAACGACCGGGACGAGCTGATCGGTTACGTCCAGTTCTTCCCGCTGTTGAACGCGACCCGCCTCGGCCTCGGCCTGCGCCCGGACCTGTGCGGCAAGGGCGGAGGCCCCTTCCTGACCCGGCTCGCCGCGGAGGAAGCGCTCCGGCGCTCCCCCGGCGTCGAGGTCGATCTCGAGGTGCTCGCCTGGAATATTCGCGCCATCCGCGCATACAAAAAAGCCGGCTTCGTGCTGGACGACACCTACTGCCGCCAGACCCCGACCGGCCCCGATTGTTTCCACTGCATGGTCTACAGGCCCGCTACTCCGCGGAACCGTCCGTCCCGATCGCCGCTTCCCCGTCGATGATGTCGAACAGCACGATGAGTCCCGGCGCCGGCGAAGCGGAGATCGTGCGAATCCATTTGCGCGTCCCGAGATCCGCGTAGCTCCTGGAGATGTTCGCGTTCATGCCGACGGCGGGATGCAGGATATCCGCCACGAAGTACGGCCGCCAGCTCCAGTTCGAGCCGCGGAACTCGGGCTGCCTCACCCACCGGCCGTTCTCGCGCCGGTAGTTCGACGACAGCTGCTCGCCGTCCTCCCGGCACAGATAGGCGCGGATGCAGGCTGCCGGAAGCCGGTCCAGCAGCCCTTCGACGAACCGGTCGTACCGGTCGGCCCCGCTTGCCGGACCGCCGTCGTCGAACCGCGCGTGCCGCACGCAGTCGGCCAGCATCTCGCCGGTTTCCCTCCAGCGCGCCTCCGACCGCCTGACCCCCAGACGATGCCGGGCGAGTCCGTTGTCCACGATGGCGGCGTACCGGTCCGCCGGTTGAAAATCCGGCCCGGCCGCCGCGAACAGATAGCCCTGCACATAGCGGGCGCCGAGCTGAATGGCCCGCTGCAGATCCTCCTCCGTCTCGACGCCTTCGATCAGGAGCGACGCTCCGATCTGCTCGGCGAGCGCGGAATAGCTTCGAAGCACGGCCAGATAACCGCTGTGGCTGGCGCTTCGTTTCATGAGGTGAATGTCCACCTTGAGAATGTCCGGACTGAGCCCGGCGATCCTGTCGGCCGAATTGAAGCCGGTGCCGGTGTCGTCGATCGCGATCCGGCATCCGGCGCCGCGGTAGATGTCCACGATCTCGCCCAGACGTTCGATCGAGCCGGCGTAGCTGTCCTCCGTGATCTCGATGACCACCCGGTCCGGGTCGATTCCGTGCCGTTCCAGCATGCGGAGCGTGTGCAGCCTGCCTTCGCTCTGCCATGCGCGGTCCATCCAGGATGGCTTGACGTTCAGGAACAGCAAGGGCTTCTCCTCCGTCCGCGCCAGACGGGCGATCGCCTGCTCCCGGATGAAGCGGTCAACCCGAATTTGCTCCCGGACATCCGCGCCCGCGTCCGTGAAGAACGGTCCGAGGCTGGCCACGCCTTCATACGTGCGATAGCGTCCCAACACTTCGTAACCGATCACGAGCCGACTGTCCAGGGCCAGGATGGGCTGAAACCAGGGAAACAGATCGCGTTCGTCCAGCATGTCCGGGCGCATCGTATATTTCACCGACATGATTCAGGCTCCTCAGGATGTAAATGTAAGAAATTTTTACATGAACGATTACCTCGATTGTACGGATTCTGTAATGCAATGTAAAGCTTTTCCTCAAATTAATCGGACAATGCGGCTCTCCCGGTCGTTCACGGCAACTTCAATGACATGGTGTTTCGGATGGTAGACGACCTTGCCCGCTCCGACGGCGATGACCGGCTGCGCGCCGAGCCCGTAGAACACGTCGTCCGCGATGGCCTCGAGCGTCTCCCGCCGTTCCCGCTCCCCGAGACCGGCCCATTCTTCCGCGTCCATGCCGCACAAGCGGTAGCCGTCCCCGATATCGCCGACCGCATCCGTCAGCTCCCGCAAAATATCGCCGTAAGCGCGGCCATGCCTCACTCCCATGAATCTCCATCCTTTCGCCGTCGTTCCATTTTTTTGCCCGCTGTACGCGTTTCGCCGCTCCGTCCGCGTCCGCGCGGCCGATTTTGTCGCTTCAAAATCTAATAATCTCCACAAGAATGACGATAAATACTATATCGGCATGTGTCGATCATACCCGATTCATGCCGCCAATCCGTAACACGGTCCCCATCATCATCTCTTAGAGTCAGTGCGAGGTGTCCCATGGAGAAATCGACCTTTATCGGCATCATTCTCGGTATTGTGGCGGTCATCGGAGGCATGATGCTGAAGCACGCGCCTTTGGTCCAGCTCATCAACCCCGCCGCTTACGTCATCATTCTCGTCGGTACGGCCGCTTCGCTGTTCATGGCGTTCCCGATGGCCGAACTGAAGAAATTTCCCGCACTGATCCGAATTCTCTTCAAGAAGCAGGAGCTCGTCTCGCGCGAAGAGCTGATCCGGCTGTTCATGGAATGGGCGACGATCACCCGCCGCGAAGGCCTGCTGGCGCTCGAGTCCCGGGTGGACGACATCGAAGATCCGTTCCTTCGCAACGGCATGCGGATGATCATCGACGGCCAGGACCAGGACTTCGTCCGCGACGTTCTCCTGGAGGAAATCAACGCGACCGAAGAGCGGCACAAGGCGGGGGCGCAAATCTTCTCCCAGGCCGGCATGTACGCGCCGGCGCTCGGCGTCCTCGGCGCCGTCATCGGCCTGATCGCCGCGCTGTCGGATATGACCGACATGGCGCAGCTCGCCTACTCCATCGCCGCCGCGTTCATCGCGACGATGCTCGGTATCTTCACCGGCTACGTGCTCTGGCACCCGATCTCCAACAAGCTGAGACGGCTCTCCAGACGTGAGACCGAGCTCCGGCTCATGATGGTCGAAGGTCTGCTGTCGATTCAGTCCGGCGTCTCCACGATCGCCATCAATCAGAAGCTGTCCGTCTTCCTGACGCCGCAGGAGCGGCAGGCGATGCAGGAACGGCAGGAAAGAGAGGCGAGGGGCGTTGAGCAAACGGCGTAGACACGAGGAGCATGAAGAGCATCCGAACGAGACATGGCTGGTTCCGTACGCGGACCTGCTCACGCTTCTTCTGGCCCTGTTCATCGTGCTCTATGCGATGAGCTCCGTCGATGCCCAGAAGTTTCAGGAGATGCGGCAGGCGTTCAGCATCGCGTTCAACTCCGGCCTCGGCGTCCTGGATCAATCGGCCGCCTTCGTGTCCGTCGACCAGATGACGAACGCCACCGACACGTTGCGGATGTCCGGCTCGAAGGGCAACGCCAGGGACGGCGGCAATTCCACCGAAGCGGCGCGCCATGCGGAGCAGGAACTGCATGAGTTCGAGCGGCTGCGCGACCAGCTCAGTCAGTATATCCAGCAGAACAACCTGACGACACAGCTCGATATCCAATTGAATCATTCGTCCCTGCTCATCGTCATCAGCGACAACGCGCTGTTCGCTTCCGGCAAGGCGGATCTGACGCCGGAAGCCCGCCAGCTCGGCGTCGCGATCGGCGAAATGCTGAAGAACTTCCCCGGCTATGAAATCATGGTCGATGGGCATACCGACAACCGGCCGATCAACACGCGCGAATTCGAATCCAACTACGAGCTCAGCGCGAAGCGCGCGATCAACTTCATGCGCGTGCTGATCGAAGCCGGCAATCTCGATCCCGGTCTGGTCAGTTCGACCGGTTACGGGGAATTCCGGCCCGTCGCCGACAACGACACGCCCGAAGGCCGGGCGAAGAACCGGCGCGTCGAGGTCAAGATTCTCCGCAAGTATACGGATACGGAAGCCGTGCAATCGCTGAACGTATCCGGCGCGAACAGCTGATTCCTCCTTGCCCTGAACGGCTTGAGCCCCCTGCGCATTGCGCAGGGGGCTTCTTATCGCTCGTCCGCCTGTCTGGCCGCGGGCAAATTAATCGTGACGGTCGTGCCTTTGCCGACTTTGCTGCGGATCTCCATCGTCCCCTGGTGACTCTGGATGATCCGCTGGCTGATCATGATGCCGAGCCCGGTCCCCGATTCCTTGCTGGTCACGAACGGATCGCCCAGTTTCGGAATCATCTCTTCCGATATGCCGACGCCGTGGTCGCGGATCGTGATGACAATCCATTCCGGCTGCTTCCGGGCTTCGATCTCGATCTCGCCGCCCTTCGGCATCGCTTCGATCGCGTTCTTCAGCACGTTGATGAAGACCTGCTTCAGATGGTTCTCCTCGCAGGACACTTCGCAGGGCTCGCTGTCGAAGGATGTGGTGAACACAATGTTGCACAGGTGCGCCTGGCTGTCGAGCAGCGAGATCACATCGCCCAGGATGAACCGCACATCCTGGACCCGGAACTTCGTCGCCTGCGGTTTTGCGAGGATGAGAAATTCGCTGACGATCAGATTAATCCGGTCGAGCTCCGACAGCATGATGTCGATATGCCGCTGGTTCAGCTTGTTCGTCTGCTGCTGCAGCTGCAGGAATCCGCGCAGCGTCGTGAGCGGATTGCGGATCTCGTGCGCCACGCCGGCGGCGAGCTGGCCGACGGTGTTCAGCTTCTCCGAGCGGCGCAGCAACTCGTCCATCTTGTTCCGGTTCGTCATGTCGCGCGTGATGCTGGCGAACGCCTGGATGACGCCGCCCCTGTCGCGGATCGCCGACGTGGTAACGCTCACTTCGAAGCAGGAGCCGTCCTTCCTGCGCCGGATCGTCTCGCGCGGCGGAAGCTTCTGTCCGGCGAGCAGCGCCTCCCGGGCTTCCCGCTCCTCCTTCAGGTGGCTCTCGGGCACGATCGGCAGGCTGCGCCCCACCGCCTCTTCCTCGCTCCATCCGAACATGGCCTCGAACGCCGGATTGACGCGAATCAGGACGCCGTTGACATCCTCGATGTGAATTGCGTCCGTCGTATGATTAATGATGGACTCGAGGTATTCCTTCATGGACCGGTTTTCTTCGAACGCCTTCTTGAGCTTGGTCGTGTAGATATCCAGGTTCTTCGCCATCGCGTTGATCCGTTGTGCAAGCTGTCCGGTCTCGTCCCGGCGATCCACGGCGAGTGGCGTGTCGAATCGTCCGGACGCCACCTCGTCCACCTTGCCCAGAATGTGGCGCAACGGCCGGATGATCACCCAGGCGAGGCCGTAGTTGACCGCGACCGCGATCAGGAGCAGGATGGCGGACAGGGCGATCTGATCGCTCCGCGCTTCCCGAATCATATGATACATCGCCGTCACATCCGTCACGATGCGCACGGCGAGCGAACCGGATTCGGGAAAGCCGAAATAGCCGACCAGGATCGAACGCTCGCCGCTCCCGAGCATGCGGAACACCTCGCGGGCCCGCATCGCCTCCGCCAGAGCGTCCGCGTCCGCGCCGTCGGCATGCCATTCACGGCTGCCGTACAGGAGCTGTACTGCCGGCGCGATTTCCGCGTCCGCGCCCGCCGCTTCCCCGGCTTCCCGTCCGGCCGCAGCGCCGGAATCTCCGGCATCGGCCATGCGGAACACTCCGATCTCCAGGATATCGGTATGCAGGGACCGGTAGTTCCGGATCAACTCGGACGGATCGGGCGCGGCCTGCTCGCCTTCCGGCCGCGATGGCCGGGCGGCATGCCCGGAGACGCCGGCGGCGATGTTGCGCTGCAGTTGCTCCACATCACGCTTCAGGTTGACCCGCATCGCATAATCGTTCACAATGACGGTGAGCGTCTGGAAAACGACGACGATGATCGAGAGCATCAAGGTCAACCTGATCTTGAAGGACAACCCGTACACCTCCTTCCCGACAAGCATGGCAATCCTGTGGATTGCGGGCATGTTTTCTGGTCTATCCTGTGGATAACTGTGGATAACTCAAGGGTTATCCACCGAATTGTACACAACGTGTTAACAACGAATGTTTGTTCGCGGTATATCCCGATATTTTGGGTCGAATGTTAACGGAGGAGACAGACGATTATGGGCCTGACTGGGGATGACGTGCGCTACATGCGCGAAGCCATTGGGGAAGCGAAGAAAGCGGAGTCGCTGCGGGAAGTCCCGATCGGCGCGGTGATTGTCAAGGACGGGGAGATCATCGGCAGGGGCCACAACTTGCGCGAGACGATGCGGGATCCGACCGCCCATGCCGAAATTCTGGCCATCCGCCAGGCCAGCGAGCGTCTGAACGCCTGGCGGCTGCTTGGTTGCACATTGTATGTGACGCTGGAACCGTGCCCGATGTGCGCGGGCGCCATCCTCCAGTCCCGGATTGCCCGCGTCGTCTACGGTACGGACGATCCGAAAGCCGGATGCGCGGGTACGCTGATGAATCTGCTCCAGGACGGCCGGTTCAATCATCGCACCGAAGTCGCATCCCACGTGCTGCGGGAGGAATGTGCCGAAATGCTCACAGGCTTCTTCCGGGCGCTGCGCAATCGATCATAATCGGGAGGCTTTCTTGTCGGGAAAGGTCAATTCGTCCCGCTGCATTTGCTGCAATGCGACGATCAACCTGTCCGCCTCTTCGCTCAGGGCGATGACTTCCGGGTCGGTCAGACTTCCTCTTGCTTCCGCGAGCGCGTGCAAACGAAAGCGAAGCGTTTGCAATTGCCCCAGCAAGCGATCTTTCTTCATCTGCCTCCGTCTCCCCCGATGGATGTGTGGATGTTGCTACCATTATACACTTCCTGCTCCACAGAATTTGTAAGTTTTTGTCGATTGGACTCCACTTTTTTCTGCCGCTTTTCGACATTTCGCCGCGGTTTGCGAAGGTCCGACTTCTTCCGGGGCGGTGTTCCGACATTCATGGTCATGAGGTTCCGGGTCCAACGCACCAAAAACCCGCCAAACTTTATGAAAATTATGAAAAATTGAATTGCCAATTCATCACAGCCACTGTATAATGGTCCTTGCCAACTCCATATCGCTTACATATTTTGCATCGAATCGTGATAAAGGCAAACTTGTCGAAAGGCAAGGACGCAAAGCCAAGGGTCTACGGCTCCGCGCGAGCTATGATCGCCTGGTTACCGGGATTCGGATGTACCTGTTTCCGCATGCAATGGGTAGACCGTCCCCGTAATCGGGGGCGGTATTTTTGCATTCCACCACGATTTGCATATATAGATCTTTCGGAGAGGAGATGTGTGAGAATATGCCGCTGACGCCGCTTTCGAACAATTCGATGGGCTACGACATCACGGTGCTGATCGACTCGAAGGCCGTTGTCGAGAAGAAGGGTTTTGTCGCGACCGGCACGCTGACCTATGTCGCCGGCGAGCTCCTCGAGATCGAATTCCCGCAGGCTGATCAGTTCCTGCTTGGCGAGAAGGTCAAAATCATGATTTATGCCAAAGGCGGAATCTACGTGTTCGAGTCCACGGTGCTCGCGAAGGATTCCGGCGCGCTCGTCGTGCTGCATCCGCCCGAGAACCGGCGCAAATTCCAGGACAAGCGCCAGGATCCGCGCGTGCCGGTCAAGGAGAACGCAAAGCTTCTCGGCCTGTATGAATTTGCGCGCAAGACGGAGCGCACGTATCCGGAGCCTCCGAACGTCCTGCTGGACAATATCAGCATTTCGGGCATCGGTCTCCTGGTCGACATCGACATGCCGCTCCAGCCGCGCAACCAGCTCCTTCTGGAGGTCGATCTCGGCGTCAAGTTCGAATGCCGCACGGAGATCGTCCATCTGCAGCCCGTGGAAGGCGGCGTCCGCTGCGGAACGCGCATCATCGAGATCAACGATCTCTACTCGAAATGGCTGCGGTCCTACATCCTGAGATGCCAGATCGAGACCTACTACAAGCAGAAGGCCGAACGGATCCGCCAGGAGCTGCTGAGCAACGACACGCCCGGCCCGGGTGACTTGCCGCAAGCGGTCTCCGTATCGGAATCCTCTTCGACCTACCTGTACTCACGGTACGGCGACTGATGCGGAAACGATTTTCATGCAGCCGTCCCTTCCGTCGCCCGACGCGATATGGTATAATACATTTTGCTGCGCGCCCGTAGCTCAGCCGGATAGAGCGACAGTTTCCTAAACTGTGCGTCGTGGGTTCGAGTCCCACCGTGGCGCGCCAGTTACATAAATCCTTTGTCCCGCAAGGGTTTGCGGGTTTGAGGATCCGGGACTGTGCACCCGAAAGGCGCACAGTCTTGGCCTTTCAAAACCGTGAACTGTCGGTCTTGACTCGGATTGTTGGCCTGAACAAGCAATGAGACCGATTGCGCCCTCCTGCAGATCAAAATCTGGCAGGAGGGTTTTGTTATGGTTATGTCCGCTGATCCAAGAAAAGGCCGAAGGATCGTAAAGGGCAGAACGAGGGATCTGCAGCAGGTTCCGAGCGAAAACATGGTCACATTGGACCACGCTTTCCAAATCTTTTACTCCTCCAAAAAGGCCGAAGGAATGAGGGAACGAACGCTCGAGGAATACGTGAATAGTTGGCGGTACTTTCGGGAATGGCTTAACCAGTACGATCCGGAAATCCAGTTCATTCAGCAAATCGGAGCAGAACACTTGCGCTCCTATGTCGATTACATGGCAAACAAACGGAAATACTCGGAAGTGCCCTGCCGGATGCAGACCGAAGAAACTTTATCCCCCTATACCGTGGCATTCCGATTGCGCATTCTTCGTACCATGTTCAATTTCCTGCATCGGGAAAACATCATCGGGGACAATCCGATCAGCAACATCAAACAGCCCCGTTTTGATCACAAGGAGAAAGACACGCTGACGGAGGAGCAGTTGGAGAGATTGCTTGCCGCTCCAGACACCTCGACCTATGCGGGATTTCGGGATCGAACCCTGATGATGCTCCTTGCCGACGGCGGTTTCCGGATTCACGAAGCATTGCGGTTGAAAGCAGAGAATATCGATCCCAAAACCAGATGCGTGCATTTGCCCGGCTGGATGAACAAAAACCGCAAGCCCCGCATGGTTCCCGTCTCTGTCCACGTGCTGCGCGAGGTCTTGCGGCTGATCGATGAGAACCAGCGTTATTTCAACTCCGACTACATTTTCCTGTCGAATTACGGCGAGCCCCTGAAAGCCGATCATTTTCGAAAGCGCCTCAAACTTTACGCCAAATCGGCGGGCATTCCGAGTGAACTCGTTTCGCCTCACCGCTTTCGCAGTTTCTTCTGCCGGCAGTTCCTGATGAATGGCGGAGACTTGTTTACGCTGCAGCGGATCGTGGCACACGCGAGCATTGAAACGACCAGGCGTTATGTTCCCATGAACGATGAAATGATCCGTCAGCAGCATGAGCATTTTTCTCCGATCTCCCGCATGGGATGGAGCCGCATCAACAAACGGAGACTATAACCGGAAGAACCTCACTTCATAAAGGGAGAGGAAACGGCCCTCTCCCCTTTTCATGTCTCGTAAGGATCCGCAACGTGCGGTCCTTCGAAGACAAACACATCCTCCGGCCGCATGACCTGTTTCCAGTCGCAGTCCCGGCACATGACAACCGGAACGGAGCCTTCAGGCAAAGGGTGGACGGCAACCTTGCCCACTTCCGGCTCAAGCACCTCGCCTTCCTTCGTCATCGCGCCCAGGAGCAGTTCCCCGAAGCAGACCGGGCAATACACATACTCCTCGGTTCCCGTCTCTTCGTTGATGCGCACCGCATTCATTCGTCCCATCTCCTTTATCGTCGAATATGGACATGGCTCCAACTCAAACGTAGAACGTCTTTGGCGGGGATTTCAAGTCAAATTTGCGGCCCCCGGTTTCATCGCATCTCCATGCGAATCAACCGAGGGCCGCAGGACCCGGCGAGGGAAACGAGGCGCGGTGCATGGACGGAAAGGCGAGAAACAGGCCCGGGCCGGCCCCGCCGGCTGACTGCTCAGGAACCGTTTTGCCCCGCCGCCGGGGATACGCCCCGCATCTCCATCTTGAACTCTTTCCAGCGCTGTGCCCGTTCCCGGTCTTCGGGGGTCAAATTCTCCTTGCAAAACAGGTTGAAAGCGTTCGTCAGAATGACGGATTTGGGCATGTCATAGCAATGCGCCAGATAGTCGAGCAGATCGCTTTCCTGTTCGTTCAGGTAGACCGCCACCTTCACGGTTCGGGATTCACCGTTCATCTTCTTGCGCGAAACCGCAAAGCCCAAAGGCTGAAGCGTGCGGCGCGCCTTCCGTTCCGCCCGGCGCTTCGCCAGGCAGGCGTTGCACACCGAAGGAACGGCCACATCCCGGAAATTGATGCGGAGGATGCGCCCGCTTGCGTCCAACTCGCGCCGGGGCATGGTTTCCCCGCAATCCGTGCAAGTAAAGCATTCATTATGATCTGGATGAATGAATTGCACTTTTGCAGACATGTTTCTGAATCTCCTTTCCTACTATGAAACTCGGGGCCAGAACGGGCCCCATAACGTCCGGAAATCCCGGACTTACGCGGAAAGGCTGCGGGGAAACAGGCGGGCCGCTTCCGCTTCAAGCAGAAGCAGGATGCAGCAAAGTTCATCCCTTGCTTCATCCAGGCTTGCCGCCGCAAGGAGCACGGAATACTCCAGCGTGAACTCCGAATCGTTTTCCGAGAACGTTTCAACGTGAACGTTGGAGCACTGACAGAGCACCATCCTCTTTGCCTGCAGGTACGAGGATTGGGGACGGGACATCTCGGCGCGTTCCCTGACCAGAGCGACATAGCGCGCATCGCTGCGTTGCCAAAGTTCAATCTGGATCGACTTGCCGGGAAAATCGGTGCGGCTTACGAATGGAGAATTGCACATGGTTACCCTCCTGCCACTGGTTCAAAATCGGCTCAACTTGCTGAGCCATAAGCAGAAGGGATGCAGATGTGCAGCATTCAAGGAAACCGAAGCAGATTCCGCGAGGGCAAAAGCATAGAGGATTCAAAGGGAAATTGAAACACGCGAGGAATGAAAGATTCGAGAAATTTGCTTTCGGGTTTTCTGATTCTATTTTAATGGACGCCGGAACGCATTTTCAAATTTTTACGGCAACAATTTTTCTCATGCGGCCCGGTTCGGGGCATCAACGTTTCTGAAACCGCCCGCCCCGCTTCTCCGAATCCGCCCGCATCACATGAAACACGCGAGCCGGGCGAGAAAAAAGGCCGGAAACGGCCCGAAATCGCCGGCGTCGGAGATAACCTGCGAATTTCGAAGAAAAAAGACAGCGGCCTCCCCTGCCCGGGTTGCCGGCCTCTTGCGCCAAAAAAGCCAAGACCCGGGAGCGAAACCCCCGGGCCTAGCCGTTGCATCACCAACGCTGTTGCGCTTCAAGCAGGTGATGCGATGGACGCCTTCCAACTTGTCTTGGCATTGACTGCCTTCAGCGCGTTTCTTCTGACGCTGCTGAAGTTCATCTTCGACCATCAAGACAAGAAATGGAAGTGAACGCCCTTCCCAAGGCTGACAGTCACTTTCTGATGCCAAGTATATCTCTTTTTTCTTCTCTTTTCAAGATTTTGACATGCCAGCCCCCTGCAGATTTGGCTTGAGCCCGGCCGGGCCCTTCATAAACAAACGTTGCACCGTTTGCGTTCCAGCGTCAACTTCCCGGCTTCCATGATACACGGTCTCGGGCTCTCAACAGGAATTTGGTAAAGAGATCTCGAACATCAACAAAATCAAGGCCGGAAAGCCGGCCTCTCCCACGCTTCCAGCAGGTTTCGAATCTGTCCGTTCTCGTCCAACTCAATATATCGTTCCTGCTCCAGTACTTTCAGCCCGGCCATGACGTCGGGCCTGGAGCGGCCCGATTTGATCTGAAGTTCCTTCAGCGTCGGGAAACGGCCGCGGCCGGCACTGTAGTTGGCGATGATCCGGAGCAATTTGCGGTCGCGGTCCGAGAGCATCATATCACCCCGCGTAAAACGCGAACATACATTCTCACACCAAAACTCTAGCATGAAATTAACGTAAAATTCAACATATGACGACGGGAAGGGGGTCGGCAGATGAAATGCATTCATTGCGGAGCCGAATGCATGGCGCAAAGAGGAAACCTGGGGTGGACGAGCGATGACGGAATCCGGGTGACGATATCGGGGGCGACATTTCATGCCTGCCCGATGTGCAACACAGCCATCTTCCCGCAGAACGTCAAGGATTGGCTGGAGAAGGCACTGGATCAAAAACGCGCAATCGGAGGCGGCCCTTATCTTTTCCTGAACGCAGCCGCATTTGCCTGCTTGTAAAATCCAATCAAAAGTCCGGAAAACGACCCACCCCACAACCGTGCTGTCAGAGACCTGCAATCGGTTCAGCCGCCAGGATGAAGCGCATATGTCCATAGATTTCTGGTGATATGCCCAAAAAAAACGGGTAAATGTCCAGTTGATTCTGGCTTTTTTATCGCATGGCGTTTCCAGGCCGCCGATCGGGCCGGACATTACGCATCAGATAACATCCGGTTATTCAGGTCCGAAGTTTCGCCAATGTCCGGATAGGGTTGTACGTTCACCCGATTTTTAAGGACATATTGGATAGATTCGTTTGGACATTTACCAGATTTCTTTAGTCATATGACCCGAAATCCATGGACATATTAGCCCCGATTCACCGGGCAAACGGTTCCATTGACGGGATTGATCGGGCGTTCACCCGATATTTATGGACATATTAACCCGAATGAACTGGACATATGGTTTCGACCGGAAAGATCCGGACATATACCTCAGGACATATACCTCAACCTCGAACCACTTCACCCGATTGTTCCGGACATAATCCTGGTTATTCCGGATTCTTCCTGTGCAATTTTAGGTATGATTATTTACTACTCAAGCGGCTCAGTTAGTCATAGATTGACAAGTGAATAGTATTTATCTTTATGCTTTCGATGTATACCAAGCAAACTTGAACTGTTAGAGAATACAGAATTAGGTCCGCCTAAAAAGTTGAGATCGAAACCAATCATATCCTCCACAGGATAGAACAACTGTATGTTTTTATACCGATTTGTTTTCATCCCCGCTTTCAGATTCGGAGATACGATAACGGCTCCTATGCGATTTTCAATGACACGCAATTTCAATAACGAAAGACATTCGTCCACATCCACCGGCCGGACACTGTGATATACGACGATATGACTTTCCGCCGAAGTATCGCAATGTTTGAGGACAGCAGTTCGGTCTTTCAACAACCGGTAAGGAAGAAACGTAACAGACACGTCGCGGCACAGAAGTGCAAACTCATCCTCAATCTCTATAGTCTTTTGGGTTATAGTCTTTTGGGTTGTATCCCTCACGATAAGGCCCGAGGAAGACAGAGCAATCTGCAGATCGGCCTTCCTTTCCATAGAAAAGGCAACAGTGAAGTCGTTATAGATTTTATTAGACGCCGATACCTCCGGCTCGGTCATTTCGGTTTGCAGATTCGACAAATCAAATACAGCGATTTCTGGCTGTTGTTTCGTTATGGATCCTTTTCGGACTACAGCCTTTAATTGCTTGCCTTTAAAGTAAGCAAACGCCTCCGAAACCCCGCTCTTTTCCGGATCGTAACCCATCGTACATAAAATCGGAGCGTCCATTTCATAGGAACGACCCCGAAAAACGTTATGCCACTTACTTGGGGTCACGTTACCGCCTGTCAGATTGATCAGAACGTCCAATCCCTCCCTCCGCATCCGTTCCGTAATCATCGGAAAGAAGATATCGTGACAAATATTGACTTGAATTCTCTTGCTCATAAAATAAATCGGTTCAAATAGGATGTCATGTTCTTCGTCGTACTCTGGTATATCAAAGGCAATTGTTCTGGCGGTAGAATGCTTGCAATACACCTTCCATTCGGTTTCTCCATCATCTGGGATGGGATTATAATAAACAGCCCATTGACTTCCATCTATCCCGCCGATTCCTGTCAACACGGAACATTGAAAGAGATCCCCCAAGTACTGAACTTCATCTTCCAATTCATCCAATGGTACGTCGCCAATGAAGCCTTCCGGGAAGACAATGAGGTTTACCTTATGGTCAACAATCATGTCCTTTAACTTCTTGTCCCAACTCTTCCAATCGAAATTGTCTTTATAGACCGGGACCGTCAGCATGATTCTCATTCCAATACCTCCTCGCTGCTTTTATGAAAGACATTTCTGACTCCGAATAACTCTTTATACGTTTTCACATGTCTTGAAGAAACACGAGGACTTACGACCACACCGCAAAACGTGTTCGATGACAAGTTGATGATGCCTCCAGAAAGGTGTTTTGAACCGGAAGTCTCTATCTCAAATCCGATTACCGGAAAAAACAACGGCTCCAACGGCTTTGTATTCTGACGCATATAGGCTAAGATGGGGTAGTGCCAAGCATCGTCCCCCATGGAAACGGCTAAGTTCCGAAGAAAGGTTGTAAAGGCAAATGGCAGCATCACCCCATAAACAAGATCGATTTTAGGGATATAGTACAAGTCCTCCGCCCGCCTAGCCATCCTTTTCTCTTTAGTAATCGGATCCCAGATCACTTATTTGTGCATGAGGATATCTAGTTCCGGTAAGCACATAACGCTCTGCCGAGCCTGATCAATTGAATAGTGCCAATAAAATTGGTCCGGCTCGTAGTCTTGTCTCAAGAGGAAACAACTACTCCGAAAATCATGTATGATCCGATCAGCCAACTCAACGGATGACGTTTCTCCGCCGGAACCTTTTCTCCACATGTTTTGTTGCTTTGAAACAGTTGGCGAAACGATGCTTTTTTGATTGACTTTTATATCCTTGAGAAACTCATAATCCGTAAAAATTGCGTTTCGATTTCCAAGCAAAGTGGTAAAACTTCGATAGATTTTAACTCCTCTGCGATAGGTGTCTCTTTCTGTTCCAGCACCTGCATTGTTCACAACGATAATGTTAAAGAATGCAGGCGAAAGGTAAGCGTTTGCGAAATTACCTACCTGATTCTTCGAACTCGTCGTTGAGCCTTCAATCTCAAAGACAGCAACGGGAACATGGCGTACGTATTCATTCCAGACATTCCCTTGACCCAGATATTTCTCGACAATCTCTCCTTTGACAAAGGATGAAAGATCCATAAACCAAACGACATCGTAAATAGGTGAATACAGATGATCTCGACCAAGGGAGAATTGATACTCAAGTTTTGAAATAAATCCAATTTCTTCACCAATCTTAGCGATATGTTTCTGAATCTCGACAGTCGTATTTTGGGGCAAAGACGACCACCTCGTCCCTAGGTTCCACCATTACTTACCTGAAACCCTAACAGAAAATGTCTCCTATATGCGCAGAGGCGAATTTTCATTCACGCACATTCAGTGTAAGTGTGACTTTTCCGTAATTCGACAGGATCACTCGCATTTCCTGTTTCCGTAACCTTACAAACCATCTGCCCGACCGAAGAATCTTTCAGTTATAATCAATAAGAACTTGCTGACTGCCATGAAGTATCCGACCGGACATTTTCAATAAAATTATCCGGATATTCATGTTTTTTCCGAGTTCCAAAATTTTCAGGATAGGGTTGGGCGTTCACCCGAAATTTCCGGACATATAGACCCGAATGGAAAGAACATAAGGTGTGTGTGCGACCAATAGTATCCGGGCATATTTCTCAATCTCGAACTACTTCACCCGATTGTTCCGGAAGTATCCTGTTCCTGTTCCCAAAAACCAAAAGAACAGACCCTGCTGCAAACACTTCCTGAATCACATGAGTAAACAGTACCGACCTAATTTAAGCAGAACTGCATGGGACACCTTAATCGGCATAAGCGGGCGATCGCCGCCCGCCTGTGATTACGCCTGTTTCATGTAACGCTGAATGGCCGACCTGGAGAAACCGGTCATCCGGCTCAGCCCGCGTATGGACAAGCCCGGGTTTTTCGCCAGAAGCCGGTGAATCCTTTGGATTTTTTCCTCTGCCCTCTGTTTGATCATCTCGCGAGTCGGCTTTTGGGCTCCCCTTCTCCGGCGTTCTTTCCTTTCCCGTTCCCGGCGATTTTTCTCCTCTTTTCCGATGATCGTCACAAGTTCGCGTTGTTCCGCAGGCGTGATGTTAAGGTGCTTGATGATGGTTTGATTGTTGTGAAAGTAACCAACGGTTTGGTATGCATCGGGATTTTTGCGGGTAATCGAGAGGTTTTTTTGCCCCGTTTGATGCGCCCACATTTCTTCGGCGCTTCGCGTCGCTTGTTCCACTTCGTAACGGGACAGAGGGCGGGAGAACCATTCGTTGAGCCGATGGGTGTTCTGGAGAGCCGTTTGGGGATTGTGAGTGAGGAAAAGCATGAGATAGCGATACAGAAACAACGTATATTCCCTGCAACCGTCCATCTCTCCCCGACGAAGCCGTACCAGTTTCTCCAGATCCCTGGCGCGGGCAAGATGAAGGGTGCGGGGACTGAATTCCGTTTTCCGTGAACCGTTTTGGGATTTGGAGCGTCGGGAAGGTTTCCGGCGAGGGGTGGGATTTTGAAGGGAAGTTGCGGAAGGCTTGCCGTGCGGGACAAGTTCGGGAAGCCATTCATCCGCGAGGACTTCCATCGAATAGGGCTCGGCAAGATATTGAACCAGGTAAACTCTCCTGCCGGTTTTCGAGTTGTACGTGCCGGCCAGCCGGAACACCCGGGCCGGGTCGCTGCATGCCGGATCGGCGCCCACATCCCGCAGTGTTTGGATGAGGTAATCCTGCAACTTTTTCCACAAACGAAACGCTTTGTCATTCAGATAATCGACGGGATTGACCAGGTAAACAAGTTGAAGTCCGGTGCCGGAGAAAATGACGTAGGACGGCTTCGGCAATCTGCCTTCCTCCACGTATTCCAAGAAAATGTATTCGAGCATGGCTTCCGGACGGTATGCCTTCCATCTGTCCAACTTGTAGTAATCGATGTCCACATACAGCCCCCGGATGTCCCTGGTCCACTTGGATGTTCTTTGAGGAAGGAAGAAGTTGTTCAGGGAAAAGTAAACGTCCCTTCCTTCGCCCCAGGACGGATCCCGCAGGACATCCGGCAATTCGCCCGGACGGTAACAACGTTGATACCAGCCGGTTTGGGAATTGGGACACTTTTTGCCCAGCGCTATGTAGCATTTCTGCTCAGGAGCGCCGGCATGGTGCAGATGAATCAGATGGTATACGGGGTCATAGACCGGCTTCAGCAGAATGGGAGCACCTGATCCTCCTGCAGTGATCGTGTGACTCGACATAGGGGTACCTTCCTCCATCTTTGAAATTGGCAGAAACATCTGCCATAACGGAGGATCAGGTGTCCCACATAGTTCTTCTTAAATTAGGGGGAGGGTTGTTTCCTTCCTCCCCTCATATCCTAAATGGTTTGGTTTTGAATCTTGACTCTCACGTTTTGATTGGAGTTGGCCGATTTTTTGCCGAATGAAGATCACGGGGTGAAAGCAAGCAAGGCTCGCAGGGGGAGCGAATGCAAGGTCAGCGGACGACAGCCCGTTTGCGGATCGTCTCTCAGGGACTGGAGGATGAATGGAAGGCGCCGGATTTGCGCCGGGAGGAAGACCGGAAAGATTCCCGGTGCTGATTTTATTTTACAGCATGCGGAAACGGACTTTCCAGGATTTTAGACATTTTTTCGCTTGCTGTCACGGTATACTCGTGTATACCTGTATACGAAACGTATACAAAGAGCACATGTACCCGTCGCCAGCCGGATGATGCGATCGATTGGAAGATTAATGCTTTCTTTCAATTTGTGGTTCAGTGTATTATTGAAATATATCAGAAAATCTCGAAAATTGGAGGATAGGCATGCCAATTGACGAAACCAAACTTCTGACTTTTCAAAAAAGCAATATTACGACCCCTGTCGCAAAACATCATTATCTGAAATCCGAACTTGAAAACGTCTTGCTAGACACGAAAAACTTAGTGGAACCGCATACCGCTAAAAAGGTTATCCCTTTTATTTTATGGCAAAATGTGTGGAATGAATTTGGGTTTTTTGGTTCCCAAAAAGATGGAAAACGACGCAGAGAAGCAACAAAAAAATATTCACGCGGCCGTAAAGTGTTTGTAGATCTGGGATATAACATTAGCCATGAAAAGTCGGAGCCACATCCAGCCATCGTATTATTTAATTTCGTCAACTTACTGGTTGTGATCCCCACAACAAGCAATGACAATAGCAAGATTACTCGTATGGAGCAAAATATTCAAAAGATGGATTTGGTCGTTCCGGCGGACGGCGTCATTTTTCCGAAAGAAACTATTCTCCAACTTCATCAAATCCGGATGATTTCAAAAAATCGCATTATTACTGATCTGGGCTGCAGCATTACGGATTACATACCGGATGATAGTTGGATCGACCGAATCAATACCGAACTGAAATGCCCTGGGCTCATCCCGCATGGTACGAATTTGCTGAAAGTACTAGAGATGAAAATATGTGCCCATTACTCACCGGACGTGTTCAGTCAGTTGTTGAAATTAAGAAAAGAAATCCAGGAATTAGAGGAAAAGTATCAGACTTTATCTCGGCAATTAGAAGAGTTGGGCGTGCCCGCTGAACAGATCGCGACCAGCAAGGTAACCCCCCTTGATGCCTCTTGACAAAGTGTTGTCTCTTGACAACATGGTGAATTCCGGGATAAAATCGAATTGAAATCATCTATTCTGCCCTCCAACCGTAAGGTTGGTGTGGTCATTGGTCTGATTCTGCCCGTGAACCGAACGGTTCATGTGGTCAAGAAGAGCCTGCCAAAACGGCAGGCTCTTCTTCTGTTTATTACGCTTCCAGCGGCCAATCCTTATATTTTTCCTTTGCCTTTTCGATGATGGCATTCGTCAAGAACCGCAACTGCTCCCCCTTGATGTTTTCCCGCATGAGCACCATTTTGACCGCCAGCGTCACTTTGGCCAGCACGTCCTGGCGGTGCGGGTTCGTCCAGTCAATTTGGAACTCCTTCTTCATGGCGGCTACGACTTTCCGGACCAACCCCGCAAGAAACTCGTTGGAAAAGACGCCGTCCCCCATGTGCTCGATCAGGTCATAAAACACCATTTCCTCTTCCGTCAGGCCGAGGGCTTCCTTTTTCCGGCGCTCTTCCAGAAGTTTCCTTCGGGCCTCCACCATCATCCTGGCAACGGCCGCGGCCGTAATGACGCGGTTGTGGTAGGCCTGGATCGTCTCCCGCAACTTCTTGCTCAGTTCGATGCCGAGCGGATGCCGCTGCCGTTCGAGATAAAAGATTTCCTCCTCCAGCAACTTCTGCAGCAGTTTGAGGCGCAGATCCGCATGGGGCTTTTTCTCGAAATCGGCCAGAAACGCCTCGTCCAGGATCGAAATGTCCGGCTTCTCCAGGCCGGCCTTCTCGAACAGGTCGATCGCCTCTTCCCGGGCCCCCACGCTGCGGTCGATCAGTTTCTTCAATTCCTCTTCAAGGTTCTTGGGCTTCGGCCCGCCTCCGACCGCGCCTTTCAGCCGTTTGATCTGGATCGCTGCGATTTCGTACAACAGCACCTCATTGGCCAGCGGCAGGACATTCGGCAGGTGCTTGACGAGTTGATACGCCTTGTCCAATTTGGCCTGCGCGTTCAGGAACGCATCTTCGTCCGGCCCCATGAGGTGTCCCACGAAGTCCGCGAGCCAGTCCTCGCGTTCCACCTTCGGCTTCGCCCGCCAGTTGGAGATGTCCACGCCCGGGGGAACGAATTTCCGGACGGCTTCCAAGGCTTCAAAGAAAATCGGCACGGCTTCCGCGGAAAGGTCGCCGATCGGCTTGCCCTTGCCCCCGCCCTGGGTGTACTTGTGCGTCGCTTCCTTCAGGGCGTCGGCTATGCCGATGTAGTCGACGACCACGCCGCCTGTCTTGCCGGGAAAGACCCGGTTGACGCGGGCGATGGCCTGGATCAGCCCATGTCCCTTGATCGGCTTGTCCACGTACAGGTAGGTGAGCGGCGGGATGTCGGTGCCCGTCAGCCACATGTCCCGTACGATGACCAGTTTCAGCGGGTCGTCCGGGTCGCGCAGTTTGGCCTTGACGGTTTCCTGCTCTTCCTTCGACTTGATGTGGGCAAATTCGCTCCCCGGTTGCTTCTCACGCCACTCTTTGGGATCCTTGTCGATGTTGCCCGTCATCACGACCTCTACCGGGGGGCAACCTTCGATCGCCCGCATCTTTTCGTAGAGCCGCACGCAGATTTCCCGGCTCATGCAGACGATCATCCCCTTCGCCTGGGGAGACGCCGACCTGGTGAAATGCTCGATGATGTCCCTTGCAAGCGTTTCCAGGCGCCGGGACGTCCCCACCACCTTCTCCAGGGCGGCCCACTTCATCCGGTGTTCTTCCCTCTCGCCGTCGCCGACTTCATTGATGATCTGCCTGAACTCTTCATCCAGATTGGGGTTCTCCAAATCCAGCGGGATCAGGCGGGATTCATAGTAAATGGGAAGCGTTGCACCGTCCAGCGTGGCCTGCTGCATGTCGTAGACGTGAATGAGGTTGCCGAACACCTCGTAGGTATTCCGGTCGGAGAAGGTGATCGGCGTGCCGGTAAAGGCGATGTGGGACGCATTCGGCAAAGCGCGGCGCAGGTTGCCGGCGAATCCTTCAAAATTGTACTGGGTGCGATGGGCTTCATCTGAAACCACCACAATGTTCCGGCGCTCGGAGCAGACCGGAAAAGCCCCCTCGCCTTCTTTCAGGCGGAATTTCTCAATGGTGGTAAAGATGATTTGGCCCGCCTCGTTGCGGAGCAGTTCCCTCAGTTCATCGGCGCTGTCCGCCTGGTGAACATGTCCGACGAGCGAAGCGCCCTTGACAAACGTCTCATACAGTTGATTATCCAGGTCGGTCCGGTCCACCTGGATGACGATGGTCGGATTGTCCATCTCGGGGTGCCGGATCAGGATGCCTGCAAAAAAGAGCATGGACAGCGACTTGCCCGACCCTGTCGCGTGCCAGATCACCCCGATCTTGCGGTCGCCGTCCGGACGGGTGGCGCGCACGGCGTGCTCGACGGCAAACCGGACGCCGAAGTACTGGTGATACTTGGCGCCGATCTTCACCGCATCCTTCTTGCCGTCTTTCATGAAGACTATGAAGTTGCGGATGTAGTCTAGCAGCCTCTCCTTGGGGAACAGCCCCTGGATGAGCGTCCGCATCGTATTGGTGAGGGTGTTGTCCACTTCCCTGCCGTCGATGGACTTCCAAGCCGCGTAATACTCTAACGGCGCCCCCGGCATGCCGTGAAGCGTTTGCGTTCCGTCGGAAATGACCGCAAAAGCGTTAAAGGTGAACAGTTGCGGGATGTCGTAGGTGTAGTTGGTGATTTGCGTGTAAGCGTCCTCAATGGACGCCTGCTCGCTGTAGGGACTTTTCAGTTCAAAGACAACGAGCGGAATCCCGTTCACAAACACGATGAGGTCCGGGCGCCGCGCCATTCTCCCCTCGATGGGCAGTTGGTTCACGACGAGAAAGTCGTTGGCTTCCGGCTCTTCCCAATTGACGGGGTACACATGCTGAAACATCTGTTCCCCGTTTTCTTCCCAGGAGAAATCGATTCCCTTCGTCAGCATTTCATGGAACCGCTCGTTCCGCTGGAGAAGCGTCACGCCGTCCGGATCGGTGAACCGGTCAACAAGCGCCGGAAGGTGCCGGGCGGGAATGCGGGGGTAGGTTTTCTTCAGAAACGCCTCCAGCCGGTCGCGAAGCACGACTTCGCCTAGCGACGAGCGGCCGAACATGTTCATTGCGTGCAGGTAATCATACCCGATGTTTTTGAGGCGCTCGATTGTCGTTTCTTCGAAATCCGATTCGTAAAGTCCGTTAGGCATTCGCCAGCACCTCCTCGACCTGTTCTTCGGCTTCCCTCACTTCGATTTCTCCGGACAGGAGACGGGGGAGCAGGTAGTCTCGCGTTTCTGCCAAAGTATTTATTTCCAGCAAATTTGATAGCATTAAATCAAAATAATTTGCAAACTGGCTTTCAATTTTCACTCTAACTTCTGCTGGCGGATAAGGTATTAGTTTTTCCTCAAGATGCTCCTTCTTAATGTGTCCCATTGTAGTTGCTCTGCTTGCTGCGATTTCCTTGAACTCATTAATTACACTTTTCAAAATAAAATACAGTGTACTCTTACTGAACGACCCGTTTGATTTGACATTAAAAATATGCTGATTCAGCAATGCTGGGCCATGAGACCACAAATAGATGTCAAGCGTTGCAGACCATGAGAATAAAACATCCCCTGTATTTAGAAAGTATTTATCTTGATATGGGCCTGCGTAATACTTTGCAGACTTTGGGCTGTCCGCATTTAATTCGGATATCTTAATGACAGGAAGTCCTTCCTTTTGATCATTCAAATCCCTCTGTTTGAATGCCATTCCATTTATATAGTTCGCAAGAGAATATAATGACCGCAATTCCCAATTTATCGGAATCGGACCTATTTCTGATTCCATAAACTCCCCATCTTGAAACGGCCCGAAATCCACAAACCAATGCTTGTACAGCGCCATCGCCATCTGTTCGAGCGTTTCGTTCATGCGGCGGTTGAGTTCAATTTTGTCATCAAGGGAGCCGAGGATATCGGCTATTCTACGTTGAATTTTTAAATTGGGGACATTAACGCTGATATTATTTAATATTGTTTGATTGATAAGAGGTTGAGCGCTGCCACCTGCAAATTCTCTGATTGGGATCGTGTTCATTAAGTAGTAAAGAAATCTAGTGTCATTCCCTGGTTTTACAACTCCATAAATAGCATTATCTGTTATCCAAGCAGAATGATTTGAATACTGTAATGAGCCACAATAAGCCCCAACTCTGCCGACAATAATTGATTCACCTACTACATTTCTTTTATTCGTTCTTCCAATAATACCATTTGAACCATAAACTGGATTTAGTCCGTTATCATCATAATCTGTATTTTCTATTCGTTTACCGTTTTTGAAAACGATTAAATCGCCTAAAAGATTTTCTTCCCAAACCGTACTCACAACAATTCCTCCAAATTCTTCAAAATCCTTTCCTGCAACCTGTTCGACTCCGCAAACTGTTCCTGCAGCCGCCCCATCAGTTCCGCCATCTTTTCCTCAAAGGGAACATCGTCCGTCTCGGATACTTCCGTGCCTACATAGATCCCCGGCGTCAGTTTGTAATCATTCGACCGGATCTCTTCAATGGTCGCTGTGTTGCAGAAACCTTCCACGGGCTCAAATTTCCCGTCCGCTTTCCGGAATGCCTGGTAAACCGTGGCGATCTCTTCAATGTCCTCCTGCGTGAGGGCCTTTTGCCGTCGGCTGACCATGACGCCTTTTTTCCGGGCGTCGATGAACAGCACTTCGTTTCTCCGCGGGCGGAACCCCTTCTCCCCATTTCGGTTCTTGCTCAGGAAGAAGAGGCAGCACGGGATGCCGGTGGTAAAGAACAACTTCTCCGGCAGTTGTACGATACAGTCAATATAACCCTCGTCCACCAACTTCTGGCGGACTTCCTTTTCGCCGGTCAAGTTCGTCGTCATCGCCCCGTTGGCCATGACGAAACCGGCCGTGCCACCTTCCTTCAGGTGGTACAGGAAATGCTGCATCCACATGTAGTTGGCGTTGCTGTCGGTGACGGCCTTGTCATACTCCACGATAAGCCGCGGATCGTTTTTCTGGATCTTGTCCGCGCCCCACAACTTCATGTTGAAGGGGGGATTGGAGAGGACAAAGTCAAATTTCTGGTCTTTGAACTTGTCATCGAGCAAGGAATCGCCCAGGCGAATGTCCGCGTTGATGCCGTGAATGAGGACGTTCATTTTCCCCAGGCGGACGGTCGTGTCCACGCTCTCCTGGCCGTAGAACGACAGCGCATGCTTGTTTTTGGCGTAGCGCTGGGACTGAATGAACATGCCGCCGGAGCCGCAGGCCGGGTCAAAGATCGTGCCCGATTCCGGCTCCAGCATGGCGACGAGCAGTTCGACGATGGATTTGGGCGTAAAAAACTGGCCGCCGCGGTTCCCCTCGCTGGAAGCAAAGTTGCCAATGAAGTATTCAAACACGCGCCCCAGCACGTCCACCGCATCATCGCTGTAGGCGCTGAACACGTCGCGGGAAAAGATCTCGATCAGCGCTGCCAAGTTTTCGTTGGGCAGATTGGTCGTCCGATAAATGCGCGGCAGTACCCCGGCCAGTTCCGGGTTCTCATCCTCGATCAGTTTCATGGCGTTGTCGAGGATTTCCTTGATGTTGGGCTGTTTGGCGTTCTTGACAATGTAGGACCAGCGCGCCTGCTCGGGGACCACGTACACGCGTTCGGCTATGTATGAATCACGGTCTTCCAAAATCAGATTGGCGTCCTCGGGATTCTCAAAATAATACGGGCTTCCCGGATCGCGCACCATCTGCTCCAATTCATTGCGACGCTTATCATAGCGAATGGACAGGTAGCGCAGGAAAATCAGCGGGAGAACGATATGTTTGTAGTCCGCCGGCGCAACCGTCGCCCGCATCCGATTGGCGGCTTCGAACAGTTCTTTTTCGAATGTGATGTCTGCTTGCGCTGATGCCATGCGGTTTGTTCCTCCTGATTGGATCTCACATGCCATTATAAAGCGTTGATCGTGACATCTGTACGTCATGAAACATATGTTTGGGTTAGGTACAAGGCACTATATACCCGTATTTACTTCTACGAAATGCGACATCATTCCTGCCAGGATCGCTCCATTTCAAAAACCCTTACGAACTTTAGCAAAACAAAAAAAGTGCGAAAACCCGCACTCAAAACCTCATTCGTCCGAATGCTCTTTGCACTTGATCCTTCTCTCCAACGATCTCAACAAACTTTCCCATTCGACTGCATCGCGTTCCTCATCGCTGGATAGTTCCCGTTTTGCGCCCAGCGTCTTCTCAAAAGGCCCGCCATATTTTTCTTCAAAGTAACGGATCTCATCTTTTAATATCTGAATTTCCTCTTCCAGGGTGATCGGTTTGTCCCGCCCCAAACGCTTCTGTTCTTGGTGGTACAGTTCCTCGATTTCGGCAATGGTCAACGTTTCTCCGTACGGCGACACACACTTGGTATCCGGCCTGAATACCGGCTCTTCAAGGGTAACCCCGGGAAAACGGCCCAGCGAAATCCAATACAATATCAAAGGTTCACTGGCCCCCATCAATCTGCTGACTTCCGACAAGGTATAGATCTTGCTCATCCGAATCACCTCAACACCATTATACCGGTTTCTTCCGACTTGTGAAGTAATTCACAAATTAACGATATTCAACTTAAATTCCGTTATTCAATTAAACCAAACAGGAACTGCACAGAAATCCAAATCCCGAATCCCTTGTGGGACGCGGCCATACAGTCATACAGAAAACTTTGCGTGTTCCCTTTTGCTGTAACCCAATGCTTATTCTGCTGCTCCTGTCTGGTCGCCGGATTTAGAATTTGCCAGTTCCAAATGTGGAAAGTTTTCTGTATTCCTGTATGAACTCCGCAATCCCTTGCAGGATAAGGGATTTCTCATTCAGAAAACAAATTCACATTCATGAATCTGGCCCCCGCCCCGGCCCTTGCCTTCCGCAGAAGCAGGAGGAGCGACAGCGACGAAAAAAGAAGAAGCGCCCAGCATGGGGGCGCTCTTTATTCCTTGGGGGAGAAAGTGATGCCGTTCCAAAGTTCCGGTCCCATGTACTTTCGGACGATTCTGAGCCCCGAAATCTCCTCCAGCAAACGCTGGTTAAACTTCTTTTTGGTCGTCGGTTTCATGCCGTTTTCCTGGCACCATTCCGTGTATCGGAGAAACAATTCTTTCCTGGGATACGTAAGGCTCGGGCCGACCTCGCAGCATTCGGCAAGAAACCCGGAAATATTGTCGGCCTCTTGCTGATACTTCTTGTGCGCTTCCTGCAAGGACGGCCCCATGGTAAAGCCGTTTTTCTGCTCAAGCCGGCGCAAACCGTGCAGAGCACGGTTGAGGAGCCCGCTCAAATTTCCTGGAGTCGTAAGGCGTTCAAGCAGACGCGGGTCCTGGCGGCCCTCAAAGGAATTGGGGAAGGGGATGACGATCCAGCGGCGGAAAAATCCGTTTGACACATCGCTGCTCGTCGGGGGCACATTCGCGGAGAAGATGAGCCGGGCAAAGGGCCGAAAATCAAAGCCGTCTTTTCCCTTGAATTCGGCATTGATCCGGTCTTCCCCGGTCAGGGCCTTGAACGTTGAAGAAGTATCAAGGCCCTTATGGGAAATATCGGCGAAGATATTGACCAGTTTATCTTTAAGCAAAGCGACCTTAAATTTATCTTTTTCCAGACGATGAAGCGGAACGTTGGATACATTTTGGGGGCCGACAAATCTCTCCAGCAACTTGAGCAAGGTGCTTTTGCCGTTTGCGCCGGTGCCATGAAGCAGAAACGCCTTCTGGTAACGGTTCGTCGGAATCAGGCAATACCCGAAAAGTTCATAGAGGGTAGGAACGGCATCCGGGGGAACGATCTCGGAGAAGAATTTTTCGATGTCCGGACAATCCGCAGAGGGGTCGTAGGTCACGGGAATACGGATGGAAGAGTAACGCTCGGGGGTGTGCGGGAGGAGTTCTCCTGTGCGCCAATTGACAAGCCCGTTTTCAACGTTGATGAATCCATCCTCCACGTTGAATTCCTGGACGGGCTCCCCGAGCAATTTGGTGCGGATCCATTCCACGGCCTGGTGGACATAGATAGGCAAATACCTGTCTCCCAGAAGATCCAGCGCTTTTTTTCGTAACCGCGCTTCCCCTCCGGCTTGATACACGCCGTTCTCGTACGTGTAAATCTCCGTCCCATGGGCAATGGCAGGCAACTGTTCAAGGATCACACGGCCGAGGACGACGGGCTGGAATTTTCCGTTTGCGAAAAACTTCTCCGGGTCCACATGCTGATTCGCTGCCTTGGGGGAAGTCTGTACAAACGACCTCTCGACAATGGCTTTCAATTCCTGGGCGGTTCCTCCATGTTCAAACCAGTACGTTACATCTTCTTTTTCCGGCAAACCGGGCAGATGAACAATCCGGATGTCGTCGGTCCATTTGCGAAGGATCTCCGCAACCTTTTCGGCATGCTTTCTTCCCGCCTCATCATTGTCCGGCAGGATGATCACCTTCGCCCTCTGGAAATAGCGATTAAAATCGTCGCTTTCGGGCCATTTTCCGGCGCCGCCTGGATTGGTGGTAGCGGTGAATCCTTGACGGTGCATCGTGTCGGCATCCTTTTCGCCTTCCACCACATAGACCGGATCCCCCGCCTGGACGGCCCGAATGAGTTCGGGAAGCCGGTATGGCACGACCCGTTTGGGTTTGCCGATTCGCCATTTCCCGTTCACGCGATGGTATTGGATGACGCTTTTCCGGTTGCCCGTCCCGTCGATGCCGACCAGGTGCAGCGGGTTCCCAAATTCGTCGTTATAGACATGTTCGCGGTCATGATCTTGAAATTTTTCTCCGCTTCTCTTTTGTCTGATCTTTGACAAGTTGCCGCTGTTATCAAATTCAGCCAGATCAATACCCATGCGTTGGGCCATCGTAATGGCATTGCCCTTTTCGCCGCAAGCATGGCAATAGTACACGCCCTTTTCCCTGTTTACCGAAAAGGACGGATCTCTGTCATCGTGAAACGGGCAGTTCGTAGTGCCTTCTTTGCCTCTCCAACGAATCTTCGTCCCCAGCGCTTCTTCATAGAACGCTTCGTAATCAATATCCAAGATCAAATCCAAATCCATTGTCTTAATTCCTCCTTTTACGGCGTGAATCGACCGTTCTAAAAGCGAACGGTCATAAATAGCGCCGGGGAGGTGGGGATTCGGAATCGATTTATACTGTGGACCATCAGAAAATGAAGTCCTTTATGCCGCAAGGCAAAAGGTGATGAAGGGAAATGACGAAAGGATGGAATGAGGGAGAACAGAAAAGCGGAACATTTTGAGGGATTCGATTGAAGGACCCTACACCTCAAATTATAAAGAGTCATAAATCAGATTTCCAATTTTTATTCGCAGGAATTTTTTTACAGAGAACCGACCTTTCAACTTGAACGTTTTACCGTTTACGGTGCACGGTCAGGGCGCGAGGTTTTGTAAGAGGGTTAATGTCCGCACCAGATCGGAATTTCGGCTGCCGCGGCCTGTTTGAACAGGACATTGTCTGCCGTCTTCCTGCCATCCCAATACGCTCTTAGCATGCTCGGAACACAGCCTGAACGACAATGTATGGGTCGGTTGCCTCCAATACTCGATTTTGATAAAATTACACTTGACTGCAGGAGCCGGCGCAATCTGTCGGTCATCCCGCAGGTCAACAATTCAGTCGTATCAAGGCTTCTCGGCTTTGCACCGTTAAGCGACAGTTTCCTAAACTGTGCGTCGTGGGTTCGAGTCCCACCGTGGCGCGCCAGTTTCATGAATATGAATCCCGCCGTCCTCGGCGGGATTTTCAGCATTCCGGGCCGCGTGTACGGCCGGCCCGCGCCCTCCTGCAGATCAACGCTTGCAGGAGGGGTTTTTCGTCCGCCGATTCGGGCAATGGCCGTTCCACCCGCCCGTGGATCCCAAAAGGTTCAACCCCCGCCAACGATCCTTGGAACGAGTCCGGGATCATTCCGCAGACCGATCCTTCCCCTTTCCCGCCATGCTACAATCATCTCACGACCAACGGACCAGATTATGGAACACGTGGAAGAGAAGGCGACGATCTTCCGCCCGCAACCGCATACGAAGGAGGGCTTCTGCTCCATGTCGCTCCACTTGCTCATCCGGGACCTGAAGAAAAAGAAAACCGTCTCCGCCATCCTGTTCGCGTTCATCCTGCTGTCGGCGCTCCTCGCATCCGCCGGCGTCGGGCTGATCCGGGAACTGGCCGGAGCCACGGGCGAACTGCTCGCGAAATCGGCCGCGCCGCACTATGTGCAAATGCACGCCGGAACGGTCGATGCGCGGGCCATCGAACGCTGGGCATTGGAAACGGGGCTGGTCGACCAGCACCAGATCGTCGAGATGGTCCCGCTGGAAGGCTCCCATATCCGGCTCGGAGACGGCGGCGCGCCGGAGAGCGCCAGCGTCATGGACTTCTACTTCGTCCGGCAGAACGGGAAGTTCGACTTCCTGCTGAACCTCGCGAACGAGCGCGTCAAAGTGGCGGAAGGCGAGATCGCCGTGCCGGTGTACTTCATGAAGCTGCGGAATCTGGAGATCGGCGACCGGGTCCGCGTCGCGCTGCCGGGCTTCGTCCGGGAGTTCACGATCCGCGAATTCGTCCGCGACGCCCAGATGAACCCGTCCATCGTCCATTCGAAGCGGTTCGTCGTCCATCCCGCGGACTACGAGCGGCTGAGACGGCACGCGGGAAACGTCGAATATCTGATCGAGTTCCGGCTGAAGGACGCCGGCAAGATCGGGGAGTTCCACGCCCTCTACCAGGCGTCCGACCTGCCGAAGGCCGGGCCGTCCGTCGATCTGAGCCTGTTCCGCATGCTGAACGCGCTGACGGACGGCGTCGTCGCGGCCGTGACGCTGCTTGTCAGCCTGCTGCTGACGCTGATTGCGATGCTTCTTGTCCGCTTCACCCTGCTGTCGACGATGGAGGAGGATTACCGCGAGATCGGCGTGCTCAAGGCGATCGGCGCTTCCCGGCGCCGCATCCGCGGCATCTACATGGCGAAGTATGTCGCGATCTCGGCGGCGGCGGCCCTGTGCGGCTGCATCGCGTCCTTCCCGGCGACGCGCCTGCTGTCGGCCGATATCGCGCTGTACCTGGGAAAAGCGGACCGCGGACTCGCCGACTGCCTGCTGCCGCCGGCCGCCGCCGCCCTCGTGTCCGGTCTGCTGATCCTGTTCTGCATGCTGGTGCTTCGGCGCTTCCACCGGATCTCGGCGGTGGAGGCGCTGCGCTCGGGCGCCATCGGGGACGCGAAGATCGGCCGCGCCCGCTGGTCGCTGCACCGGAGCCGCTATCTGCCGATTCCGGTGCTGCTCGGCCTGATGAACGTGTTCCAACGGGCGCGCATGTTCGGTCTGCTGCTCTTCGTCTTCGCCGCGAGCGCCTTCCTGCTGCTGGCGCCGATCCATTTTCTCAATACGATCAAGTCGCCCGACTTCATCGCCTATCTGGGTATCGGACGGAGCGACCTGCGCATCGACCTGCGGCAGGCGGACAACATGGACGAACGGTTCCGGGAAGCGGTGAGCGCGATCCGAAGCGACGCGGATGTGGCGCGATTCTCCCCGCTGGTCACAAGCCGGTTCCGGGTGCTGAACGACGACGGCACCGTCGACCAGTTGAGCGTCGAATCGGGCGACTTCACGATCTTCCCGCTCGCATACGTGCAGGGGGGCGCGCCGGTTCGCGACCATGACATCGCGCTGTCCGAGCGGAACGCGCGGGAAATGGGCAAAAGGGTCGGCGACACGATCCGCCTGCTTGTCGACGGCCGGGAACGGGCGATGGTCGTCAGCGGCATCTACCAGGACATCACGAACGGCGGCCGGACGGCGAAGGCGCGGCTGCCCCACGACCCGGACACGGTCCTGTGGTACACGATCAGCCTCGACCTGCGGCCGGGCGTGGATCCGCGGGCGAAGATCGCGCAGTACGAGGAAGCGTTCAAGCCGGCCAGGGTCACCGATCTGCAGGGCTACATCGGGCAGACGATGGGCCAGACGATCGCGCAGCTCCGCAAACTGGCGATGCTCGCCTTCGCGGTCGCGATCTTCCTGTCCGTCCTGATGACGGCCCTGTTCCTGAGCCTGGTCATGGCGAAGGACCGGTCCCGGACGGCGATCCTGCGCAGCCTCGGCTTCGCGCATCGCCACATTCGCGCGCAATATGTCACGATGTCGCTGACGGTGCTCATCGCGGGCATCGCCGCCGGCACGATTCTGGCCAACACGCTGGGCCAGTCGCTGGCCGGGGCGCTCTGGTCGCTGCTCGGCACCTCGCGCATCCGGTTCGTCATCGAGCCGGTTCAGGCGTACGTCGTCTGCCCGCTGATCCTGATGCTGGCGGTCGCCGTCGCCGCGTGGATCGGCGCGGGAGCGGCCCGCGGCGCGAGCATCGCCGAGATGATCAAGGAATAGGAGCGTGACACGATGGCACTGCTTGAAGCGGTGAACGTAAGCAAGACCTGGCGTAGCGGCGGCCGGGAAGCGGCCGTTCTGAAGGAGATCAACCTGCGGATCGACAAGGGCGAATTCGTGTCCGTCATGGGCCCGTCCGGCTCCGGGAAGTCCACGCTGCTCTACGCGATCAGCGGCCTGGACCGGGTGACGTCCGGGCAGGTGCTGCTGGGCGGCAAGGACCTGACCCGGATGGACGAGGACGAGCTTGCGGACATCCGCCTGCACCGGATCGGCTTCGTTTTCCAGCACATGCACCTGATGCGCAACCTGACGCTGCTCGACAATATCGTCCTGTCCGCTTACCTGGCGGGCCGGCGGGATCGGAAAAGCATCCTGCGGCGGGCCCGGGAGCTGATGGAGATGACCGGCATCGCCCATCTGGCGGACCACGACGTCTCGCAGGTCTCCGGCGGTCAGCTGCAGCGGGCGGCCATCTGCCGGGCGCTCATCAACTCGCCGGACATCCTGTTCGGCGACGAGCCGACCGGCGCGCTCAACTCGCAGGCCGCCCGGGACATCATGCGGCTGCTCGCCGACATCAACCGGCAGGGCATGACGATCCTGCTCGTCACCCACGATCCCCGGATCGCGGCATGCACCGATCGGGTGCTGTTCATGCTGGACGGCCGCCTGGTGGCGGAAAAGCGGCTGGGAAGGCCCGCGCCGGACGACGCCGAAGAGCGCCGGAACCGCGAGAACGAGCTGTCCGAATGGCTCATCGGGCAAGGCTTCTGACGGAATCCTCCGCTGAAGGGGTGGCTCCCGCGTGGATCAAGACAAGTCGTTCGGCAAGTTCCTGATCGTCTGGTTCGGCCAGCTGCTGTCGATGACGGGAAGCGGGCTTACCGGCTTCGCGCTGGGCGTGTACGCCTTCGAGCGCACCGGAATGGCGACCTGGGCGACCCTGGTGACGCTGCTGTCGTTCGTGCCGTCCATCCTGCTCCGGCCGATCGGCGGCATCCTGGCGGACCGCTTCGACCGCCGGCTCGTGATGATCGTCGGCGACCTCGGCTCGGCGGCCGGCATCGCGTTCATCCTGCCGTTCATGGCGGCCGGCGGGCCGGCGCTTGCGCCCGTCTATATCGGCGTGGCGATCAGCTCGATCTTTGTCGGCATCCAGAACCCGGCGTACAAGGCCTCGGCCACCGACCTGCTCGCCGGGGAGCAGTACTCGAAGGGCAGCGGGCTCGTCCAGCTCGCGGAATCTTCGCGCTTCCTGCTGTCCCCGTTCCTCGCGGGCTGGATCATCCACCGGTTCGATTACGGGATGGTGCTGGTCATCGACATCGCCACGTTCGGGCTCGCCGTGCTCACGACCTTGCTGATCCGCAGGACGATGAAGCCGGCGCGGCCCGCCGGGGAAAGCGGCCGCCGGCTGTCCGGGCTGCGGGAAGGCTGGGAGGCGATCGTCTCCAACCGCGGCGTCTTCCTGCTCATCGTCATGATCTCGACGGTCACATTCTTCCTCGGTTTCCTGCAGACGCTGATCGGCCCGATGGCGCTTTCCTTCACGGACGCCCGGACGCTCGGCACGATCCAGTCGGTGAGCGCGTTCGGCATGCTGGCGAGCAGCCTGCTGCTCGGAATTTTCAGCGTCGGGCGCCGCTACGCGGACATTCTCACGGCCGGCCTGATCGTCGCGGGCATCGCCTTCTGCCTGCTCGGGACGACGACGGACGTCCGGATCGTCACCGCGGCGGGCTTCCTGTTCCTGGCGGCGCTCCCCTTCGTGAACATGTGCTGCGACGTGCTGGTGCGGTCGAACATTCCGAACGAGAAGCAGGGCCGGGCATGGGGCATCATCGGCATCCTGTCGCAGCTCGGATTCATCGTCGCATACGGCGTCTCGGGCCCGCTCGCCGACCATGTGTTCAACCCGCTGCTTGCGGAAGGCGGCCCGCTCGCTTCGACCGTCGGCCGGCTGATCGGCGCGGGACCGGGCAGAGGCATCGGGCTCATGTTCGTCATCTGCGGCCTGCTGGTCGTGGTCTCGGCCGTCGTTTTGTCCCGGATCCGCCCGATCCGCGAGCTGGCCGTGAACGCGGGCGCAGGCTCCGGCGCGGGCGCGGACGCCGGGCGGCGCCGTGCGGGAAAGCCGGTCTGAGCCGGGAGCCGGACTTCCGTGAACGCAAGCACCCCTCCCGCGGAACGGGTTCCGTCGGGAGGGTTCCTTTCGACCGCCGGCATCGGAAAAAATTTTTTGCGTCCGGCCCTTTACAACACCATTCGGCTGTGATAAAATCATCATTGCTTGTTTGAAATGACATCCTTTCGAGACGTGGCTCAGCTTGGTAGAGCGCTTGGTTCGGGACCAAGAGGTCGCAGGTTCAAATCCTGTCGTCTCGACCATTTACACACTCACGAAATTGCGGGTTTCGCCCGCAATTTTTTTGTTTCCGTCCGCCATTATTGACAGCCGCCCGGCCGGCATGTAGCATCAAGGTGAAACGCGCGTTGCAATGGAGGTTTGCGCCGCATGGCCTCGAGACGGCATGAGATCAACAGCATCGAGATCGCGCGGATGGCCGGAGTCTCGCGCAGCACGGTCAGCCGCGTCGTCAACAATTACCCGAATGTCCCGCCCGAGACACGGGAGAAGGTCATGCGCATCATCGAGAAATACAACTACTTCCCGAACGTGTCCGCCCAGGTGCTGGCCGGCAAGAAGACGCGGACGATCGGGCTGTTCCTCGTGGGCGCCGGCAGCGTGGCCGGCGACATCGTGGCGAACATGCTCATCTCCAGCGTCATCGAGAACGCCTCGGGCTGCGGCTATTATGTCCTCACGCACATCCTTCGCAGCACCAACGACGGGGACGCGGTCAGGCGTGTGAAAGAGATCTTCTACCAGCGCCGCATCGACGGCGGAATCTTCATCGGCGCGCCGAACGAGGAACCGCTGATCGAATCGCTGATCGCCGAAGGATTCGCCGTCGGCATCGTCGACCAGCATCTGCCCGGCAAGTCCGACCCGAACCGCCTGGTCGTGAACTTCGACAACGCGACCGGCATGGAACTGGCCGTCGGGTACCTGGCGGAGCTGAACCACCGCGACATCGGCATCATCAACGGCGCGATGAACCGCTTCTCCGGACCGGACAAATACGAATCGTTCCGCCGCGCGATGGAGCGCCGCGGCCTCCCGGTCAACCCGGATTGGGTGCTGCCCGGCGACTTCCACGAACCGGCCGGATACGAGGCCGTAAACCGGCTTCTGGCGAGCGGCAAGCCGCTGCCGACCGCGATCATCGCCGCGAACGACAGCGTGGCCTTCGGCGCCATGCGGGCGCTGAAGGAGCACGGTCTGCGCGTGCCCGACGACATGTCGATCATCGGCTTCGACGACCACGTCCTGAGCGCGATGCAGCAGCCCGCGCTGACGACGATCCGCGTCGATTTCCAATCGCAGATGAAGCATCTCACGGACGGCATCATCCGCTACATCGAGACGGGAACATCCTTCTCCGAACCCTATCTCGCCCCGTCGGAACTGGTCATCCGCGATTCGTGCCGGAGACTGTAGGCTCCGGCTTTTTCACGGCGGATGTGAACGCGTGTTAATCCGTGTTCGTGTTCGCATAGCCGCTCCGCATCAGGGAAAGGTATGAATATGCCAGCCTGTCCGGCGTCAGCAGCCAGGCCGCATTCGATTCATACACCTATCATGAGCGATGAAGGAGTGTCATCATCCATGGCAGACAGCATTCTGGGCACGAAGATTGTCACGCAGATCGGCATTCTCGTCCACGACATCGAGAAGACCGCGCAGGAATGGGCGGACTTCTTCGGGATTGAGAAGCCGAAGATCATCGTCACGGACACGGTCGACATCGCGCAGACCGAATATCGCGGCGCGAAGACGCCGGCCCGCGCGAAGCTCGCGTTTATCGAAGCCGGCCAGTTGATGATCGAGCTGATCGAGCCGGACCATGAGCCGAGCACCTGGCGCGAATATCTCGATCAGCACGGCGAGGGCCCGCACCACATCGCCTTCGTCATCGACGGCATGAAGGAGAAAGTGATGCTGCTCGAGGGGCGCGGCATGCCGCTTCTCCAGAAGGGCGAGTACACGGGCGGCCGTTACGCGTACATGGATACGTTCCCGCAGCTGAAGGTGATCGTCGAGCTGCTCGAGAACGACAAGAAGTAAACAGATCGGGCCGAGCCGCCGGCTGCGCCGGCGGTTCGGCCCGTTCGACTTGGCGCGCCGCTCAGAACAGCGATCCGAAGAACAATTGCCCGAACGCTTCAAGGCTCAAGGCGTCCTCCGGAATGTCATGCTCGAACGTCACGTCCTGATTAATGTTGTCGTACCGGATGTTGAACGTGAAATTGACCGCGGTCTTCTCCCCGTTGTTCTCGGCCTCGACGTTCCCCTTCAGCAATTGCCAGACAAAACGGCCGTCCTTGATCGCGCCCGTCATGCTGATCTCGCGAACCGCGATGTTCTCCTTCAACGCTTCCAGACGGTTCCGCGGCGAATCCGGACCGTCGGCCGCAAGCACCTCCTTCATCCGCCGCAGCCCCTCTTCGGAAAGTCGCAGCGCGGAACGGTAGGATTCATTTTCAAGCAGAAGATCGATGATCTCCGGCGCGATGCGTTCGACCAGCGCCCGCGCGAACGCTTCGAAATTGTCTTCCCCGATCCGGAGCTGGACGTACCGGTCGGCCTTCACATCCCCGGGCAGACCCGGAACGTCTTCCCGCTTCAGCTCCCGGAGGTAGCTCTCTTCGTCGAGATGCCGGGTCAGGATGTTCAGCACGTCGACGGACAACTTCCGCTGCAACTCGACGTCGAATGCCGAAAGCGCTCCGGCCTGCCCTTCCAGTTCGGCAAGATCGATCTCGACAAATCGCCCCGCCGCGTCCCCGAGGGGCAACAGCGGAATCGACGGAATCCGCACATACATCTTGTCATCCGTCAGGATGACCGGCACCTCGACCGTGAAGGCCGCATCCCCCGGAATCGTCAGCTTCAGGGTGATCTCCATCCGCAGCGGGTCCTGGTTGTAGGCGCCGCGGAAAGAAACCGACACGTTCCCGAGCGTCTCGAGATAGGACAGATCTCCCGCAACCTGCGAGCCCGCCGGCAAATGGAGCTCATCGATGACGAACGAACCGTCGAACGTGAAGGACTCCATGTCCTTCGACGCGGCCCAGGCGTTCTGCATCGCCTCGTTCAGCGCCGTCTTCTTGCCGCATGCCGAAAGCGTCAGCATCGCCGCCATCACGATGGCAAGCCACACAACCATCCGGTTCTTCCTCATGCCCCTGCAAGCCCCTTTCCTGTTCCATGTAACTTTCTTATTGTATACGATTAACCATCGCGCGGAAAGGGGGCGTGCGGCGGTTTCTTCCGGTTCCCGGAACTGGATGCGGTTGGGCTCCGGACCTTATTCTGACTTCGCAAAACGGCTCCGGGAGCGTTAGGATAGAGAGTGAAGAACATGGAAAGGATGGACGGCATGGCGCTTGCATTTCAACCCGTCACGAGCGGAGAGGAGATCGAGATCACGGCACGGTTGGCCGACGAGATCTGGAGGGAGCACTACATCCGCATCATCACGGCGGAGCAGATCGATTACATGCTGGACAAGTTCCAGTCCGTCCGCGCGATTGCGGACCAGATCACGAATCAGGGCTATGAATATTACTTGATGCTCGTGGACGGGGTCCATGCGGGTTATCTGGCAATCAAGACGGAGGATGCGAAGCTGTTCCTGAGCAAGTTCTATCTGCTCAAGTCGTATCGGGGACAAGGCTACGGGAGCCAAGCGATCCGCTTCCTGACGGACCTGTGCCGGGAGCGCAAGCTGCATGCGATCTGGCTGACCGTCAATCGGCACAACACGTCGTCGATCGCGGTATATGAGCGGAACGGCTTCCGGATCGTGCGGACGCAGGTGGCGGACATCGGCGGAGGCTATGTGATGGACGACTATGTGATGGAGAAGGAAATCCCGCCCGCCGAGGCGTGATGCGTCGCATCGGATCAGGCCAGCCGGACGTCCGGCTGGCCCTTCCGCTTTGACAGCGGTCCTTACGACCCTTCGCCGTGATTCTGCCTGCTGTGGTTGCGGTTCTTCACCTTCTTGGAGCCCGACAGCGGTTCATTCACTTCGCCGTCCCGCGCGTCATCCCGACGGTCTTGTCCCTGTCCCGGCCGGGGAACGGCCTGCGACCTCGGCTTTGCCAACGGCGATCCTCCTTTCAGGCATGGGTCAGATCATGCAGCGACTGGGCGCACTCATGCAGATGGCGCCGATAATCGGATATCAGCTCCTGAACCGCCTCTTGATGCTCATCGATTGATCTTCCGCCGCTTTCCACATCCACAAGCTCGACGTCAATCTCCCGGCTGTCCAGATAGCGAACGGAGAAATCCAGTTCGTACTTCTGACGGCCGGCCGCATGGATCGTCACGCGCAGCGCCTTCGGGTCCGCCCCGTCCGCCCGGACTTCGGCCGAATCGCCCGAATTCAGCCGCTCCGGCAGCGTGCGCTGCCACGCTTCCACGAGCTCGTGCTGCGGCAAGGTCAATTCGTCTTTTCTCGTCATCGTGGCACCTCCGCTTCCCGCTGACTCCGGGATCAACGTTATGGTGCCCAGAGCCTCTGCAAAAAAATCGCCCGCCATCGGCCGGCTTTTGCACGTCGCCCGTGGCCTCCAGTATGCGACGAACCGCTTAGACCGGACCGGTGGAGGCGTCTAACGGTCTGCGGGACCGTTAGCGACCGTCCGGGCGGGGAAAGGCGCGACTTAACGGTCCGTGGGACCGTTAGAGCCGTATCTTGCGACTGGACCGGACCGGCGGAGGCGTCTAACGGTCTGCGGGACCGTTAGCGACCGTCCGGGCGGGAAAAGGCGCGACTTAACGGTCCGTGGGACCGTTACAGCGACGATCGCGCCGGGGCGTGCCGTGCATGCCGTGTGGCATGACCGCCTTCGCCCTTCCATACCACCCTTCGCCAAACAAAAAAAGCCGACCCGCTGGTCGGCTTGCCTGCAATATGGCGGAGAGAGTGGGATTCGAACCCACGTGGGCTTGCGCCCTAACGGTTTTCAAGACCGCCCCGTTATGACCACTTCGGTATCTCTCCGCGCTGTCAGAAGCAGAGAACATTGTAACACAAGCCGCGATCGGCTGACAACCGATCGCGGCCGGCAAAACCCGGGAACCGCCTCAGGCGGGCCGGATCGCGTCGAGCCCGCCCATGTACGGGCGGAGCGCCTCCGGAATGAGCACCGATCCGTCTTCCTGCTGATAGTTCTCGAGAATCGCGGCGACGGTCCGGCCGACCGCAAGCCCCGACCCGTTCAGCGTATGAATGAACTCCGGCTTGGCCTTCGGCTCGCGGCGGAAGCGGATGTTGGCGCGACGCGCCTGGAAGTCCTCGAAATTCGAGCAGGACGAGATCTCGCGGTAGGTGCCGTAGCTCGGCAGCCACACCTCGATGTCGTACGTCTTCGCCGAAGCGAAGCCCATGTCGCCCGTGCACAACACGATCACGCGGTACGGCAGGCCGAGCGCCTTGAGCACCTGCTCCGCCTCCGCCGTCAGCTTCTCCAGCTCCGCGTACGAATCCTCGGGCTTTACGTACTTCACCAGCTCGACCTTGTTGAACTGGTGCTGCCGGATGAGGCCGCGCGTGTCGCGCCCGGCCGCCCCCGCCTCGGCGCGGAAGCAGGCCGAATAGGCCACGAAGTTTTTCGGCAGATCCGACGCGTCCAGGATCGTCTCCCGGTACAGGTTGGTCACCGGCACTTCCGCCGTCGGGATCAGGAAGAACTCCGTTCCTTCGACCTTGAACAGATCCTCCTCGAACTTCGGCAGCTGGCCGGTGCCGATCAGGCTCTCCCGGTGCACGAGGTACGGCGGCAGCACTTCCTCGTAGCCGTGCCGGTCCGCGTGCAGATCCATCATGAAGCTGATCAGCGCGCGCTCCAGCCTCGCGCCGAGACCGCGGTAGAACACGAAGCGCGAGCCGGTCGTGCGCGCCGCCGATTCGAAGTCGAGAATGCCGAGCCGGTCGGCAATCTCCCAGTGCGATTTCGGTTCAAAAGTAAACGCCGGCGGCTCGCCCACCCTGCGAATCTCCACATTGTCCTCTTCCGACGCGCCCACCGGCACCGATTCGTGCGGGATGTTCGGGATGGCGATCAGGATTTGCTCGATGCGCCCCTCCAGTTCCCGCACCTCGTCGTCCAGCTCCTTGATCCGGTCGCCGACCTCGCGCATCTCGACGATCAGCGCTTCGGCGTCGCCGCCTTCGCGCTTGATCTTCGCCACTTCCTGCGACACCGTGTTGCGCCGGTTCTTCAGCCGTTCGGTCTCGGTGAGCAGTTCGCGGCGGCGCTGGTCGAGCGCCGGGAACCCGGCGATCAGCTCCTCCGACGCGCCGCGGTTCACAAGCGCTTGCTTCACTCTGTCATAGTCGCTGCGGAGCAGCCTGACGTCCAACACGTTCGTCAATACCCCTCTCTATTTCGCGCTCTTCTCCGCCGCCGCTTCCTCGGCCATGGCGACGAAGTACGCGTGCAGGGCGCTGTCGTCGGTCAGCTCCGGATGGAACGAGCAGGCGAGCAGGCGGTCCTGCCGCGCGGCGACGATCTCGCCATTGTAAACGGACAGCACCTCGACGCCCGGCCCGACTTCCTTGATCAGCGGCGCGCGGATAAAGACCGCCCGGAGCGGACGGTCCAGCCCGGCGACGTCCAGGTCCGTCTCGAAACTCTCGCGCTGGCGGCCGAACGCGTTGCGCACGACCGTCATATCCATCAGGCCGAGATGGGGCTCCTCCCCGCCGTCGATCCGCTTCGCAAGCACGATCAGCCCGGCGCACGTGCCGAAAACCGGCTTGCCATCCGCCGCGAATTGACGGATGGCTTCGATGAAGCCGTACTTGCGCATGAGCTTGCCGATCGTCGTGCTCTCGCCGCCCGGAATGATCAGGCCGTGCAGCTCGTCGAGCTGCTCGACCCGCTTCACGACGACGCCTTCCGCCCCCGCCCGCCGCAGCGAGCCGATATGTTCTTCCACGGCGCCTTGCAGCGCCAGCACGCCAATTTTGATGGTCATGTTGGATCCCTTCTTTCCGCGGGAGCCCGATTACACGCTGCGATCCTGCATCCGGTCGTAGCCGGTCAGCTTCGAGATCTCGATGCCCTTCATCGGCGTGCCCAGATTCTTCGACACTTCGGCGATCAGCGCGTAGTCCTCGTAATGCGTCGTCGCCTCCACGATCGCGCGGGCGAATTTCTCCGGATTGTCCGACTTGAAAATGCCCGAGCCGACGAACACGCCGTCCGCGCCGAGGTGCATCATGAGCGCCGCGTCGGCCGGCGTCGCCACGCCGCCCGCCGCGAAGTTGACGACCGGCAGCCTGCCGTTCTCGTGCACGTGGAGCAAGAGATCGTAAGGCACGCCGAGCACCTTCGCCTCGTTGTACAGCTCGTCCTTCGACATGTTCTGCACCTTGCGGATCTGGCTCATGATCAGACGCATGTGGCGGACGGCCTCGACGATGTTGCCCGTCCCGGGCTCGCCCTTGGTTCGGATCATCGCCGCGCCTTCCTGGATGCGGCGGAGCGCCTCGCCCAGATCCTTCGCGCCGCAGACGAACGGCACCGTGAATTGCCGCTTGTCGATGTGATACACTTCATCCGCCGGCGTCAGCACTTCGCTTTCGTCGATGTAGTCGACGCCGAGCGCTTCGAGCACCTTCGCTTCGACAAAATGCCCGATGCGCGCCTTCGCCATGACGGGGATCGAGACGGCCTTCATGACTTCCTCCACGACCGTCGGGTCGGCCATCCGCGCGACGCCGCCGGCGGCGCGGATATCCGCGGGCACCCGCTCCAGCGCCATGACGGCCACGGCGCCGGCCGCTTCCGCGATCTTCGCCTGCTCGGCGTTCATCACGTCCATGATGACGCCGCCCTTTTGCATCTGAGCCATGCCCCGCTTCACGCGAGTCGTTCCGGTTTCCATACTGCAGTTCCTCCCACTCGACAATGATCTTCCGAATTCTTACTAAACCTATATTGTAAATCAACGGGTTGGCGCCGGCAACAATCCGATCGACGCGTTACCCGGTAATGCCCTTGAACAGATTGCGGAAAAATTCCCCGATGCCGCGCAAGAGGAGCCGCCACCAGCTGCCCTTCTTCGCTTCCTCGGCCGTGATCAGATTGACCGTCTTCTCCAGCTTGTATCCGCCGCCGTCCGTGTAGACGTAGGTGACGCTTCCGACCTTCGTGCCCGCCGGAATCGGCGCCACGAGCTCCTCGGGAGGCAACACCTCCAGATCCGTCACCTCGATCTGCGGCTCGACGCCCTTGCGGACGAGGAACGTCACGTCCGCGTCGGTCACGACCGGCACTTCAGTCTTGACGCCTTTCTTAATCTTGACCGTTTCCACCGATTCTACAACGGACTTCGGCGGCACGACCGTCTTCATTTCGAAATTGTTGAACCCGTAGTCGAACAGCTTCGCGGTCTCGAGGAACCGCTCGCCCATCGAGTCGGTGCCCATCACGACGCTGATCAGCCGCATGTCGCCGCGCTTCGCCGTGCCCGTGAAGCAATAGCCGGCCGCGCTGATGTAGCCGGTCTTCATGCCGTCGACGCCTTCATAGACGTACTGCCGGAAATTGGGGACGTCCTTGTTCCCTTCGAGCATCCAGTTGTAGTTGATCATCGGGTCCTTGTCCCGCTCGCGGAACTTGTACTGCGTGATGCTCGAATATTTCAGGAACGTATCGCCGTGCTCCTGCAGAATGGTCCGCGCGAGCTTCGACAGGTCGCGGGCCGAGATGACCGTGTCCTCCTGAAGGCCGGTCGAGCCGGTGAACCGGGCCGTGGACAGCCCGAGCTCGCGCGCCTTGTCGTTCATCATGTCGACGAACCCCGCTTCCGAGCCGGCGATATAGGAAGCGAGCGCGATCGTCGCGTCGTTGGCCGATCCGACCGCCATTGCGATGTACAGTTCCTCGACCGTATGCTTGTCGCCCTCGGCCAGATAGATCTGCGAACCATCGGGCGGCGTCGAAGCGGCTTCCTTGCTGACCGACACGACGTCCGACCAGTTCAGCTTCCCCTCTTCGATCAGGCCGAGCACGATGTATTCCGTCATCAGCTTCGTCATGCTGGCGGGCGGCCTCGGCTGGTCCGCGTTGCGCTCGTACAGGACTTGTCCCGTCTCGAAATCGATCAGGATGGCCGCGTCGACCGATTCGCTCAGCTGGAACGTCGGTCCCGAAATCGCCGCGGCGCCTTCTTCCGCCAGGACCGCAGGCGCGGACCCGAGCGCGTATACCGCGAACAATACGGCGAGCACAGCTGCAAATGTCCGCTTGCGGACAGACCGCTTCCCGTGGTCGTTCAACTCCGTTTCCCCTTTCTCCCCGTGTCGTATCGTCCCTAATTGTATCACAGTCTTTCCGGGCAGAGAAACCGGCAATTCCGGAAGGAGCGGCGGCGCCTGCCGCCTTGCGCGCCCACAGAAAAACGCGGACCTTGTCGGATCCGCGTCCCATCGCAGGGTATGCGAAACAAGCGCTGCGTTAAGCCCGGTGTCACAGCGAATAGTTCGGCGCTTCCTTCGTAATTTGCACGTCGTGGGGATGGCTTTCCCGGAGGCCGGCGTTCGTGATCCGGACGAATTGCGTGTCGTTGATCAGCTCCTGGATGTTCCGCGCGCCGCAATACCCCATGCCGGCGCGCAGCCCGCCGATCAGCTGGTGGACCGTGTCGGCCAGCGGCCCCTTGTACGGCACCCGGCCTTCGATGCCCTCCGGCACGAGCTTGTTCTCGTTCTCCTGGAAGTAGCGGTCGCCGCTGCCGTCCTTCATCGCGCCGAGCGAGCCCATGCCCCGGTACACCTTGAACCGGCGGCCCTGGTAAATCTCCGATTCGCCCGGGCTCTCCTCCGTGCCCGCGAACAGGCTGCCGATCATGACCGCGCTGGCGCCCGCCGCGATCGCTTTCGTGATGTCGCCGGAATATTTGATTCCGCCGTCCGCGATGATCGGCACGCCATACTCGCGCGCCACCGTCGCGCAATCGTAGATCGCCGTGATCTGCGGCACGCCGATGCCGGCGATGACCCGGGTCGTGCAGATGGAGCCCGGCCCGATGCCGACCTTGACGATCGAGGCGCCGGCCTCGATCAGGTCGCGCGTCGCCTCGCCGGTCGCCACGTTGCCCGCGACGATCGTGAGGTCCGGATACAGTTCGCGAAGCTTGCGGACCGTATTGATAATGTTGATATGATGGCCGTGCGCCGAGTCGACGACGATCAGGTCGACGCCGGCCCGGACAAGCGCCTCGGCCCGTTCGAACGTATCCTTGGAGATGCCGATCGCGGCGCCGCACAGCAGGCGGCCTTGTTTGTCCTTCGCCGCGTTCGGGAACTGGATCGCCTTCTCGATGTCCTTGATCGTGATGAGACCCTTGAGCACGTTGTTCTCGTCAACGAGCGGCAGTTTCTCTATCTTGTGCCGCTGGAGAATGCCCTCGGCCTGCTGCAGCGTCGTGCCGACGGGCGCCGTCACGAGATTGTCCCGGGTCATGACTTCCTTGATCTTGATCGAATAGTCATGGACGAAACGCAGGTCGCGGTTCGTCAGGATGCCGACCAGCTTGCCGGCCTCGTCCACGATCGGCACGCCCGAGATCCGGTACTTGCCCATCAGCTCCTCGGCGTCGTAGACGTGGTGCTCGGGCGTCAGCGAGAACGGGTTCGTGATGACGCCGCTCTCCGACCGCTTGACCCGGTCGACTTCCTCGGCCTGCTGGGCGGCCGACATGTTCTTGTGGATGATGCCGATGCCGCCTTCCCGCGCGATCGCGATGGCCATCGCCGACTCCGTCACCGTGTCCATGCCCGCGCTGATCAGCGGAATGTTCAGCTTCACGCTGTCGCTCAGCCGGACGGAGACGTCGACTTCCCTCGGCAGTACCTCCGACTTGCGCGGAATGAGCAGCACGTCATCGAACGTCAGCCCTTCCTTGGCAAATTTCGTTTCCCACACAGTTGGTTCCTCCTCCAGATGTCCGGACCCGCCGGGGCCCGTTCAGACACGTTCCGAAGGCCGGACGCCGCGGGCCGGAGGCCGTGCGGCGCCGACTCCCTGGGTATATTGTCGTTATCTTATCAAAGCGGTTTTGGGCCTGTCAAGAACGGTCGGAACGCCCGATCCGCGCCCCGATTTTCACCGGTAATCGTACGTGCAGGCCGGGTCCCAGAGCAGAAACTGCTCCACCCCCGCCGCTTCCGCGGCGCGGATCTGCTCGCGGATCTCCCCGGCGCGATACGGCCGGTGCGGGCTCACCCATGTGGCGGTGAACGCCTGCAGCCACGGCCGGATGCGCGCGGGGTTCTTCCCTTCCGCCGCCAGCACCCGGTTGCGCCGTCCGGCGTCGTCGAGCGCGCGCCGGACGATCACGTCCGGCTCGAGATCGGGATGACGGACGCCGTACGTGCCGGGAGCGTAATGCGACGGATAGACCATCGGGGAGATGACGTCCACCGCCGGCGCGATCTCCCGCCAGGTCTGGCCGATGCCCATGTCGTCCCGCGCCGTCGTGACGAGGCCGAACACATCGGCCGACACCGCGGTTCCGGTTTCGTGCAATGCCTCCCGCGCGTCGCGGAGAAACCGGCCGATCGCCTCCCGCTTCGTCCACCCTTGCGGATTGCGGTACCGGACGACGCGATCCATCGCTTCCCCGTTGTCGGGGAACCGGACGTAGTCGAACTGGATCTCGTCGAACCCGAGCGCTGCGGCCTCCTTCGCGATCGCAATGTTGTAGGCCCGCACCTCCGGACGGTACGGTTCGACCCAGGGCGTCCCCTTCCGGTCCCGCCAGATCGCGCCGGATTTCGTGCGGAACGCCCACTCCGGCTTCGCGCGCGCGAGCAGCGGATCCTTGAAGACGACGACCCGGCCGATCGTGTAGATCCGCTTCTCCTTCAGCCGCCGGAGCAGGCCGGCCATGTCGCGCACCGCCGGCTCGCGGTCGGCGCCGACGGCGCGGACTTCCGGCAGCGACGACCGGTAGGTCAGCTTGCCGTAGTCGTTCTTCACGTCGATGACCATCGCGTTCAGGTCCGTCTCGTCGACAAGCCGGATCAGCCGCTCCATCGGCTCCCTGCTGCCGGCGATCCAGCCGGAGACATAGATGCCGCGGACGCGGTCCGGAACTTCGGGAGCGGCGGCAAGCGCCCGCGGGGGGGCCGTCGGCGAGTCCGACCGCCCGCGATCCGCCGCGTCCCGCATTTCCGTATGCCGATTCGTCCGCCGTTCCGCCGTCGCGCGGTCCGTCCCCGGTTCCGCCGTTTCCTTTTGCGCCGAAAAAGGTTCCGCCGAACGCGATACCGCAGACCGCTTCACCGCCGCCTGCCGCTCCACTGTCGACGGTTCCGTCTGCCGATCATCCTCCCGGCGGGCCGCCGGACCGTCCCGGGCCACGCAGCCCCAGACCAGCAGCGCCGCCGCGCCGAGCGCAAGTCCCTTCCATGCGAGCGCACGTACCGTCATGGGCGTTCCTCCGCAACGTGAATGTGCCTATAGTATGGGCACGCGGCCTTCTCCGGTTGTGAAGGAGATTCCGCCAGCGCTGGAAGAAAACGCCCCGCCCGGCGCGCAAAAGCAAAACCGCCCGCCGGAACCGGCGAGCGGTCAGGTAATCGCTTCGTTATTCCCCTGCGCGCTCCCGCATGTGCGGGAACAGCAGCACGTCCCGGATCGACGGCGCGTCCGTCAGCAGCATGACCAGGCGGTCGATGCCGATGCCGAGACCGCCGGTCGGCGGCATGCCGTACTCGAGCGCGCGCAGGAAATCCTCGTCCATCTCGTGCGCCTCGTCGTTGCCCTGCTCGCGCTCCTTGAGCTGCGCTTCAAACCGCTCGCGCTGGTCGATCGGATCGTTCAGCTCGGTGAACGCGTTCGCATGCTCGCGCGCGACGATGAACAGTTCGAACCGGTCCGTGAAGCGCGGGTCCTCGTCGTTCTTCTTCGCGAGCGGCGAGATCGCGACCGGATGGCCCGTCACGAACGTCGGCTGGATCAGCTTGTGCTCGCAGAACTGCTCGAAGAACGCGTTGACGATGTGGCCGAACTGCATGTGCGGCTCGACCGGCACGCGGTGCGCCTTCGCCAGCTCGTGCGCCTCCTCGTCGGTCATCGGCCGCGAGAAGTCGATCCCCGTCTCCTCGCGGACAAGCTCGACCATCGACACACGGCGCCACGGCGGAGCCAGGTCGATCTCCATGCCCTGGTACGTGATCTTCGTCGTGCCGAGCACGTCCTGCGCGATGTGGGCGATCAGGTTCTCGGTCAGCGTCATGATGTCGCGGTAGTCGGCATAGGCCTCGTACAGCTCGAGCATCGTGAACTCCGGATTGTGGCGCGTCGACACGCCCTCGTTCCGGTACACCCGGCCGATCTCGTACACCTTCTCCAGGCCGCCGACGATCAGCCGCTTCAGATGCAGCTCGATCGCGATCCGCATGTATAGCGTCATGTCCAGCGCGTTGTGGTGCGTGATGAACGGCCGCGCCGCCGCGCCCCCGGCAATCGCGTGCAGCGTCGGCGTCTCGACCTCGAGATAGCCCAGGCTGTCGAGATAGCGCCGCATCGACTGGATGATGCGCGAACGGGTGATGAACGTCTGCTTCACTTCCGGGTTGACGATCAGGTCGACGTAGCGCTGCCGGTAGCGCAGCTCGACGTCCTTCAGCCCGTGGTACTTGTCCGGAAGCGGCAGCAGCGACTTCGTCAGCACCTCCAGCGCGTCGACCTTCACCGACGTCTCGCCGGTCTTCGTCTTGAACACGGTGCCCTTCACGCCGATGATGTCGCCGATGTCAAGCATCGAGAACGCCTTGTACGACGCCTCGCCGACCGCGTCCAGACGGACGTAGATCTGGATGCGGCCCGACAGGTCCTGGATGTGGGCGAACGACGCCTTCCCCATGGACCGCTTCTGCATGATCCGTCCCGCGACGCTGACGGACACCTGCTTCGCCTCGAGCTCTTCCGTCTCCAGCGCGTCGTACGCGTCCAGAATCTCCTTCGCCAGATGCGTCCGTTCGAACTTTCGCCCGAACGGATCGACGCCGAGCTTCCGGAGCTCGTCCAATTTGCCGCGCCGGATGCGGAGCAGCTCGCTCAGTTCCTGCTCCTGCCCGGCCGTCTCCGCCGTGCTGCCGCCTTGCTGCTGTTGGTCCAAAATCCCCACTCCTTGTCCGATTCGCCGGCAAACCGGCGCCGCCCGCGGGCGGACCGCCATGCCGGCCATGCGTTCCGAAAAAAAAGCTTCCGGAGGAAGCTTTTCGCGAAAATGCCCTTATGCCCTTCTCACTTCTTGATGTCGACAATCTTATATTTGATGATGCCCGCGGGTACGTTCACGTCGACGACGGTTCCCTTCTTCTTGCCGAGAATCGCCTTGCCGACAGGGCTTTCGTTCGAAATCTTGTTCTGCGACGGATCGGCTTCCGCCGTGCCGACGATCGCGTACTCCATCGTGTCGCCGTACTCGACGTCCTCCACCGTCACGATCGAGCCGATGCTGACCGTGTCCGTATCGATCTCGTCGTTGTTGATGATGCGGGCGTTGCGGAGCATTTTCTCGAGGGTGATGATGCGCCCTTCGATGAAGGCCTGTTCGTTCTTCGCGTCTTCGTACTCGGAGTTCTCGCTGATGTCGCCGTAACCGATGGCGATCTTGATCCGCTCCGCCACCTCGCGCCGCTTCACCGATTTGAGGTTCTCCAGCTCTTCCTCGAGCCGTTTCAAACCGTCCTGCGTAAGAATGATTTCCTTGTCGCTCATCTAACGATTCTCCCCGTCGTAGCGAATTTTCATGCCCTGCGAGAACTGAGCTCGCTATAATATATTGCCGCTTCGGCCGGTCATGACACCCGCAACTACCCCGCATCGGGCGGTCGGGTCAATGTTATTGCATGATTATAGGCCATACCCGTCGAATATGTCAATGTCGCCCCGCAGGCGCGCGCCGGGCCCGGGCCGAATCGCGAAGCCGCGCGGAAGAGCCGCGCGGCCGCTGTCGGTATCAGGCTGTGCTCACCGTCTCCTCGAGGGAGTCGACATATTCGTACAGGATGCTTACGAGGCGATCCCGGCTCGTCTCTTCCATGATCTGGTCCTTCACGCGGGCGGCCCGCGGCAGTCCCTTCAGATACCAGGCGAGATGCTTCCGCATTTCCTTCACCGCCTGGGGCTCGCCCTTCAGCGCGATGAGGCGGTCCATGTGCAGAATGGCGATCTCGATCTTCTCCTTCGGCGTCGGCTCGGGCAGGAGCTCGCCGGTCGTCAGATAGTGGACGGTCCGGTACAGCATCCACGGGTTGCCGAGCGCGCCGCGGCCGATCATGACGCCGTCGACGCCGGTCGTGTCCAGCATCCGCTTCGCGTCCTCCGGCGTGAAGACGTCGCCGTTGCCGATGACCGGGATCGAGACGCTCTGCTTCACTTCCCGGATCACGTTCCAGTCCGCCTTGCCGGTGTACAGCTGCTCCCGCGTGCGTCCGTGGACGGCGACCGCCTTGCCGCCGGCCCGCTCGACCGCCCGCGCGTTCTCGACCGCGTAGATGTGCTGGTCGTCCCAGCCGATCCGCATCTTCACGGTGACCGGCTTCTCGACGGCGTCGACGACGGCCGCCACCATCTCGTAGATCTTGTTCGGGTCGAGCAGCCACCGCGCGCCGGCGTCGCATTTCGTCACCTTCGGCACGGGACAGCCCATGTTGATGTCGATGATGTCGGCGTTCGTGTTCTTGTCGACGTATTTCGCCGCCTCGACGAGCGTCTCCCGGTCGCCGCCGAAGATCTGCAGGCTGAGCGGCTTCTCCCGCTCGTCCACGTACAGCATCTCGAGCGTCCGCTTGTTGCCGTGGAGGATCGCCTTGTCGCTGACCATCTCGGCGCAGACGAGCCCGCATCCGAACTCCTTCGCGATGAGCCGGAAGGCGGGGTTGCATACGCCGGCCATGGGCGCGAGCACCACCTGATTCTTCAATTCGATATCGCCGATCTTCAGCATGTTCCATCGCCTCCTTCCCGCCGGTTCAGGCAAAAAAGATCAACGCAAAGCGCGCACCGCACCCTTAAACCGCATCTGATGCCGTGCACGCCATAACCGCCGCCCGGAGCGTCAGGCGCCGG